>Ga0209542_10004428_pt1 | contig 28913 bp, 42 predicted proteins | sample RifCSPhighO2_01_FD_184028 | JGI IMG/M metagenome (GOLD analysis project Ga0209542, IMG submission 184028) | Soil microbial communities from Rifle, Colorado - Rifle CSP2_plank highO2_0.1 (SPAdes) (version 2) | ecosystem: Environmental > Terrestrial > Deep subsurface > Rock core/Sediment ...
CTCATCAATTGAAGATAAGTCAGCAAAATATGCTCTATCTCCAATTCCAAGTGCAGGAATACTTGCTTCAACAAATGTGTCTTCAGCAAATTGTCTTCCTCTATTCTTCAAAACTACGTCAAGAGGTACAATATCTCCAGCGCTTACTTGGCCAGGCATATTTACATCAAGAACCTCAACAATGTAAGATTCTCTCTCAAGAGTCAACGGTGCAGATGTATCAACAATTGTTCCATCAGTTCTGCTTTCGACTGCAACATTTAAAGCAAGAAATTCATCAAGTTCCTTCAAGTTTGCAGGAACTTTAAATGCAACTGTTCTGCTATATGTGTTACCGCCAATTGCGTCAAATCTTTCAGAAACAGATGTTAAATCTGTATCGCCAGCAATCCAGGCTTTCACTCTGACATCCTGTGCGTTTGTACCTGAGGCTAAGCTAAAGGTAATTTTAACCGGAATTGTTTGTCCAGCAAAAATAACCTGTGGAGTTGTTGCGCCAAGCATATCAACACCATTAACCTCGAGGTCACTTATAGTTCCAGATATAGCGCTAACGCTTGCAATAAAAGCTATTGCAACCGCTAATATAGCTACAAGGGAAACCAAAAACTTTTTGGATGTCATTGTTTTGTATAAAATTTAGTTAAATATATCACAAAAAGCCCTTTTATAAACTTTACGGTAACAACACTATTTATACTATTACCAAGTTACTACTATTTACCATGACAAAATGCCCTAAAAGCTTATATACATACACCTAGGTATACCAGAGTGGAAATAACGACGGTAAAACTAAGCAAGAAGACAAAGTCAAGACTTGACAAGCTTAAGGTTCATAAAAGGGAGAGCTATGAAGAGCTTATACAGAACATCTTAGAGATCCTCAATCTTTCTAAACTCTCGCCCGAAAAAGCCCGCTTAAAGCTTCTTCAAATAGACAAAATCAGGCAACAACAATCTTTTTAAGCTGATTTTTTTTCTTAATGGCATGGAGCTGAATAAATTAGTAGAGGTTTATACTGGTTTTATAGATTCTATGGAAGGAGGGTTGATAGGTCATGTACATAGACGTCTCCCAGTTACTAAAGGAGTGGGAGGAGATTCAGTTTGCAAGGTATCGTTTGAGATAACAGAACAAGATAATTATAATTTTCATCTTCTTTTAGAACATAGAGGCAATAAAACCAACATAGGAAACGGTTCTTTTTATGATAGAAAAGTATATCTTGATCAAGAAAAGCCTAAAGATCTTAAATTAAACGGCAACTATCATACTATTAAAAGTCTAGTGCAGGAATTTTTCTCAGATTACAAATATATTGTAGAGAATAGACCCTCACAATCCCTTCCAAATTCCTAATCCTTCTATGGAATCTTCAACCATTTCAGGAGACTCGTTTATTATTACAACCTCTTTGTCCTTTGGAATATGTTTAAGCAGTTCTTCCCACGCCTCTTTAGGCGTCTTCAAGTGGTGTTTTTCCCCTTTTTCACCATATTCTATCCCTGAGAAATGCACATGCCATTTCTTATCTTTAAACAACTCATTAACCTTAGCATAATCCACTTTCTTATTTCTTGCAAGAATATGCGCAAAATCAATGCAAAAGGAACATCCAGTCTCCCTTACAAGCCCTGCAATCTCCTCAATACTTCCAAACACATTAATCTTGCCCATAGTCTCAGGAGCGACCTTTATCTTCCATCCATTTTTCTTTACTTTATCAACTATGCTCTTTACCCCCTCCCTAATTTGTTCGTAAGCCTTTACTCTATCCTCTCCGTAGTACCCCGGATGAAACACCACCACCTCTGCCCCAAGCCACTCCCCAACTTCACAGCAATCTAGTATCCTCTTCTCTGTTGCCTCTCTTTTCTCTTTCTCAGCAGAATTCAAGTTTACCCAGTAAGGAGCATGTATGCTCAAAGTAATGTCAAGCTCTTTCGCCTTTTTACCAATTCTTTCTGCATCCACCTTACTCTTTATGTAAATGCTATATGTAAATGCTATTTCGCATGCTCGTAGTCCCTTTTTGTGATATTCCTCAAGGACTTTCTCAGCTGTCTTCACAGGCCCTAATCCTGCTGGACCAAATCGTATTTCCATAGCTTGTTTAACAATCTACAAATATTTAAATTATCTTCTTGTAGATATAGTATGACAGATTTCGAAAAAAAGTATGACGAAGCAAGAAGCGTTATCCAAGAATGGGTAGATAAACAAGGACATGAGAAATGCTGGTATTATCCAGAGATATTCAGAAGATTAGTGGACATTTATCAAATAACTCCTTCAAGAGATCCCCAGCTTCCTCCTTTAGAAGAATTCAAGAAAGGATGTGGAAGATATCAAAGGGAAGAATATAATCTCCATCAATAAAATATCTCTAGATTCTAAGTTTAGCATATACTTTATAATACAAATACTTTTAAACTAACTCTTTGCTAAGAAAATATGGTTCAAGAGATTACACATAAAGATTTAGCTCAATTAATAGAAAAAGGTTTTGAAGGAGAGATATTATTAAATGACGGCAGAGTTTACGAGTCTCAGCATACGGCAGACAGAGGGTCATTACCAGGTCTTAACTTTAGAGGAAACTTCTCCATGCGTTGCTTTCAAAATAATAAGACTGATAAATTTTATAGCTTAATAATGGAATTAGAAAACCCCCTTGTGGCGAGTTATAACTTTGGTTACAATCATGAAGGTATTGAAGTACGACCTGCTACTTTTGATAGTGAGGAAAGAATAACTTCGAGAGGGAGTATACTTATTCCCATTAAGACTCCTGATCACTATCTCCATATAGAATCTGAGAAAATCAGGTTCTAAGTTTCTAAAATACCTTTAAATACATTCTTTCCCCTTACTACCAAATGCTTCCTCTCGAGTTACTAGTTAAAACATACGGCTACTTGGCCGTATTCCTTTGGTCAGTTATTGGAGGAGAAACTCTCCCAGTTATGGGGGGGTTCTTTGCACATCAAGGATATCTAGTTTTCTCCCTAGTTGTCCTATCAGCCTTTCTAGGAAGTGTAATTGCAGACCAAATATTATTTTTTATTGGACGCATAAAGGGAAGGAAATGGTTATCCAAAAATAAATCATTTAAATTAAAAATAGATAAACTTCATTCTTATATAAGCAAATACGAATCTCTTGTAATCTTCTTCTTCAGATTCGTATATGGATTTAGAACAGTAACTCCTTTAATCCTCGGCACAGGAAAAGTTAAAACCAAAAAATTTGTTATCCTAAACATAATAAGTGCTTTAGTATGGTCCTATATCTTTGTATCACTTGGTTTTGTATTAGGAAAAGCCGCAGGAACAATAGTTAGAGATATAAGAAATATCCAATTCGGTATAGTTATCACAGTTCTAATAGTTTGTTTCACAATTGTAATTTCAAAGAGAATAAAGAAAAATAGAAAACTATAAACTAACCAACTTCAAGCTCGTATCTTTCACACTTCCAAAATTTGTAGCAGCAAGATAAATAACTCCTTGTTCTTCACAAGCCTTAACAAGACTTCCAATTACAGTCCCATCCAAAACTACCGCAAATACGCCTCTTCTCATACCCATAATAACTCTAGCCGCTTCTCTGCCATTAACTCTTCTGATTACATCAAAATCCGGCGATACTAGGACGGCCATCTTTGACCCCTTTATTTCCTCATAAAATTTTTTCAATTTTCCCTTAGTCTCTTCCATGTTATCTTCCTTTACTTCTGTCTTAACATCTCCATTATAACTATCTCCGTTGGTAAATCCACCATTCCCCTTTCTAAGAAATTCTCCAACTGGCAATTTCTTTCTTAAAGCCATAAGAATTTCTTTTCCAGTAAGTTCCTCTACTTCTTTTCCATCAGGAGCAACAGCAACATAAGCCACACGAGCATTTTGTATAACATTTCCAGCAATTAACTTCCCGCCTCTATCTCCATCAATAAACAAAGTCAATTCCTTTTCTTTTCCTAATCTTGCAATTTCCAAGGGCAATTTAGTTCCATTCATTCCTATAACATTGTTCACCCTGTTCTTCAAAAGATTTACAACATCTGCTCTTCCCTCAACGACTATAATTTCTTGTCCAGAAAGATCCCCTGCAGGTAATTTCTCTTCACCATATTCTTGAATCTTAGCCGTCCTAGACTCCTCTTTTAATGTTCTTGACATTTCTCCCAAATCGCTTGCAGAATCAATTCCCTCAAGCAATTGTCTCGCTCTTTCCAGAATATACTCTCTCTTGCCTCCCCTTACATCCTCTATCTTTGTTATCTTTAATTCTGCTTCAGTTGGACCTATTCTATCAATAGTCTCTAAAGCTGCTCCTATCAAAGTAGTCTCAGATTTATCCATTGCAGTAGGAATCTTTATTTCTCCAATACTCTTCCCATCAACAACCTCTAATTCAACCTCTATCCTTCCTATTTTCCCTTCCTTCTGAAGTTCCCTCATCTCTAACTCTGCTCCTAAAAGTCCTTCAGTTTGACCGAATATAGCCCCGATTACATCGGGCCTTTCCAGCGGTCCTTGTGCCCTAAAGGACACATAAATCATGTATTTTATTGATACTGGGCTTATTTTTGCCATTTTTTTCCTTCGAGCACTAGCTCGTTTATTTATTCTAAATAGAAAGAAGTAAAACTTGTCCAGCACGGACGTGAATATGAAGTCAATAATAATTATTCTCTTCCTTCTTCCTAATTATTATCACTGGCAAGAAATAATGCTATTTAAATCTTTCTTTTCATAATTCTCCTAATATTTTTTACAACAACATTTATAAACTAATTCGCTAAATAAAAAATGAAGATGGATACAAAAGAGGTAGCAGAAGAGGCGTTAGAAGAATCTGACGATCTCGATGATATCTTCCAAGATCTTAACAGTTCGAAGGAAGATTAATAATTTCTTTTAGAGCCTCCGATGGAGGCGTTCTTATTTTTTTATTTAAAAAATAAGATTATATAGTTGGGTTATTCAATATGATAATGGAATTAGAAGGTATTGACGATATAGATTTTGAGCTGTTACAGCAGTTAATTGAAAGTTTTATAGATATAAAAGAAGGAAGGATTAGAAGAGTTAAATAACATAATCAAACAATTATTTAAATATATAATAACTGCGATATAAATATGAGAATCGAATATGATAAAGAAGTTAACGCAGCTTATGTCTATTTAGTTGAAACAATCAAAGATGGAGAAGCAGTTAAAACAATTAAAGTAAATGATAATATTATTCTAGATTTTGATAAGAACGGTAAACTAATTGGAATGGAAGTTCTTAATGCCGGTAAAATATTGAGCAAGGAAGTTCTCTTGCATGCCCAATCGGCTTAAATAGCAACTAACTTATCTTCCATTTTGAAATTGTATTTTTATTCATACATTAATTAGAGAATATACAATTAATTACTCGCTATATCCAATATCCCTCTCAGCTTCTTCAATCACCTCTCCCATCTCATCAATCTTTTTATGTACTGCATTAATATGCGCTAAAAGGTCAACAGCTTTGCCTAAAAATTCTCTAGACTCTTCATTACCAACATGAGCTCTAATATATACGTAATAACAAAGGACATCTCTTAACTTCATTTCTTCTAATATCCATGGATTAGAGCTAAAAGTATTATAGGCTCCAGAATAATCTCTTCCCTTAATCTGGTCATCAAATCTCTTATAGTCATCCTTCGCCACTTTTAACATTTCTCTTTCTGTACACTCCATAAAGATATAAGGAACAAGCCCTATATAATCTTTATTATGTTTCACTAAAAATTTACATAATTCTTTTCAAACTATAAAATTCCCTTATCTTTCCAAGTTTATCATATAACCCAAGTAAAGACTTCTGTATCTCCTTTCTCTCCTCACCTTTAAGATTCAGGAGCAATATCTTTTCATAAGCAGCAAGAGCATTACTCCTCTTATCATTCTTTAAATAAAAGTCCGCCTGCTCTTTATACAATTTTACCCTTTTTTCCTTTATCTCTTCTCTTTGATTTTCATTTCCAACAGACATTGCCTTTTCAAAGGATGCATCAGCAAAATCAAAGTTCCCAGCTCTAACAAACAACCCTGCGGCCTTAAGAAAATCATCTATCTTTCCATTAAAGGTTACACTTATTGGTGCAGCATTCTGCATCATCTTTCCCGCCTCTAGAAACATCTTCCTGCTCTCATAAAGCCCAGATAATTTAATTAAACAAAATCTCTTAGAATCGAAGTCAAGGTCTCTCTTCAGACAACTAATCAAATAATCTATCTTAACATAATCTCCCATCTTTCCCAGCCTCTCCTCAATCTCTCTCCTATTTTTCTCCTTAACTTGCATAAAGAGGAAGGTAGTTATCAGTTTATATTGTTTATTGTGCTAAGTCTATCCTTTATACTCATAAGAAATTTTATTATATTCTGCAGTAGTGTAGGCTTTTATTCCTTCTTCTTTCCATAAAACAAACTCTGATATTCCAACATGTAGCGAAGCTTTGCTACAGATTGTACAATAAGGTTCTCCAGAAGGAATAATTTCTCCATTTTCATCAACTCTAGTAAAAAAGATAATTGATCCAGTAATCTTGTCTGAATTCTTTGCTAAGGCATCATATATTGCACTCTGTTCTGCATGAACGCAGCAAGTTTTATCCTTAACCTTCTCATGATATTTATTCTTATCTGCATTGCATCTTCTCTGCTCTTCCATTCCCGCAGGTGGAGAGTTAAACCCCTTACCTATTACTTCTCCATCTTTTACAATTACTGATCCACACTTATCTCTCAAACAAGTTGCTTGTTTAGCAATATCTCTAGCAATATGAAAATATCCAATTGCCTCTTTTTCTTCATTTCCAGTTAAAATCTTCATAAACCTCTATTCTCTTTACCCTTATTATAATTAATTATACCGAAGCAATATTTAAGAATAGCAATAACCTAATATAAACATGAAAGAGGAAAAGCCGATATTGCAAGTTTTCTTTTTGCTAAATATCCTAATTGCATTAGTCTTCGTCTTCATCTCTCTTCTTAGCATCTTCAGTCCAAGAGGCGCAGAGCCAAATGACCTTCCCAACTTAATTATTTGGATTATCATGGGTATTCCCATATACTTCTCAATAATTCCACTAGCAATCTTTATCTTCAGAAAAAGAATGAATATAATTTTTTTGGGAGTTATAACAATTATTTGGGTAATATTTCTTATATCTATTCTCTTAATCCTATTTGGAGTCCTCACACAATCCTATCTTAACTTCGATTTAGTCCCCATATTAAAAAGTTCAGAGAGGTCATTCTACATAGCAGTTAGAGCAGCTGCAATAATAATAGGTGCATATATTCTTTGGTCTATCTTATTCAATAAAGGGAAGAAGAATCTTGAAGAAGAAGACGATGTAAATTGGTTTGTAGGTTTATTATCTGTAATGTGCGGACTTTTCTTCATGCTTTTAGGATTTATTCTAATCTTCATGTCTCCTTTCTCTTTCCTAACAAAGCTCTCAGGAGCCATACTTCTTTGGATAATCGGCCTGGTTATCTGGTTTGGCGGTTATTCAATGATGAAGAAGTAAATATTAATCTACATAAGGAGAATCTCTTGCCAGTTCTGAATTCTTAGATAATGTTGTGCTTCTAAGTTGCTCTTGTGCCACCATTGCTTGTAATCCTTGAACACAGAAATTAATCCGATGTTTATCTTTCTTTTCTAGGACATCTCTAAGCATAATAGCATAAGCGTTAAAACTTATCCCTCTAAAAATAGTCTCCGTAATATAAGATCTAAATTGAGAATGGTTAGAATCCATCAGTGTAAAACTCCATCTTTCATAGGCACTATCTAAATCTCCTTCTTCAATGATCTTTTTAACTTCCAGAAAATCATTAGATAATCTTTCATAACATTTTCTTGAACCTTCATACCAACCATATTCCATAATTAACTATCTTATTTCTAATTTAAAAACATTTCCTAACTATTAGCAAAAATTATATATAGTAATTATTCTTAAGAAAACTATGCAAGAAGAAACAAAAGTTAATGCAAAAGAAATAATGATAAAACTAGCAAGGCTTCAAACAGATGTGGAATACATAAGGGAGCATATTGAAGACATAACTTTAACGGAAGATGATTTAATCTCTCTTGAAAAGGCAGAAAAAGAACTTAAGGAAGGAAAAACCACTTCTTTAGAAGATTTAAAGAAAGAATTAAAATATTAATTTTTAAATACAATCTTCAAGAATTCTTCCGGCTTAACTATCTTAACTCCTCTAAATTCCTTTAAATTTAACAAATGTCTATCTTGACTTATAATATGGTCCGCATTTCCTGCAATAGCAGCCTCTAAGAATTTATTATCAGTAGGATCTTCTTTTACTATTTCTAAATTTTCACTTGATTCAACGACAGTGGAATTCTCAATTATTATTTCTCTCCATTCTAATATCTCTTCAGAAGAAAGAGGAATTTTAAAATTACTTAAAGTTTTTATTAATTCTTCTATAATTTGAATAGAGCTAATCAAGATAATTTTTCCTTTTTTCCATAATTCAATAATTTGTGCACAAAAATTCCTCTCCCAGAAAATGCCTGAAATAAATACATTAGTATCTAAAACTATTTTCATTATTTTTTTCTCGTTTTTCCAATAGCTTCTAACATATCTTTTTCCGACAATCCATGTTTTACGGCATGCTCTCTTGTCTTTCTCAGTAATTTTTCAAACCCCTTAAAAGAGGGCACTTCCAATTTTTTAAGGACTATTGTATCGTTCTCCCCCACAACAACAAACTTTTCTCCTTCGAGAATCTTTAGCTTATCCCTTATTTTCTGAGGTATAACTACCTGCCCTCTTGAACTAACGCTTGTAATTTCTAAATCTTCCATTTTAACTCCAATAAGTTTATCTTATTAGTAAGATTGTCTTATATTTAAATCTTTCTAATTATCTTTTTATTTTTCTTTACTCTTTTCATACTCTCTCCTCATAAAATTATAATTTGGACACTTTAAGTATTCACAGAAGAAGTTATGGTGAATCATCCTTAAAGGATTTCTATGAATATGGCAATGTTCGTCTGTTACTGGCTCTCCCAAGGGCAACTTATGTGGTATGTAATGTGGCGGACAATGTCTCTCTCTCGTCAATGACGGGAATCTTATCTTTAATATCCATAAACCAATATCTTTTATTTACCATATTATAATATTGATTAGTTAGTATTTTAATATTTCGCACAGTCCTCCCCAACCATAATCAATTAGTTTAATAAAAAAGAATAAAATTACTTCTTAGCCTTAATTTCCATGCACATTCCAGCAGCAACAGTTGCCCCAGCATCTCTTATTGCAAATCCAGCCATATGCGGATTAGCCGCATGTGTCTCCAAAACAAGATTACCAATAGGCTTAAGTCTTACTTTAGCAACATCCCCGTTCTTCAAGAAATCAGGATTTGCAGTCTTTACTCCATCGGGTGAAGTCTTTTCAATGAGCTCTATGAATTGGCATGGCACTTGTGCTGTGTGAACGTGGAATACAGGCGTATAACCCTTCGCAATGACTGTAGGGTGAGATATAACTGCAATTTGAGCAACGAATTCCTCAGCTATTGTAGCAGGGTGTGCAGCATCGCAAACAACGTCCCCTCTTGCTACATCTTTCTTTCCAACTCCTCTCAAGTTAAGGCCGACATTATCTCCAGCTTCTGCCATCTGCATTTGTTCATGGTGCATTTCAATAGATCTTACTTCACCTTCAATACCTTTTCCAGCTCTTCCAGGAAGAATTATTACTTTCTGTCCAACCTTCATTATTCCAGTTTCAATCTTTCCAACTGGAACAGCTCCAATACCTGTAATTTCATACACATCTTGCAACGGCATTCTTAATGGAAGGTTTATTGGTTTCTCAGGCTCCTTGAATAAGTCAAATTGCTCCAAAAGAGTTGGTCCCTTAAACCAAGACAACTTATCAGATTTCTTTGTTAAGTTATCTCCTTTGAATCCTGAGATAGGTATAAAGTTAATTTCAGCAGGCTTATATCCAGCTTCTTTTAATATTTTAGAAACTTCTTCTTTTACTTTATTGAAAGCATCTTCCTTGTATTCAACAGTATCCATCTTATTTACTAACACAGAAAGCTGTCTAACTCCCATTGTTCTCAAAAGCCATACATGCTCTTTAGTCTGAGGTTGAACTCCTTCTTTAGCCGCAACAGTCAAGAAAGCAGCATCAGCCTGGCTTGCACCAGTAATCATATTCTTGATAAAGTCTCTGTGTCCAGGTGCATCAATGATTGTTACTTCATATTTCTGAGTAGGTAATTTCTGATAAGATAAATCAATAGTAACTCCTCTTTCTCTCTCTTCTTTAAATTTATCCATAAAGTATGCAAACTCAAAACCAACCTTACCATGTTTAACAGCTTCAGCCTTAAGCTTATCTAATTCTTGCTGAGGCAGCTTTCCAACTAAGAACATCAAATGTCCGATAGTTGTACTCTTACCATGGTCAACGTGACCAACGAAAGCAACGTTGATTATTGGTTTCTGCTTTGCCATTTTTATGTTTATTTTACTGGGTATTTAAAGTTTTCTATTCAGTTTTTCATTTGTCTCTTTATTCTCAAAACGAAAACAATTATAAATAAGTTCAGCGTCAACAAAACAGAAAAATATAATGTTAGACTCAAATTTGAAAGAAGAAGATATCCCTCCATTTAAACCTTTAGAGTGGGGTCATTACAGAGAACAACAGCTAAATTTCTATAATACTAGAAAGTACTTTAGAGGCATTGATGAAAAGAGAGAAGTAACATCAATGGATATGAACACTGATTTTCCTATAATTGAAAGGAACTTTAGAAAATGGTATCAAGAAGAATTTCCTAAAATGGTAGAGCTTTTGCCAAAAAAAGAGCGCACAGAAATAATTTTATAACTGTCCTCTTAAACCTGCAATTTTCCTTTTACTCTCAGCAACTCTTTCCCTCACCCTTTCCTCAACTGTTCCCAATATACTCTCATGAACGGCATCTGCTGGAGGAACTTTGCCTTCATTTCCCATTAAAAAATCATACAATTTGTACTTTTTGGATTCTTTATTAGGAAAATCCTTAAATATATTATCCCTAACCTCAAGATAAGTATAAACCGCTTGATAACCTCTCGACCCTACACTATGAAGAGTATCTAAAATACTTTGAAATCTTTTAACATGCGCAGGATGCGGACTGCCTTTTAGTTTATCTTCATCTCTCATCTTAAAAACAAAATATTGCTCTTAATAAATTTATCCAACATAAAGTTGTTGAACTTCACTAGCACTAAGGGCTTTATTATAAACTCTAACTTCATCTAGTTTTCCATTCCAATATTCTCCCCAAAAAGTCTTGCCAATAACTAAAGGAATGCCGTTTGACGAAGTTTCTACTCTTGTTTCAGACTCACTAAGCTTTTGCACACCATTAACATAAATCTTAAAAGTATTTGCAGTATCGTCAAATACTGCAGCAATATGATACCATTTGTTAATCTGTAAATTGGCTCCAGAGGAAAGATGCTCTTTACAACCAGTACCATCATTAAATCCAGCAGATACCTCTGTACCTACAGTCTGTAGGTAGTATTTGCAATCTCCAGGACCAGATTCCTTATTAAGTATAGTCTTATAGCCTCCTGACAAACCAGCAGCATTAATCCATCCAGCGAGAGTAAAGCTAGAACTTAATCTCAGGCTTGGAGAGTCAGTGATATTGACATTATCATTAATACCGTCAAAACTCAAAGCACCAGAAACATTCCCTACTGTCCAAGTCGGTCCACTCAACAAAACTCCAGTATTAGAATTACCAGAACTATCTGAAGCTGTAGTCCCATTTCCATCATCTAATTTCCAGTAACCAACAAGTCCAGATGGAATCACATTAACATTCAAAATTGCAGGATTACTTATAACGCCTCCAATAGAATTGTAAACAATTACTTGATAAATACTACCATTATCCGAATCAATTGTCGCAGGTGTAGTGTAGCTCGATGATATGGCTCCAGTTATGTTCAAACCATTCTTTTGCCATTGATAACTTGGAGAAGGATTACCGGAGGCCAATACACTAAATGTAGCATTTGAACCTACAAATACAGTTTGAGATACAGGCTGTGTTGTAATACTCGGTACTGATTCAGGTATTATATCAAAAGTCCCAATAACACTAACATTACCATTTATCACAAATGAACAAACATCCGTTCCACTACAAGCACCAGACCATCCAGCAAATGTCGAATTGCTTGCAGGACTTGCAGTTAATGTTACGACAGAACCGTTAGTAACTATTTCCGCACAGTCAGTACCGCAACTTATTCCAGTCCCCGTTATTACACCAGAGCCAGTTCCAGAGTTAATAACATCAAGACTGTCCAATATAACTGGCCCAGGAGTAGATTCTAATACCAGAACCCAATCTCCATCGCCATCGGTATTATTTCCTACAGGAGTGAATTGTCTTGTTCCAGTATTAGGGAATGGACTTCCAGCAACAGTAGTGTACGTCCCACTACTAGGATCATACCATCTTGCAGTTGTTGACCCAACAAGTTTACTCATATTAACCGTTATCGCCCTAATCGTCGGCATATAAGCCATAACCAAACTGCCATCTGGGAGGCTTGCAGCAGTAAGATAGTCATTCTCCAAAACTGTTCCCAAACTGTCATAAGTTCCATAGCCTGCAGTCACAATACTATGTCCTTGGTCTGGAACAAGATTATACCACTGCCTTGGTAAGAACAATGAATTTAGATATTTAATCTGTAACGAACCAGGAAGATCAAGATGAGTTTGCCATCCACTTTGGAAAGAATCAGTATACGCACTACCATAAAGTTGTCCAGTTGCACCACTTAACATTGTCCAGTACTCTTGTTTCCTCAAGATATAAGGTGTAGTCAAATATCCTCTTAAGCTTTCCAATTCATAGTTTGCCTCAACCATAAATGTAGGAATTGAAGAATTATTATAATCCTTAAGCAATTCAGCATATGTTGCATAATAAGTATAAGCTGCATTTAAATCAACAAATGAAGCCCATACAGGATCATCAATGGAACTGCTCACAAGATAATTGAGTTCTATAGTTTGAAGATGTCTTGTATCATTATCTTTGATTCCCAATGCAACTGCCTTTACAACAGCATCATCTGAAGGATTGCTCCAGGTCTGGAAATCATTACCACTCATCCAGATTATATTATCATAATTCTTATATCTATTTCCTAAATATTGCCCATATGCGCGCGACTTATTTATTCCATTGCTTCTCAAAGTACTAAGCCAACTAATAGTCTCAATTGGATCAAGAACTACAACAATACCATGATTGGCTGCATACTGAATCATATGGTCTACACGTGTGAAATATGCTTCATTAGGTGTAGATAAGTCATCAGGCGTAGTGAATGGTGCTATCCCATCGTAAGTAGTTCCAGCCGAATTACAAAACAAATCCTTTATACACAAAAGATTAACCCATGCAGCATTAAACCCATTAGCTTGCCTATTCGCAAAATACATATCTGCATCGGCTTCCGACGCTAAAGCCACAAGTGTCTGTGGGGAGTCTCCCATCATCATGAAAGGCACATTATTTTGGTCAACTAAATATCTTCCATTAGAACTGGCCTTTAGAGGATAAACAAAACCACTATTATTTACATAGACATTAATATTGTTTGCCAGCCCTATATTTCCCACAGCATCCCTTGCTTTCGCAGACAAAACATGCACACCATTAGTTGTCAAGCCACTATTCCACAGAATAGAATAAGGATTAGTTGTATCTTCCGCTTCCAAATTATTTCCATCAAGCAAAAACTGAACTCCAACAACACCAATATTATCGCTTGCAGTTACATTCACACTAACAATTCCAGAGACCACATCGTTATCAACTTGCGAATCAACAGCAACTTGAGGAGATTCCGTCTCAAACAAAATTACATTAAATCCATAACTTCCATTGACAGGACTTCTTGCAGTATTATTGTTCGGAGAGTTATCTACCGAAATAGTATAATAACTATGGGCTCCAACAGAATATGTTTGTGGAGTTGTTGAACACGTATCGCTGAAACAACTCTGCACTAAAAGATCATCTACATAAATATCAATTTGTTTAACTCCACTAGCATCAGTTGCATTTGCATTAACAGTTACCAAATCAGCATCAGTTGGATTTACAGGATTGTTAGTCACCAAAACAACAGGAGGTATAGCATCTACACCCAATACATTAACACTGATATTAACAGCAGTAGCTATATTTCCCACAGCATCCCTCGCTCTAGCACTTATAATGTGAATTCCATTACTCGCACTATCACTATCCCAGTTTACAGAATAAGGGCTAGTTGTATCCTCAGCACTTAAATTATTTCCATCAAGCAAAAACTGAACTCCGACAACACCAATATTATCAGAAGCATCCGCAGTAACACTTACTGTCCCAGATACATCAGCACTATCCAAAGGAAAAGTTATTGAAACGCTAGGAGGTATAATATCTACAGGGATATTTCCAACAGGGGTATTCATATCGCTAATAATCTCTAACGGGGTCAAAGAATTATTATATATTCTTATTTCATCAATTCTTCCTGCAAAGAATTCTTTATACAACGGATAGCCGCCAAAACGCAAAAATCCTGTTGAAGCGTTAATAATGCCACTTTGATTTCTATTAGCCGCTTCTACACCATTAATATAAATTCTCTGAACCTCCCCGTCGTAAGTAGCCGCAATAAAAGTCCAAGTATTAGTAGGTAATTGAGATAATGCTTGAAGAGTCCGTTCCCCTCCGACATTTACTTGTTGCACTGGCTTGTTCCCTGGTTTACTACTAGCATATAAAGAATAAGAGAGGTCAACAAGAAACTCCTTTACTATAATTGGCCTCCAGCCCCTTGGCACAGTTGTAGGATATACCCATGCCTCTAAAGTCATCTCATTTGTTAAGTCCAAAGAATCAGAATCACTTATATTAACCATATTATTTTGACCATTAAAACTAAGGGCTCTCCCATATTTTCCACTAGCTGTTCTTGTAGCCCCAGAAAGCACCCCGTTATTTTCGTTGCTTGAATTATCTAATACAATAGATCCGTTAGTTTCATTAAATGCGTAAGAAGCAACAAGCTTCGCCTGAACATTTAAGGAAGAAATTACTAATAAAAAGAGAAAAGTTAAAGTTAAAAACAAGAAGAATATTATGCTTTCCTTCCCATCTTTTTTTTCGTTAACCATTCTACCAAGAGTGGAAATTAAGGCGCTTTATAACTCTTCTCATTCTAGATAATATATTTTACACTCTCTCATCAAATAAATGAACTAGAAAGTAAAAATTATTTAATCACAAATATTTTCTCTATAGAATTTTGAAATCTACAACTCTTATCATCAAAAAAATTATATTGGACTTTATATTGCCCAGGAGATGCAGGTTTTGCGAATTTGAATATTCCTTTTTCATTTCCGCAACTCTCATTTTTATATTCATAAAGATTCATATTCCAATAAAGCCGTATAAAATACTCGCCAACTTGATTTAATTCTCGGCAAACATTAACACATTGTCCTAAAGTCCACTTTTGTCTACAGCTTTCATCAGTCGAGATTACATCATTTCTACAATAGGGAGAGCATTCTGCATTCTCTGGATTTATTATTTGCATCCATTCTTTATTCTCATTTAAAAAATATAGTTTATAGGGCGAGGCTAATCCGCATCCAATTAAGAAAATATTATAAGGGGTTGTAATCTCCGCAGTTAAATTATCTCCTTTTTGAAATTCTTCTTCGTTCAAAACAATTATAGGGGCTCTTTCAATAATAAGTTTTTTATTAAAGATAATAACAAATACTAAAATAATTACCATAACTAAAACTAAGGAAATTATCGCCCCCATTCTCTTCATAATTTCATAAATAAGGTCTTCTTTAAATAAGTGTCTTTAAATTATGAATTGTATAAAATTACTGATTCTCTGCCAATCCTTTTCTTTCCCTAATCTTTCTAATAACATTTTCCTGAAGTTCACGAGGAAGTTTCTGGAAATTTTGATCCATTAAACTTGAAACTCCTCTTCCTTCTGTTGCAGACCTCAAGTCATTGCTCCATCCTATCATTTCAGCAACAGGAATCTTCGCAGTAATTACTACATCAGAACCTTCCTGTTCAACTTTTAACAAAACTCCTCTCTTGCTTCCAACTAATTGTGTTACCGCGCCCATAAATTCTACAGGCACTTCAATCATGTGTGTCTGCACGGGCTCTACTACTCCTGCTCCTCCTTTAGTCATAGCGTCAAACATTCCTCTTCTAACAGCAGGATAAATTTGTGCAGGTCCTCTATGCATATGGTCGACGTGCAGTTTAGCATCGTAAAGAATTAATTTCGTTTTCATCAATGGCTCTCTAGCTAAAGGTCCAGAGTCAATAACAAGTTTCCAACCATCTAAAATTGAATCAATAGCTTCTTCAAGTAATACTATTCCTCTTGTTCTATTCTCAAAAACATTTCCTTTGTAAATCTCACTATATTGTCTAGCTTCATCATTACTTATTCCTAATTCTTTTAACTTTTTCCATGTAACCTCAGCTCTCTTCTTCAATCTTTCCTCTGGCAACTCTCCCCTATCGATAGCATCATATACTTCATCTTCTAAAGGCTCCATTCCAAAATAGAATATGTTATGACCATTTGGAGTCCTTACCTCAGTTTTCGGACTTGCCTTAAGAACAGTTTCTCTATAAACTACAATTGGGTTTCCTGTCTTAACTTCTAATCCCTTTTCACTTTTTATTCTTCCTTCTATAATCTCTAAGTGGAGCTCGCCCATTCCCGAAATCAGATTCTCCCCAGTCTCCTCATTAATCTCAATCTTTATGCTGGGATCTTCTTTGCCAACTTTTCTTAACACTTCAATAAGCTTTGGCAAGTCAGCAGATTTTGTGACCTCAATAGACTTTGTAATAACAGGTTGGAATATATGCCTTATTTCCTCAAAAGGAGTTTGAGGCTGTAAAGTTATTGTTTCACCAACATCAATGTTCAGTCCAGTTATAGCTAATACATTTCCACAAGGAACTCTTTCTAACTGCTCAGGTTTTATTCCATTATAAACTAAGACTTGTTGTATCCTTCCCTTCTTCTTAGCATTATTTGCATAAACCTCCATACCATTTATAATAGTTCCAGAATACAATCTTCCAGCACAGATTTCCTTGCCCGACCTAGGATCAATTACAATTCTTGTAACCACAAAAGCAACCTCTCCATCTTTATTACAATTAACTAAATCCTGTCCAACTACACTCTCAGGATCTCCTCTCCATATCTTAGGAATTCTATACTTTTGAGCATCCACAGGATTTGGCAGATGCTTTACAGCCATATCTAACACTACTTCATGCAGCGGAGCTTTTTCCCATACCCACTTCTTTCTTTCAGCTTCTTCCATCTCATAAATCTTCGTTATATCCTTAAAACTAACTCCTCTCTTCTTCATGAATGGTATAGACAATGCCCAGTTATCTCTTGCTGAACCAAATGCAACGCTCCCGTCTGCAACATTAACTTTCCATTTTTCTTTAAATTCAGGCTCTGCAATTTGCATTATTAGATTATTAAATTCCTCTATAATTTTCATCAATCTTTCTTGCATCTGCTCTGGCCCAAGTTTCAATTCTTTAATCAACCTATCGACTTTATTTATGAAAAGCACAGGCTTCACTCTTTCTCTTAATCCTTGTTTTAGAACTGTCTCTGTCTGCGGCATAATTCCCTCAGAAGCGCATACAAGTACAAAAGTCCCATCAATTGCTCTCATTGCTCTTGTAACATTTCCCCCAAAATCAACGTGCCCAGGTGTATCAATTAAATTAACTAAATACTCTTCTCCATGAAAATCATGAACCATAGAAACATTAGCAGCATCAACAGTCATCAATCTTTCTTGTTCATCAGCATGTTGCCATGTAGTCATTCCTTTATCTAAATCCCCTGCAGACTTCTCAGCCATCATTCCAGCAGCTGCTAACAAGTTATCGGTAAATGCAGTATTATGTATAACCATTCCTTCAGCTATAAAATTATGATTTCTAGGAATAGTAAAGTCATAAACTACTTCCTCAAACCCAGATTCTATTTTACTAACTTCAACATAAGCCAACTCATTGGCAGAATAATCCTTGATTTTCTTATTAATTAACATAACTTGATTTCCAACTTTTATAGTATCGCAAACTATACTTCCAGAAACTTTACTAACTAAATTGCTTAACTTCTCAGTTTTTTCCTTCATTTTAAATCCAATCTCTTTTTCAAAACTGATGGCAGAGTTTCCTGATATAGATAAAGTGTTATCTTTTTCTTTAATTGAGATACATCCAAATCTTAAAAGAAGTAAATGCAAGTCTTCAATCATCCTCTTGCTTGCAGAACTTATAGTAACCGCTCTTCTTGATTTTTCAACACATCCATCTGTATCAAAATAACCTCTTAATAATCGAGCATTATATTCATTTTTATTCTTCCAAACAAACTCAGAAATTTTAACATTATGAGATTTCCTCTTTAAAGGATAATCAAATAAGCTGTTCAAAATCTGTATTAATGTTAAGTTATCCGTGTGAATCTCAGGCGCCCTATCTTCTCTTTCCACTCTTCTTGTTTTAATTCCAAATTTATAGCATATTTCCCTCATTATAGTTGTGAGCTGTTCTTTCCCAGCTATAAATTTTCTTCCAGAACCATCTCCAATGAATAAACCTGCCAAGTAAAATAAATCTTTAAATTCTTCCTCTGTTTTTGGCAACTTCATAACACTTGCATTATGTCCTCTTTGTTTTCCAGTTCTATAAAATATCCAATCAATCTTATCATAGGCTTCATTTAAATTTATCTTAAGTACTTTACAGACTTCTAAGAAATCAGCGAGATTATATCGATTCTTCCACATTCCATGATAAAAAGATTTAGGTTTAATACTTGTCCCAATATTTTTTATTCCATATAGCAATATTCTATTTTTTATCTCAGAGCTAAAATTATTATCAAGTCTAACATAAAAATTCTTTTCAGAGAGTTTATTAAGAATCTCTCTTTTTATATCAAGGCTGCTATTCACATCTAATTTTCTAGCGGACACTACTCTATCTCCAATTCTCAAATCTTTAGCTTCAACATCAACAAATCCGTCTCTGAAGACAATATATTTATGTTCAGGGGTTGTACTAATCTCAAATCCATTTCTTAATTTTATTTTGAGCGTATTTCCTCCCTTTAGCCTCCATACGTATTGAATATCCTTCTTCTCTATTTTTCCTTCAATTTTGTTGAGTGAAAATACTTCTACTCTTTCTTTAGGAATATATACAGTATATTCATCATTTTCTTCATATATTTCTCCATCTTTAGAAACTTCATCAAATATATCTTTAGCTAATCTAATGCTTCCATCACTAATCATAACACGGGACTCTCCACTAATACATTTACCGTGATGTATATGCGCGCTAGTAGCTACGTTTCTAATATTCTTCTGAGTATTTATCAATCTTTGAATCTTACTTAAGCTTGTTTCTTTGTCTGCCATTTTTAACGATAAGAAAAGAGGTTTTTAAACCTTATGCGTGCGCATAAGGTTGAAGATGATAGTCTTCAAAACCTTCGCCCTTTTTATGGCGAATGGGATAAAGATTTTACTAAATCTTTAAAGCTTCCGCGTAAATAATTAATCTAATTGTGTTACAAGAATAACCAGTTTTTAAGAAATATATAATTAAAGACATAAAACTATATAAATATTAAACTATCTGCAAAGAAGTGGAAGTTGTTAATGTTTTAAATGTAAAAGAAATAGGTCTAGATTATGATAACACCTACGGTAGCGACATAAGTGGCAGAGAGATATGGTTCAGTAATTCTCAATGGAGTACTCGCGAAAGAAATTATACGGGCACAAGATGGGATTCTTTTTCAAATGTTTCCCCTCAAGGCCTTGAAAAAATTAGAGAATGTCTTGCTCCAATTACAGAAAGAATAGGCTTATCCCTCTCGGACGAGGAAGTAATCAGATATAATCCCAAGAAAATGTTAGAAGATTATTGTAAATTCCGTGCAGAGACGGCTATACAGGAAATTTCAATTTCATTAGAAAAAGAAAAACGCTATAATCTTATTAAAAGGAAAGTAAGAATTTACGAACATGAAGACAAAGATATTGTTTTTTTCCTTAATCTTTCCGCAGACTCATCTGAGAATATACCCTTAATTTAAGCAATCTATCTAATATAGGGGTATACGGTTCCACAGTTAGTTTTTAATATATACATTACATCATATTATTGATATGGGTAAGTACGAATTCATAAAAGAGTTGTCTAATCGAAGAAAGGTAAGATTCTTCTTTACAACTGTCTTAAGCCTTTTCGTAATAGGAGCAATAGGATTTACCTTTTTTACCTTATTTAAAGAAGGTATCTCTCAATCATTATCATTTAATTTCATAAAAGACTTTTTCAACAACGAAATAAAGAAACTAACTCCTCTAGGTCTTTTTTATCTTAGTTTTTTCGGAAATCTAATGCTTATTCCCTTGCCAATAGAAGCTCCATTTTTCCTAGGCCTTATGAAGGGCAACCTCTTTCTTCCCTCCCTATTCTTTGTTTTAGCAGGACTTATCCCTAGTCAAGCTATAAATTATATTGTAGGAAAGAAATTTAGCAAAGCCTTCTTTACTTTATTCTCCACAAAAAAGATATACAAAGCAAAACGTTGGGTAAACAAATACGGCTCTTATGCCATTTTCGGCTTCAATCTTCTTCCCCTGCCTTCCAACGAAATAACCTTTGGTTTAGGAATTGCAAAGTACAATGTAACACGTCTCTTTGTCTTCACTCTCCTAGGCACAATCATAAAGTTCTTCGCTATGTGGGGATTTTACTTGCTATTCTTCTAGTAAAAAAACCTTTAGAAAGCTTTTTATAAACCTATTACCTGCAATAAAATATGGAAGAGATAGTAGAAAAAAATAAGTCCTTTGATCAGACTTTTGATTTAAGAAGACTTGTAGGCGTCCGAGTCCTAACAGAAGGCGGACTAAAAATAGGGCATGTTTCCCAAGTAAGAATAAATCAGGAGCAAAAAACCATTGAAGGAGTTGTTATAAGTAGGGGGATATTCAGTCCACCAATATTTTTAGGAAGTACTTTTTTTGATAAACTTTCCCCAGAAGCAGTTATTCTAAAAACAGAGCTCTCCATTCTACTGAAAGGAAAAAAAGTAATCTCTTATGAAGGTGAAGTCTTAGGTAAGATAAAAGAGGTAATAAGATACAATAAGTCAAACGAAATTAAAACTCTCGTTGCTCACTCTTTTGGAAGAGGAGACTTTAATGTTGAAGAAGATGACATTAAATCAGTAGGCAAGTCGGTCATTCTAAAGAATTCTTATAATGCCCCTAAAAAGAGCCTCTTCAGACGAGCTCAGTAGCACTATAACTTCTGATGATGTGTTAGGCAAAGAAGTCATTGATTCAGAAGGAGAATTAATAGGTGTTGTAGAGATGCTCCATCTAGATCCAAATGCAGTAGAAGTTGTAGGTATTACAGTAGACAAAGGTTTTCTAAGAACAGGCCTTGTGATAGGAAAAGAGTATATAGAAAGAGTCGCATCACACGCAGTCTTTCTAAAAATAAGGCCTGCATTCAAACTAAAAGGAATGACTGTCTATGATAGCAATGGAGATAAAATAGGAATCGTATCCCGAGTTATCCTCAAGGAAGATAAAAATATAATTGACAGTCTTATCGTACAATCAAGTGCAATAGCAAGAGAGCTGGTTATCCCCTCAAGTATAATCAAGACGATTGGCGACAATGTCCTCTTGTCTGAAGAGAAAGCTAATTTGAGAGCTAGTTAGTACACTATTCTAGAAAATTATATAAACTATACTCTCTCTATGATTACATGGCAGCAACTACTCAATTAAATGAAAGCGTGAAGGAAGCATTAGATAAAGTAAAATCAAATAAAGAAGCTTATGAAGATGTGAAATTTAGATTTATAATAAAAGTAGGTGGGAAAGAAGTTTGGAGGGGAATGAATCCTAAAGAAAGATACTGGGAAGTTAAAAAAGCCAATCCCAAAAAGAAAGTTTCTATTGTCTGGGAAACTAAAGAGCAAATATTAGTTGCTTAATATGAAATTTCCTTTCACAGAAAAAGAAAGTAAGATTCTAGGAAAGATTTTAAGGCCTCTATTAGAAATAGAAGTCTTTTCAGATATAAGAAATAGTTGGGAGATAATAGAAGAAGTATTAGTAGACACAGGGGCAGATTTAACAGTTCTTCCAAGATTTATTGGAGAAAGCATAATCGATGATATAACAACAGGCGAATACGTTGAGATTAAAGGTATAGTGCCAACTTCTCTACTAATTGCCTTCATTCACACATTAAAAATAAAGGCCGCAGGTAAAGAATTTGAAACAAAAGTAGCTATAGCCGATAGCAATGATGTCCCTCCAATTTTAGGGAGATATGAAGCATTAGATTTATTTAATTTAGAATTTAAAAAAGGAAAAGAAATGATATTTAAAGATTGAGTTGTACAATTTAATAATTATTTCTTATAAATTAACTTTGATTCTCTAGTTTTATTATAAAAACCATCTTTAGTGTTTTTAGAAGGAAAATGACAGATAAAGTCTATTTTATGTTTGACTGATTTTTTAGCACTAAATTTATTTACAAACACGAGAGAAGAAGTAAAAAGTCTTGAATATGTTCTTGTCTTAGTCCATTCTTTTATTTCCTTAAATTCACTGGGTATGCTAAAAGATTCATCAACTTCAACTAATAAGTCTACGTCGGAACCTTCCTGATTATTGTAAGGTGTTTTATAGATTCCAAATTTGCCTTTAGCTAAAGATCCCCAAACCCAAACTTTATTAAAAAATGGTCTAGATTTAAGGTAAGGGGTAATAAACTTAACAAATTTTTTCAGTATCTCTTTTTGATTATTATAAATATATTTTAGAGGCTTATCTTTCTTTAATTCGTCCTGGTGTATTTTCAAACCTTTATATTCCATGTATAAGCTAATTACAATTATTATATAAACTCTAATGCTCATAATATGACTTATGGCAGCTAATAAAAATCTTGCAAAAAAACAAGAAGAATTACTTATAGAAGGCTATAAGGAGATGTATGATGATATGTTGGAGATAGCAAAAGAGTGGGAAGGCACTTTAATGGACGGTTTAGATAAGAATGAAAAATGGGGCGAGTAGCGCATTAAAGATAAGTTTATCTCTAAATTAAAACTATCTCGCAGAATCCGCAGACTTCTCTGCCTCGTTCTTCTTGCTCATTGAATAGCTTTCCATATTTCCCTCAGCTGCCTTAATTATTTCATCGGCCAAAGATTCAGCCATTTTCTTTTTCTTTCCAAAACATCTTTGATAAGACCCCTGAACCATCCATCTTAAAGCAAGGTCAACTCTCCTCATCGGACTCGTGTCAACTGCTTGCGGATATCTTGCACCAGCATGCTCAATAACTGTAATCTCATCCTTAGGCGAGCCGTTCTCAACTGCATCGACTAATACCTGTATCGGATTTTTCTTTGTCTTTCTCTCAATAATCTCAAAAGCTTTCATTACAGTTCCCATATTCTTATTATATTTTCCACTTCCCCACGATGTAATTATTCTATGTTTCTTTCCTACATGTCCAGGAACAGCAATTCTATTTGCAAGCCTTTCTATAATATTTACTCTGGCCTTCCCAAACTTCTCAAGATTCCTTCCTTGCGATTTTAAAAGAAGTCTAGAATCAAGATTTATGTAAGGCTTCAAAGCAACATCTTTCACATTTATATCGGATATATCGTACCTGTCAAATATCTTAAAATGAAACTCGTCTCCTTTTTCTTTCCCTTTTTCCTCAGGTTTAATCTCTGCAATTTCAATATTTTCTTCTCCATATCCCTGATGTTTTTGCTTTAATTCCATTTTATGTGAAGCAATACCTTCTATTGCAAACATTTGAAAATTTATTGATTTTCATTATCTTCTACCCTTTTCTATTTGTCCTTTAACAAGTCTATGTAAAGGCTGATCATTTACTTTTATAACTTGGAACCTGATTCCTCTTATATCTCCTTTGGCTCTCCCCTGCTTTCCCCCAATTCTTTCAATTATAACTTCATCATGTTCGTCAATAAATCTTTGAGCTAAATTCCCAGGTATAAACGCACCAACTGACTTTCCATTCTTAATAAGCTGTACCTTGCAGCACTTTCTCATTGCAGAGTTAGGCTGTGCAGCTTCTTTCTGGAATTTTCCAATTACAATTCCTCTTGCCTGTGAAGAACCTCCAAGAGGATCAGACTTATAGGCTAAGCCTTTCATTCTTACTTTGTAATGATAAGAGCTCCATCTAAACTTGTCCTTAGTCTTCTTCATCTTGCGTCCACTCATTAATCCCATGTATTCCTCAGATAAAATCGGTTTTTAAATCTTCGCATGTTTAGTCTATCAAATCTATTATATAATATTCAAAATATCTAGAAATAATTAAGATTTATTATGGTTCTACTATTTCTTCAATACTTAAAACGGTTCTTCTCCCTATACTCACTTTTTTATTTGTAGTTCCAGCTTTAAACTTGCCTAACTTATCCCATACATTACGAGCAGTATTTTCTTGTGTACCTCGACTCACTTCTACTTCATACGCATAAGGGTTTATTGTGATAAAATCTTGATCGTAATTTGAAACCTTTCCATAATAGGCAGGTCTTTCTCCAGACCCCATATCTGTTTTTATAAAAACCATCTTTCCAAGATATTCCTTTATAGTATCTCTTATCATAATATCTGAATAAATATGCCCTTTATAAAACTTATTGAAATTAATTTTAAAGAACTATACAATCTTTAGACCTTCAACTCGTTAAAGTTGAACGGACTGAAAATCTTACAAGATTTTCAGATCAAGCCCAAATAAATCCCTAAGTATTTGATGCAACTCTTCAGCCCTCACTTTATTTCTTCCAATTAGACTTGCCTTATTTTGATTGCTTCCAGCAGTAATTATAATATTATTATCCTTAATCTCAAGAGATTTAAATCTAACTGGATTTATTAAATCATGAACGAACCTAGAAGCGTCAGCTATTCCTTGTGGTTCAGGAATAACACGTATCTTCTTTCCCAAATCTTCCTGCATCTTCCTAATATTCAGCGCACTTGGCCCAATTGCCTTTGATACAAGTGCCCTAGGAACGGCAAAGAATATTGTATTATTATAAACAAAGCATTGTTTTGTTTTAACATTTGAAGCCCTGTCTAAGAGATTAATATACCTCATCGTTTGCATGTTTATTATCGCCATTATATTGTTTAGTAATCTAGAATGTCCTCTTTTATCACAAGCCTTCTTCCTCAACCGAGTTTATAAATCTTGTGCGTAAGCATAAGAGATAAAGATTTACTAAATCTTTAGATTTATCTTTTGACTTTTTCATCATTTCCCTTCGTTAGTTAAAGGCTATTTAAACCTTTTTAAGAAAAAGAATTTTTGATTACTCAATACGAAATATTTCTCTCTTACCAGTCACATACATCTCTGCATATTTAGACATCTCCTCAGCAACCTTAGGATCCATGTCTGGATGTCCACCCGACTTATACCCTTCCATTTGTTTCTCAAATTCAGCAAGACTATTTACCTGCATTTCCATTATAACTGTATTATAGTCCGCGACCATATCCGTCATTATCCTTACATTTGGGGCTTGCCCAAATGCCCCTTTGAATAACTTAGCAAGTCTGGACGCATGCCCAGGCTTCGAAGTAAAAGTTTCTCTAATAATATACATACACTATCTTGGTATGACTAATTTAAATACTTTACTCTAAAACCACAGATACTAAAGTTCCTTCAGAACCATCTATTCTCTCAAGATTAGATTCAATGAGTCTTTCAATACCTAAACAATCTCCCGAGATCTTTTCAGAAAATTCATCAGAGTATATCAAACTCAAGAATCCATCGCTGTAAAATATCACCCTATCCTCTTTTTCTAAACCAATTTCTCCTGTCCTAACATAATTCATCCCGCTATCCTCTCCTGTTAATGCGCCGTAAGCCAAAGGATTATTGACATTATTTCTATATTCGCTCCTTGTTATTTTTCTTCCTTTTGCTTCCTTAAAACTGGTGTTATACTTCTTTTCAACCTCTTCCTTTATATCCCCCTTGCTATTTGGCCCTTCGTCAGGGGTCCTAAATTTTAATTTCCCATATTTGTCGAATACACAAACTCCGCAATCTGTAATAAAACCCCAATGCAATTTCCCATTTTCAATCACCCCTCCAGAAGCAACGCAACCAGCAAAATCATTCTCTAAATAATCTACTTTTCTATCATTATTTAATTGCCTCCATATATTACGATTGCCGTATCTAAAAGCATCTTTAATCGAACTGTCCTTTAGTGTTCTATTTCTAATATATGCTAAGAAAGAATTACAAAATAAATCTGCTGCTTTTTTAGCAGGACTAGGATTTGGATAACTTCCCACAATTCTATCCCTGGTTATTCCATCAGCTACTGCAACAATAACTCTACCTCCTTCATTAATAGAATATTTAAAAGAATCTTCTTCAGGATGATTAAGATCCTTATATTTAGGGTTATGTTTTGTGAAAGCAGTTATTTCCATTTTGTAATAAATCTAGTTATCATTTAAATAATTTCTTTACAATTCTTTTAGCATCCCTTATAGCTTTATAACCATATTTGAGTTTATCATTCGTCCATCTGGATAATTCAGAAACCTCAGAGGCTTTCAATGCAGAGAATGGCCTTATATCTATTATAGCCGCTTCATAAGCTTCTTCATTAGCCATTATCTGATCATAATGAATATACACTGCTTCTCTTCCCTCAGTTCTGCCCTTATGCAATTCTCCATGGGGCACAACAAGCATTCTTCCAAACTGATAAGGCTTCTTAAGAGTCATCGATTTATCTGCAAAATAATCATATCCCATATCCTCCGCAATTTTTAATGTAGTCTCATCGAAATAATGATTGGGCGGAGAATACAAACTAGGTAAGAATCCAGTCAAATCTCTTAATATTTTTCTTCCTTTTTCCATAAATTGTCTTTGCTTCTCTGCACTAAATGTTTTATTCCAGCACCAGTTCTCATGCCACGGATCTCTCCATTTATGTTCATTAGGACATTTACTATACAGACCCTGTTGCCCCAAAATGCCTCCGTTATTCAATGCTTTTCTAGTTAAATTTAGAATATCTTCATTATCTAAAGGATCGCTAGAATAATCTCCTCTCGCAGGAACAAAAGACAAGCCAACAGGTAGTTTTCTATCAACTATATCTCTTAAGTAAGCAGTTACATCTCCATTTCTAAAATTCTTCTCCTCAATACCCTGTATGTAGACATTAAGTGCTACCATAATTCCCATCGTTTCCTATAATATTTAAACTTTTGTATCTGTAGTTACTTCAGAATAACACAGAAATAATAAAAGTCTTTAGTATCTCTAATAGTAATGGAAAAAGATTATTCAGAAGAAGTTAAGGCTATTATTAAGACTTATAACAAGGAAAACATAGTTTTTGGTAAAGACATAGATTTATTGCTTAAGAGGGTTGAGGCTTCTAAAGAGCAAATTGAAGAAGAAATTATGAGCTGCAATAGTTTGTCCTTTGTAAAGAAACAAGTTAAAGACAACGAAATTAGATATGCTTTGTTTTTTATTTATGGCAAGAAAAAAGGCAGGCAATATGTAATTACTTTTCGTAATAGGGAATTAAGGATAATTACCGTTTTTACTTTGGGAAAAAAGACACTTAAAAAATACAGCAAAAAAGGTTTAAATATATGATGTCGTTTAGATTAATATGAAAGAATATAGATTTAATTATGACGCAGTAAGCGACGTTTTGTATATTCAGAATAGTTTAAAAAAAGTAGGGGAAAGCATAGAATTTTCAGAAGATATAGTATTGGACTTAGATAAAGATGGAATTGTTATAGGCGTAGAGATATTTTATGCAAGTGAGTTTCTTAGTTTGTTTAATAAAGAAATAGATAAGGAATTTTTAAAGAATTTGAAAGAAGCCAATATAGAATATAAAGATTTTAGAAATATGTGGTTTATTGTTCTCTTATTACAATCAGGCTCTAAAAAGATAGTACAAGCCCTTCCCCCGCTTAAGAAATCAGAGTATATTAGCCCAATTGCATTCCATATTTAGTGGCTATATGAAAGATATATAATGGCTAAAGACTTAAGAAGATTGCTTTATCCTCAAAATTATGAATCTAGGGGAAAAATATCAACAGCTAGAAGGTAAGCTTAAGATTTATCTTAAAAGCGAGCCCTTTGAAGATGGTATGACTCATCCAGCAGAAGAAATTATATCGGAATTTTTGAGAGAACCGAGAGGGCAGGAGCAAATAGAAAAATTATTTGACAATTATTATGAAAAGGAGACTTATTTTGCTCAAGGAATTATTCATTGTCTTAGATATATAAACCTAAGGGAAATATCCTCCGTAGGATATTCTATAGCAAAAAAAGGATTAAAACATGAAGATGGAATGATTAGGCAATTATCTGTATCAGCGTTAGAAAATTGGGCTGGAGAAGAAGCATTAAATATTCTCACTACGCATAATGAATCTAACCCGCTGTTAAGAAGATATATTTCAAAAGTAATCGCTGATTTAAGAAGTTAATAGAACTACTCTTCTTTAGTTCTTTTCTTTGCTTCTTTATC
>Ga0209542_10004429_pt1 | contig 28911 bp, 32 predicted proteins | sample RifCSPhighO2_01_FD_184028 | JGI IMG/M metagenome (GOLD analysis project Ga0209542, IMG submission 184028) | Soil microbial communities from Rifle, Colorado - Rifle CSP2_plank highO2_0.1 (SPAdes) (version 2) | ecosystem: Environmental > Terrestrial > Deep subsurface > Rock core/Sediment ...
GCAAGGAACATTTTTCTTTGGTGTCCGCCGAGGCTCTACGAGGCGGTGGCGGGGCTGATTCATTCGTTCAGTTTCCGCTCAAAGAAGGTTCGCGCATTTTCAAACAAAGGGCACCAAATTGGACTTCGTGATTTTTTATGGGGGGAAGCAGAGGTTTGCTCGCCGCGCCTGCTGGCGCGGCGAGCCAGTGTTTCCCTATTCAGCCGTGCGAAACGCGGCCAATCTCGTCGGCCAAATTCCCGAAAGCCAAATTCTGGTGCTCCCGACAGGAGTCGAACCTGTATTTCAAGCTTCGGAGGCTTGTGTCCTATCCATTGAACGACGAGAGCAGAATTCTTAAAAAAGAGTCTGCCAGCAAAATTTATGTGTGCAAATCCGCAACGACAAATGCGCCGTAGGAATGCGGCTTGATGACCGGCTCGAACCCAAACCCCTTCACCATACCAGAGATACCGTCGATAAAAGCTTTCGTGGGACCGGCCTCGCCTACATCAAGATGAATACAGCGAAACTCTACTTTTTTCTCCCAAAAAAGCTCCTCACCAAGGGCATCTTTAATAAGACTCCTGAATTCCTGCGCGAGAGTAATCGAGAGCATCGCTTCTTTCCATATGCGGTCGCGGAGAGTATGGAACGTGTCTTCTGTTCTTGCCCAGAAGTAAACGCCGCCATTCCCAACCCGCCGCACGACGACCGCAGTCGCAAAGAGCGCTTTCCCACGCGTATATGTTTGTGAGTCGCTTCCTATCACAATCTCATAATTGGCGTCTGGATTTTTGAGAATATATCTTTTAATCTCAACAATAACATCGGCGAGCGAACAGGATTCGCCTGACGGGGAATGAAATATTTTCTTAGATAAGGCTTCTCTGGACATCGTGTTCAAGCTGATAAGATTCGCCTGTAAGCACTGCGCCTACAATGCGGTCAATTTGAAATATACGCTTTCCTTGGCGCAAATGGCAATACCCCTCGAACGTATCGGCGCTCATCGTATAGATATCAACTTTTCGTTTTGTCGGATTGGTTTTTGAGTCTGCGGCATACTCAATCTCAACAGATACGCGCTTTTTGAGAGCATCTTCGAGAACGTGCCGCGGCGCGACGCGCATTTTTTTCCAATAAACTGGTAATCTGACGAACCCCCTGTCGCGAGTCTGGCACGAAACATATCCTTCACGCTTTCCGAATTCATAAAGATCGCGCGTAAGTTTTACGTCTTGGAGACAATACTCTTTTACTTTGTCTTTTTTCCCTTCGCGCCACCACTGGATTGCCTCAAGCCCCATGCCCGATTTCCCCGCGTTCAATGTGGAACGCGAGAGATTATCGAGTGAAACACGAAAGCCGAGTGCACGCTCCACGTCTTCCATAAGATCAAGAACAGAGAGCTTGCTAAGAGGCCACGACATATACGGCTCAAGAACCGGTATATCAAAATGTTTTATATTAAACCCTATGAGAATGCTGGAATCTTTGAGAAGCCCTTCGAGCTCGGTAAATTCTTGCTTTTCATACGCGCGAAACGTATCGGTTTCGTATGCGTATATGCCGACGACCGATATCCCCAAAAGATGCATATTCTGCTTCCCGCCAACCTCGCTAAACTCTTTTTCTGTTTCTAAATCGAGTACCACTTCTTTCATAGATATACTGAAGTTGTATCACTTATGGACACCCCAGTCAAAAACAGATTTCTTCGGGCACGATAAATCCCATTAGAAATTCCCGCGGGGCATTTAGATTTCCGCTGGAATTGTCATAAACGATAACCCTGGCGGGGTATTATTTTTAACGAGATAAATTTGGTAGAGTATATGTATGGAGAACGCGACGTTTATTGTTGTGATCTTTATAGTAGGTATTCTTGCAATTGCATCATTTACGCAGGGGGATCTTTCGCGCGGCCCGAAAACGACCCCGCCCAACCCAAACGCAGAATTCGGCGTAGTGCACGAAAAGCGATCGTTTTTTTTCTCGTCTACTCCACCAACCCCATCATCAAAAGACAGCAATAAAAAACCGTCGCCACCAGCTCCGACACCAACACCCACGCCCGCGCCAGAGCTTGAAGATATTCTCCACCAATACGTGAAAGTGTCTACGCGAAGCGCGCGATCGAATAAACCGGATAAAGAATATGTCGACATCTCGTATTCGAGCGGCGCGCCTAAAGAAGCGCCCGAACTTCTCAATGTAAGCCAGTGGATAATATCCAATAGCCGAGGCGAGTCCTATGCTCTTGGGACTGCGACAAATCTCCCAGGTGTATCAAGCTACCAAAATCAGGACCAGCTTCTTCTTAAAAAAGGCGGGACGATACATGTCATCACCGGCCAAAGCCCGCTCGGAGCAAATTTCCGGCTTAACAAATGCGAGCAATATTTTAATCAATATCATACGTTTGTACCGAGCATCTCGACTTCCTGCCCTGCCCCGTCAAAAGAACCCGGGCAAGAACTTTTCACAGATCGGTGCTATACGTTCGTTAGAGGCCTCAATTCATGCAAAATCCCATCTTCGCTTCCGCTCAATCTTGATAATGCATGCCGCGAGTATATAAACAGCAATATAAGCTACAGCGCGTGCGTTGATCATCATAAATATGACAGTGATTTTTATAAAAACGAGTGGTGGGTGTATCTTAACCGCCCTCTGCACATCTGGTCAGACGTGCGGGATACGATTATTCTCCGTAACGAACGCGGAACGGCTATCGCCTCCCAATCGTATCAGTAAGTTGATAGGCGGCAACGCCAAAAGCAACCGATACATTGAGGGATTCTTTCTTGCCGCGCATCGGAATATATATCACGGCGTCGCATTTCTTGAGGAGCGCGGGCGAAAGCCCGCGCACTTCGTTTCCCAAAAGAAGCGCCGTCGGCCCCTTTGGTTTGTAATCGCGGTAGTTAATAGCGTTGTCCGTAAGCTCAAGCGCTACAACCCGGATATTCTCTTTTTGTAAACGGCCGATGAGCTCGGAGGCGCGCCGCGCGCGCTCCCACAAAACTACATGCTCTGCCCCAAGCGCGGTCTTTTCGATCTCGCGCCGAGGCCTGCCCATTTCGTCAACCGGGGAGGGCGTATAACCCGTAAGAAATATTTTTGAAACCCCGGCCCCGTCTGCAGTTCGAAAAACGGAGCCTACATTGTGCAAACTTCGGATATTGTGGAGAATTAGAAGTGTTCCCATATTCGGCCGCCATCAAAATTATTACATTACCTTGGAAGTAAAGAGGGAACGTCCGATAGGTCTACGGGATCGCTAACAAATACAAAATCATGCGCGTTGTTATTTGGAACAAAAGTATCATCATCCATACCACCACAATATGTTCCTTGTATATCAAATGTAACCGCCACTAATGTGTTATTTACTATTTTTATATAGCCATAGGTTCCGCCACATATACTATCACTATTCTCTGCAATAAGTTCGAAGCCTTTATACAGTGCCGCTGTGTCCCACCCGTGTTTTCCTAAATAATTTTTATCTAGATTATCGATGAAAGTATAAGTTTTTCCCGTGAGAGAGATGGCATCATTTAGCGAACTTGATCTGTAAACCACATGGCCGTCATTATGAATGGCAGGAAATGGCACGGTTTCAGCTGAAGATATAACTTCGGCTTTGGAAAAATCTATGCCCGGGAAAAACATTGGCAGAGAATTCTCAACCAGATTGCCCTTATGTATAATGGTATTTGTTGGTGGCTTTAAAGCTGGAATATTTGAGGCGCTTTGCCACGCATGTAATGAGGTTTCTACCTGCCAGGCCATCTCAAAAATTTGAGTGTCTTGTTCAATGGAAAACCGCGTGATGGCACCCCAAAGAAGAAGCGCTACCGCACAACAAATTGTGATGGCCCAGAAAAGCCAACGATCGGGATGAATAACAGCGAACATGTATTAACAATAATACCCTACCTAATCTCGTAGGTCAACGTAACGTTAGCGGTAATCTCGCTTTCGCCGGGGGTAACAACCGGCAGCGGAGCTGCCGCCTCAAGCATTGCACTGCCACCCTTGCCATATCCAAAATTATTATAGATAGGAAAGCTGCCGTTTTCATTGAAACTCACGAGATCTCCAAGCCGTACGCTCAAACTACGGGAAAGTTTCTTTGCCTCCTCGCGCGCCTTTGAGATTGCCTCATCGCGCGCCTCTTTTTGAAGCTTCTCAAAAACCGCGTCGTCCACCGTAAATCGAAGCGAGCCAATTTGATTAACACCTGCACCCGCAACGCCAGTAATAAGCGACCCGACTTTATCAAGATTGCGCATTTTTACTTCATACGTGCTTTCAACAACGTAAGTTTTTATTGTTTTGCGCGGAGGACACACGTAATTCGTACCGGACGTATACGTACACGGGTACGAGTCGTCCTTCTCTTGCGGGTAGATATTAAATGAGGTTGATTTAATGTCTTTCTCCGCAACGCCTTCCTGTTTCAAATACTCAACGACGCGATTGGTCAGTGTTGAGACTTCATCTTGCGCCGCTTTAAGCGACGCGTTTTCTTTGTGCACGGTAAATGAGGCAATCGCGACATCTGGTTTTGTAAAACGTTTTGCTTCGCCCGCTACGCTAATCGTATTTCGCTCAAGCGGATCACGGCCTCCGCGTTCAAGCGCATTTTTTGCGCTCACGCCGAGAAATACGAAGAGCGAAAGAAGCACTAAATACATAAAATATTTTATCGGCCCTTGCGGATTGGGCTCGAGCGACATACGGACATTTTTTGTTTCTTGTTCCATATATTATCTATTACAATGATTACTTATTATCGTTACGCAACTCCTTACTTTAAGGATACTGAATTTTGAAACGCTCGTAAACCCCGTAGTAGAAAATCGTATTTATTTTGCTTTCGCGCCACCTCGCTGTCAAAACCCCATGAGCTCTACTGTATATCTGGAGATATATGGCAAAAGGCTTTTTTTGTGCGGAGCGCAATACGATTTTTCACTACGGGGTCAACCCCGTACCACGCTTTTCGAGTGTTGCTTTTGGGCACTGCGCCGCCGGATTTTTGAGCATTCAATATGTCTTTACCCCGTTACAAGAAGGCTACATGGATGAATTGTGGAGTGCATGTAAACCCCAAGATAACCTTGTAACGGGGTTTACAGACGGGGCTTTCTGCGTGGTACGGGGTAAAGAAGCTCAATCAGTCGCTTTTGTTCCGTAGGGTCATTTATTGTTTTCCTAATTCGCGCCTTTTCGTGACTGATAAAACGCCGTACGCCCCGAGGCATTGTTTTTTGTATCATGGTAGTAGGGTACAGGAAACGCGCGATTAACGCGAGCCGCCCAAAATTTTAAGCGCCTCACGGATTTTTGCATCGAGCGAAATGGAGTCTTTTGAAACTTTCTGAAGCGCTTCGCGCGCTTCTTTAACAGAGTACCCGAGCGAAGCAAGCGCATCAATCGCATCCGCGCTCTCGTTGCCTATAGCGCCGCCAGTTGCTCCCGCAAGCTTTTCTCTCAGCTCAACAATCATTTTTTCTGCAATCCGCTTCCCGATTCCGGATATTTTTGTAAGATACGCGCTGTCGCCTGACGCGATTGCGCGCTTGAGCGTATCAACGGGCGCTACCGATAAGACGCCAATCGCAGACTTTGGCCCGATCCCGGAAATCCCAATTAGCATTACAAAAAAATCGAGCTCCGCCATGGTCGAGAAACCATAGAGCTCGAGCGCATCCTCGCGGACATGAAGATGGGTAAAAAGCCTTACCACGCCCCCCTTTTGAGGTATTTGTTTGAAGGTTTCGAGCGAAACCGCAATTTTATACCCGACGCCGTGGACGTCGATGATAATGGAGCGCGTTCCGCGAAAAAGAAGTGTGCCCTCGAGATGTGCTATCATCTTTGTTATTATAGTATACCTTCTCTATGAGCTTCCGTCTTTACGCGCCATATACCCCAGCGGGCGATCAACCTCAGGCAATTGAAAAGCTTGCGCGGGGCCTCGACGCCCAGAAACGCTACCAAACACTCCTTGGGGTAACCGGATCGGGAAAAACATTTACAATGGCGCATGTGATTGCAAAAACCGCAAGACCAGCACTCATCTTGTCGCACAATAAAACTCTTGCCGCACAGCTCTACGAAGAATTTAAAGAATTTTTTCCCGAGAGCGCTGTCCACTATTTTGTCTCTTACTACGACTACTACCAGCCGGAAGCATATCTCCCAAACACCGATACATATATCGAAAAGGACGCGAAGATAAACCAGTTCATCGATGAATTGCGGCATTCAGCAACCCAAGCGGCGCTCACGCGGCGTGATTGCATCATAGTCGCATCCGTATCGGCAATTTACGGAATTGGCAACCCGGAGGAATATCTGCGCTTCGCGCTCACCATTCACGAAAAAGATGCGCTTTCTCAAAAAACGTTTTCCGAAAAACTTGCCGCAATGCAGTACGCGCGAAATGATATCGAGCGCTCGCCCGGCATATGGTCAAAAAAGGGAGATACTTATATTGTCGTACTCCCAACCGGCGACCGCGTGCTCCGCGTACATTTTTCGGGGGATGAAATAGAAGAGATCTATGAAGGTGGCGCTCTTTCGGAGCCGCATTTTTTCCGCATACGCGCAGTGACGATATTCCCCGCAAAACACTTCGTAACTCCAGAAGAAAATTTGAGCGGCGCGCTTGCTGCAATCGAGCAAGAGCTCAAAGACCGCGTCCGCGAACTCAAAAAAGAGAAAAAAGTTCTTGAGGCGGAACGCCTTACGCGCCGCACACGCTACGACATCAATATGCTTCGCGAAACCGGCTATACCAACGGGATTGAAAATTATTCGCGCCCACTTTCCGGACGCGCGCCAGGAGAGCCGCCCTCAACTCTTATCGACTATATACCAGAAGAATTCATCACGTTTATTGACGAGTCGCATATGACAATCCCGCAAATACGCGGTATGTACCACGGCGACCGTGCGCGGAAAACAACGCTCGTAGAACACGGCTTCCGTCTTCCGTCTGCGCTCGACAATAGACCGCTTACGTTCAGCGAGTTTGAAAAGAAAGTGGGACAAGTCGTTTTTGTGTCGGCGACGCCCAGCGAATATGAGCGCGCCCGCGGGAATATTGTAGAACAGCTTGTCCGGCCAACCGGGCTTCTCGACCCGACGCTCGAAATACGGCCGGCAGAAAACCAGGCCAAGGACGTAGAGAAAGAAATAGAGAAGCGCGCCTTAAAAAAGGAACGCTCGCTCATTATCGCACTCACAAAACGGATGGCGGAGGATATCGCCGAATACCTCGCTGGCAAAAATCTCAAAATAGCGTGGATTCATTCGGAAGTAAAAACAATCGAGCGATATGATATTTTAAAAAGCCTGCGGAGCGGAGAATCGGATGCACTCGTCGGCATCAACCTGCTTCGCGAAGGGATTGATGTCCCCGAAGTGTCACTCATCTGTATTTTGGATGCAGATAAAGAGGGGTTTTTGCGGAATACCACAACATTTATCCAGACAATCGGGCGCGCCGCGCGAAATATCAATGGGCATGTCATTTTCTATGCCGATAGAATCACGGATTCCATGAAAAACGCGATCGCAGAAACCGACCGGCGCCGTACTTATCAGCAAGAATTCAACAAAAAACACGGCATCGCGCCGTCTCCGATAAAAAAAGAGCTGCGTCAGTCGCTCTTTGCTAATTTCAAAAAATCTCCAAAAGAAGCGATTATTGACGCGCTCAAAAACGACAAGCGGTCGCGAACAGAACTCAAAAAAGAGATCGAGATGGAAATGTTCGAGGAAGCAGCCGCGCTCAACTTTGAGCGCGCGGCGGAGTTAAGAGACATATTGAAAGGTCTCTAGACAAAAGTTTTTGTCTAGAATAATATGCAAGAGGAGGTACATTGATGAAATCAAAGAAGAAAAAACTGGAGAAGCCGATGGCGCTAACCGAACTCGCAAATGCAAAAAGAGAGCTTGCTTACGCCGAACGGGCGATACTTGTGGTTCCAGGTTTTGCAAAAAAGCATCTTATTCAAGCTATGCTTCATTGCCGCACGGCAGCAGCTTGTATCTCACGTTAACCCCCAACTATAGGGGGTTTTACTTTTTTACCCGCTCTATTGACTATTAACAAAAAACCATTAGACTTCTTTTATGCCAAGAACAACGTCAGCAAAAAAGGCGCTTCGTCAGTCGGATACCAGGCGTACTCGAAATGTTCGAAGAAAGCGCTCTCTTAGGGACGCCATAAAAAAACTCGAGAAAGCGCTCGCAGCGAAAAATAAGATAGAGGCCGAGAAGCTCTACCGAACAGCACAAAAAGCTATTGATAAATCGGCAAAAAACGGCATTCTCAAGAAAAACACCGCAAGCCGCATGAAATCCAGACTCTCTTCCGCGCTCAAAAAATTAGGATAAAGAGGATAATAAAAACTCCCCGCCCAAGGCGGGGAGTTTTTTAGTTCGTAAGAAAAAAATGATACAGCCCGAACTCGATTGACCCTCTGCCCCACTTCTCCTTCACATCAAGCATTAAAAGCGCCTCATACGCCCGCGCTAAGGCATCCCCCGTAAAATTTTTCAATTGACGAGCTGCTTTTCCTGCGACAAAGGGATGAACACCCCTTGTTTCTTTATGCGCGACCAGAAGCATGGTCTTTACATGCCAGAGAAGCGTTCTAAATACCTGATCCGCCCCAAAACCCGACTCAAGCATTCTTTGGTATTTCAAAAATGCGCGCTCGCGCTCGCGCGACCCCCAAAGATCTCCGATCGCAAAAAGTTCTTTTTCGGAAAGCTTTTCTTCATTAGCGCCCGCTAGATACCCAAGAGCCGCCTTCTCAAGCTCAAGCGCAAGCCTCCAAAGATCATCCCCATATCGCTCTATTAAAAAGTGTTTCGTGGCAATAGGAAGTGAGACTCCTTGTTTTTTGAGCTCTTCATCAACCCATTTGGAAAGCAAGGTGCCGGATAGCGCTCCGAACTCCTGTTTTTTGGACGCCGATTTTACGAGTTTTTTAAAAAGAGAATCGCTCTTGGGTGCACCTTCTTCGTAGAAAAGTATGACCGAGTCGTCGCGAGCCCATTCTTTCAACGCCGCGCCAAGAATTATCTTTGCTGCGTCCGGGAGTTCGGTAGCATAAAGAAAGAGGAGGTATGTCTTTTCTGAAAAAAGAGAACGGGCGCCGACTATTTGCGTTATTATCTCTTCTGCTCTCTCTTCTCGAGCATCAATCCGATGCCATGCAGATGGGATTTCTTTTCGAAAACGATTTTCAAAATCATGAAGAAGCGCTCGCGAGCGCTTTGTGTCGTCACCGTATACAAGGTAGATCATTTTTGAAAATAGGAGGCATCGAGAACCTTTTTGATCGTATCAACAATTTCCTGCGGGGTATGATGTGCTTTCACCAAAAATTCTTTTGCGCCAAGGGAAAGCGCGCGATCGATATCTTCACGCGACCCCAAATTCGAGAGCACGATAACGGGAATCTTTGACGAATCAGGGTTATTTTTAAGACTCTGTAAGATTTCAAAACCATCGGCTCCAGGGAGCACGAGATCAAGCATAATAAGATGCGGGGGGTCTTTCTTGGCGGCATCCAGCCCTCCTTCGCCATCAACAGCCTCTGTCGTCGCGTACCCCTCCTTTTTAAGCTTCCCGACGAGGAGTTCCCGAAGAAACTTGTCGTCTTCGATAACAAGGATTTTTATTTCCCCGTGCTTCAGCATCGAGGTAATCGGCAGAGATGAGTTTTCGTCTTGCACCATAGATTATGTATAGTGTACCACCATTAGATGCCGCGCACAAAAGATTCGAATGATTTTGCAACGGGTATCTTTGCGAGCGAGTGTTCGCGCGGCAGACGGATAAAAAATGTTGTTCCTTGCCCTTTTTCCGATTTAACAGAAATCGTGCCGTTATGGCTCGAGATGACATTTTTTGCGATGAAAAGGCCGAGACCCGTCCCAAGGGTTTCCAGATGCCTCACGCTTGACCCCCTGAAGAATTTTGTAAACAAGCGCTCTCTGTCTTCTGTAGAAATACCAATCCCCGTGTCCTTGACACTCACAATAACCGCATTTGGTTCTGTCTTCATATCAACTTCGACCGTGCCGCCCGACGGAGTATAACGAATTGCGTTGTCAATGATGTTGCCAATCGCCATCGAAAGGCGCTCGGCATCTCCCGTGACATTCCACGTTCCCGAAACCCCGGAGCCGAGCCCGAGAACAACCTGCTTATTTTCCGCAAGAAGCTTCTTTTGTTCATAGAGGTTTTTGAGAAAAGATGTCATCTCCATCTCCTCAAATTTAAAGCCAAATTTTCCTTCTTCAATGCCGGCCGCGTCCAGAAGGTTGTGAACGAGCTTAATCATGGACTCATTCGCGAGATCGGCTTTCTCTATCATCTTGCGCTGTTTCGGAGGAATTTCTCCGACGTCGCCATCGAGGAGGATATGATGCGACCACTTCATAATCGAGAGCGGCGTACGGAGTTGGTGCGCGGCGATACTGATAAATTCTGATTTCAGCTGAGAAATAACCGCTTGGCGCTCCTGAACTTCTTTGACGTTGCCAACCATTTCATTGAAAAATTCGCCGAGCGTACCGATTTCGTCTTTCCGCGTTATATTGATTTTGATATTGAGATCACCTTCGCCAATACGGCGTGCGGCGTCGGTAAGCGTCCTGAGAGGGCGCGAAATATTGCGCGATATGAGATACGCGGCAAAGGTTGCAATAATCAGAACAAAAAAGAAAATAAGAAAAAATTGGATTGCTGCATTCTGAAGGAGCTCGCTCGCGACCGCCTGGCTCACGCGATCCGATATACGTGCATGATATGTGGCTACAAAGAAAAACGCAGAGATTGCCATTGGTATGACACTCAAAGCAACAAGTGTCAAAAAAAATCTGAAAAAAAGCGAATGGCGGATTTTGAATTTCATGAGAACATTTTTATTATACCATGCTCATGTCCTGCCAGTTGAGCCCTTGCTTTACATCCACGACAATCGGCACGGGCATTTCGGGGACTCGCTCCATAATCTTTCTAATTATAGGGATAGAATCACTGACAGCATCGGTACGAATCTCGAACAGAAGCTCGTCATGTACCTGCAAAAGAAGCCTTATAGCTTGGGGGTTATCCGATACGTCAAGAGAGCGCGCAATTTCAATCATAGCGCGCTTTATGAGATCCGCCTCCGTTCCCTGGATTGGCGCATTGATCGCCATCCGCTCTGCCTCTCCTCTTACGTACTCAAAGCGGGACTTAAGATTCGGCAAATAGCGGCGGCGCCCGAAGAGCGTCGAGACATACCCGTTTTTTCTTCCTTCGGCAACCACCCGCTCGCGATACTCCTGAATGCCAGGGAAATCAATCAAATACTCGCGAAGATATTGCTCGGCTTCTTCGTATGACACTTTCATTCCCGCCGCAAGCGCTCGAGCCCCCATTCCGTAGAGAATCCCGAAATTGACTGTCTTGGCGCGTCTTCGCATCTCCGGTGTTACTTTTTCAACGGGAACCTTAAACATGATAGACGCTGTTTGCGTGTGAACATCTTCGCCGTTTTTGAACGCCTTGACGAGCCGCTCGTCAGACGAAAGAGCGGCGGCGATTCTCAATTCAAGCTGTGAATAGTCGAATGAAACAAGCTCATACCCCTGTTCCGCAACAAATGCGCGGCGGATTTCCCTGCCAAGCTCGGTTTTTATCGGAATATTCTGGAGATTTGGGTTTGACGATGAAAGTCTACCAGTCGCGGTTCCGGTTTGATTGAATGTCGTATGAATACGGCCATCGGGTCCCATAAGCCCCGGCAGTACCGTCGCATATGTCGAGGAAAGTTTTGATAACTCGCGATAACGTATCAGAAGATCAATGATAGGATGCGCATCGCGGAGTTTTACAAGCTCCGAGAATTGAGTTGAGATATTTTTTGTTCCAGTCTTACGAATTCCTTTTACCGAAAGCTTAAGCTTCCCGAAAAGAATTTCGGAGAGTTGTTTTGGGGACCCGACATCAAATTCCCCGCCCGCAAGGCGCCATATTTCTTTCTCGAGCTCCCCCAACTCACGCGCTACTTTTTTTTCAAGTTCCGTGAGGCGCCCCGCATCGAGGAGAATCCCCACCCGCTCCATCCGAGAGAGAATCGGTATGAGCGGCATCTCGAAATCCAAAAAAATGCTGCCACGGCTGTCTTTTGACAATTTCTTTTCATAACTGTTTTTAAGAAGCAGAAGCCCCCCGAGACGCGATGAAGGAGGGGTATGAAATTCTTCCCGGATACAATCATCGAGATCAAAATCTCTCCGCTCTGGGTTTAAAAGCCACGCGGCGATTGCCGTATCAAAAGAAACGGGGAACTCAAAACCAAGAGAACGAAAAATGTCTTTTGCTTTGTGGGCGACACTATTGTTCTTTGAGCGAAGCACGACTGCTAGTTTTTCTGATGCTGCGGGCGAGATTTCGTATGTATTTTCTCCGTCGCCCACAAAAATCTTTTTATTATCTTCATAGAGCGCAAGTGTTGTTTTTTTCTCAAGCTCCGGCAGATCGTTTTTAGCAAAAAGCGTGGGGGTCTTGCCGTGAGCGTTTTCTTTCTCGCCGGGCGCGCGAAACTCATCAAGCCGATGAAGTAGGCTCGGAAAATGATACGCGCGAAAAAGCCGCGCTATGTCGTCTACAGGAACGCTGTTGTATTCAAGGTCTTTGATTGAGGGCGACGCCGGCGCATCGCGCCGAATGAGAGCGAGCTCTTTTGAAAAAAGCGCCTCCTCTTCGTTGTCGAGGACGAGCTTTAAAACACGCTCTTTCAGCCACGGAGGGTGTTCCCGTTCGCTCTTTAATTTCCCGTACATCTCCTCAATACCTCCGTAGTGCCGTATGAGCTCTGTTGCAGTTTTCTCTCCAATCCCCTTCACGCCGATGATATTATCCGAAGGATCTCCCTTGAGCCCCTTAAAATCCGGGATCAGGCGAGGAGGAAACCCAAAACGCTCCTCTACTTTCTTTTCGTCGTATAAAATCGTATCTTCGATCCCCTTTCGGAGAGTAAACACGCACACGCGTTCGCCCTCGACAAGCTGAAGAGTATCCATATCGCCGGACGCGATAATAATTGATAGGTCTCGCTCATTTTTAAACCGCTCAACGAGCGTACCAATGATATCATCGGCTTCAAACCCAGGAGTTTCAAGAACGGGAATGCCGAATATTTGAAAAAGTTTTTTTACTTTTTCAAATTGCGGCACGAGTTCGCTTTTTGTCTCCGGCCGCGTTGCTTTATAGTTTTCGTATGCGACATGCCGAAATGTCGGCTCTTCGGTATCAAAAGCGGCGGCGATATGCGTAGGCTTGAGCTCACGGAAAAGTTTGAGGAGGACCGCCGAAACACCGTACACCGCGCCCATCGGCTCGCCCGACGGAGATGTAAATGACGGAAGCGCGTGGTATGAGCGGTGTATAAGCGCGTGCGCATCGAGTATGACAAGTGTTTTTTTCTTTTCGTTTTTCATGATTGAAAGCGAATAATGCGCGTATCGCCTATTGTATGCGCAAAAGAGACAGTAAGTGCTCCGCGCGGGATAAGTTTCCGGACGCGCTCTGGCCACTCGATGACAACGACATTTGTTGAATCGCGAAGAATGTCTTTGAGGCCGAGCGCGACAAGTTCTCTTGCATTATGAATACGATAACAATCAATATGCCAGAGATTTTTAAAACATGAGCGCGCGAGCGGATATCGCTTCATGAGAAGAAAGGTGGGCGAATGTATTGTGGGTTTAACCCCAAGCCCCTTCCCGACCCCCTTTGCAAAAACCGTTTTTCCTGCGCCGAGACCACCCGAAAGCAAAATAGTAAGAGAAAACCCTGCTCCAGCTCGATAGTTGCGGATTTCCCTGCCAAGAAAAAGCCCGAGATGCATAGTTTCGTGGCCTGAATGCGTTTTGATGGTGAAATGCGTCCTCATGCGATTGATATATTCAGCCTATCAAAAAAAGGTCCGCGGCGCCCCCTTCCCATATTTTGCAAAATATATCGTAATCGAGTATAGTAAAATACACATGGAAGAAGACGCTAAAAAGATTCAGGAGATTGTAGAGGCATCGAATCTGGGGGCAGATGCAAAAGCGCGCTGGCAGGGCAAACTCCAGCTGCTCCCGCCGTTTCTTCTCCGCGATCTTTGCGCTGTACTTAAAGAAGACCCCGGTAATCTTATATGGATGACAAAAAACTGGGAAATGAAAGAGAGCCTCCTTGCAAAAGGAGGCGCGAATGCATGGAATGAAATAATGGCGCGGGAGGAAAAAGATATTACTTCTCTTCTTGAACAGTCATAACAGCTATGAATTTCGAAGCCCCACAACCAGAAGAAGAGAAAGGAGAGGTGCCGCAAAATTCTCCGGAACCGAAAGAGTCGCCGGAACAAGGCGAAGTAAAGGAGTCGGAAGAACAACTTGAGGCGGAAGCACAAGACCTTCTTGAGGTAGCAGAGATGATCGGCGAGGAACGCGGCGACAGCGAATTCCCAAAAGAACTCTCGCGCGAAATATCACAAGCAAAAAGGGTGGTCGAGGAACATCCGAGTGCGCTCCCGCGCTGGAAAAAAGCCGTGCTAGCGGGCACGCTGGCAATGTCTCTTTTTGCCGCGGCGCCGAAACCAGATGCTGAAGCTCGGGGACTTTTTGCAAAACGGCCAACGCAGGAACAAGTGGAAAATCGGAGGGAGCGGCAACAAGACAGGTGGGGATTTCAACAAAAACGCATGCAGCAAGAAGAGCGGCGGTGGAGACATGAAGAACAGGGATGGCAGCACGAAGAACGAGGCTTGAGGCATGACGAAGTAGAACGAAGATACGAGGAACGCCAAATATACTACACAATGAGGCGGATAGACTTGTTTGGAGTCTTGATCGGGCGGGCACTCGGCGAAATTCTCCAATAAATCTAAAATAGACTATAATACCCGTAAGAGTGTGAGGGTCTGTATTTGTGTTCTATGTTTTTCTTAGAGTATGTCCGGAAACCCGCTTTTAGGTACGAGGCAGTGGATTTTTAAGACGAGGCGATCGAGTGGACGACGAAACGTATTACCAATACGTTGAGCAGGAACCCTGTGTTAATTTCACACCATACATTTTTGAAAATTTGCAGAGTCTTAACTAAAAACCCCTGTATAATAAGGGCTTTTAATCTAACTTTTTAAAATTTTTACAAATATTGCCTTGTTTTTGGTGTGAAATTAACATTCTAGATCTTTTAGACGAAAAATGCCCTCGGTCTCAAAGACCGAGGGCTATCTCCTTTCTGTGCCGACTTCTCCCGCGGCACGGTGGAATGATCTTGTCGCCGCCTAGTGAGGTTGGCGGCAGTTCCTACCGCCAGCCTGGCAGTAGGCGCGTTCACGCGCATCGTTGTACGCGTCCCGCGCCTGTTCATCTTGCGCTCGCCGAGCCCCCTCACACTGCCCGCGCGCCCACTGGCAACGCGCGTCCCACCGCTCGCAGCGGTAGTTGCATCCACCGCCGTACCCGTAGTCACCGTAGCGTTGGTAGTAGTGACGCCCGCCTCCGTATCCATAGCCGCGGCCGGGATAGCCATGGTGAGGATAGTAGTGACGCCCACCGCCGTAGTAACGGCCATGGCTAGGATAGTACATCCTCGCCTGCTGGCATGCATCGGGGTTCTCCTCACAGCGCCCGATCTGGGCGCCCACGAGCGTCCCCCCGAGAGCACCTGCCCCTGCTCCGATGAGGGCGCCCTTGCCACCTCCCGCGCCAGCACCGATGAGGGCGCCGCTCGCGGCGCCGAGGAGTCCCCCTTGGATGGCACGGGCATCGAGCCCCGCGCCGCACCCCGTCACAGCGACGAGGACGAAGAGAACGGCCAATGCTATCGTTTTCATCGAAAACCACCCTTTCTCCCCGTTGTCCGGGGGAAAATTGTTCGAGAAACTCAAGGTCCACTTCCAAGTGCAATTATACTACTAAAATAGAGAAAAGTCAAGTCTACTCGCCGCTCTCCCTCGCGTGGTACGAATTCCATTATGGTTGAATTGAAAAACGCTGTTCTTGAGGCGACCTCCGTCCTTATCGCCCTTCCTAAAAACGCCATTGATAAGGATTATCTTGCGGCTCTCCAGCTCCAAAAAATAGCACCGGAAAAAACGCAGATTGTAGCGCCCGAAGAGAAGGAATCCCTCTGGCTTGATACGTTTGGTATTCCTCCCCAGCGGAAGGAATTTGCAATCGTTATCGATACGGTGCGCTCGCCAGTTGACGAACTTCGGTATGAAAAAGCAGATGGGAAGCTTACGATATTTCTCGCCCACACACGCGCATTCGATGCCTCTTCACTTCATTTTGAGGAATATCTGCCTGCATCGGATCTGATTATCACGGTCGGTTTCTCGTCGCAAGATGAGGCGGAGCGGTTTATTGAGTCCTTCCCGCGAAAGGGAGCCGCGCGCCACATATGGCTCCCGGAGAGGCAAATAGAAAGGCTTGCGCCTTCAAGCGCAAATCTTCTCGGGCGAATCATGGCGCGATCGCGCGAAGACGATACGTTCGGCATTCTATGGTCATTTATCACAAAAGATGACTTTTTGAAAACCAAAACGCTTCCCGAGCATATCCCATCGCTCATTGAAACCTATTCCGCCATTGCCGCCGCCCCGCGAGCGGTCGTTGTGCTGTGGCAAGCGCCTGAACATGATCTGACTGATGGTATTATCTGGTCTCGCGATGGCGCTCTCCTCCAGTCGCTGACGGAAGAACTGGGAGGGGTTTTCAAGCAAAATGGGTATGTCCCGCTTCCGCGCTTTGCAAATTTCGTTGAAGCAGAAACAGAAATACGTAAATTGCTGCATGCCGCCCATCTCGGGTAAAACCCCGTTACCTCGGAGCTTTTCCTTGCTACTACGGGACATACAATGCCACCAATCGCCCCGCCCAGCGCTGGGCGGCTTTCTGGCAAGGAGGTAACGGGGTAAAATAAGCGTGTGGCATTTGATAAAGAACAACGGCTAGAAAAAGTTGGTGCTGTCGAGAAAAAAGAGGCGGAGGAGCTTGCGCGGCTTCTTGCCGAAAAGTACCACGTCCCTTATCTCGACCTCGCTCGTATTTCAATCGATCTCGATATGTTAAAGCTGATACCGGAAGATCGGGCGCGTGAGCTTGGTATGGCAGTCGTGCAGTCCGCCGGGAAAAAACTCCAAATCGCTGTTAAAAACCCAAACCTTGACAGCGTGAAAGAGGCCATTGAAGAACTCCGGAGATCAGGATATACGCCTCAAGTGTTTATGTCGTCTCTCTACGGGCTAGAACACGTCTGGTCGCGCTACGTAGAAATCCCGAAGGAGACGCACGTGACGACAAATATCATCGACATCTCCTCGGGAAATCTTGAAGACTTCCGAGACCACGTTTCGAACGCAAGAGATCTCGGGCGGTTTCTTGAAAATAAAATCGTAAAGCGAACCGGCGCGCGTACAACCGACGTTCTCGAATATATTCTCGCGGGCGCCTATCATCTGGAGGCGTCCGACGTACACATCGAAGCGCAGGAAGAAGAAATTTATTTGCGCCTACGCCTCGACGGTATTCTCGAAGAGATTAGCCGCTTTCCGCGCGAGATCCATAAGACACTTATCTCCCGCATCAAACTCGTCTCGAAACTGAAACTAAATGTAACCGACCGTTCGCAGGACGGACGCTTTACCATCCACACAAGCGAGGTAGACGTCGAGGTTCGAGTCTCAATTCTCCCGGGTCCTTACGGTGAGTCGGTGGTTATGCGTATTTTGCATCCGAAAGCAATCGCGCTCACATTTGAAGACCTAGGCATGCAACCACAGGTGTTCCGCCTTATGGAACGGGAATTGAGACGCCCAAACGGAATGATTATTACAACCGGTCCAACAGGATCGGGCAAAACAACAACACTCTATGCGTTTTTGAAAAAAGCGCGAGAAGAACCGGGAATGAAAATAATCACCATCGAGGACCCTATCGAGTACCACTTGAGCGGCATATCGCAGACCCAGGTCAACAAAGACGCAGGCTATACCTTTGAAAACGGCCTTTCCGCGATTGTTCGCCAGGACCCGGACATTATCCTCGTGGGCGAAATCCGCAACCGAGAAACTGCTGAAATCGCGATGCACGCCTCTCTCACTGGACACCTGGTTTTCTCGACACTCCACACAAATAGCGCCGCTGGTACAATCCCTCGGCTTATCGACTTGGGCGTTACTGGAAATATCATCGCGCCCGCAATCAATGTCGCAATCGCACAACGCCTCATGCGCGTCCTGTGCCAATACTGCAAAAAAGAAACTGCCCCAACGGCCGACCAGAAAAAAATTATGGAAGAGGCTGTCTCTACTCTCCCTCAAGATTTTGAGCGGCCGAAGCTCGACGGAATCAAGATTTTTGAACCAGTCGGGTGTGACCACTGCAACCGCTCGGGCTACAAAGGACGAAAGGGCGTATTTGAAGCGTTTCTTATTGATGATGATATAGAGCTTCTCATTTTGAAAAATCCGTCCGAGGCAGAGGTCCAGCAGACGGCAATCAAAAAAGGAATGCTTATGATGTCGCAAGACGCGATACTCAAAATAATTGCGGGGATCACCACATTTGCCGAATTCGAGCGTGTCGTCGGTATCATTGAGTAAAAAATACATTCAAAAACCCACTCCGAGTTTATCAAAAGTGGGATTCCTGACGCGCTCTAATTATTTCCGAAAAAAGTCTCCAGACAAAATGCTCCCGCATGGGTGCAGGGAGCTGAGAGCCCCTTCGAGGAACAACCGAGCGGCCCGCTCCCTCCAGCGTACAAACCATTTGCATTCACAAACTCCTCTTATACGATAGAGGGAGGGGACCCGAATTGTCCGTGACTAAAAGAGGGCCCAGATAAGGATTACCTCATTTGTCTGGAGGCCTTCTCCGGAAATTTCACCTTAAAGAACGTTCCTCATTCTAGCCCAAAAAATGCCTTATGTCAATACCCGCTAAACAACCTCAAAACCAAGAAGATATAGCGCTCGACAGCACACTCCGCCCAAATCGGTGGGATGAGTATATTGGTCAAAAAAGCATCAAAGAGAATCTGCGAATCCTTATCGACGCCGCAAAAAAACGCTCCTCCCCGCTCGAGCATCTTTTGTTTTACGGCCCTGCGGGACTTGGGAAAACGACGCTCGCGCATTTGATCAGCCGCGAGATGGGTTCGCAGATGAAAGTAACATCGGGCCCGGCAATCGAGCGCGTCGGAGATCTCGCTTCCATCCTTACCAATCTTTCCACTGGCGATATTCTTTTTATCGATGAGGCGCACCGTCTCAACAAAATGATCGAGGAGATTCTCTACCCCGCGATGGAAGCCGGGTCGCTTGATATTATCATCGGGAAGGGCCCTGCGGCGCGCACCATTCAACTCGAACTCCCTCCATTTACGCTCATCGCCGCGACAACGCGTATCGCGATGCTTTCATCGCCTTTAAGGTCGCGCTTTTCTGGCGGTATCTACCGCCTCGAATTTTATACAAATGAGGACGTGGAAAAGATTATACGCAGATCCGCGTCTATCCTTGGAATCACCATTGAGAATGCCGCGGTCATGGAAATTGCAAAGCGATCGCGCTACACGCCGCGCGTTGCAAATCATTTATTGAAACGCTGCCGCGATGTCGCGATTGTAAAAGGAGACGGCATTGTATCTCTTAAAATCGCAAAGATGGGGCTCGACCTCCTCGATATCGACGAGGTTGGACTTGAAGCGGAAGACCGCAGAATTCTCGATATTCTTATCTCAAAATTCGGGGGCGGGCCCGTTGGACTCACCACGCTTGCCGCCGCAAGCTCGGAAGAACCGAGCACCATTGAAGAAATTCACGAGCCGTATCTCCTGCGCCTTGGGTTTATTGAACGAACCCCGCGCGGACGAATAGCAACAGATGCCGCTTACCAGCATCTGCGGCTCCAAAAGCAATCGCCGCAGGAAAAACTTATTTCATGACTTTATATTTCGTAATCGGCTATGTCGCGTTTCTTACGCTCTATCTCCTGGCCATCATAGGCCTTGGCTTTTACGAGCGGCTGTATACGATCCAGGGAGACCCCCTTCACCGCTGGACCAGAATAATCCAGTGGGTCGCGGGATCCATCGCAATCCTTTCGTTCTTTATATTCATAGCCTTCATGCTAACCAAATGATTACGCTACGAGAAAACGAAACAATCGAATATATTGCCCGCCGCCACTGGATAGGAATTGTTGTGCAAGCCACAACAACAGCTATTCTTTTTCTGGCCCCGCTTTTGATTATACCGATAGAGCCTTTCATTGAACGGTTTTTGCCGAAAAGCACACCGGGTGCAGTCCTTTTTTTCTCCCTTCTTTACTGGATGATATTGCTGCTTTTCTTTTATATCGAGCTCCTCAATTACTGGCTTGACATGTGGATCATCACAAACCAACGCATTATCGACGTGGAACATCAGGCGCTTTTTCATCGGCAGGTTTCTGAATTCTCTACAGCACGCGTGCAAGATATTACTGTTGAGGTTGAGGGAGTATTTGCGTCTCTCCTTGGATATGGAGACGTATCAATCCAGACAGCCGGAGAACAAAGTTTTTCAATAAAACGCGTGGCAAATCCAGAATTAGTTAAGAACGCCATTATGCATCTTGCTCGCACGAGGGAAGGAATATAAAAAATATATGTCCGGTCATTCAAAGTGGGCGCAAATCAAACATAAAAAAGCGGCAGTCGATGTACTGCGCGCAAAAATTTTTGGAAAAATCGCACGCGTGATAACACTTGCTGCGCGAGAAAAAGGCAAAGACCCGCAGATAAACGCGGCACTCCGCACGGCTATTGAAAAAGCGCGGGCAGTGAACATGCCGCAGGATAATATCGATCGCGCAATCAAAAAAGGCGCCGGTAGCGCCGGCGAGGAATCTCTTCAGGAATTTACATACGAGGTATACGGCCCTGGCGGCGTCGCGCTCGTGATAACGGGCATAACCGATAACAATAACCGCACATCAAATGAGATAAAACATCTTCTTGGAGAACGGGGTGGAAAATGGGCAAACCCAGGGAGTGTTTTGTGGGCATTTGAAAAAAAGGGTGATGTGTGGGAGCCAAAGCCATACTCAACTATTGAGCTTAGCCAGCAAGATGAAGAGGCTCTTCTTAAACTCATGGACGCGCTCGACGACCACGACGACATTCAAGATATATACGCGAACAATAAAGAGCCATGAGGGTTCTTGGTATAGACCCTGGGATTGAACGTGTTGGGTGGGGCATTGTTGATATATCGCCACAGACGGCTCTCTACCGTGGGTGCGGGTGTATTACAACTTCGCGTAAAAAACCCCACAGAGAACGAATAAGCGACATTGTACGCGAACTTCGGGACCTCATAGGGCGGGAGAGGCCTGAGCATGCGGTCATTGAGAAGCTTTTTTTTGCAAAAAACAGGAAAACCGCCCTTCAAGTATCCGAGTCCCGCGGGGCTATACTCCTTACGCTCCAGGAAGCCGGTCTCGGTATTGACGAGTTCACACCTCTTGAGGTAAAAGCAAGTATCACCGGAAACGGGAGAGCAGAGAAGCGCCAGGTAGCTTGGATGGTAAAAAATATCCTTAAGATACAGGGGCCCATTACCTCTGACGACGCCCTCGATGCGCTTGCTTTGTGCCTTATGGCACAAAGAAGGGTCTAAGAGGTTATCCACAACTTTCTAGTTGCTCTTGCCGGGAGGAGTGGGTATTTTCTTTTTATGCGCAAGGTCGTGCAGTATTTAATTGGATACACTTTGTAAATGAACTCCTATCGATTAGAGTATTACAACTTCGGCGAAGACGTGGAAGATGATGAAGACGATGTGGGAGATGACGAGGACGACGGCCTCGATGATGAGGACGCACTCGATGAGGAAAGCATGTAGTAAGTGTAGAAATACCTCCTACGAGGAGTAGGGGTATTCTTTTTTAACCACCAGAAAAAGCTTGCCTTCTGTGGTATAATACGTTCGTGTTGAGGAAGAAACACCGGACGAAAAGAAGGAGAAGGAAATTACTTCTCTTTTTTATTATCACCTCCTCGCTTGCTCTCGTAAGCGCAATTTTTGTGCTTATTATATTTATTTCCACTGAGGTTCCGAGTATCGAAAATTTTGAGAAGCGCGAGGTCGCCCAATCGACAAAAATATACGATCAGACTGGCGAGGTTCTCTTATGGGAAATCCACGGCGAAGAGCGTCGCACGACAGTCCCTTTTGAAAAAATAACGCTTAATATAAAAAATGCGACAGTCGCCATCGAAGACAGTTCATTTTATTCCCATGGAGGATTTAGTTTCACATCGCTCATTCGTGTTTTGTTCCTCAACTTCTTCCGGGGAAAGGAAATCGGGAGTGGCGGGTCAACAATCACCCAACAACTTGTTAAGAATACACTTTTAACAAACGAGCGAACTATCTCGCGAAAGATAAAAGAGGTTGTCGCCGCAATAAAACTCGAGACGGTATACACAAAGGATCAGATCTTAAATCTCTACCTAAACGAAATCCCATACGGATCAAATGCCTATGGAGTTGAAGCGGCTTCCGAGGCATATTTCGGGAAACACGCAGACGAGCTGACGCTCGCAGAGGCAGCGTATATCGCGGCACTCCCGAAGGCGCCGACATTCTATTCGCCGTACGGAAACCATAAAGCAGAGCTCACCGGCAGAAAAAATCTTGTTTTATCGCGCATGCAGGAGCTTGGATTCATCACGAACAGCGAATATGAACAAGCAAAAAACGAAAAGGTGTCGTTCGCGCCACAAAAGAGGGGCGGCATCATCGCGCCACACTTTGTGATGTACGTTCGTGAATTATTGACTGAAAAATACGGCGAGGATATTGTCGAGCGCGGCGGGCTTAAAGTGATAACATCTCTCGATGTCAAGCTCCAACAAAAAGCGGAAGAAATTATCGCACGGAAGGCACCGGAGCTTGAGAAAAATTTTAATGCAAAAAACTTGGGGCTTGTAGCTATCGACCCGAAAACTGGGCGGATTTTAACAATGGTCGGATCACGCGACTATTTCGAATCGGCCAATGACGGAAACTTTAATGTAACGCTAGCGCCACGCCAGCCCGGATCTGCATTTAAACCAATTGTCTACACGACGGCTTTTAAGAGAGGATTCACTCCTGAAACGGTTGTCTTTGATCTTGAAACAAATTTTGCGGTGTCAGGGAAACCATATATTCCCAATAATTTTGATAACAAATTTCGTGGACCTATTTCGTTTCGAGAAGCGCTTGCACAATCTCTCAATGTGCCATCAGTAAAGGTGCTTTATCTCGCTGGCATTAAAAACTCAATCCAGACTGCGGAGGAATTTGGTATCAGTACCCTTACAGATCCGAATCGCTATGGCCTAACACTTGTACTCGGCGGCGGAGAAGTAAAATTACTAGAACTTACATCTGCGTATGGTGTTTTTGCGAATCGCGGCATTCGTACGGACCATCATGCAATAATTGAAGTGCGAGATAAGAATAATACCATTCTCGAGGAGGAAAATATTACATCCAGGCGCGTTATAGACGAGATCATAGCTGACAATATAAATAGTGTTCTTTCTGATAATAAAGCGCGTACTCCGATGTTCGGCGCACGTTCCCCGCTTTTTTTTGAGGATGGGTCGGTTGCGGTGAAAACTGGTACGACAAATAACTACCGCGATGCATGGGCTATTGGTTATAACCAAAAACTTACTGCTGGCGTTTGGACGGGGAACAACGATAACACACCAATGACAAAAAATATTGCTGGCTATATTATAGCTGGTACGTGGAGAGAATTTATGGATAGCGCCATCCCACTCTTCCAAAGCGATCCATTCCCCCAGCCAGCAAAATTGAATGTCAAAAAACCCGTCCTACGCGGCATATGGAAAGGCTCGCGCTCGTACATAATCGATAAAACATCTGGGAAACTTGCAACGGAGTTTACGCCACCATCGCAACAAGAAGAGCGTGTCCCACGAGAAATCCATTCAATTCTATATTGGCTCGACAAAGACAATCCGGATGGCCAAATACCAGAACACCCGGAGCTTGATCCTCAATTCCAGGGTTGGGAGGGTCCTGTGCGTGCGTGGGCACAAAAAATGAATCTTCTTGATGAAATAACCCTAGTCGACACCATCGGTAAAGACTCGACACACTCGCCAGAAAACTGGCCAAAAATTAACCTCGACGCGACACTTGGAGATCTTTCATTTACTCAACAGGAGGATTTAGTATTTTACCCAAAAATCACTGGGACATACCCAATTGCCGAGGTAGACATATTCATCGATGATGAATTTGTAAAATCAGAACGCGGTAATATCTCACGCATCACAATAACCCAACAGTCTGTCGCTCTTTCAGAGGGGACACACACACTGGCACTGAAAGCGTATGATAGTATCGGGAATAGACAACAACAGATATTCCAATTTACGATCGCGGGCCCTTAAACAAAATACGCTGGATGATAATTTCTGGGTTGGTACGCTGTATATCCGCAAGAATTATATTCTCGCGGATACGTATTTTTTGGCTCAAAATAGGAGAGTGTGAATATACAATAATCGCCCCATGTTTTACTTCGGCATCAATGGTCGGGATGTGTTTTTTAAGAATACCAAGGACTATATCTTCTTCTTTCTTTTCCTTTAGATGACTCGTATGATCAATTCTCTGGAATGCCCCCACAAGAAGCTCCTTTAACTTCAAGAAACTCATACGGCGCCCTTCATTGGCATCACAACATAGAGCGAGCTTTCTTTTTTGGGAGATTTAATAAGAAGTGGGTTTGAGTCTCCATTAAAACCCATAAAAAGAGATTCGTCTGTGAAGCTCTCAATTCCATCGAGAAGGTAATGAAAATTAAATACAATTGTTACCGGACTTCCTTTGCTGTCCGACTTAAACTCAGCTTTATAATCACCAACGTCGCGGTTATTGCTCTCTACTGCGCATGTTTTTGATTCAGGATTAAGTGTGATGGTAACACTATTTAGTTTATTGGAAAATATGCTCGCGCGCTTGATATGCCCGGCAAGTAGTTGGCGATCAATCACCATACTTGTTGAATATTGCCTTGGGATAATCTGCTGGTACTCCGGGAAATTACCCTCAGTGAGCCTGGAATAGAGATTTGTGTTTGATATTCGTATAAACACCTCCCCGTTACCAACAGAAAAGACAACATTATTCTCACTATTTGATTCACATACTTTAATTAATTCCTCACACGTCCGCAGCGGAAGGAGAAATGATTCTTGTGAAACACCAACAGAATAAGAAATGGGCTTTATTTTTTCCTCAGAAAGACGAAAGCTGTCTGTTGAGCTCAAAACAACTATTTCTTTTGTGATTTTAAAGAGAATACTTGATAACTCCGGCTTAATAGTACTTCGTGATATTGCGACTAGTGTTTTTGTAATAGCCTGAGTAAGATCTAACCGCCCCAATGTCATAGTATAAAGCTCTTTAACATGAGGGAATGGAGGGAAATCCCCAAACGGAAACCCCTTAAATATAGTCTCTTGTGATTGTGTTTTTACAACAACATCATTTTCTTTAGATTCAAGGCTCACCTTTTCATCCTTCTGGAGTGTGGAAATATACGATGAGAATATTTTCGCAGGGATAACAATACTTCCTTGTTCTTGTATTGACCCACGTATCGATGATTCAATACCCAACTCAAGATTTGTTCCTGTTATTTCTAGTAACCCATTTTCAGCTGAAATTAAAAATGAGTTTAATATTGGAAGTGTTATATCTCTTGTTGTACTCCGCTCAACAAGAGATAGTATTTTTTTTAAATTGTCCGATAGAATTACACACTTCATTCTTTAATAATATATTTGTTAAAGATAAGTCATAGTTACAGTTGTATATGTGTGGTTGTGTGGAAAATGATAATTGGTGTGGTAGTAAGAAAAAAACGTTTTTTATTATTTAGATTATGTTGATTTCTTTTGGATAATAATGGGACTGTAAAAGATTATTATTTCGGACATTTAATTTTCATAAATTTTTCCACGGATTAGTTTCACTTCTTCCACAAGTTTTAAGTTCTGTTTTAACTCACGCGATATCTTGCCATATGCATGAAGTGCGGTTGTATGGTCGCGTCCACCGAGCTTTTGTCCGATAAACGGATAAGAGCCATGGAAATCTTCTCGTAAAAGATACATAGCAATTTGGCGCGGTCTCACTATTTCTCTTCGCCTGGAGCGTTCAAAGAGGCCACTTTCCCCAAGGTCATAAAACTCTGATACAGCTTTGATAATCTGGGATGTTGTGACAACACGCTTCAATCGCATGGTTATCTGGTCGAGAGATTGTTTGGCTTCATCAAATGTAAGGGGCCGCCCCTTGAGTTTTGATTTTGCGAGAATGATATTGAGTGCGCCTTCAAGTTCTCGTATGTTTTTTTGAATGCGCGAGGCGGTATATTCAAGAACATCTGATAATGGCGCAAATTCTCTCCCATTAACTTTTGATTTTAGAATTGCCAGACGCGCCTCGTATTCTGGCTCGCTAATATCCGCAGTGAGACCAGCTTCAAAACGTGACCGAAGACGTTCTTCGAGGTTTTGGATAGCTGCCGGCGGCTTGTCAGAAGAAAAGACAATTTGTTTTCCACGCTCATACAATGAATTAAATGTGTGGAAAAACTCTTCTTCACTTTTCACCTTTCCAGCTATAAATTGGATATCATCAATGATAAGAACATCGACATTTCTATATTTATCTTTAAATGCGTTGAGTGGCTCTCTATTTTGGAGAACTGAAATAAGTTCGTTTACGAAACGTTCCGATGTCAGATAGAGAACCTTATAATTTGGATGATCGAATTTAATTTGGTTCCCAATAGCATGGAGTAGGTGTGTTTTTCCCAACCCCACACCACCATAGACAAAAAATGGGTTATAGAGCGATCCTGCGTTTTTTGAGAGTGATACAGCCGCAGCGTGAGCGAATTCATTGAATGAGCCGATAATAAAACTCTCAAATGTGTATTTTGGGTTGAGGTTTGTTTCCCTGTCAACCGAGAACTCTTTAAATTCAAGCTGTTCCTCGATGGTTTCCGATTGTTGCGACTTTTTCTTTGGGTTTTGTGGGGCTGTATCGCTCGGAGGCTGGACTATGTAGGTTGCATTTCGCACATCTGGGGCATTAGACCGGAGAGACTTGATAATCTGCTTGTGGAATTTCTTTTCGAGCCATTCCTTTGCAAATGCATTTGGGACAACAACAACGGCTACCCCATCCTCAACCCCCCGGATTGTCGTATCTTTAAACCATGTTGCAAAATTTGCACGAGAAACCTCAAACTCTAATTCACCCAATGCCGATCTCCAAAGTTCCTCATGGTTCATATACATAACTATAGGGGTGTGGATATTTTTATCAAATATTGAAAAACAGGGCGTAACGTGTTCTAATTGTTTACAACCTGTGTAGTAGTTGTGTATACTAAAGGATGTCGTATAGTGTCTTTTTAAAAGATTTTAATGGAGTATCATGTCTGTTACCTATCAGCCAAAAAAGAAAAAACGGAAGAAAACACACGGCTTCTTAAAACGAAAGCGATCTACGTCCGGTAGAAATATAATCCGTCGCCGCCGACAAAAAGGGCGCCGTAGGCTTGTTGTATAATATATAATATGCCGTCATCTGGTTCCCAGATGAATGGGTCCCTCGTACGTATCCGAACCTCCGGGATTCGGCCAGGAAAGCTTGGTGTTGTCATTATCTGTTCGCGGAAAGTCGATAAACGCGCAACGCGCCGTAACCTGCTTCGTCGGCGTGTTCGCGAGATTATACGAAAAGACCTTAAGGGGCGCATTAAAAAAAGCCCTTTTGTAATAGAGATTAAGCCCGAAGCCCGCAATTCCTCATACGAATCTTTAAGAGAAGATATTCTTCATGTCCTTCATCTTTCATAACTTTTTTTACCGTCCCCTCATAAATATTCTCGCTCTTCTCACGCGCATTCTGCCGGGCGAGAGTTTTGGCGTTGCGATTATCACACTAACCATTCTCGTCAATCTTTTATTTCTTCCCATCTCAATCCGTATGCGGCGTATGCAGCGGCATGTTCAGGAAATCCAGCCGGAGATTGAAAAGATAAAACTTCAGTTTAAAGACAAAAAAGATGAACAGGCGCGCCGGACACTCGAGCTTTATAAAGCGCGTAAGATACGGCCTGTATCGGGGGTTATGTTGCCGGTGGTTATTCAGCTCATGCTCTTCATTGCTCTCTACAAAGTATTCCAGGGCGGGGGCGGGATTACCGTCGGAGATCTCTACAATTTTATGCCGCCGATAGAAAGTCTTGACCCGCTATTTTTGAATTTTATCGATCTCTCAAAACCGAGTAAGGTGCTTGCGGTGCTTGCCGGGGCCGCTCAATTTTTTCAAATATCCTTAACGGCAAAAAATACAGGTAGCGCACAGCCAGCCAAAGAATCATTCGGCGCTTCCCTCCAAAAAAATATGAAATACAGCATTCCCGGCGTTATCATCATCTTTGGGTTACAATTTCCAGCGGCACTCACGCTCTATTGGACAACGGCGAGCATTTTTGGTATAGTCAACGAAAGTATAATGCGATTTTTAGGAAGAGATCATGGAAACATTAGCGAGCGAACAACAAAAAGCGGCACTTGAATGCATAAAAGAATTTTTAGGTCAGATGGATATTGATGCCGGTGTCGAGGAGGGTGTTATCGGAGATAGTATTATCTATTCAATCCGCACCAATGATGCCGCACTTCTCATAGGAGAAGATGGGCAGAATTTGCTTGCCCTCAACCATCTTCTTCGCCGTGTT
>Ga0209542_10004431_pt1 | contig 28911 bp, 28 predicted proteins | sample RifCSPhighO2_01_FD_184028 | JGI IMG/M metagenome (GOLD analysis project Ga0209542, IMG submission 184028) | Soil microbial communities from Rifle, Colorado - Rifle CSP2_plank highO2_0.1 (SPAdes) (version 2) | ecosystem: Environmental > Terrestrial > Deep subsurface > Rock core/Sediment ...
ATAAGTTTTTTAAAAATTAATTTACCTTGAATTACGAAATGATTTTTAGCTATTTATTAGGGAATTTTGTCTCTGGTGATAGGGTCGCGAGAAATTCCTTCGCAAAAGGATTTCCCGACCTAGGAAAAATCTTAAAACGTAGCATCGCTTACGTTTTAAGATTTTTACAAAGCCAGAGACAAAATTACCAATAAAGAGCAAAAACTTGCTTTTTCAATAGTCATTTCGTAATTCAAGGTGTCTTTGAATTACGAAATGGTTTCTTTGGATTTTTCCCAATTTTTGAGATATAAATTTGATAGAATTCCAAAACGTAGCAAGCTACGTTTTGGAATTATTGCGAATTTATAGCCAAAAATTGGGAAAAAGACAAGAAATATTGTTTTTATTGTCCATTTCGTAATTCAAAGAAGGTGTATATCCAATGGTACCGTAATTCTAACGGTCGTTAGAATTACGGTACCATTGGATGCTCTTCATTAATTTGCCGGGTGTATCAAATGTATCTGAACATAGACACCCCAATTTACTCAATAGACCTAGTGATTAAATGTTTCCGTAGGGAAACTTCAGCAGGTCAGTAATGCATTACATTTCCTTTATCGGTGGCGCAGGCGGTATCGGAGTTTGCACGAATGATCGCTTCAGAATGTCTTCTTCCACGATTGCCCGCGGCTTGCCGTATTGCAACTTTGAGATTTTTTTAATGGCGTCCACAATCTGCGGCCTGCCTTTTTTGGGCGGGAAAGTTTCCATTTTAAAAGGCGTGGAGGTTTTGTTGCGCAGCATCATTTTTATAATCAAGTGGAAATTATCAAGGTTTACCAGGTCAAAGCGGGAAAACCCTGGCTCAAATTGCTTTTCCAAAAACTCGGCGTCGTCAGCCCCGATGCGAAACGCCCCAATGGTTCCCACGTTGCCAAAAACAGCATTTTTTATCTGATCGGTCAATTGGGGGATGTACTGGTGGGCAATGGTTAAATTTAATTTATACTTCCTGGCTTCAGATAAAATGGTGGCAATGGAATCGGTGGTGAAATTTTGAAATTCGTCAACGTATAAATAAAAATCTTTGCGCTCTGCTTCGGCGACGCGGGCGCGCTTCATGGCCGCCATTTGCATTTTGGAGACCAAAATCAAACCCAATAAAGAACTGTTCACCTCGCCGGTCTGCCCTTTTGACAGATTAGCCAAAAATATTTTTCCTTCATTCATAATCTTTGACAAGTCAAAACCGGAATGGCTCTGACCAATAATATTTCGCATCATTTCGTTTTCAATAAACCGGCCCACCTTTGAAACCACGTACCCCAGCATATCGCTTCTGGTATTGCCCGTGGTCTGCGCCCACTCTTTTACCCAGAAATTTTTCACAATGGGATCTGAAACCTTAGCCAGTCGTTCTTGCAAAAACTGAGGGTCGGTAAACATTTTTGGTATTTCCACCAAGGTGCCGGGACTGTCTTTGTCGGCCATTAGGGCCAGCATGGCGTTACGCATATAGTGCTCAAACATGGGGCCGATAATTTCCGGCGGAAAGAGCTTGTAAAAAATAGCGATCATTTCTTGCACGGCAAAGTCTTTTTGCTCGGGGGTGTCGTATTCCAGCATGTTGAGGCCCATGGGACGCTCCAAGTCAAACGGCTCAAAAAGCACCACGTCGTCAACCCGGTCTTTGGGAATATTTTCTAATGTATGCTCAATCAACTCTCCGTGGGGATCAATCACCGCCACGCCTTCCCCATTTTCAATATCCTGGCGTATCATCTCGCTTAAAAAAACTGATTTTCCGGTGCCGGTCTGCCCTATGACATAAAAATGCCTTCTTCTATCTTCCCGCGCCGCGAAATATACTTTTTTTTCTTCGCCGCGAAAAATAACCCTTCCGATTAGGTTAATGCCCTGCTCGGGCAAATCAATGGGGGGAGCCGCCACGCCGGATTTTGCCGCCTTAATATACGGTGTCTCGGTAAAGTGCGTGGGAAAGTGGTACATGGAAGCCAGCTCTTCTATGTTAAAAATATTGCTTTGGTTTTGATTGAAAATTCTAAAACTAAATTCATAGACAAACTTTTTCAATCGGCTACCGGTGACATTTTTGGCCTCCAAACTATTGATGGCCGAAAGAGAAAACTGCGAAAAAGCGCCCACCAAGTGGCTTAAAATATCTTCTGCCCGTTCTTTTGATTGGGCCGAAGCCACCAGACGCACATTGGCTTGGAACGGCTGTTTTTGTATTTTTTGCTGCACCGCGTCATAGGCAAATTGGTCAATCCCCTGCTCTTTTGGCTTTTGCGATTCCAGTTCTTTTTTGGGATCTTTTGGCGCGGACTTGAAAATTTCAGAAATGGCAATCATGAGCCACCCCTGGGTGGCTTCTATGACCGCGCTTCTGACCGCTTTCCCTTCCCGTATTTTTGACAATGCTTTTTCTCCCTTTTTTCTCATATTTAACCCGGACAGAGGCCGGATTACCAGTTGCACCGCCCCGCCTTCGTTGACGGCAATTTTACTTAAGTTATTGGTGATAGTGGATAAAGGGTCTTTTTCCAACTTTTGATAGGTGCTAATGGGAAACAGATAATTTTCTTTCAATTTCAAAAACGCTCCGGCGGTTTCTCCCTGCGGTTCAAATACCGTATAGTCCTCGGGTACTTTTTCTATGATTGCCCGGGGATAAACCCCCTGCACATATTTTTCAAATGCGGTTTCCAAATATTTTGGCACGCAAATGTAAAAAGAAATATCACTGCTTCCCACGCGCGAAGCAATTTCCAGCGACACGCTGGGGGGCTCTTGGAATAGTTTTGGCTTTTTTAGGTATAAAAAATTGGCGAGCACCTGCTCCATTTGGGAGATTAGCACTTTTTCCTCTTTTTGCATCTGGTCTTCTTTTTTTACATCGTGCTTTGGCATCATCACCAAAAATAAGACCGATTCCAGTCCGCCAAAAAACGCCCTTTTTTCTGACCGTTCAGAAAACAGAACCACAATAAAACCCAGCACCAGCAAAAAAAGAACCAGCATGAGCGCCAATACGATAAATGACATATCTTGAAAACCTTGAATTACGAAATGCCCCACCAAAAGGCAATTTTCAGGTCTTTCCTCCAAATTTCAACTTAGAGAAAATACTCTGAAGGCATTTCGCAATTCAAGGTTGAAAAAATTATTTTATAAATTTCTTGTAGTACCCCTGGTTTACCAGCATATCGTGAAACATATCCAACACATAAGGATCGTTCATTTTTTTGGCGACATGCACGGCATATGCCACGCCTTTCTTTTTGGCGATCTTGAGCAATTGCTTTAATTTTTCTTTTTCTTCCAGCGACTGCATACTGCCTGCCTGGCCCTGCGCTTGCAGTTTTAAAGTGTCGCCCAAATCCATGTCTTCCAATTCTTGCCGTATTTTTCTGTACACTATTTCGTCTTCGGTCAACTTTCCTTTTTCGGCAACGCGCTCTGAAGCGCCGGGAATTTCCCGCGCCGCCTCTTCTAAAATTTCGGCTTCGGACTCATCTTTAATTTGTTTTTCCTGTTTTTGATTTTTTGCCATACTGTCTATATTAACCCCAAACCACGAAATGACCCGCCAAAAGACAAGTTATGAGCCCCAGACGTCCAACGTCTGCAGACGTTGGGCATCTGGGGAAAGCTCAAGAAAGCATTTCGTGATTTAAGGTAAATTACCTTGAATTACGAAATGCGCGTTTAAAAAGCTCTTTTCAGGTCTTTTCGCCAAATCTGGGCTGTAAATTCGCAATAATTCCAAAACGTAGCTTGCTACGTTTTGGAATTCAATCAAATTTCCATCTTCCAGATTTGGCAAAAATACTCTGAAAGCATTTCGTAATTCAAGGTAAATTACTTTATTGGTGAAATTGGTAAATCCAAAAGCCCTTTTTGCATTTTTGACGAGTTGGCGCTCATAAAACCCACTTCAAGCTTGAGTCCATCAGACTCTTTTGACACTTCATAAAACCTTACGCAAGGAACGGGCTCGAATTCCGGCTTGAGCAACGTGCTGCATAAATTTGGCCTGGGCAAAAAAGCATACGTCCGGACATCAATAGAAATAAAGTTTCTGCCTTCTGAATCAATAATATTGCCCAAATCCCACGCGCCCCGCCGGGTATTTATCTTGCTCTTGTTTTGGGCTCCCACAATTACCTTAATAAACCTTTCAGTGGTGGTGAGATTTTCTTGGTAATTATCAGCCACTAATATATTGCCCATATCTCTGGCTGATTCAAGGATAAATCTGATATCTCCGATAGTAATTTCATACACCGGTTTTGGTTCTTCTATAACGGTGACGGGGTCGGTGGTGTTGGTGTTATTGGTATTCCTTGCCGCGTTGATTCTTATCACCACAAACACAATAATAATAACGATAACTATTGCCACGGCCAATACCAATAAAATGCTTGATATCTTGCCGGATGACTTTAGGGCATTTTTTATTTCCATGTTGGTTCGGTTGTTTTTTGGTTTTATTATATCACACTTTTATGGCATTGTACCCACACAGTCAACCCATCGCCATTTTTCGTATTGATCTTTATGAAATGCAAAATTTTTATACCCTAATTTTTTAAGTAATGTTTCTATACTCTTTTTTTGAATAGCATCAAATTCCATGAAAATGTTGCCGCCGGGGTTGAGGAAATTTTTGGCTTCAGCCAAAAATTTCCTAATATACCATAGTCCGTCGCTTCCCCCAAACAAAGCCGCTTTCGGCTCGTACTTTAGCACCGATGTTTGGATTTTACCCGCCCGACTTTTTGCAACATACGGCGGGTTGGCAAAGATATAATCAAAGGTTCCTTGAATATTATTAAAAATGTCCGATTGGATTATTTTATAATTTTGCGACCGTATATTATTTAATTTGCAATTGATTTTTATCTGCCTGATAAAATCTTTTTCTTTTTCAGCAAACACCACTTTTATATTTTTTATATGCTTTAGCGACGCCACGCCAATACAGCCGGATCCGGCAAATATGTCTAACATTTTTAGGTTACCAAAAATGCCGCCCTGCTTAATGTTAGCGATAATCTGCCCTACCCAATATTCCGTTTCCGGCCTTGGGATTAGTGGTCTTTTTGACAGGTCAATCTTGCATCCCAAAAACTCGGTAAAACCGATAACATAATCCAACGGCTCCCCCTTTTTCAATCTTTCAATATCTTTTTTTGCGGCTTTTGTTAGCTTTCCATGATATTTTTCCCTCAAAAGCCATTGTAGTTCTTTTTCCATAAGAAAAAATCCGCAGAAGCGGATTTTTTTAGCTCGTAATTCCGGTGATTTCCACCTCGGTAAATGTTTGGCGATGGCCTATCTTTCTTTTATAGCGCTTTTTTGGCTTATATTTAAAAATAATCAGTTTTTTGCCCTTGCCGTGCGAAAGCACCTTGGCGGTAACTTTTGCGCCAGGAACCAAAGGTTCGCCAATTTCCGGCGTTCCATTTTTGTCGCACAATAAAACCTCGCTGAAGGTTATTTCTTTCCCCTCTTCTGCGTCTAATTTTTCCACCTTTATTTTATCGCCCGGCTGGACTAAGTACTGCTTACCGCCGGTTTTTATTACTGCCAACATGCCATGTAGTGTATCAAATAATAAGCTAATCGTCAATATTAGGGGGCGAAACCTCGCCTACGGTTATCTTCAGCTCTCCGTCAGTGATTTTTACCACATCTTTATCAACTTTTAAAAGCTCTGACTTTGCCTTGTTAAACGAGCTCACCGTGTTTCCCAGGTGATCTCCAAGCCGCGACATGTACTCTGAATAGGTAAATAAATGCTTACCCAGTCGCTCCACTTCTTTAATGATAGTTTGCGCCTGTTCTGAAATTTTTTGGTTTCTTAATCCCTGCAACACCGTTTGCAAGTAGGCCAAAAAAGAAGTTGGCGACACCACCACCACTTTTTTCTTGCCCGCGTAGTACACCAAATTATTGGTATCATGGGCAATAACTCCCACCTTGTTAATCAACAAGTCATAGTACACGGCCTCAGAGGGAATAAACATAAAGGCAAAATCCATGGTTTTTTCTTCCGGTTTTACATATTTTGCCGTTTCGTCAATCCTTAACTTTAGGTCATTGATAAACGCGGTTTCAAATTTCTTTTTTTCACCGGGATCGCGCGCCTCTACCATGCGGTTATAATTTTCCAGCGAAAATTTTGAATCAATAGGAATGACTCTTTGATCCACAAACACCGCCGCGTCCACCACGGTGCCGTCGCTAAAACTATATTGCATTTGGTAAGCCCCCGGCGGCAGCACGTTTTTTAATACAGTTTCCAGGTAGTATTCTCCCAAAATGCCCCTCTGCTTTGGATTCTTTAAAATATCTTGGAGCCCCTGCAATTGGTCGGCAAAATTAACCACTTGGCGGTTGGTTTCATCAAGCTTTGCCAGGCGCTCCCGCACGTCGCCAATAATCTTTGATGATTCGTTAAATTGAACCATTGCATTCTTATTTGATTCGGAAAGTTTCACATCCAGCACCTCTGAAATTTGATGTATCTGCTGTTGGAGCATTAAAAGCGAATTGTCGTCTTTTTTTGTTTCCGGTTTCTTTTTGATCAACAAAAAAATCACCGCCCCGATACCGGCAACAGTCAAAATAAAAAACAGTGTTAACACAATATCCATAAAAATCTTTCCGCTTTAAATAAAAAGTATTATTTTTTAATCGCTTCTACCTTACCACAGAGTTTTTAAGTTTCCAATAATGGAAATACACCAGTTTTACCAATTCGCTTAACACCAGATACCCTATCAAAATTAAGAACACCATAAAAAGCCCATAGAACGGCACGCTTGCAAAGTGGAAGAATTGCTGGCCAAAACCGGTAAACGGCAATGTGAGTATCACGCAAAGCGCCACCACGGTAAAAGACACCAGCGCAACACTTGGCTTCTTTGCCTTCCAGAAAAGGCGTCGGGTTCTTATGATAAAAATGAGGAAAATTTCAGTAATCACCGATTCTATAAACCACAGGGTCTGCACATGGGCGGGCATGGCTTTGTAAAAAATAAAAAGGAAAATAAAATCAAATACGGTGCTCACCAAACCCAACGATATAATGAGCGGCAACATATTGTGCAGTTGGTACGCTTTGGGTTTGCGCAACTCTTCAACGTCAACGGCGTCGGTGACAATGGAAACCAACGGAAAGTCCGACAGCAAATTTGCCAGCAAGATTTGCACCGGCAGCATGGGCAAAAAGTTAATGAACAGCGATATGGTGGCAATGGAATAAAAATTCCCGAAGTTGCTTGACAGGGTGCACTTGATGTATTTATTGATATTGGAAAAAACCGCTCTGCCGTCTTTGATGCCGTTGACAATCACCCGCAGATCTTTTTTTAGTAGCACCACGTCAGACGCCTCCTTGGCGACATCGGTGGCCTCAAAAACCGCAATGCCAATGTTGGCCTGTTTTAGGGCGGGAACGTCGTTGATTCCCTCCCCCAAAAAACCCACCTCATAAGATTTTTGCAAAGATTTTATAATCTTATGTTTTATATCCGGAGAAACGCGGGCGAACACCGCGCTATCCTGGCAAACGTTATTGAATTCATCGGAATGCATTTTTTCCAAGTCCTCGCCAAGCGGCACTTGACTGGCATCAGAAATAAGCCCTATTTTTTTTGCAACAAATCCGGCCACTTCTTTGCTGTCGCCCGTGATAATTTTAATCTGGATTCCCATTTTTTTTGACAGGCGTATGGCTTCTTCCGCGGTGCTTTTTAACGGATCTTCAAACACAAAATATCCCAAAAACGTCAGTCCTTTTTCATCTTCTTTGGTTATGCTTTCTTTGTTGACTTTTTTAAAAGCCGCCAACAGCACCCTTTTTCCATCCTGGCCTTCTCTGGCAATTTCTTTTTTTATTTCATTTTTTGTATCACTACCTTCAAATTCAACACACAGCTTGAACATCACTTCGGGAGCCCCTTTTACCACCAGTATTTTTTCTCCCTGTTCATTTTTTGCCAACACGCTTGACCTCATGCGAAAAGAATCAAACGGCAAACGCGAAGCGATGGTATATTTTTTAACTTCCGAAACTATTGCGTAGTTTGCCCGCGTAAAAATAGCCGAGTCAAAAAAATTCACCCCGTGGTCTTTTTTAATGTCCGGCTCCGCCCCCAAAAGGCCGAATACCATGGCCTTGTCCTTATCGGGAGCGACAATTCTTTCCAAAGATAGCTTATTTTGGGTAATGGTTCCGGTCTTGTCGGTGCAAAGGATCTCAATGTTTCCCAGGTCCTCAATTGCCGACAATCTTTTCACCACCACATTTTCTTTGGCCATCTTAATACTCCCTCGGGACAACGCCAAAATCACAATGGCGGGAAGCGCTTCCGGTAAAATACTGACCACCAGCGCGACAAAGAACAGCAAAAACTCAAAAAAATTAGCCGTGCCCTTGAGGATGATATTCAGCAAGAATATCACCACCACGGTAACCACCACAATCCTTAAAATAAGCCGGCAAAAATAAATGATGTCTTTTTCGTACCTTCCCTGGGGGCGCTTTTCTGTTGCCGATGTGATTATTTCTCCCAAGGCCGTATCTTCTCCGATGGCCACCACCACTCCCTCGGCCGCGCCGGAAATAACAGAGGTTCCGGTAAACAGCATGTTACTGCTTTTAAATATTTCTTTTTCTTCTTCTGCCAGCGCCGTGTTTGTTTTTAATACAGGGAGCGACTCACCGGTCAACACCGACTCGTCAACTAAAAAATTTTGCATACTCACCAGCCGTAATTCGGCGGGCACAATGTCTCCCGGAAACAGCACGACCATATCTCCCGGGACCAAATGCTTTTTTTCGATGACCTCTTGGCGGCCTTCCCGCACGACTTTTATTTTTTGGGAAATGATATTTTTTAAAAGGGATATGGTTTTTTCCGCGCGAAACTCCTGGACAAAGCCGATGGTGATATTGATGAAAATAAAAATCAAGATTAACGCTCCGTCAATTTTTTCACCGATAAGAAATGCCGCGACGCCGGCAATAAAAAGCAAGTAAAAAAACGGGGACTTGCACTGGCGCAAAAAAATGTCTATTGCCCTTACCCCTTTGGTTAAAACTTCATTTGGTCCGTATTTTTTTTGCCGCAAAAGCGCTTCTTTTTTGGAGAGCCCCGACATTGAAGTATTCAGTTTGCCAAATACTTCTTTTACGGTTTTGTTGGTGTATTGAGAAAAAGCCATAAGTTAATAAACCTTGAATTACGAAATGCCCCATGAAAAGGCGAGTTTCGGATCTTTTCCCAAAATATCTCGAAAGCATTTCGTAATTCAAGGTAATAAAATATCTATGGGCTTGGACCCATGGTATTGGGCGGTAGATTTTATATATCCAGTGGTACCGTAATTCTAACGGTCGTTAGAATTACGGTACCACTGGATGCTCTTTATCCCTCGCGCTTGCGCGGTGGGAATTTCAAAGGAAGATTAAATTTTTATGAAAATCTCCACTACCAAAAAAACAATATATATTAACAGCAAAAACAATCCTTCTTTTTTGGTGATTTTCCGTCCAGACCTTATAAACATGAGGGCGAAAATAGATCCGACAATCAGAAATATTCTGGCGATTAAAAACGGAGAAAAATCCTTAATTTTAAACGGAAACAATAAGCCAATAATTCCAAGCACCAACGTGGCGCTCACAATGACCGATCCCATAAGATCCCCCAACATAAGCCAGCTTTCTTCTTTTCTGGCAGAAATAATTGAAAAATACAGTTCCGGAAAACAGTTGCCCAAACCAACAATTAAAATTCCCACCAATGATAGCGAAATGCCAAGGGTTTGAGAAAAAGATTGAGCCGAACTTACCACGATCTGCGAGACAGCCAAGAGCAACCCCAAAAGAACAATTATTTTGGCGATATTTATTAAAAAATTTTTAAAATCTTTGACGATGCTTATGTTATTGCCCCTGTAATTTTTTTTAAACCGCTCTTTTTTTGAGAACAACCACCATGAATACGCCCCAAACGCAAAGATTAAAATGATTCCGTCTATCCTGTCTAGTCGCCCGTCCAGCGCCAAAAGCAATGGCAGTAGCGCAATGAACGCGGTAAATACGGCGCTCTGTTGCACTATTTGTGAATTGGTGGAAATGGCGTTTCTGCTAAAAAAAATGGCGATTGCCATGACTAACGTCAAGTCGATTAAATTGCCTCCGATAATATCCCCAAAGGCAAGTTCGGGCAGGTTGCGCACAGCCGCGTTAACGTCAACAAACAGGTTTGGCAGAGAGGCGGCAAAGGCCATCACAAAAAAACCGACGATAAACTTTTTCCAGCGCAAATACCTTGCGATTTGCACCAGTGAATTAAGCAGGCGCGAACTTAGCCAGGCAAGCGCCACGCAAGAAAGTAAAAATAGTATGATTAAAAAATACCAGGCCATAGCGGCGAAATTTCTAATTTTTAATTTCTAATTTCTAATAATGAGGAATTACTTGATGAAGTATACGATTTCGTACATAATTCCTAAAATAAACACCAGGGCGAGCGGATACACAATTATTTTCTTGCCACCGATTTTTCGATACATCAGCAAAATAAAAATTCCATTAATGCCTAAAAAAACGCCACCGATAAAAGAAATTAAAAAAATAAAAGAATTAAACCCCAGCAAAAAAAGGAACATGGGCGTCAGGCACGTGATAAGCCAAGCCGGAAAGTGCCTGATGCCCAGGTCATACATTAACGTTTCTTTCAAAAATAATCCCTGGGTGGCAACGGCGTTAAAAATAGTAATCAGTCCTATTGATAACGCCGCCCCAAAAATACCGGGACTTAAAAAACCTTTAAGGCCGGTGAGGGCCGACTCTGTGGTGTAAGTGCCCGATATTCCCAATATTAAAAAAATAAATATTAAGTACACCGCCGCCGGAATAATCGTGGCAGTAATGATAATTCTTTTTAACGACCATTTATTGCCGGCTACCATTTCTTCTATTTCCGGGATTAAGCCCGCGCCCCACAGGGAAAATACCACAATGCCGTAGGGCAAAAACATCGTTTTCCAATCACCAAAAAAAGACGGGGCGTTTAAAAAAATACTTTCCAAATTAAGGTAAGAAAACGCTCGTGCTCCTATGATAAAAAAAACCACCAACAATAACGCCAATGCCCAAAACACCGCTCTACTGACGATTTTTATGCCAAAGTAAATGCACGCCATGCCAAGCCCAAAATACCCTGCCACATACCACCATACATTTCCGGCAAACGGAGGCACGATAGCGGTTAAAAATTGTTTACCTAGGATAAAATAGACAATAAATAATCCAAAAGACCCAAACACCACCGAAGCTAATATGGTATATTTTGCCCATTTGCCCAAATAAAATTCCGCAAATCCCGGAAATCTTTTATAATCCGGCGTATTGAGGCAAACCTGGCCAAAAATAACATGAAGCACGACGATAATGCCCGTCAATAAAATCACATAAAAAATCATCGGCAATATGCCAACCCGCAAGGTAATGTAGGGCAAGGATAAAAATCCAACCCCAATAATACTGCCAGACAATGTAGCTATGGGGTACACATAGTTTCTAAATACACTTTTGAACATTATGCTCTCATGTTACCAAAGACCCATGAAACTATCAATGATAGAAAAATTACAACAATTGTGCTACTATACCACAAAAGGAAAATATTATCAGCTCCCATCGTCTAGTGGCCCAGGACACTTGGTTCTCATCCAAGAAACAGGAGTTCGATTCTCCTTGGGAGCGCTAAATCCCCGAGGTCTGACCTCGGGGGGCTTTTTTTACTTGGTATAGTCGGGCGGTATCTGCCAATAGTTAATAATATATTGCGCCAGTTTTTTAAATACCGGCACCGCCGACAACGCCGACTTTGAAACTTTAGGGTTGTCCAATTTTACTAATATTAAAAACTGGGGTTTTAAGGCCGGCCCGAATCCGATAAAACTTTGAATGGTTCTGTCGGGGTAATACCCTTTTTTATTTTCAAAGGGAACCTGGGCCGTGCCAGTTTTTCCCGCCAGGTAGTATCCGGGAATTTTTGCCCCGTCTCCGTATCCATGATCTATTACGTTAATTAACATTGAGGTAACCTGTGAAGCCGTCTCCGGTGAAATGACCGGATCAAAAACCACCGGCTTGGTTTTTTGTTCATCCTGTCCGCGCGCAATTTTTTCAACCACATAAGGTTTTACCAGGCGGCCGCCATTGGCAAATACAGAAAACGCGGTGGCAAGCTGTATGGGGGTCATTTCAATTCCCTGCCCAAAAGCAGCCGTGGCAAACCCGAACGCCGATCCGCGTTTTAAATTTTCATTCTTGGAATAAGCTTCTCCCTGCAAATCAATACCGGTTTTTTGGGTGATACCAAGAGCATCTATGTAGCGCGAAAATGTTTGGTGCGGGATAAGCGAGGCAAGAAACACCGCCCCGGTGTTAATAGATTTTTCTAAAACGCCCGACATGTTTTGCTTGCCGTACACCTCGTGGTTAAAGTTGCTGATGGTATCGGGCCCGATTTTTACCGAACCAGTGTCTACAAATGTAGTTTGAGGCGTAACTTTTTCTTCTTGCAACGCCATGGCCATGGTGAAGGGCTTAAACACGGATCCCGGCTCAAACAATTTTTGAATCGCCGAATTCTGGAAAATATCCAAACGGGTTTCTTTTGAATATTGGTTAAGATTAAACGATGGAAAATTGGCCATTGCAAGAACCCTGCCCGAGTCGGGCTTTAGCACGATAATCTGGCCAGAGTCAATGTCGTTTTTTTTCTGTTCTTCTTGTAACAACAGCTCCGCCTGAAACTGGATATTGTAATCTATGGTTAAGTGAAGATTTGAGCCGTCCAAGTTCATTGACTGCTCAGATCCTATCAGGTCAAACCCCCGCTTTTCTTCTTTAATGCCTATTTTGCCTTTTACAATATCTTCGTAGTACCCTTCCAAGCCATATTGGCCACTCGCCTGCCCCCCCACAAACCCGATTACCTGGGAGGCAATGGTGTCCTGGGGATAATACCTGCCAGGAGCGCCTTCCAAAGAAACTCCAATAATAGCAAGATCTTTTAACGCTTTCACCTCTTGATCCGACAACTCTTTTTTAATTACCGTATAAGAATCTGTTTTTTCTAATTTAGAAACAATAGATTCTTTTGGCTCATTAATAATAGCGCTCAGCAAATCTGCAACGCTATCCTTGTCTTCTATTTTTTTTGGCATCGCCGAAAGCAACCATTTATCTTTATTAATGGCCGCGCTTTTTATATCTCCATACCCCGAGGCCCCGTGATTTTCCTTGCTATTTTCAAAAAAAATTTCTCCGCGAGTCCCCCGCACTTCTTTAAATCCGCTTTGCTGGCCCAGCGCTTGGGCCTGATAAAGTTTATGCTGGAACACTTGTAAATAAAATAAGCGGCTGCCTAATATAAGCGCCGCAATACCCATAAAAGACAAACATACTATGGCACGCCATTGCTTCATGTTATTTTGTCCCGATGGATTAACAAAGCCATCGAGGATCCACGAAAAATTATTTTTGATGATTTTTCGGGACCTCCGCCAGTGAGTTTTGTAAAATTTTCAGGTAAGTTACCCCTGCAGTTTTTTCAAAGCTAAGTTCTTTGGCCTTTTCCTGGATTTGGCCCAAAAAACCGCTCTCGGTGACACTGGACTGCAAACTCCTGTTTTCTTGCAAGAGACCGGTAATCTGCTTATTATAAGTTTTAATTAAAAATGCGCCGCGTGTCAATTCGTTGACTCTGAAAATATAAAAAAACAAAAGCAACGACGCAATCACCGCCGCTAAAACGTATATTATTTTCCAGTTTATGTTGATGGCGCGCAGCGAAACGATGCCATGCTTTGCCCTATGATATTGTAATGCGGCAGTAGACATAATTTTTTATTTTCAATTAAACTTTTACTATTGCTCGTAATTTAGCTGATCGCGACCGCGGATTTAACATTAGCTCATGGCCACTGGCCATTACCGGTTTTTTTGTCGCGATGATTGCGGCTCCCTCTTGTTCTTTTTCTTTAAAAAAACGCTTGACGATTCTGTCTTCCAGCGAATGAAAAGATATTACCACCAACCTCCCTCCGGGAGCTAACACTGAAATAGCCGCCGACAGCGCTTCTTCTAAACTATCTAACTCTTTATTGGTCGCAATGCGGATCGCCTGGAATGATTTTGTCGCACAATGAATCTTACCGTGTCGGAATTTTGCTGGTATCGCGCGTTCTACCACTTCTTTTAACTGGAATGTGGTCTGTATCTTTTTAATGCTTCTTTGCTCTATGATTTTTTGGGCGATGCGTTTTGCAAACTTTTCCTCTCCATATTCTTCCAATATTTTTTTAATCTGGTCTTGTGGATATTCATTGATGATTTTTTCGGCGGTCAAACTGCCTTGCGCGTCATACCTCATATCCAGCGGTTCGTCTTTCATAAAAGAAAATCCCCTTCGTGAATCTTCAATCTGCCACGATGAATACCCAAGGTCCAGCAACACTCCGTGCACCGGCGTAAAATTATTATTTTTTGCAATTTCCCGCATGTTGCCATACGAACCGCGCGCCAACGCCACCCTGCCTTGAAACTTTTCTGTTTGCAACCTGCTGTTTTCTATTTGGCCCGCGTCCAAATCTATCCCCAGCACGCGTCCCGCGGGGCCGGTCTTTTCCAAGATAAGCAGGGTGTGCCTTGCCTGCCCCACCGTCCCATCAATAAAATTTTCGTTTGGCTTGGGGTCAATATATTGCAAAACCTCTTTAGTAAGAACCGGGACATGCATTGAAATTATTCTAATTGTTCTAATTACTTTGAACTACGAAACTCACCTTGAAAACGAGTTTCGGGGTCTTTTTCCCAAATTTATAGACCAAATTCGGGAAAAATACCTCCGAAGAGTTTCGTAATTCAAAGTAAGTTAATTCGCTATATTCCCATGGGTCCTAATTTTGAAACAATTTCCTCAACTCCTTTTTCCGCGTTTTTTGAATAATTCTTCCATGCCTCTTCGTCCCAAATTTCCAATCTGTTTGACAATCCGCATACCACGACATTTTTTGATAAATTTGCGTATTGCTTTAAATAATCCGGAATTAAGATTCTTCCCAGCTTATCTGGCGCCACATCGGTGGCGCTGGCCAACAAGTGTCTTGCAAAACTCCTTGCTTCACCCTGCGAAATAGGCAGATTGCCTAATTTTTGCGACATGATTTCCCACTCTTTTTCTGTGTACACCACCAGGCAGTTTTCAACTCCCTTGGTAATAATTACATGGGTTCCCAATTCTCCCCTAAACTTAATGGGCAACGCCAAGCGTTTTTTTACATCTATAGTATGTTGGTATTGGCCAATGAGCATGTTAAAAAATAATTCAAAAATTAAATATCAAACTGCAAAATGACAATGTAAAATGTAAAATGTAAAATTTAAAATCTATAATTTTGAATTTTGATATTTGCATTTTGAATTATATTGGACTTATCCCCCACTTTCATATCTTTTCCCACATTTATCCACTTTCATCCACTACGCTTTATTTATAACCTAAAATACGCGCCGTGGTCAACACGTGTAAATAAAAACTATTTTTAATCTTAAATAGAGCCACTTATCCACAATTAGTCCACTTTTATTTTTAGGAAAGTTACCCATAACATACAAAATCCCCTATTCCCCACTTTTTGCATAAAAAAATACACCCCGATAAAGGGGTTCATCACGATTTGACAAAAAAGCGCGCTATTTAGTCATCATACCTTGAATTACGAAATGGTTTCTTTGGATTTTTCTCAATTTTTGAGATAGAAATTTGATAGAATTTTTATGCGTAGCCAACGGCTACGCATAAAAATTATAGCGAATTTATAGCCAAAAATTGGGAAAAAGACAAGAAATATTGTTTTTATTGTCCATTTCGTAATTCAAGGTATCAGAAATATCTGTTCAAAATTTTTATACACGGGCGGCGGCATTATTGTAACTGGCTCGTTGGGACGAGAATTATTAATGCTAATATGTAAGTCGGCGATTCCCTGGTAGTATGGATTAAAAATACTTATATCCACTTTCTTTTCCATGGCTAAATTGTATAAATAATTATCATGGCTTCCTATCCCCACGTCAATAGTAATTTCACCCACGGAATTTAAGAATTCTGCAAGCGCCTGTTCTTTTGATGTAAAAGCTCCAAGAAGGCCCGAGTCATCCAAGATACGCGCAATCGCTTTTGACAATGCATTATTATCCACGGCCACTAAATAGTGGTATATTTTTTGCCCGTCGAGCACCTGGTCAGGCAGCTTTTTTTTGAAAGTATATATTTTATTTTCGGCAAATGTTTTTTTTATGGTGGCCCAGATAGCGTTGATATTTGGGCTCTGGTATTTTTCTTCTAATTGACCAATCCCCAGGGCCGGATACTTTATCCAACCCCCTTTTGTTTTTAACAAGGCATCTAATAAAATTGGGGAGAATGCTTGGTAATTGGAACTTGCGCTAATGACATTAAAATATACGTCTTTATCAACTAATGTGACATCAACAGAAAATACTGCGCCTTCGCCATTGCCCGGTAATCGCAATGTGGTCTTCCCGGAAATACTTGGGTTGTTCAGATTGCTTATATCAGCGTCTCCGGCAAAAGAAAAAGAAGATGCGATATTTTGACCGCCCGATGACACGCGATAATCTACGGTTGAATCCGTATGAAACTGATCTATATTCCATATATTAGAAATTGCCGCTCCAATAACCTTGTCCGGATTTGGCCTGAAAGGATTCCACGTCGGGTCAAAGGCGCGGCTTGAAAGTATGGCCCCAAATCCAATAACTAAAAGCACCACCACAAGCCCAGCGCTGGCCCCGATAATAGACAGTATCTTGCCTGTCACATTTTTTTTAACGCCCACTGGCAGATTGGAATTGGGGGTTACGTTTGGCGCTGGAGCTTCTGAAGTATTGATGTTTTCCATAATAATTACTTGACTTACGCGGCGATATTGCCCTTTATTATATCAAATTCAGACGTCATCTCAAACCCATCGCCTTTGACGAGGACATCCGACAAAAGCGCCTGCGCTATGCGATTTTCTATTTTGTCTTGCACCACCCTTCTCATTTCTCGCGCGCCAAACTCGGGCTTGTAAGAAAGCTCCACAACTTTTTCTTTTAAGGAGTCGGTGATGACAAAATCAATACCTTTTTCTTTAAGATTTTTTTGAAGAGAGGCGAGCATTAACTGGGCGATATCCAGCAAATTTTCCTTGCCCAGCGGGTGAAATAAAATCGCGGCGTCAAAACGGTTGATAAACTCCGGCCTAAAAATTGCCTTCTGAAAAAGAACGTCTAAAATCGTGTCTTTCTCTAATCTATGTTGCGCTTTTGTCTGCTGGAAAATAACATCGGCGCCGGCGTTGGAAGTGCAAATAATAATGGTATTAGTAAACATGACTTTCCTTCCTTGGCCGTCGGTAATGTGGCCTTCATCAAACACCTGTAAAAATAAATTTAAAATATTGGGATGGGTTTTTTCTATTTCATCAAGCAACACCAATGAAAAAGGGTTTTCCCTCACTGGGGTCGTCAAAAGCCCCTGCTCTTCAACAGGAGAAACCTGGCCAACCAACCGCGGGATATCCGCGATGGCCTGAAACTCAGACATATCAAGGCGTATCATTTTATCTTCACCGTTAAAATAAATCTTTGCCAGCGCTTTTGCAGTTTCGGTTTTACCGACTCCCGTAGGACCCAAGAATAAAAATACGCCCATAGGCCGCTTCTTTGAACTGATGCCGGACCGGGCCCTTCTCATGGCAATGGCGATTTCACTCACCGCTTCATCTTGGCCAATGATGCTTTGGTGGATTAAATTTTCCAAATTCAGCAGCACTGACTTTTCCTTAAACTCCATTTTTCCTATGGGAATTTGGACTTTATCTGAAATAATCTTGGCGATGTGGCTTGGCATCAGCACTTTTTCCTTTTGGGATTTTATGTACGAAACCGCTTCATCTAAAATGTCGATAGCTTTTTTGGGAAAGGGCGCGCTGGGAAGATACCTTCCGGTTAAGTTGATAATTTCCCGTATGGCCGGGTACGTAACCAATACGTGAGCCGTTTGCTCCATGGCAATGGCCAGATTTTGCAAAATCCTTACGGTTTCCTGCTCCGATACCTCCAAAACTTCTATCTTCCTGAAACTTTCCAAAAATGAAGGATTTTGCTCCAGCTTCCTGTGCAGGCCGTCAAACGAGGTAATGCCGACAAAGTGGAAATCAGGCATTAACAAATATTTGGATAGCATGCCGGAAATATCAACAATGCCCGGACGCGATACTTTCTGCTCCACGAAGCTATCCAGCTCATCAATTACTAAAATAATATTTCCCGCGGTTTGCACTTCCTGGAAAATTTGATCCAACATAGTTTCTAACTTTTCCGGGTCCTGAACTTGCGCCGCCAAAGAAACCATGCGCAACTCAACCACTTTTTTTCCGGCGAGCTCCTCTATTCCCGATCCCAAATAGCACCTTTGCGCCAATGCCCGCACAATGCTTTTTCTGCCCACCCCGACATCCCCCACAATCAGCGCGTTGCTTAGGGTTGATTTTACCAGCACCACCTCAAGCTCGTCTATTTCTTTTTTATGCCCGACAATTTCATTAAAAATATTTCGCCTGGCTTGCGCCGTCCAATCAATCGAAAATTGGTCTAACGTGGCCGTAAACCCCGATGCAAAATCCTTGCCCAGAGAACCAAACACCGCCAAATTTTCTTTAGTCCAAAACTTTTTGCTTTCCGCTATCTGTCGCTCTATGGCGTCCAGCCACAAGGTGAGATTTTCTATGTCTTTTTCTTTTAAATCGTACTCCACCAATATTTTTTTAAAAAACTCATCGTGGCGCGCAATTGAAATCAAAAGTTCCTTTTCTCCCATGGCTTGAGCTCCCCGTAAAGAAGCCACCTTTAAGGCCTCTTTAGCCATGTTTTGAAAATCTTTTGAAAATTGTAATACAAACTGTTGGCTGCGCGCTTGATTTTCCAAATAATTTTTCAACTCTTCCTGAAGTTTTTTAAGATCAATGCCTAACCGATACATTAATATCTGGTAATCGTGACTGTTTTTTAGCGCTGCTTGTAGCACCATCGCAGGAGTTACTTCTTTAAATTTATTTTTTTTGCACAGCGCTATCGCGGCTTCTATCGCTTGGATAGCGTTTATGCTCAAAAACTCAGCGAGGTTTTGGTTTGGCTCTATTGCGTCGGGTGCGGGAAGCGGCGGGAGCGCGGGATTTTTAATTTTTAATTCCACAAATAAATATAACTCGTAAAATGCCACACAAAAAAACAACATGGACATTGAAACTTTCAAGGCGTCAAATTGAAGCTGAAGGCCAAAAAAAGACGCGGCAAATAAGGCCGAAGCAAAAATGCATAAAAACAAAAATAGCTGGCTTAATATTTTGGCGTACCTGCAAAGCGGAAAAGAACGGATTTTAAGCGCCCTCAGCGCCAAGCTTTTATTGATGTCGAAATTAAACTCCACCCCAGTAGAAGAATTTTGACGATTAAATACCTCTTTAACCTTGCAAATTCTTCGATTACTATTATACCCTGTTGACCTAATGATTATTTTCTATTCCCTGTATTTAATCAAAGCGTAGTCAAAATTCTCTACGGGGGCGCTAATTACTGACCCTTATTACTTAGCTTAATAATAAGATGCGATGATTTCGCCCGGGATGAAAGGGCGGATCATAGTTGTTAAGCTAAGTAATAATGGTCAGTAAATAAAAAGAAGATTAGCCCGACCAAGAAAAAGGGTATTGCTATCCAGGCAATAATTAATACCGCTCCCGCAATGCCTATGAAAACCAACAGCAAAAAACCAACGACAACCAACATCATCCTTACCATAGCCCCCACAATCCTTGAAAAAAGATTGGAAATAAACGCGCTAAAATATTCGCCTAAATTAAATCCCTTTGGGTAGCGCCATTTATATCTCCTCCACGGAGAAAATAAAGTTGACAGCAAAAGGGGAACCGAAAAAAAGTCCGCCCCAAATGAAAAATAATTATTCCACACTACAATCAAAAACTTGGGCATCTGGTAAAAATGCCATGCGAGCCACGCAATAACAATATTTTCTCTTTTAAAATTATCCATGTTTTATCAGTTTAACGCCGATGCCGGCTATTTGTCCGCCCCCGAAAATCAAAATCCCGGCCAAGATTGACCAGCTAATCAAATTTAGCGCCTTGGGTAAAGCGCCCACAGGAATCATCTGGCCTACCAATGCCACCATGTCTTGGTTAAGCTGCTTTTGTAAATCTTGCATATTGGCTGGCGCGCCTATTTTTTGAGATGCCAATGGCGCCGGTTCCTTAAACAATAAGGGAGGAGAAAACACTCCGATAAAAATATAGTACGACTGGTAGAGGGTAAATAGTATTAATAGCAAGCCGATTGCCAGCAACACATACCCCGACACATTATTGAAATTCATGGTTGTAATATAATTCATGGCGAATATCTTCCGGAATCGGGATGTTTTCCCAGGGTTTTGAAATTCCCGGATAGCGCCAGCAACTGATTATTTTTCTTATCTCTTTTATGTCTTTGTACATAAGCCACACTTCGCCAAGCGGTTTTTTATTTGTAGCAGTCGAATAAGATTTGTTAGTTATCATCACCGCCGTGGTTCCCGGCGCAATCCCCTCTTCTTTTCTTTCTGGCCTGCTTATCAATCGCGATAATTTACTTTTGGAAAGCCCGTACTGTCGCATTTTTGCCTTTGAGTGATCAGTCCAGTAGAGTTTTTTATGGTTACTTAACATACATATCAATCTTCATTTTTTCACCTTTCACGGTTCCATTTTACCATTTTTTGATAAAAACAGGCAATAAGTCAATAGACCTGTCCCTAAATAAGATTTTACTGCAAACTGTATATTTCGGTTCGAAAAATCTACAATTTTCGTCACAAACCTTATTTAGGGACAGGTCTAATAAAAAAGAAACACTTACAAAAAAACAGCCCTTCGGTTATAACCAGGGCTGTTTTTAAAAATCATTTTATTTCTACTTTGGCTCCAGCGGTTTCAAATCTCTTTTTCATTTCTTCAGCTTCCTCTTTTTTAACTCCCTCCTTTACCAATTGAGGGGCCGTAGCCGCCGCATCAACCAAATCTTTTGATTCTTTCAATCCCTTGGCAGTGATGTCTCGCACCACTTTAATCACCTCAATCTTTTGAGCTCCCACTTCTTTTAATTCAACATTAAAAGAGGTTTTTTCCTCTGCGGGAGCTGCTGCTGACGCTCCGATAGCGGGCGCCATTGCCATTGGAGCTTGCGCCGAAACGCCGAATTTTTTCTCCAGTAATTTAACCAACTCAGCTAAATCCAACACTGACATTTTCTCTATTTCCTCAACTAAACTTTTAAATTTAGCAGGGATTTCTACGTTTTCCATTTCTTGTGACATGATAATAATTTTAATGCAAAATGCAAATATCAAAGTTCAAAATTTTGGCATTCCACTTCGTGGATTTAATTTTGAACTTTACAATGTCATTTTGATTTTTAAATTTTGAATTTATTTTTTGATCTTGCCCAAAACGGTTATTAGACCTTTAATATTTCCCTGTAACACATTCGCGAGTCCCGACATGGGACTGGCAATCGTGGCAAGCACCTTTGCCAATAATTCTTCTCGCGAAGGCAAAGTGGCAAGCGCCAATACCTTTTCTTTTTCTATGAATTTTTTTTCAAAAATACCTCCTAAAATTTTAAAATTTTCGTTGGTTTTGGTAAACTGGTTTGCAATCCTGGCGGGAGCCACTTCGTCTTCAATGCCAAACACCAACGCCAACTGGCCCGGAACATGTTTTTTTATGTTATTCCAAAAAGAAATATTCGATTGGCCGAAGGCGATTCTGATTAAGGTTTTTTTGCCTATCTTTAACACGCATCCGGCTTCTTTTAGCTTTTTTCTTAAATCAAATAAGTCCTTGGAATTTACCTTTGAAAAATCAGCAAAAATGACTGATTTTTGCTTTGCGATATTTTCTTTTAAGCCCTTCAATGAATGTTGTTTTTTTTCTTTGGTGAGAGCCATAGTAGTGAAATTTCTAATTTTTTTTAAAAATTCGTACTTAAAAAGTCTGCGGCCAGCAGACAAAAACACTATACGCAATACCTGGCGCAAAGCGCCAAATACTAACATTGCGCCTCGATGGGAATTATCTCTTCGCTAGAGCTTGGAGTACCCATGGTCTGCGGCCAATCTGATGATGGGTTCATACTAATCGATATATTAAGAGTTGTCAACTCTTTTTCTCTATTTAAGAAGGCGCCGCCCTTCGGGCGGCGCCTTGCCAAAAACAATTCTTACCTTTCGTCAATTTTCCTTTTCATGTCTCTTATTATATCTCCCGCCACATCCTTGCCGCCAAGGCCGATGGCAATGGCAATGCCAAGCCCAACCGAACCGACAATCCCCCACACGATGGCCATGTATAACGTTTTTATCAAGTCGCTGCTTGGCAAAAGCTGGTCTAAAATCAAGAATATCGTAAATATCCAAATGGCCCATTTTACGATGGATGAAGCAATATATCCGTAACCCACTTTCATTCTTTCAACGGTTACCCTGATGACTTTTTCAATGATGTCAGAAATAATCACCGCCACCACGAATATCAAAGAAGCCACCACCACATTTGGCAAGTAATTTAACACTTGCGTGAGAATTATTCCAAACTGGGCAAGTTTCAAAATATCCACGGAAATCAGCAAAAATACTATCACAAACACCCATTTAAAAATAGCCCCGATAAATTCAGACGGATTTACATCCACGTTGGCACGTTGCAAAGCCCGATGCCAACCCTCTTTGTCAAAGATTTTGTTGAATTTAATGGACTTTAAAATCTCCGCAATGATTCTTCCGATGCCAATCGCAATTAAGTAGCCAATCACAAACACCACGATTGCCAACACTAAATTGGCAACAAAGATCACCATGGTTTGCAAGAATGGTTGAATAATTGACAATGACCAATCACTATATGATGTCATTTTACTAATTTTCAATTTTCAATTTTCAATTTTCAATGACGGCAAACGCGCGCTCATTGGCAATTGATAACGTAAAAATTGACTGATAGTTGATATAATTTATATTGACTGCCTTTCTTACCTTGAATTACGAAATGCACATTTAAGAAGCTCTTTTCAGGTCTTTTCGCCAAATTACAGAGCGAAAATACTCTGAAAGCATTTCGTAATTCAAGGTTTCTTAAAAATTAAGTCGACCCTTGTGAGATTAAAAAGGCAATGGTCTATTATTATTCCCTCATTATCTCCTTTATTAAAGCTCTCATCAAGCCATGCCTTGTGGATAAGTTTGCCCTATCTTACATACCGCTCCCAATCCTTTGGAATTTCTATTGATACATTCACTTTTTTGCCACCGGTAGCGGCATAAAAAGACAGAAAAGTTGCGCATAGCGCCACGCTGTTATCCGGCAACGAAGCTGGCGCGCCGTACTTTAAATCGCCCAAGATAGGAAACCCAGCCAACGACAATTGCGACCTGATCTGGTGGAATTTTCCGGCGTCTATGGTAATTTTGAGCAGAGAATATCCGCCACGGGACAGAGCAACCTCATAACGTAAATTGGCCTCTTTCCCGTCAGAAAATTCCCTTGCCTTTAATGTTTTTTTGTCTTTGGCTAAGAAGTTGGTCAATACTCCCCTATTTTTATCCGGGACGCCCAATACAATTGCGTGGTACGTTTTTTCTACCTGGCGGCCCCTAAACTGTTCTGACAATCTTGAAGCCCCTTTGCTGGTTTTAGCAAACAGCATAATGCCCGAAACCGGCCGGTCCAACCGGTGCACCAATCCCACAAACACATTGCCGGGCTTGTGGTATTTTTCTTTCAGGTATTTTTTAACTTGGTCAATCATGCTTGGATCGCCCGTATTGTCGCCCTGACTTAAAACCCCCGCGGGCTTAAACACCGCAATCACGTGGTTATCTTCGTATAATACTTGTATATTCATGAAAAATATGTGATATGATAAAGTTGCATCGGCAAACCCTTTCCCCAGTTCTTGAGGTGGAGAAATGACCATTTCTTTTCATCTTCAAGGAAGAAAACCGGCCGAAGACAACCCTTTCAACATCCCTGATCGGGAGGGTGAAAATCCCCCCCTGATAGGGACATGGATTCTTCTGGGAAACGGAGTATGTTTTGAGGTGATAGAAATTGCCGAAGTCAAGAATGGCGATGGCAACCACTTCAACGTTTACTTGAAGGAGATCCGGTAACCCCGTAAAAGTCCCGCAAATATGACGTTTGCGGGACTCATCATTCATAATAACAACTCTCTGATTCTTTGCGCTTCTATTTCAACCACATCGCCTTCGTATTCTCCGCTATGTCCTTTTGCGCCTTCGTATGAAGGCTTTTTTTGATCCAGGTGCAGTTTAAAAGACAAGGTCAGACCTCGTCCGAACTCGGACGAGGTCTGACCTTGTCCGTCTTCCGCTATTTCTTTTATATACAAATGAAACCTTGGATAGTCATTTCTGGTCAACTGTCGCACAATAGAAACCTCGCCGGGTTTTTGAAAATACGCCGGCATATACCCAATCTGTCGCATAATATCATTAACGCTTTTTTGTAAATTGCGAATAGTGAATTCCATTTGACAAGTTATTACTTATGAAATAATATATATCCAGAATGGGCAAGCTGTTTGCTCAAAAAGTTTCAAGGAGATTCTGTTATGTATTACTGCGTAACCATCGAACCAGCTTTGCAGGGTGGGATGGTGCAACGAGCTACGCGCGAGTTTGAAATTTCAAACTGCGACGTGATCGCAATCTCGCTTGCAGAGAGATTCGCAGAACAGACAACGTTCGAAGGCCCGGGCCCAGACGGCTTTTGTAAAGGACATCCTGTGAAACTCGAGGCGTGGGGCGAACACGATACCGAGCCACGCCTCGTCAAGGAATGGTGAACCCCTGCCAGTTGCGCACCCCGCAACTGGCTTTTTCATGTTTCAGGTTTCATATTTTATGCTTCACAAAGTTATCCGTGCTTAAATTCGATGACGTCGCCATCACGGACAATGTATTCTTTACCTTCGGTTCTAATGAGTCCGGTTTCGCGGGCTTTGGCATAGCTCCCTGCTTTCAACAAATCCTCCCAAAAAATGACCTCGGCTTTGACAAATTTTTGCTCAAAGTCAGAATGAATGACACCGGCAGCTTGGGGCGCCAAGTCGCTTTTATGAATGGTCCAAGCCCGTGTTTCATCTTCGCCGGTGGTCAAAAACGTTTGCAATCCCAATAATTCATAACTTTTTTTAATTAAAATGTCGGTTCCCGATAATTCCGAAAATCCCAAACCAACTCTTTCTTCTTTGTTTAACCCCTCTGATTCATATTCAGAAGCAATATCCAAAACAACATAGTTCTTGAGTTGTACGAGGTCTGACCTCGTACAATCTTCTGGCGTTCCATTCAATAGATATAATCTTGGCTTGAAAGTTAAAAGCTGAAAATTCTTTAAAATTTCTTTTTCTTCGGGCAAAAAATCTTGGTTGACCAAGATTTTTTGCTGGCTTAAAAATTCTTTGGCTTTCACCAAAACTGCATGTTCTTTAATTCCCTCTTTCTTCCCCGCGCGCACATCGCCCGCCAAACCGTCAATCCGCTTATTGACCGTTTCCAAGTCCTTTAAAATCAGTTCCACATCCAAAATTTCTTTGTCTTTTAAAGGGTTGATTTCCGTTTGAGTGTTAATAATATCGGGGTTTTTAAAAGCGCGCAGCACATACAAAATAGCGTCCGTTTCCCGGATATTAGCCAAAAATTTATTTCCCAGTCCTTCTCCCTCACTGGCGCCTTTTACCAACCCCGCAATATCCACAAAGTCCACCGTGGCATATATTTTTATTGCCGATTTTGAAAACTCGGCCAGTTTGTCTACTCTCTCATCGGGAACCAAAACCACCCCGACATTGGGGTCTATGGTAGCAAACGGATAATTCGCAATCAATACCTGTTTTTTAGTTAATGTTTTAAATAACGTTGACTTACCCACATTTGGGAGGCCAACAATTCCGACCGATAGTTTTGAATACGACATTTTGTGATGAAATAGGTATATAACCAGCTACGGTATTGGCCATGGCATTATGGGATATAACCAAAAAAATCTTTTCCGGCTCACGTGGCATTCTGAAAAAAGAGAAATACCTAGCACAAACCTAAAAAATATTTGCGTACCAAGCGGCCGCCGCATTGAAATCGGCAGTCCATGAGTTTTGACTAAGCCTGCTTCTGAAGTAGGATTTTTTATTATTAGCATAGATAGGCTATCGGTGGACCTGGGGAGAATCGAACTCCCATCTCCGCTTTGCAAAAGCGGCGTGCTGCCACTATACCACAGGCCCCGGCCCTGCGCGCCGCGCAGGGAATTTTTAATTTTCAATTTTCAATAAGCAAGTGTCAACATTTTGACAAAGCAAAATTTTAACAGATTTAAATATTTAATAATTTCAAATTGATTTCAAATGCACTTGCGAGGAGTCCTTGCGAGTCCAGCAAATTAAAAATTTCAAATTATTTTCAAAATTTTCACCTTCATCTTCTTTTCCCTAATTTCATAATTAAACTCTTCTCCTGCTTTCCTATTCATCAACTGGCTTCCCATCGGCGACTGGTACGACATCTTATTTTGTAAAATGTTCGCTTCGCCAGGGGCTACTAATTCGTAGGTCTCCTTATCTCCATTCATTAAAATACTTACTAATGACCCAACCTGAACCTTGTCTGAATCCTTTTTTTCGTAAATAACTGCGTCATTGATGGCCGCTTCCAATTCTTCTACTCGTCTTAATAGCCATACCTTACGCTCACGAGCATCATGGTAACCGGCGTTTTCCTTCAAGTCGCCTTCCGCGGCGGCGTATTTAATCAGCTTTATATTTTCAGGGATTTTTACCGTCTTTAATTCGCGCAATTCATCTTTCAATTTTTGCAAACCTTCGCGAGTCAAATATTGAGTCATGGTAATAAATTAGTAGAAATGGGGGTGATGGAATTGAACCACCTACCTACGGGTTTGTAGCCCGAAGCTCTACCGGTGAGCTACACCACCATATATTGCGAACTATTTTCAGTCTACTATGAATTACATATTTTTCAAGAGCCGCTATAAACAAAAAAACGCCCGGGGCGATGTTTTAAAAGTACCTCGAATTACGAAATGCTTTCAAGAATTGCCTTTTTATGGGGCATTTCGTAATTCAAGAAAAAGTAGTTAAATATTGGGGCAGGCAGTTGATTCCGTGTGAGGGTGGCGTACACCGTGTACACCAAAAAATCAACCGCCCGCCGAATTAGGCGCCAATTATTTAGCAGCTAATTCGGCGTGCTGTTAATGATACGTTAGGTAAATATTAGTTTCTTAAAGTTGCTTCGAATAGCGGGTTTTTTGCCGAACCCGTGCTAAACGCTATAGTTAAAATACAAATTTTATATTTCAACCATTGTCAACTCTTTTAAAAAAATGATCCACGAACAGCTTCCGCTACCCGTGCCTTGTTCATGATTTCCCCCTATATCGCTATAAGGCATGGACTATATCTTCACCCGAAACATTCGGGGTTTGACGTGTAGTCTCTGAGGGTTCTTGAATTTTCATTCAAGCCTTCCCTGCTGATTGACCGCACTGAAAAATTTTCACTAATTCATTTTTAATTTTGCATTGTCATTTTGATTTTTGCATTTTGATTTTTAAATTAGTATCTTCAGATACTCGGTTGTTCCAGCATATAGTCAAATTTTTTCATCCACATTACTGTGGAGAGTCGCAACAATGCAGTTTGCATCAACGACTTAGCCCTTCTTACTGAATCTAGCTTAGGCCCGCACCGCTGCTTCGCATCAGAGATTTATGAATAACGATTTATGAATTATGAATGCGACAACGTTTCGCCAGCACATTCTTAAATCTTAAATCATATATCTTAAATCCCATTGCGGAGCAATGGTGCGGGACTTCGGCTATCCCCAGCTTGCTTGGCTTGACGGGCGAATGCTTGTTAGAAATTTAACATTGGCGTTCCCACTGTACGTGCAGATTTCCTGCATACAGCGAGCTCGATAAAATTCAAAATGTAAATATCAAATTGTAAAATGACAGATTAAAATTCAAAATTAATCTTCTATGCCATTTTCAAGCAAACACTCTTTATATTGAGCCTTTCCACTATTTCCTATGAGACCTCCTCCTTCATAAAAAGCAAATGGATACTTTTTTATGCATTCTTTTCTTATTTGAATAGGTCTTATACTGCTATCCAAATTTTTGAATTTTGCATTGTCATTTTGATCTTTGACTTTTTATTTTTACATTTCTATCTCATCGAGAGATCCCTTCACATAATTTTATAAAAATTATATTACTATAGATCAGCTGACTTCTGATAAAGCAATAATTTCTTTTCTTTATCAGATCTCCATGGGTTAATATAGTTTCTCTTCCTGGCATTACTAACGAGATTCAGTACTGTTTTTCACTATGCTCACCGCCGATCATAGCTCAAACTTCTCTTTGTGTTTGCACTGCCATTTGCCTTGAACCCTCCGACGTTTACTTCGCAGTAATTCGCCTGTTCTTTGGCTACGCTCTGTTGAGTCTTAAACAACAGAGGAAAAGATTTTAACTTTTTAGATACTATACCTGCCATGCGCGTTTATTGTGAGTACAAGACTCAGGAACGTATTCATCGCCACGTAGCTGATTGGCGATTACTAGCGATTCCAGCTT
>Ga0209542_10004432_pt1 | contig 28908 bp, 23 predicted proteins | sample RifCSPhighO2_01_FD_184028 | JGI IMG/M metagenome (GOLD analysis project Ga0209542, IMG submission 184028) | Soil microbial communities from Rifle, Colorado - Rifle CSP2_plank highO2_0.1 (SPAdes) (version 2) | ecosystem: Environmental > Terrestrial > Deep subsurface > Rock core/Sediment ...
CCGAAGTGCACCCATTCCGTCGCTATTTCCAGGACCTGCAGATCGGCGAGTCGCTGCTGACTCCCCGTCGCACCGTCACCGAGGCGGACCTGGTGAACTTCGGTTGCCTGTCGGGCGACCACTTCTACATGCACTTCGACGACATCGCGGCCAAGGAATCGCAATTCGGCAAGCGCATCGCCCACGGCTACTTCGTGCTGTCGGCAGCAGCCGGCCTGTTCGTATCCCCTGGCGTCGGCCCGGTACTGGCCAACTACGGCCTGGACACCCTGCGCTTCATCAACCCGGTCGGCATCGGCGACACCATCCAGGCGCGCCTGACCTGCAAACGCAAGATCGACCAGGGCAAGAAGAGCCCGCAAGGCGTTCCGCAAGGGGTGGTGGCGTGGGATGTGGAAGTGACCAACCAGCTCGGCGAGCTGGTGGCCAGTTATGACATTCTGACCCTCGTAGTCAAACGCGAAGACTGACCTGCCTCACCTGATCATTCCCACGCTCCGCGTGGGAATGCAGCCCGGGACGCTCTGCGTCCCCTCCAGCGCTGGAACGCGGAGCGTCCCTTGAGGCATTCCCACGCAGAGCGTGGGAACGATCGTTACAGGCTCAATGCCCGCGCAACCACTCGATGAACAGCGCAAACAACTCCGACTGCGAACCCACCTCCAGCTTCAGATACAAGTTCTTGCGGTGCATGCGCACGGTTTCCGGGGAGATGTTCATCTGGCTGGCGGTGGATTTCACCGAGTGTCCCCGCAGCACCATGTGCGCCACTTCGCGCTCGCGTTCGGTGAGCAAGTCACAACCGAACTGTTCGAACGCCGTTTGCACCCGATGCTTGAGATCATCGCGCAGGCCTTGATCGTTATCGCCCTGGATCTCGTCACTGCGCTGCAGGCCACGACGACTGAATTCGCTGATGAATTCGCGCACCAGCGGTTCGACCGCGCGCAGCAGATTCAACTGCTCGACCCGCAGGCATTCACCGCCGAAACCTTGAAAGAGGCTGACGGAGATTTTCGTGTCGTTGCCGGTATCGACAATGTAGTAGCTGTCTTCCGAACAGTTCGCCTTCAGGTAATAGGTCTTGTAGTAATCACTGTCGAAGAAGTTGTCCGGCGCAATTTCCTCCAGGTGATAAAACCCCTGTGCCAGTCCCTGCTCCACCGCCAGGCAGAACGGGTCGAGCAAGTAGCCCCCGGCAAAATAGCGCTCAAGAATCGAGACCTGATACTCCTGGGCAATCCCGCGCTGATACAGCAACTGTGGTGCGCGGTCCTTGCGCTCCAGGCTGATCATCATCGACTCGATGGACACCAGCTGCGCCAACGCCGACGCCAGGTATTGCAGCGCGTCGGGCTCATCGATATGGGCGAACGCCTCGCGCATGCCCCCATGCCATTTATGCAGTGCCCCGAAGGGCATCGTGATCAGTGTTTCGTCGTTTGGCTTGCTCATGCCACGCAGTCTAGCGGGTGAACAGTCCCTTGGTAACGACCTGAGGATTGAAATCATTGGCCGAAATACTGGCCGCTCGCCTCAAGCTCGGCCGCCACTTCCAGGATGCACTCGCGCAGGATGTCGACGATCTCATCGGCCTGTGCATAAGTCAGGATCAGCGGCGGCGACATCACGTTAAGGTGCATGATCGGCCGCACCAGCAGCCCCCTCGCTTGTGCCCGCACATGGATTTTCTCACCAATGTTGATTGCGTCGGCGAACAACGCCTTGGTGCGTTTGTCGGCGACGAACTCCACGCACGCCATCAATTTCAGGCAACGCACATCACCCACCAGGGGCAGGTCGCGCAACGTGGCCAGGCGCTGCTCCAGGTAACCGCCAACATCGTCGACGTGGGCCAGCAGGTTTTCCCGCTCGATGATTTCAATGTTCTTCAGCGCTGCCGTGCAGCACACCGGATGGCCGCTGTAGGTGAAGCCATGGGTAAAGCAACGGCCCTGGCCCGGCTCGGCAATGACCTTCCAGATGCGGTCGGAAAAGATGCACGCGCCCAGCGGCAGGTAAGCCGAAGTCAGGCCCTTGGCGGTGGTGATGATGTCAGGCTGCACGTCGAACACATCCTTTGACGCGAAGAACTTGCCCAGGCGACCGAACGAAGTGACCACCTCGTCGGCGACGAACAGGATGTCGTAGCGCTGGCAGACTTCCCACATGCGCTTGAGGTAACCCTTGGGTGGAATGATCACCCCGCCTGAGCCCATCACCGGCTCGGCAAAGAAACCGGCGACCTTGTCTGCGCCAATCGACAGGATCTTGTCCTCAAACTCCTTGACCAGGAACTCGAGGAACTGCGCCTCGTCCATGCCATCCGGCGCACGGTAGGGATTGGGGTTCGACACGTGGTGAATCAGCGGGTTGGCGTAATCGAACTCCGGCACCCGGTCGGCCGCCTTGTTGCCGATCGACATGGTCAGGGTGGTGGAGCCGTGGTACGCGTTGAAACGGGCGATGACGTGCTTTTTTTCCGGCAGGCCGCGGCAGTTCTGGTAGTACTGGATCAGCCGGTAGGCTGTGTCCACGGCAGTTGAGCCGCCGGTGGTGAGGAACACATGATCGAGGTCGCCGGGCGCCAGGCTGGCGAGTTTTTCGCACAACTCGATGGCCACGTTGTTGGACATGTCGGAAAACGGGTTGGAATAGGCCAGCTGTCGCACCTGATCGGCAATGGCCTGGGCCATTTCCTCACGGCCCAGGCCGATATTGGTGCACCACATGCCGCCCACGGCATCGAGAAAGCGGTTGCCCTGGGTGTCGTAGATATAGGCGCCATCACCGGCGACGATGTTCAAGGAGCCTTGTTCGGCATGTTCGTCGAACATGTGATAACCGTGCATATGGTGGGCCTTGTCGGCCTTGACCAGCCGGGACTCGTCCGCTGGGGAAAAAACGCTGCGTGTTGGCGTCGCCATAAATAAACCTCTAACCGGATTGACTAACGATCGAACGAATCAGATGCCGCTTTTCACCGTGCTCCAGACACGGGTCATGGCGCGCATGTCCTTGGCGTCCTGGGACTTCTGCGGGAACAGGCGCTCGCGGGTGGCGTCATCGGGGTAAATCGCCGGGTTATTGCGCACATCGGCATTCAACAAAGGCGTGGCCGCCGCGTTGCTGTTGGCGTAATGGATGTAGTCAGTGACGTCCGCCATCACCTGCGGTTGCATCAGGTATTCAAGGAATTTGTGCGCATTGGCGACATGGGGTGCGTCCGCCGGGATGTACATGTTGTCGAACCAGATCAGCGAGCCTTCCTTGGGAATGAAGTACGACAGGTTGATGTTCAACTTGGCTTCTTCCGCGCGGGCCATGGCCGTCGCGTAGTCGCCGGACCAGGTCATGGCCATGCACACATCGCCGTTGGGCAGGCTGGTGAGGTAATTGACCGAGTCGAACTTGCGGATGTACGGCCGCACCGACAACAGCAGTTCCTGCGCCGCCTTCAGGTCATCCGGCTTGGCGCTGCGCGGATCGCGGCCCAGGTACTTGAGCGCCAGGGGAATCACTTCGGTGGGCGCATCGACCAGGGTCACACCGCAGTCGGCGAAGCGTGAGACGATCTTCGGATCGAAAATCATTGCCAGCGAGCCGATCGGCGCATCCGGCATGCGCTCCTTGATCTTGTCGACGTTGTAGGTGATGCCGTTGCTGCCCCAGGTATAAGGTGCCGAGTAGGTGGGGCCCGGATCGAACCCTTGCAAGTCGTGCAAGACTTTCGGGTCCAGGTTGCTCCAGCCCGGCAGTAGATTCTTGTCCAGTGGCTGGAACACCTTGGCCTGGATCAGCGGCGGCGCGAGGGATGCATTCAGCACGATCAGGTCGTAACCGGAGTGGCCGGTGAGCAGCTTGGCCTGCACCGTTTCATAGGCATCGAAGGTGTCGTAGATCACCTTGATACCGGTGGCCTTTTCAAAATCGGCCAGGGTTTTCTCACCGATGTAGTCCGCCCAATTATATAGCCGCAGCGTATTGGCGCCGTCCGGCTCGCCAGCGTGGGCACTCAGGGTCAGCGATACAACAAACAGACTGGAAATCACCTTAAGCAGTGTCTTGCCCATAGCAAATGCACCTTATCAAGCGAGTTCGGCTCTGGATGAGCGGATGAACCTACTATTGGTGGATTCGCCAGGCGGCACCATACCCCGAATGGGTGTGTGGGCGGATTTACCGACGCAATATGGCAAAAAGCATCAGCTCGGTTGACCCGTTTTGTCATAGCTGCGGGGTTCCCCTGCCGCTTAAAGTGGCCGTCGAACCGACTCTGCAAGAGCCCGCAATGACCGACCTGATCAAACAAGACTATCGCGATGGCGTGCTGACACTGACCATTGATCGTCCCGACAAGCTCAACGCCCTGACCAACGCCATGTACACGCGCTTGGCCGACCTGCTGTTTGCAGCTGACGAGAACGACGAAATCGGGGTGGTCATCGTGACCGGTGGCCCGAACTGTTTTACCAGTGGCAACGACCTGGTGGATTTCCTGCAAGAGCCGCCAACGCACCTGGACAGCCCGGCATTTCGCCTGATGCGCGCCGTGACCCACCTGCGAAAGCCGTTGATCGCGGCGGTTTGCGGGGCCGCCATCGGCATCGGCACCACCCTGCTGCTGCATTGCGACCAGGTGCTGGTGACCCGTAATGCCAAGCTGCGCACGCCGTTCGTCAATCTGGGCCTGTGCCCCGAGTTCGGTGCCAGCCTGCTGCTACCACGCCGACTGGGCCAGGCACGCGCGGCGCGCCTGCTGTTGTTGGGCGACAGCCTTGATGGCAGCGAAGCGGTGGCCTGGGGCCTGGCCAACGAAGCCTTCGATGACGGCGAGCAGTGCCTGGCCGCGGCGGCAAAAATTGCCCAGCGCTTCCTGGCGATGCCCCAGCAAGCCTTGCGCCAATCCCGGCAGCTGATGACCCAGGCCGGCATGGCCGAACTGCAAGCCACCCTGCGCGAAGAAAACCTGCTGTTCATCCAGCGTCTCAACACCGTTGAGGCAAAAACGGCCTTGAACGCCCTGCTCAATCGCAGTACAGATAAGAATCCAGCAAAAGGAACACAGCCATGAACACCCCGGAAATTTACGTCGTCAGCGCCGCTCGTACCGCCATTGGCACCTTCGGCGGTTCACTCAAGGACGTGCCACCGGCCGATCTCGCGACCACCGCCGTGAAAGCCGCCCTGCAAAAAGCCGCCGTTGACCCGGCGCTGGTCGGTCATCTGGTGATGGGCCATGTGATCCCGACTGAAACCCGCGACGCCTACATCTCCCGCGTTGCCGCCATGAACGCCGGCATCCCGAAGGAAACCCCGGCCTACAACGTCAACCGCCTGTGCGGTTCGGGCCTGCAAGCGATCATCAGCGCGGCGCAGACCCTGCTGCTGGGCGACGCCGAAATCGCCATCGGCGCCGGTGCCGAGTCCATGAGCCGTGGCCCGTACCTGCTGCCATCCGCTCGTTGGGGCGCGCGCATGGGCAACGTCCAGGCCGTCGACTACATGCTCGGCATCCTGCATGACCCGTTCCAGAACATCCACATGGGCATCACCGCGGAGAACGTCGCCGCACGCAACGGCATCACCCGTGAAATGCAGGATGCCCTGGCCCTGGAAGACCAGAAACGCGCAGCCCACGCGATTGCCAACGGCTATTTCGTTGATCAGATCGCGACCGTGGAAATCCCGGATCGCAAGGGCACCAAGCTGTTCAACGTCGACGAGCATCCACGCGCCACGTCCCTGGAACAGTTGGCGGCGATGAAGCCGGCGTTCAAGAAGGACGGCTCGGTCACCGCCGGCAACGCCTCCGGTCTCAACGACGGTGCTGCCGCACTGGTCATGGCCACCGGCGCTGCGGTCCAGGTCAACAACCTGCGCCCACTGGCCCGCCTGGTCAGCTACGCCCACGCCGGCCTCGAACCGGAACTGATGGGCCTGGGCCCGATCCCGGCCACGCGCCTGGCGCTCAAGCGCGCCGGCCTGACCGTCGCCGACATGGACGTGATCGAAGCCAACATCGCGTTCGCCGCACAAGCCTGTGCCGTCAGCCAGGAGCTGGACCTGGACCCGGCCAAGGTCAACCCGAACGGCTCGGGCATCGCCCTGGGTCACCCAGTGGGCGCTACCGGCGCAATCATCGCCACCAAGGCCATCCACGAACTGCACCGCATCAACGGCCGTTACGCACTGGTGACCATGTGCATCGGCGGTGGCCAGGGCATCGCGGCGATTTTCGAACGCGCCTGACCCCTCTGTAGGAGCTGTCGCAGGCTGCGATCCTTTGACCTGAAAAATCAAGGTCAAAAGATCGCAGCCTGCGGCGGCTCCTACACCAACAGGGTTACGGTCAAGCAACATCCTTTCCAACCGTTCCACCACCCTCGCGGCTCGTCACGCGCGCTTCCTGCTGCTTGATCCCCGACAACATCAACACCAATAAGGCACACAACAACAGTGTCTGCCCCAATGCCTGCCCCCAGGCTACAAGCATCAGCCCGCCACCGATCAACAGGTAATACAGCAATCCAAACAACGCCCCCGCCGTGCCCAGTCGATCACCGTAATTGATCAGGGCCGCGCCGAGGATATTGGGGATAGCCATGCCGAACGCCAGCACCACCAGCAGCATTGGCAGGACAAACAGGGCGCCTTGCTCCAGAAGCAACACACCGCTCGCACCCAGCAACATTATCGCGCCGGCCACCTGGATCAGCTGACGCCCACTCAGCCCTCGTTGCAACAGTCGTTTGTTGAGCCAGGCGCCAAGGCCGGAGCCCAGGGCCAGGACGACACCGCTGTAGCCGAACCATTGCGCACCTGAATCCAGGCGCTGGAACATGTAGGGGCCGAGGCTGTAGTAGCTGAACAGGGCAATGTTGAACGCCGCGACCAACAGCGTCGAGCGCCAGATGTCGCGATCACGCAGCATTGCGCACAGCGTTTCGAACAATGCCGGGGCTTTCACGACCTGTGGTCGGGTTTCCGGCAGATCTCGCAGGCACCAGAGCCACAGCCCCAGCGATAGCGCTAAAAGACAACCCAGTACACCCCGATAACCGAAGACCTGCACCAGGCTCGCCCCGGTAAACAAGCCAATCGCCGGGCTGGCCGCCAACGCGATACCCATCACCGAAAAAACCTGGGCCAGTTGCGCACCCCGGAAGCGGTCGCGCAGCACGGTTTGCGTAACAACCGAACCCACCGCCGCACCAAACGCAGCCAGGCCTTGCGCTACCAACAGCGCATTGAAGGTGCTGACAGTGAGCCCCATAGCCGACGCAGCGGCGTACAACACCAGGCCGGCGAGCATCGATGGTCGACGCCCAATGCGATCACACATTCGCCCCCACACCACTACACCGAACGCAAACGCCAGGAAAAATACCGACAGGGTTAGCGCCGTTTGTTGCGGACCGACAGAAAAAGCCTGGCCGATATCTGCCAACGCCGGGCTGTAGAGTGTTTGCGCGATCTGCGCAAACATCAGCAGGGCAACGGCTAACAGGAGGAGCTTTTTTCCCTTCATCACCACTTCCACTCGCAAGAAATCCGCTAACCAGATTAAGCAGTCGCAACTGGCGTACTATCGAAACCCTGCCAACTTATCAATGAAATCGGACAAATCATGGCTTGGCTGCAAGCCCACACTCCCTTCGATCCCGATCATCATGACGCGCCTGTCATCGGCATCGCCGCGACACTCGGCGATCACGATTCGGGCATGCATCAGCATCAACGTGGGCAGTTGCTGTTTACCCGGAAGGGCTGCACGCGCATCACCCTGGCGCAGCAGTTGTGCCTGTTACCGCCCTCCCGCGCGGCCTGGATACCAGCCGGCGTTGCCCATCGCGCCGTTATGCAAAAAAGTGTCGATTACCGCTCCATCTACCTGACCCCCGCGCTATGTGCAGAGCTGCCACGACAGGTTTGCGTCATCGAAGTCAGCCCGTTGCTGCGGGTCGTGTTGGAGTCGATCGCCAACGCTGACTTCGCCACCGACTGGCAGCAGGGAAAACACGTGCATCTGCTTGCCCTGTGCTTGAGCGAAATACGCGACGCCACCCGCCAACCGATGTTGTTGCCATTGCCCTCGGATAAACGCCTGGCACCGCTACTGGCCAGCCCCGAGAAGCTGCCACCCAGACTTCAGGTTCTGCAGCAACAGCTAGGTGCCAGCGGCCGCACCATCGGACGAATTTTCCAGCGCGAAACCGGCATGAGTTACCAGCAATGGCGGCAACAGTGGCGCCTGATGCGCGCCATCGAACTGCTCGCCACTGGACGCAACATCGGCTACAGCGCTTTCGAACTCGGCTTTGCCAGTGACAGCGCCTTCATCGCGTTCTTCAAGGACATGACCGGAACCACCCCGGGCGACTGGTTGAAATAGGACCTGACAGCCGGCAGCAAAAACCATTTGCGACAAAATATGACATACGTCATATTACGCACGTAATTTAATGGCCTCCACAGGTAATCCTCCATGACCAGCATGCCCACCGTAGAGCCAGACCTTGCTGTCCCGGTGAACACTCCCAAGCCGCTGCTCAAACGCCTGCTCCTGCCGACACTGGGCATCGCCGTGTTGGTACTTGCTGGTATGTACGCCGCACACTGGTGGACCGCCGGCCGGTTCATCGAGGAAACCGACGACGCCTATATCGGTGCTGACGTGACGGTGATCGGGCCGAAGGTGGCGGGTTACATCGATGAAGTGCTGGTGACCGACAACCAGCAGGTCAAGGCCGGCGATGTGCTTATCCGCCTCGACTCACGCGACTATCGCGCCAACCTGGCCAAGGCGGAAGGCGCGGTGGCGGCTGAAGAAGCCCTGCTCGCCAACCTCGACGCCACCGAACAACTGCAACAGGCCGTCATCGGCCAGGCCCGCGCCGGTATCGATGCCGCCGGTGCCGAAACCGCTCGTTCGCGTGATGACGATGCACGCTACAAAAAACTCGTCGCTACCAATGCCGTTTCAGTGGAAAGCGCACAACGGGCGAACGCCACATTCAAGACCGCGCAGGCCCAAAGCAACCGCGCCCAGGCCGAGTTGCTGGCGGCGCAACGGCAGTTGAACGTGATCGCCACGCAAAAACAACAAGCCCGCGCCGCCCTGATTCAGGCTCTCGCCGAGCGCGACCTGGCGCAGCTGAACGTCGGCTACACCGAACTTCGCGCACCGGTAGATGGGGTGATCGGTAATCGCCGGGCACGAGTGGGCGCTTATGCCCAGGCCGGTTCGCAGCTGCTGTCAGTGGTACCGTCCAGTGGTTTGTGGGTCGATGCCAATTTCAAAGAGGATCAACTGGCACGCATGGTGCCTGGGCAGCGAGTCATCATTTACGCCGACGTTCTCTCGGGCCAGGAATTCCACGGCCATCTGGACAGCCTGGCACCGGCCAGCGGTTCGCAATTCAGCGTGCTGCCGCCGGAAAACGCCACTGGCAACTTCACCAAGATCGTCCAGCGGGTACCGGTGCGCATTCATCTCGACCCGGCAGACAGCGTGCTCGGCCACCTGCGCCCCGGTCTCTCGGTCACCGCCGAAGTGGACACACGCAAGGAGCCTGAAACGCCAGCCGTGGCCAGCGCGCCATGAGCCGCGCCCTCGCCGCCCCGGCACCACCGTTCAATGCCGCGAGCATGGCGACGGCGACCAAGGTTTTCGCCTTCGCCAGCATGTGCATCGGCATGTTCATTGCGCTGCTGGATATCCAGATCGTCTCGGCGTCGCTGCGTGACATCGGCGGCGGGCTCTCCGCCGGCACCGATGAAACCGCCTGGGTACAGACCAGTTACCTGATCGCCGAAATCATCGTGATCCCCCTCTCCGGCTGGCTATCCCGGGTGTTCTCCACGCGCTGGTTGTTCTGCGCCTCAGCGGTGGGTTTTACCCTGACCAGCCTGTTATGCGGCATGGCCTGGAACATCCAGAGCATGATCGCCTTCCGGGCCTTGCAAGGGTTTCTCGGCGGCTCGATGATTCCGATGGTGTTTACCACGGCGTTCGTTTTCTTCACCGGCAAGCAACGGGTGATTGCCGCTGCAACCATCGGCGCGGTGGCATCCCTGGCGCCGACCCTGGGGCCGGTGATCGGTGGCTGGATCACCGATGTATCGTCCTGGCACTGGCTGTTCTACATCAACCTGGTTCCGGGGATTTTCGTCGCCGTGGCGGTGCCGATGCTGGTGAAAATCGACCAGCCTGAACTGTCGCTGCTCAAAGGCGCCGACTATCTGAGCATGGTGTTCCTGGCGCTGTTCCTCGGCTGCCTGGAATACACCCTCGAAGAAGGTCCGCGCTGGAACTGGTTCAGCGACCACACGATCCTGACCACGGCGTGGATCAGCGGTCTGGCCGGCTTGGCGTTTATTGGCCGCACCCTGCACGTGGCCAACCCGATCGTCGACCTGCGCGCCTTGAAAGACCGCAACTTCGCCCTCGGCTGTTTCTTTTCCTTTGTCACTGGCATCGGTCTGTTCGCCACCATTTACCTGACACCGCTGTTCCTCGGCCGCGTCCGTGGCTATGGCGCGCTGGACATTGGCCTGGCGGTTTTCTCCACCGGCGTGTTCCAGATCATGGCGATTCCGCTGTACGCCTTTCTGGCCAACCGCGTCGACCTGCGCTGGATCATGATGACCGGCCTTGGCTTGTTCGCCTTGTCGATGTGGGATTTCAGCCCGATCACCCATGACTGGGGAGCCAAGGAATTGATGCTGCCGCAAGCGTTGCGCGGGATTGCCCAGCAATTGGCGGTACCGCCTGCGGTGACATTGACCCTCGGCGGCCTGGCGCCAGCGCGGCTGAAACATGCCTCGGGGTTGTTCAACCTGATGCGAAACCTGGGCGGCGCCATCGGCATCGCCGCCTGCGCGACCATCCTCAATGACCGCACCAACCTGCATTTCACCCGATTGGCGGAGAACCTCAACAGCACCAACGAAGCACTCAACCAGTGGCTGTCCCAAGTTGGCCACAACTTCGCCGCCCTCGGCCAGAGCGGCGACGTGGGTGTCACCGCCAGCCTGCGCCAGCTCTGGCTGCTGACTTACCGCGAAGCGCAAACGCAAACCTACGGCGACGCCTTCCTGATGATCATGGTCTGCTTCATCGTCGCCACAGCGATGGTGCCCTTGATGCGCAAGGTGCAACCACCGGCTGCGCATTGAGGCCTGGCGTGTTACGCCTGCAAGTCCCCAGTATCCGATTCGTTGGTCGATACCGGCCAGTAGCTGGACAGATTCAAGCGTTGCGGACCTCCGATTTGAACATGTTGCACGTGCCCGACTGAAATTATGCTCCCGCTAGAATTATTTACGATCCAACTGCGTGTGGCTTCCCTGTGCATGACACTCACTTCACTTCCCGGCACCAATGGCAACTGCACATGACTCGCTTGAGCCCAGACATCTCCGCGAAACTCCTGAAGGTAAATTATTTCGCCCTTCTCTGATTTCACCATCACCGACAGGTAAGTCGATGCAAAGTAACTATGGGGGCGACCTGCATAAAAAACCAAGTCAATTGTACGCGCCAGTAGTTGCATATTTAAGTAACCAACTGCGCGACCACCGTTCCCTTGCCAATACCAAGTAAAGTCCCACCCATCAACTGTATGATTGACGGGCGGCCGTACGAATTCAATCTTGCGATAACGTTCAAACAGCTGACTCCTTACGGGTTCCGCGAATGTATTGATCGCCCTACGAAGATCTTGTTTAATTGGATACTCATCATGTATAACAAGATGCGGATGCGTATAAAAAGACTCCGTACACTTATCAATTTCAGACCTTAGATTTTCACCAGCATTAGTCCCAAGACTGACATTGACAAGCCCTTGCTCAGTCACCACCAACTCATTGATAAGTGCCCACCTATCAATCACTGCCGACTCCAGGCTGCTAGATACAAATAAGCGCGATGGCTCCCTGTGCATAACCTCAATTGTAAAACCCGTTGAAATTGCAACTACCGTAGAATACAACTCGGTTTTCTCACCCAACATTTCTCGAAAAAAAACGACATCAGCATGTACATTTTTTACTGTTATCCGCGCATACACTTCTTTCTCAAAAAGACTGTGCGGAGCTGGATAAACAACATCGACCAACAAGCGCCCCCTAGAAACCTGCACGTCAAGCCTGCAAAAAACACCATATAAGCCTCCCAAACTTACAACCTGATCTACCAGATAACTTCCGTCCTTTTTAACGTAGGAGCAATTTATTTCATTAGGTGCATCTCTAACCACGGCATAACACCTGACACTCTGATATTCCCCGCCGCGTACAGAAGGCAGTTGCAATGCATAGACCCCCAAACTCAAGCCGCTCACAATAACCGTCGCACTTTTTATTTCAACAACCCTGGCCATTCCTTGACCATTTCCTAGTAAAAGAGACTTACCCCGTAGTTCCCTTAATAAAATTCCATCAAAATTAATCGTGATGCTAGCCGTCAAACCAGTGATGCTTAGCTGAGAGCTACTGACAAGATCCACTGGGCTTCTCAACCCTAGCTGCGCCTGAATCTGTTTCAGACTATTGTTCTTAACCAGTAAATAGAGAGGGTAAACCGGAACAGCATTGCTAAAAGAATTTTTGATTGTCTGCTGCAGAGTCAGTGGCGCACTGGCAAACGACATAAACTCGGAAGTATCAACATTAGCTTTATCAATAGTGACGTCACTCAAAAGATCCATCGCCGGATGGCTGTCAGCCCGAAACCTTGGCTCATTACTGAGTCGACGATAGCGCTTGTGAAACTCGGCCATACTCGGATCGCCAGCACACCCAAATATCAACAGAAAAAAATACAGCGTTAACGCTAAATTGTTGCCGACTGTCCCTTTGTCGAACTCTTCCATAGCTATTGTATAAAGACGTTCCTCGCCGCCAGCGTATAGCCACCCTTTTCGATAAAACTCATCCCCTAATACCTTAAGTTGATAATTTGCGGCGAACACATTATTCCAAACCTCACGCAGATTGATAGAGCTGGAGTCCCTGAACAGCCCCTCATAACCATGACCTATTTCATGAATACTGCCCCAGTTGGCCCCGCCAATATCAAGCCAAAATTCTGCAACAGAATCTTTTGACTCCGCTGTCCACGACCATCCATAGTAGGCGGCACCGGCCCCTGACTTATCCGCCTTCATAAAGTAGCGATTAGGGATGTTTTTATCGGTCGGCACAGCTGGATTAAATGAAAGCCCAGCAAGGTAGTTGAAGTGCTCAAAAATACCATCATAGTACGCAGCCAGGCTTTGTAAGCCAGATCGTTGATGCATAGCCCACAGCACCGCCTTGTCTTTAGCCGGAATCAAAATCATTGCACAGTCAGAAATATACAATGCGAATTCTGCTTCCAGCAGATTCCAGTCTCTAAAAAACTTATCCGCCCCTAATCCCGCCTGGCAAATTGGTAGATACTCACCACCGTCTACAAAATCCACCTCAATACTAACAAGCTCTCCCGCGGAGTCAGTGTACGGTGTCGTTAGAAAAAGTACTGACGTATGACTGGCTACGATTTCCCCCCACTGGGTAGTCACTACGGCATGGTGTTCTTTTTCCCGATCATCATTCAATAAATTCAGCGTAACGCCCATATCTAAGTGTGGGTGAGATTGCCGAAATCTAACTTTTTTTCCTGCAGAAAGAATCATATTAAGGGCATTTCGATCATGAAAAATGCCTTTACTAAGCCCTGAGCTGAGCAACCAATCTGGCCGCTCAAGACTGTAAATTTTATACGTGACGGCCATATCAAATTCCCCCTTGGAAAAGCGTTCAACATCGAACGAATCATAGACACGGGAAGAAAGTTTATGTAACTAGCACAACTGATAGTTATTTAGAACATAAAACCATTTAACAAGTGCAGTATGAAAGGAAAAGTGAATGAAGACTATCAAGCGAGATAGTCACTACCACGCCAGAACAATCAGCGGATCGCACAAAAACGCCTCCAATAAAGGAGGCGTTTGCAATAGGTAACCGACAGCATTATTTCCCTCGCCCAGTCTGCTTTTCATTACCTGAGCGATTCAATGACGCAGGGGCAAAAAAATCAGGCCTGAGGCGTCTTGCGAAAGCCCACCGCCAGGCGGTTCCAGCCATTGATGGTGTTGATCGCAACGGTCAGGTCGACCATTTCCTTGGGGGTGAATTGGGCGGCGACCACTTCGTAGTCTTCATCCGGCGCATGGGTCAGGCTGAGCTGGGTCAGCGATTCGGTCCAGAGCAGTGCGGCGCGTTCGCGCTCGGTGAAGAAGGGTGCTTCGCGCCAGGCCGTCACGGCGAACAGGCGACGCGGGGTTTCGCCGGCCTTGATCGCGTCGGCGGTATGCATGTCGATGCAGAAGGCGCAGCCGTTGATTTGCGAAGAGCGCAGCTTGACCAGTTCGATCAGGGACTTTTCCAGCGGCAGTTTGGAAACGGCGGATTCCAGGGCGATCATGGCTTTGAGGGCGTCAGGGGAAGCGGTGTAGAAATCGATACGCGGTTGCATGGCATGCTCCTGGGCAAGTGGGTGTGGCACTAAGTTAGCTCTACCGCCTGCGTGTACAAATAGCCAATCGGGCAGAAGTCGAGGAGGCCAATGGCCCGCTAAACGCGCCATGCTCCCGTCACACCCGACTGCGCAACAATTGCAAGAACCCTTTCTTCGGCACCACGAGGGGGACATCCGCGATCAGCGACTTGGCCTTGTTCAGACGGAAATCCAGCAAGGTTTTCATCGCATCGTTGATGTCCTGGCGGGCATCCAGGCAGGGCTTGAGGTACTGTTTTTCGATGCGATAGAGCGTACACGGGGTTTTCGCGGTGAACTGGGCGGGTAGCGCGCTATCGGTCAAGATACCGGCCTCGCCGATCACCTCCCCTGGCCCCATGCGTCCGGATTCGATGGGCGTGCCGTGACGGTTCAGCGTAACGGAAACCACCCCGGACTCGATGATGAACAAGTGATCGCTGACCTCCCCCGCCTCCAGTATCGTCTCGCCCGTGCGGAACGATTGCAGGGACATGTTCTGGCTGAAGGTTTCTTTCTCTTCGTGGCGCAGGGTAGAAAATAGCGGCGAGCTATCGAGCAGCGCCCGGGGCCGTGTGAGGTCGTTCGACGGGTTGGCTTCGACGCTCGACAGCAGGTGAATCCCCGATGCCCGCAAATGCCGGTACGCCAGATCGAACAGTTGATTACGTACCGAGCGCTTCTCGCTCATCGAGGCGACAAACCCGCTGATTTCGTATTCGTTGCCGGCAGCACTGGAGCTTTTGAGCGCTACTTTGCCGCCGGGTGAAGTCAATAAGGTTCGGCAACCCTGCACCGCTCGCTCAAGGGCATCGATCACGATTTGCGGACGGACATGGGGGCTGACCTGCAGGCTGATCGACAGACCGAACATATCGCTGGGACGGCTGAAGTTGGTGATCTTGGCCTTGGCCGCCAACGAGTTGGGAATCACGATCATGCTGCCTTGGGAAGTCTGCAAGCGCGTGGCCCGCCAATCGATATCGATGACCCGGCCTTCGGTGCCGTCGATGGCGATCCAGTCATCCAGTTGATACGGCTTGGTGGTGTTCAGCACGATCCCGGAGAACACGTCGCTGAGGGTGCTTTGCAAGGCCAGGCCGACGATGATCGCCAAGGCACCGGAGGTAGCCAGTACACCTTTGACCGGCAGATTGAGCACGTAGGCCAGGGCTGCGATGACCGCGACCAGGAAAATCACCGCACCCAGCAAGTCCTGCAGCAATCGCCCGGTGTGTCCCACCCGTTGCATCATTCCCGCACCGATCAGCACGGTCAGGGTGCGCGCAGCGAACAGCCACCAGCCGATCTGCAAACCGGTGGCGGCCAGGTGCAACGGCACGTTGTCACCCCAGGGTGCGGGTTCCAGCGGGTTCATGCCTTCGTTGAACAGTACCAGGCTGAACAGTGAGAAAATCACCACCCGCACCAGCAGTTTCACGTTGTGGCCACGGGTACCGATCAAGCGCCACAACACCAGATCGGTCAGGATCAGGAGCAAGGCACAAATCAGCGGGTGTTCGGTCAGTAACGACAGCATCAAGCAGCTCCGGCACGGGTGATTAACGCAAATATCGCACACATTGTAGGAGCTGCCGCAGGCTGCGATCTTTTGATCTTCGGCGAATTGCAAATCATGCAAAATCAAGATCAAAAGATCGCAGCCTGCGGCAGCTCCTACAGGGGGCGATATGTCCGGGTTACTTGGTCAGGGTGCTGTAGCCCGATGTCGTTGCGCCGGTCGCGGTACAGCTCACAGGCCAGGCCGAACGGGTCCGCGTGTGTTATCGATGCCGAAAAAGTCGGCGTGGGTATCCCGGTTAGCGCTGCGAATCCAGCGCTTCATGTTCGTTCGCCACTTGTTGAGCCTTGAGGTAGCTCTCGATCAACAATTGTAGATCTGGAGTGGTTGCCCGAGGCATCAACCGTGCATCTGGCCGAAACGACCGGACTGAAAGTCGGCGAACGCCTGGTGGATTTCCTGCTCGGTGTTCATAACGAACGGACCGTGGCCGACGATCGGCTCGTCGATCGGTTCGCCACTGAGCAGCAGCACTACAGCGTCTTCGCTGGCTTGGAGGGTCACCTGATCGCCCTCGCGGTCGAACAAGGCCAACTGCCCTTGACGCACCGACTCCACGCCGTTGACCTCAATCGTGCCGCGCAAAACCACCAGTGCGGTGTTGCGTCCTTCACGCAGATCCAGCGTGAGCAACTTGCTGGCATTCAGGCGCAGGTCCCAGACGTCGATTGGGGTAAAGGTGCGCGACGGCCCTTTGTGGCCTTCAAATTCACCGGCGATCAAGCGCAAGCTGCCGGCGTCGTTTGCCAGGGCAATGCTCGGAATGTCGCCATCGAGTATGGTTTGATAACCGGCATCGGCCATTTTGTCCTTGGCCGGCAGGTTGACCCACAACTGCACCATTTCCAGGGTGCCGCCGCTCTTGGCGAAAGCTTCGGAGTGAAACTCTTCATGGAGAATCCCCGAGGCGGCGGTCATCCATTGCACGTCACCGGGGCCGATCTTGCCGCCACTGCCGGTGGAGTCGCGGTGTTCCAGTTCGCCCTTGTAGACGATCGTCACGGTTTCGAAACCACGGTGTGGATGCTGACCAACGCCGCGTCGCGCGGTGGTCGGGGTGAATTCAGCGGGGCCGGCGTGATCCAGCAGCAGGAACGGGCTGATGTGCTTGCCCAGGTTGTCGTAGGAAAACAGCGTGCGGACCGGAAAACCATCGCCAACCCAATGGGCTCGTGGGCTGGTGTAGATACCGATGATATTTTTCATGGTGTCTCCTGATGAGGTGGGTGAAGCCATGGACAGAGCTTAAAACCGTGACCTTTGCTGCGCTAGACTGCAAAAATCAGCTTTAGCGTTCTATCTGGAGAACGATGGTGGAAGACCTCAACACCCTCTACTACTTCACCCAAGTGGTGGAACATCAGGGTTTCGCCGCGGTCGGGCGGGCCCTTGACATGCCCAAGTCCAAGCTCAGCCAGCGCATTGCCGAACTCGAAGAACGTCTTGGCGTACGGTTGCTGCATCGCAGGCAGTCGGCATTGTTCGCTGACTGAAATCGGCCAGGCCTATTATCAGCGTTGCCTGGCGATGCGGGTGGAGGCGGAAAGCGCCGCCGAACTGATCGAACGCAACCGTTCCGAACCCGATGGTTACCGACGACCTGTCGGCCTTGCGCCACGCGGCGGTAGCTGGCATCGGCATTGTCCACCTGCCCAGCGTGGTGGTGCGCGATGAGATCGCCGCCGGCCAGTTGGTCGAACTGGTGCCGGGCTGGGCCCCCAAAAGTGGTGTTATCCATGCGATCTTCCCGTCACGCCGTGGCCTGCTGCCGTCGGTGCGGACCTTGATCGACTTTCTTGGCGAAGAGTTCAGCCGCAGCGATATTGCTTGGGCGCTGGTTCCCCTGTAGGAAGCATGCTCGCTATGGACGCCCAAACAACGCGGGCACTCAGATAGCCCGCGTTATCGTTAACGTCCATCGCGACGGTGCGACGATTCGACATGCTCGCTCCTACAGGGGAATGCATTCCAGACCACGTGCCATCGATTTTTGATTTCCAGTAAACATTGCTTTGCCCATCCAGCGGTTTTTCTCACGGATACAGGCGCGGATACTCGCGCCCATTCCCACTGCACCCACTGGAGTCATTCATGTCTATCCCCGCTTTCGGCCTGGGTACGTTTCGCTTGCAAGGCCAGGTGGTCATCGATTCGGTGAGCACCGCCCTGGAACTGGGTTACCGGGTCATCGATACCGCGCAGATCTACGAAAACGAAGCCGAAGTCGGCCAGGCCATCGCTGCCAGCGGCATTGCCCGCGAAGACCTGTTCATCACCAGCAAGATCTGGGTCGCCAATTTCGCCAAGGATCGCCTGATCGACAGCCTCCGGGAGAGCCTGCACAAACTGCAGACTGACTATCTGGACTTGACCCTGATCCACTGGCCGTCGCCGCAAGACCAGGTGTCGGTCGAGGAGTTCATGGGTGCCTTGCTCGAAGCCAGGGACCTGGGCCTGACCCGGCAGATCGGTGTCTCCAACTTCACCGTCGACCTGATGAAACAGGCGATAACCGCCGTCGGCGCGCAGAACATCGCCACTAACCAGATCGAATTGCACCCCTACCTGCAAAACCGCCAGGTCGTCGAGTTCGCGCAAAGCCAGGGTATCCAGATCACTTCGTACATGACCCTGGCCTACGGTGAAGTGCTCAAGGATCCGGTGATTATGCAGATCGCCGACCGTCTGCAAGCAACACCGGCACAAGTCACCCTGGCCTGGGCCCTGCAACTGGGTCATGGCGTGATTCCTTCGTCGACCAAACGCGCCAACCTCGCCGGCAACCTCAAGGCCAGCGCGATCACGTTGAGCGATGCCGACATGGCATTGATCGCCAGCCTGGATCGCGGCTATCGACTGACCAGCCCCAAGGGCCTGGCGCCGACCTGGGATTAAGCAGCCGGGTTCAAGCCCCTGCCCTGTTCAAGCGTTTTGTCCAGGCGCGTCATCGCCTGGTGCAACTGATCGACGGCTGCGTCGATCAGTGCGGCATCGCGCTCGGCACAAGCACGCTCCAGTTGTTCGCAACACGCCACCAGAGCCTGTGCCCGGACCATTTGCGCACCCCCCCTGATGCGGTGCGCCAGGTCTTTCAAGCCATGGCGATTACCGCTGGCATGTTCTTGCATAAGACGCTCGCGATCTTCGCGGTTGGTCACGGCCAAATCTTGCAGCAGTTGCACGATCAATTCACTGTCGGCGCCGGTGTAGCGTTGCAACCCGGTTAAATCGATTTCGGTGATGGGGGGCGCTTCGGGCACGCCTGCCGATTCGACGGGAAATCTGCAGCTCAACCATGCGCTCAGGTCGACCAATTGAATGGGTTTGAACAGACAATCGTCCATGCCCGCTTCAATGCAACGCATTTTCTCCTCGGGTTGCGCGCTGGCAGTGAAGCCTAGAATCAACGTCGGCGGCCCCACCTGGAAGCGCTCCTCATCGCGGATCGCACCCGCCAGTTCATAACCGCTGACCACCGGCATGTTGCAGTCGGTGACGACCAGATCGCAGACGTGTTCACGCCATTGCTCGAAGCCTTGCTGGCCATCCTCCGCGAGCAGAACCTGGTGCCCGAGGTAACTCAGTTGCCGCGAAAGCAGCAACCGATTGGCCGGGTAATCGTCCACCACCAGAATTGTCAGCGGCCGGGTCCTTGCCGGCGGTTCGCCCGGCGCCTTTTCAGCGGCGGGCAACGTCTCCAATGCCAGCAGTTCAAGGCTGATGTCCAAACGGGTACCGCGCCCCAGGACACTGGCGAGTTGCAATTGCCCGCCCATCATTTCGCACAGCGTGCGGCTGATCACCAGCCCCAGGCCGGACCCCTGCCGGCCTGATACCTGGCGATTCCCGACCTGCACGAACGGACTGAACAAGCGTTGCTGGTCAAAGTCGCTGATACCACTGCCGCTGTCCTCGATACACACATTGACCGCGATACGGTCCGGCAACACGGGCATAACCTGCAACTTCAGGCTGACTTCGCCTTTGTGGGTGAACTTGATGGCATTGCTCAGCAAGTTGGACAGCACCTGCTTGAAACGCGTGGGGTCGATCAACACATCGCGGTCGCTGTGCTCATCCAGCTCGATGCGCCACAGCAGGTTCTTCTGCCGGGCCAGGCCTTCGAAGACCCGACACACCGACACCACCAGCGCGTGCAGATTGGTGCGCTCCGGCATCAGGGACAAATGTCCGGACTCGATTCGGGCAATGTCCAGGATGTCGCCGATCAAGGCCAGCAACTGTTGCCCGGCACTTGACGCCACCTCGATGGCCGCGCGGTCGGTGACGCCCTTGTCGGCGGATTTCAGTGCCAGTTCAAGCATACCGATCAGGGCATTCATCGGCGTGCGGATTTCATGGCTCATGGTCGCCAGGAACGTGGTCTTGGCGCGATTCGCATCGTCGGCGGTGTCCTTGGCCTCCTGCAATCGGGCAAGCCATTGCTGGCGCTGGCGGATCTGCCGGCGCTGCCAGGCAATCCACACCAAGGCAAGGAGAAGCAAGGCGCCCGCGGCGGCGAACGCCTGGAATATGGTCTGTCGATGACGCAGCCAATAGCTCTGCTCCACCATCAGGTCATTGCGCCAAGGCATTATCAGGTCGTCGATTTCTTCGGGAGGGATACTGAGCAAGGCCTTGTCCAGGATCGAATGCAACTCGGTGTCGTCGCGACCGGTCGCCAGGGTACTGCGCGCGGGATCGATGCCCACGGTGCTGGTGATCTGGAGGCGATCACGATACTGCCGGGATATCAGGTAACGAGCACTGATCAATGAGTTGATGCCACCTTGTGCCTTGCCTTGGGCAACCATTTCCATGGCATCGGCCGACAGCGGCGCATCAACACAACGAATCGACGGGAAGTATTGGCGAATGAACTCGCCAGCGATATTGCCCTGGGTCAGCGCCAGGGTCTTTCCGGCCAGGTCATCCAGGGTCCTGGGGCTATCCGGCGCCAGGCGCGTTACCAGCACGGAAGGGCTGGTCAGGAACGGCCGGGTAAACAGCAAGTCTTCCTCACGCCGGGAACTCAGGCCGATGCCGGCCAGCACGTCGACCTGGCCGCTCTTGATCGCCTGCAGCATCTCGGCCACTGAGCGCATGCCCCGGATGTCGAATTGCAAGCCGGTGCGCAGGCTGATTTTCGCCAACACATCGACCCCGATGCCGCGAAACTTGCCTTCACTGTCCATGAACGTTATCGGCGGGATGTTCTCGTTGATCGCCACACTCACGCGCGGGTGACGGTCGAGCCAGCGTTGCTCGGCCACGCTCAATTGCAACGACTGCGTGCCCGGCATGGACACCCCGCTCGCGCCCCAGCGGCGCAGGATGTTCATTTGTTCATTGGCCGTTATCGCCGTCAGGGCCTTGTTGACAACGCGCAGCAGCGCCGGGTTGTCGCGGGCCATGGCAAAGGCGAAGCGCCCCGGTTCCATGGGCGAGAAGTCAGCCAGCTGGACGTTGTTCAGGTAGTTTTTGCTGATCAGGTAATGGGCGCTGATCGCATCGCCCAGATAGACATCCGCCTGGCCAAAGGCGACTGCGCCGACCGCTGCCAGTGTCGAGGGGAAAAGCTGGACCTGCGCTTCAGGATAGAACTGCTGCACGCTTTGTTCAGGCAAGTAGTGGTAGAGCGTTGCCAGGCGCTTGTCAGCCAGCGTCGGGTCCAGTGCCTGGAGCGAGTCAACTCGGGTCACCAATACCGGCTGATCCACCGCATAGGCGTGGGACATTTGTAATTGGCGGTCCTGGGACTCGTAGCTGTTGGACGTTCCCAGGAGGTCTGCTGCCCCTTGCTTGACTGCTCGAAGGGCGTCTTCGCGGGCTGGATAGCGCTGGACTTCGATCTCCACCTGCAGCAGCTGGCGCAGCAGATCGGCATAGTCGGCCGTCACCCCCTCAAGCGTGTGATCGGTGGTGATGTCAAAAGGTGGATAATCCGGCGCTGAAACGGCAAGCACCAAACGGGCTTTCTGCTGCAACCAGCGCGAGTCGGCCACCGATAACGGCAGCACCTGGCCTTCCGCGCTGGAACGGCCCAGCAACGCCAATGTCTGCGGCTGCGCAAAGACACTCGATGCCCCCAGGCAAAGAGCCAACAGCAGGTATCGAATAGCGTTCATTCAGACCAAAGCATGACGCTGGGCAAGTTCACGCAGATGCACCGACGACTTCACGTTGAGCTTTTCAGTCAAGCGGGTTTTGTAGGTGCTCACGGTCTTGTGGCTCACGTGCAGGATTTCGGCGATTTCCTTGTTGCTCGTACCGCGGGCCAGATACTGGAAAATCGATAACTCGCGGTCCGAGAGGCTGTCAATCATGTGCTTTTCACTGCGTAGCACCTGGCTCACGGACACCGAGCTCGAGGGCAATCGGGTGAAAAAGGTGTAGCCGGCCATCACGGCGCGCACGGCTTTGTGCAGATGCTGCAGATCGTTGGTCTTGGGGACGTAGGCCACGGCACCCGCGCGCATGCAACGATCCTGGAAAAACGCTGGCTCCTGGGCGGTGAACACCACTACCCGGCAGTGCACCTCTTCCATCTGGATCCGTGCCAGTACCTCAAGACCGTCGAGCTTCGGGAGTTTGAGGTCCAGCACCAGCAGTTCAGGCTTATGTTCGCGGATCATCGACAAGACTTCGTTACCGCTTGCCGCTTCAAAGATGTGCTGGTATCCCTCCAGCTTGAGTACGATTTTGACTGCACCGCGAATCACCGGATGATCGTCCACAATTAGCGCGCACTTCATGGCAACTCCCTATGCAAAAACACAACTTTCGGACACTGGTGGTCCATGGGCAAGAGCCCGCACGGGACACAGTAGCTGCGCCTGAACTCTTGCACGTATAACTCGATTGAACTACCTGACAGAAATGACAGTCCCGACGAGCGGTCGGGGTCGATCGACGATTGCCATCAAACGCTGGACCGTCGCCAGGTCCGGCAACAAGGCGTGGCTCACCTGCACCTTGTGCCGCTCACAGGCCGCAATGACAGGGAGTTGTGCGCACTGGCCATCGAAGATCAGCGCATGCGCAAGCTGCTCGTTGTCGAGACAGAAATCCAGCAGGTCCAGCTTGCCGTGCGCAAGGCCAGCATTGATGACCAGCAGATCGAATGGCGCGCAGCCATATTCGACCAGGTTCAGAAGCTCCTCGAAGCTTTGCACCGGAGCCACGCGAAAGTAATCGAGCTGGTTGAACAACCGCTCTATTTTCATCCGGTTGAAGTGTTGTTCGTCGGCGATCAGGATGCGTAAGGACTTGCTGGGCAACGTAGCCCCCCGGGTCAGATTGATGAGGGGGGCAAGGCTACGGAAGACTTACGACGCATTCTGTAAGAAAAGTCCGAAATACCACCCGAAAAGTCTGATGCGAGTCGCGGGTTTGCAAAGAAGGCGACCTCACCGCCGCCGAAGATTTCAGCTGGCAGTCGCCAGGAGCAGATCCGCCATCGAGCGATGCCCGCGCTTCTTGCCATGGTCATACAGCGAACCGGCGATCTCGTGCGCACGAATCGGCAGGATCGACAGCAGCGTGTCGCTCAAGCCATGGCTGGCCTGGCAGAAGCCCTGCATATAGATGCCGGCCTTGCAGCGCTCATCCGTGATCAATTTGTAGTTACGATCCACCTCGAAATCACCCAGGTACTGTTCCAGCGGGGCCAGCAGCTTGCGGTGCATCTGCCGCTCGTAACCGGTGGCCAGCACCACGGCGTCATAGAGACGGACCGTGACTTCGCCGGTGGCGTTGTTGCGCACGGCCAGCTCGATGCCGCGCTCGGTGGCGCTGGCGCTTTCAATGGTGGTCAGGGTACGGAACGCATGGCGAGCAATGCCCGAGACTTTCTGCCGGTAGAAAATCCCGTAGATGCGTTCGATCAGGTCGATGTCCACCACCGAATAGTTGGTGTTGTGGTATTCGTTGACCAGGCGCTCACGCTCGCTGCTGTCTTGCTGGAACACCAGGTCGGTGAACTCCGGCGAGAACACTTCATTGACGAACGGGCTGTCGTCCGCCGGTTTCAGGGCAGAACCGCGCAAGATCATGTCGACCTGCACCGACGGAAAGCTATCGTTGAGGTCGATGAAGGCTTCCGCCGCGCTCTGCCCGCCACCAATGATTGCAATGCTCATCGGCTGGTTGTTCACGCACGGCTGCGTGGCCATCTGCGCCAGGTACTGCGAATGGTGGAACACGCGATTGTCGCCCTTGAGTGCCTTGAACGCCTCGGGGATTCGCGGCGTGCCGCCCGCGCTGACCACCACCGAACGGGTGGTTCGAACCTGTTGATGTCCAGCGCTATCGCGAGAAATCACCCGCAGCGCTTCGACTTGCTGGTTGTGCAGCACCGGTTCGATGGCCAGCACTTCTTCGCCATAACGGCTCTGTTTCTCGAATTGCGCAGCCACCCAGCGCAGGTAGTCGTTGTACTCCATGCGGCAGGGATAGAACGTGCCCAGGTTGATGAAGTCCACCAGGCGACCGTGAGCCTTGAGGTAATTGACGAACGAGTAAGGACTGGTCGGGTTGCGCAGGGTCACCAGGTCCTTGAGGAAGGAGATCTGCAGCTCGCTTTGGGTCGACAGGGTGTTGCCATGCCAGCTGTAGTTGGCTTGCTTGTCAAGAAACAGTACATCCAGCTCGCCCTGGGTCGGCCCGCGTTCTTGCAGGGCGATGGCCAGTGCCAGGTTCGAAGGGCCGAAACCGACGCCGATCAGGTCGTGAACGATGGGCGATGCAATTGCCTGTGTCATTTCCAGTGTCCTCTGGATGTACCCCGAGCGGCGGGGGAGATAAGCCTAAGTGACCTGGCCGGCCTTTAGCAGGACAGCAGGTCGTCTGTTGATTAGGAACGAGGACAGTGAAATAAAATTTAACAAGAACGGATCAACGCGAGGATCAATGCGCATCCCATTGGCGCATACGCACGCGGCAATGCTTCATGGCGTTGACGATGTGCTTTTCGACCAGAGCCTTGGAGATGCCCAGGTGTTCGGCGATCTGCGGGTGTGACAGGCCTTCGATCTTGCGCAGCAGGAAACTCTCGCGGCACAGACGGGGCAACTCCGCCAGGGCGCGCTGGAGCATGTCCAGGCGCTGGCCGTGATCGAGGCTGCTCAGGGGCGAGGGACTGAAATAGCGCTCTTCGTTGTCGAGCACCTCCAGCGACTCGACCTGGCGCAATGCATTGCGTCTGTGATCGTCGATCACCAGGTTCAATGCCGTGCGATACAGGAATGCCCGGGGCTGCTCGATCGGCGTGTCGCTGGAGCGTTCCAGGACTCGCAGGTAAGCGTCATGCACCACATCTTCAGCCACCTGGCGGTTGCCCAGCTTGGCGTTGAGGAAACACACCAGCTCTCGATAGTAGTTTTCCAACATGACTCCCGTCCGCACGGGTGCGGTTTCTGTCCTTGAAGCAACCTGTCGGCCACAGTGGCACGGTAGTGGCAATTTGAGATGCGTAATTTATAGTAATTCTCATGTAGATTTAAAGTATTGCTTTATCTGGCCCGACAAATAGCCATGGGCTTGCCTTACCGATCGTGCTCATGCTCCGCGTGGGAACGATCAGTGAGGCAAGCCACAGTGTTACGCCGTGTGTCCGAGGCTAAATTCCCTGCAGCTGTCCTCGTCTAACTAGGACAGCTCCACGTCCCTGCCGGCTCCACGGCAGTGTTCAACTGCTTTGGAACCCTGCATGAAACGTTCCCGTTGTACCCGACGCGCCCTGCTGGTAGCACTCACCCTGATCCCCGTTATCGCCGTTGCGGCCTGGCAGTTCATTCCGCCCGGGCGCGACCGGTTCGCCACCGTGCAGGTGAACCGCGCCGACCTCGAAAGCAGTGTCACGGCCTTGGGTACCCTGCAACCCAGGCGTTACGTGGACGTCGGCGCCCAAGCGTCCGGGCAGATTCAAAAGATCCACGTGGAAGTCGGTGACGTGGTCAAGGAAGGCCAGCTGCTGGTGGAAATCGATCCCTCCACGCAACAGGCCAAACTCGATGCCGGGCGTTTTTCCATCGAAAACCTCAAGGCGCAGCTTCAGGAGCAACGCGCGCAACACGACCTGGCCCAACAGAAATTCCAGCGCCAGCAACACCTCAAGGCCGGCAACGCCACCCGCGAAGAAGACGTGCAGACTGCGCAGGCCGAACTGCGCGCCACCCAGGCGCGCATCGACATGATCCAGGCGCAGATTCGCCAGGCCCAGGCCAGCCTGCGCAGCGATCAGGCCGAGCTCGGATACACCCGGATCTATGCGCCCATGTCCGGCACTGTGGTCGCACTGGATGCCCGCGAAGGCCAGACCCTCAACGCCCAGCAACAGACACCGCTGATTCTGCGCATCGCCAAACTGTCGCCGATGACCGTCTGGGCCGAGGTCTCCGAAGCCGACATCGGCCACGTCAAACCCGGCATGAACGCCTGGTTCACCACCCTGAGCGGCGGCACCCGGCGCTGGAAAAGCACCGTGCGGCAGATCCTGCCCGTACCGCCCAAACCCCTAGACCAAACCAGCCAGGGCGGCGGCAGCCCCGCCAGCTCGAGCAAAAGCGGCAGCGCACGGGTGGTGCTGTACACCGTGCTGCTGGATGTCGATAACGCCGACAACGCGCTGATGGCGGAAATGACCACCCAGGTATTTTTCGTCGCAGGCCAGGCGCAAAACGTCCTGACCGCACCGATCGCCGCGCTGCAGGCCGGCGCGCAATCCGACAGCCAGACCGCGCAAGTGGTGGCCAGCAATGGCCGTATCGAACAACGCAACGTGCGCACCGGTATCAGCGACCGCCTGCGGGTGCAGATCCTCGACGGCCTGCAGGAAGGCGATCACTTGTTGATCGGCCCGGCCGACGGGAGCGGCGGGTAAATGCATACGCCCCTGATCGACCTTTCAGACATCCGCAAAGCCTACGGCGGTGGCGACGCGCCTGAAGTCCATGTGTTGCGCGGCATCGACCTGTCGATCCATGCCGGGGAATTCGTGGCGATCGTCGGCGCCTCCGGCTCCGGCAAGTCGACACTGATGAACATCCTCGGCTGCCTCGACCGTCCGACCTCGGGCGAATACCGCTTCGCCGGAGAAAACGTCGCCGACTTGGACAGCGACGAACTGGCCTGGCTGCGCCGCGAAGCTTTTGGTTTCGTGTTCCAGGGTTATCACCTGATTCCGTCCGGTTCGGCCCAGGAGAACGTCGAGATGCCGGCGATCTACGCTGGCACTCCAGCCGCCGAACGACATGCCCGTGCCGCCGCCCTGCTCAAGCGCCTCGGCCTGGCCACACGCACCGGCAATCGTCCACACCAGCTCTCCGGTGGCCAGCAGCAACGGGTGTCCATTGCCCGCGCCTTGATGAACGGCGGCCATATCATCCTCGCCGACGAACCCACCGGCGCCCTCGACAGTCACAGCGGCAAGGAAGTCATGGCGCTGCTCGACGAGCTGGCGAGCCAGGGCCACGTGGTGATCCTCATTACCCATGATCGCGAAGTGGCGGCGCGGGCCAAGCGCATCATCGAGATCCGCGACGGCCTGATCATCAGTGACAGCGCCCTGGACAATCGCGCCGCGCAAACCCCTGCCAATCCCGGTGCATTGCAAGCAGTGGACCTGCGCAAGCGCCTGACTGAAGGCGCGCAAGCCAGCGGTGCCTGGAAAGGCGAGCTGGTCGACGCGGTGCAAGCCGCCTGGCGGGTGATGTGGATCAACAGGTTCCGCACCGCGCTGACCCTGCTGGGGATCATTATCGGCGTGGCGTCGGTGGTGGTGATGCTGGCCGTCGGCGAAGGCAGCAAGCGCCAAGTCATGGCCCAGATGGGCGCGTTCGGTTCCAACATCATTTACCTCAGTGGCGCGTCCCCAAACCCGCGCACGCCGCTGGGTATCGTCACCCTGGACGAAGTCAAGGCGGTGGCGAGCCTGCCCCAGGTGATGCGCATCATGCCGGTCAACGGCCAGGAAGCCGGGGTACGCTTCGGCAACCTCGACCACCTGAGCTACGTTGGCGGCAACGACACCAACTTCCCGGCGATCTTCAACTGGCCAGTGGTGCAAGGTAGCTACTTCACCGAGGCCGATGAACGAAACGCCGCGGCGGTCGCGGTGATCGGCCACAAGGTGCGGACCAAACTGCTCAAGGACGTCGCCAATCCCATCGGCCAGTACATCCTGATCGAAAACGTACCCTTCCAGGTGGTCGGCGTGCTGGCGGAAAAAGGCGCCAGCTCCGGCGACTCCGACAGCGACGACCGCATCGCCATCCCCTACTCCGCCGCCAGCGTGCGGTTATTCGGCACTTACAACCCGGAATACATCGCGATTGCCGCCGCCGATGCGCGCAAGGTCAAGGAAACGGAACACGCCATCGAGCAATTGATGCTGCGCCTGCACAACGGCAAGAAGGATTTCGAGCTGACCAACAACGCGGCGATGATCCAGGCCGAAGCGCGCACGCAAAACACCCTGTCGCTGATGCTCGGTTCGATTGCCGCGATTTCGCTGCTGGTGGGCGGCATCGGCGTGATGAACATCATGCTCATGACCGTGCGCGAACGGACCCGCGAGATCGGCATCCGCATGGCCACCGGTGCCCGCCAGCGCGACATCCTGCGCCAGTTCCTCACCGAAGCGGTGATGCTTTCGGTGGTCGGTGGCCTGGCCGGGATCGCCCTGGCGCTGATCGTCGGCGGCGTGCTGATCCTCAGCGAAGTCGCCGTCGCGTTCTCCTTGATAGCGGTGTTGGGCGCCTTCGGCTGCGCCCTG
>Ga0209542_10004433_pt1 | contig 28907 bp, 23 predicted proteins | sample RifCSPhighO2_01_FD_184028 | JGI IMG/M metagenome (GOLD analysis project Ga0209542, IMG submission 184028) | Soil microbial communities from Rifle, Colorado - Rifle CSP2_plank highO2_0.1 (SPAdes) (version 2) | ecosystem: Environmental > Terrestrial > Deep subsurface > Rock core/Sediment ...
GCGTTTCCGGTTGAACAAGTTGTTGAACCGGAAACGCAGAAAGATGAGATGACCGAAGTTAAAGTTCAAATAGAGCAAAAGGTTTCTAAGCCAACGCCGTCACCGATAACGCCGAAACCTTTGACTCCGCCTCCTCCGCTCCTGTCGCCAACAGAGAAAACGCCATCATTGACTCCGACGTCAACACCAACCATAACGCCTCTTCCACCGCCTTCAAACCCCGAGCCCCCGCCTCCGCCTCCACCCGTTCTTGAGGAGAAAATCAATATCAACACGGCAAATCTCGAAGAGCTTGATCAAATTACAGGTGTCGGCCCTGCCATTGCCCAACGGGTCATTGATTATCGAAACCAGAATGGACCGTTTCAAACTATCGAAGAGATAAAGAATGTGAGCGGCATTGGAGACATAACGTTTGAGAAAATGAAAGATGAAATTACGGTAGGGGATGTGATATCACAACCATCTCCTCTTCCGCCGCCACCTCCCACACCTACGCCAGCCCCAGCGCCTTCTCCTTTACCGCAACCAGAAGGCCACACGTTTTACACGAGCAGCTATTGGTCTTCCAAGTTGTACTATTGCGATACTGATGCTGCTTGGAAAAATCTTTCTGAAAAATATCTTGAATCATACCCGTCAGAAGACGCAGTGTTGGCAGAGTATCCCGAGAAAACACTCCATGAACCTTGTGAATAAAGCTGTTAGGCCAAAAAATGAGCCCCTGATGACGCCATCAGGGGCTTTGCTTAGTAAGGGCAGTTGGGGCAACTTCATTAGCAGAAAATCGGAAACGGATTAAAGGATCCCATCCATTAATTTGAACCACAACTTGATGACCTTCGAGGAGAACCACTTTGGCTTGTTTGCCTTGTGCTTGGCTCCAAGGGGCGGTGATGTGTACGATATCTCCAATGAACATTGAATGATACCTCCTCCGAAACTAAAAGTATTATATCATTTCGCATACATTAGTCAAGGGTTTCGTTGACCAGGCTTTTGGGGTTTGGTATAGTAACAGAAATTGATGAACCGGAACTTTTTTGTACGACTTGCGTTTGCGACTCACAGGGTTGTAGATGTTTTACCCTCAGAAGAGCAGATCGCCCATGAAATTAGAGAAACAGCCAACACGATTTTGGCTGACCTTATATTGCTCACCGATAAGGAAGCAGTAAGACCAGAAAAGAAGCGCGATCTGCTGTTTGGTGTCGAGAGACAGATTGATATCCTCCTCGTTTACTTGAGTAGGGCGAAAAAAGAGGGATGGGTGAACCCGGAGAATTTCTCTATACTGGAAGAGGAGTATGGCAAGATACGAGATCTTCTGGAGATCTTTGAGGATGTTCCTCGGCCCAAGGTTGTAAAAGAGCTGCAAAAGATTGAGAGAAGTGAGGAGAAACCCTCTTTCGTTGAAGATCGAAGTTCGCTTACCCAGCGCCAAAAGAGAATTATTGAATTTCTTCGCGTAAAGGAAAATGCCCAGGTCTGGGAGCTCCAGAAGGTCTTGCCAGAGGTTACGAAACGGACACTTCGAAGAGACTTAGATGAACTTCTCCAAAAGAATCTGGTAGAGCGTAAGGGGGAGTGGAACGCAGTCTCTTATGGCCTTAAATAGCAACTGGGGATAAACTGTGGAAAAACCTAGGACAGATAGGACAAAATAGGAAAAAATCAATATGTCTGAACAATTTGGTCAAATCTACGATCAATACGTAGGGAAAATTTATCGGTTTATTGTTCTTAAGGTTGGAACTCAAGAAGCGGCAGAAGATTTGTGTTCCGAGGTTTTTCTGCGTGTTTTTGGGGAATTCCAGAAAGATTCGATCGAGAATATCCAGGCATTTTTGTATCAGGTGGCGAGATATGCCATAGCCGACTATTATCGAGAGAGGGCAAGTATGCGGATTGTATCAATTGAAGAAACGGAGGAGCTTCTTGAAGAAGGTTCTTTATTCGAGGAAGCAGTCGTACGTTTTGAATTTGAAGAGGTAAGAAGGGCGCTTGGCCGTTTGCGGGATGAATACCAGAACCTGATTATTTGGCGGTATTTAGATGAGCTTTCAACTCAAGAGATCGCTCAAATTACGGGAAAAACCGAAGGGAACGTGCGGGTGGGGCTTCATCGCGCGCTTGGGGCGCTGAAATCCCAGATGCCTGCTTTGTCTGAATCTGATCTTAATGTCCCACCTTCTTCTGTCCATCTGTAACATGTCCTATCTGTTTCCCGACATAATATCATGGAGGAGAAGGAGCTTATCGCAAAACTTTCTCATTTAAAGGAGATAAAGCCCAGGGAAGAGTGGGTTTTTTTAACTCGACAGAGAATTATTGGGGCTGACTTGCAAAAAGGGCGCTTCTGGGGTATGGTAGAGAGAATCGCAGGGTATATGGAAATAGCTATGTTTGCTAAGCCTGCCTTCGTTATTCCTGTGTTGGCTTGTGTGGTTGCAGGTGGGGCAGTATGGCAAGGTGCCTTTAAGAGCTTGCCAGGGGATACTCTTTACCCTTTGCGCGCGGCACTGGGCCAAGTGCCTTTGCGCCTTTCCACGGAAGAGGAGCGGCCCGTTCGAGAATTTGTTCTGGCGCAACAGAGTCTTGCTGATCTGAAAGCGGTAGCGGAGCGAAATAAAGTAAAGAACCTTCCTTCCGCGATTCAGGAATTTGAGGCAAACGCGTCTCGGATTTCAGAAGGATTCATCGCGATTGTGGAAAACCAGCCCGAAAAGGCTTTACAGGCAAGCAGGCAGATGGTACAATTACAAAAAGAAAAATCAGAGGTAGAAAGAATTCTTGGCACGAAGATCGGAGAAGAGCAGGACGAGGAGATAGAAAATGCCACGAGGAGACTCGTGGAATACGAGTTCTCGTATCTTGAAACCCGTTCCCTTACGGAAGAGCAAGAAAAACTGTTTGAAAGTGCCAAAACATCCGCCGCAGAAGGAGATTATACGACAGCATTGGAAACCGTATGGACGCTTTCGCAAACCCCTTAACATAGGAAGGTTGAACCCACTCCGCCTCATCGGCGGATTGCCGTGGGATTAGAAATAATAAAGGTCGAATCACTAGTTACGAAAGTCAATAACATATAAGTTAATTTAATTAGAAAACGAAAAATGAGTACGTTTGTTAAAAAGATTTTAGTCAGCGCAGTTGCCGCGATAGTGCTTGCGACGATTGCAATGCCTCCCGCAGCTCAAGCTCAAACAGCAGCAGAGTTGCAGGCGCAAATTCAGGCGTTGCTCGCCCAAATCGCGCAACTGCAAGCGCAGTTAGGCGGAGGAACAGGCGGAAGTATGGCGGGAATTCCAGCCGGATTCACGTTTACGAGAAACCTTTCACAGGGATCATCTGGAAGCGATGTGATGTATTTGCAGGTTTTGCTGAATTCTAATGCTTCCACGCGCGTCGCCGCATCTGGAGCAGGATCTCCTGGAGCAGAAACGCAATTCTTTGGTCCTTTGACCGCGACCGCGGTTTCAGCATTCCAGAATATGTACGCCAGTTCGATTTTGACTCCGTTGGGATTGACGAGCGGAACCGGATTCTTTGGTGCAAGCTCAAGAGCAAAAGCGAATATGTTGGTTGCCTCTGCTCCAAGCCCAACACCTGGGACACCTTCTCCAACACCGACAACACCGACACCGGGAATCACAACGCCAGGGATGGAAGGTTCGCTTATCGTAACCATTAACTCCACACCAGCGAGTGGGGCAACATTGGTTCTTGATCAGAGCAAGGCCGTGGGCGCTGTTGAGGTGAAAGCCACAGGTTCTGATGTTTTGGTAAGCCGTCTTGATTTGCAGTTTGACGTACGGCCATACCTTTACATTTCAGAAGTTACGGTTTCAGACGGCGCCACATCCAGGACTATGGCAGTAACTTCCGCAAATACCACAGAGGTTACGGTTGGTTCAAAGTATTCGTTTAGGGTTGATGGATTGAACATTCTTATTCCGAAAGACGCAAAGAAGACATTAACCGTAACGGTGAGATCGGCAACCGGTTTGCCAGCAGGAACGACAACCAAAGATCTCGTCATGACATTTATTCAGAACTCTGTTCGCGGAACAGATGGAGCTGGCTTGACGCAGAACGCTCCTACGGCAGACTTGGCTACGAGAACGTTTACAGTGAAGGAAGGCGATACCGCGTCTCTTGAACTTTCAGCTAACCCCAGCAACCCGAAAGCCAGGCCCGTAATCGTTCAGTCAACCACCGAAACAGCCGACGTTGTTCTGGCCGTATTTAACCTTAAAGCGACCGGCAACGACGCGGTTCTTCGAACCTTTGAGTTCAGGGACGCGGCGGCATCCGGCACCCTTGACGTGGTAACCCTGTATGATGGAAATACGGCGTTGGGTTCAACCAGTTCAATCGCAGTTGCTGCCAGTTCAACTATCTCCAACATCGCCCTGACCATTCCAAAAGACACGACCAAGACTCTGACCTTGAAAGGGACTGTCAAGAAAGCCCAAGGCAACTATCAAGCAACAGGGTCCACCACAGTTGACGTTGAAACTGCAAGCTCGTCCATTACTATTAGCGCTGAAAGCCTCTCAATTTCGGCTGAAGACGCTACCAGTTTTGCCGCAGCTACCGTTACCGGTTCTGACGTATCGCCTCAAACGGCTTACTTCTATACCAAGGCACCGACGCTGGCTCTGGTATCCACTTCGATTACCGGACTTACAGCGCCTTCGGGCAGCTTGACGCCTCAACAGGCGGAAGCGAGAATCAGGGTTAACGTTACGGCTAACGGCGGAGACATATATATTGGGCAGTCCGCTGGCAACCAGAATGCTTCAAACGGTATAATGGTTGCTACAAGCAGCATCTCGGCTTCCACTACCTTTAGTGGTGAAACAATCATCAGTAACGCCGAAGTGGCCGTTGCCAGTGAGATGTGGGTTGTGCGCGCGGGAGACACTAAGTGGTTTGAGTGGTCAGCCATCGTGACCGACGCCACCACTGCTGTTGAAGGAATGCAGGACACGGGCAAGAACGTGGCTCCGCAGATTACCGACCTCCGCTGGGGTGACACTCAGGCCAAAGGTTATGGTAATGGTATGATAAATTGGTCGGATACGGATCTCTGGACCAATTACAAGACCAGCTCGCTCTTCCTGCAGGCGCCCAGATAGTCTGATATGAGTGATTGAAGTTTCCCGATAGCTTTCAAATCGGAACCAATCGCCCCCACACTTAATTATAAGTCGTGGGGGCTTTTGGTTTTACGGGATTTCTGTTAGAATAGAAAAATGCAGGCACAAACTTTAAAGACAATCTGTCAGACATTCTTGTTTGCCATCGTAGCTCTAATCCCTTTTACCTACGTTCACCAGCTTTATTTCCCATACGTTTCAGGCAAAATATACCTTTTTCGCGCTTTGGTGGCCTTGACTTTCTTTTTTTGGGTCTGGCTGTTGCTGAAGGATCAGGGTTCAAGGATCAAGGTTCAAGAACTTTTTAAAAATATCTTGGTAAAAGCGCTCATTTTGTTTTTCCTGGCGCTGATCGCGGCGGCTTTTTTCGGGGTTGACCCGGCGTATTCTTTTTTCGGCAGTATTGAAAGGTCGGAAGGGGTCTTGCAGTACGGTTTTTGGCTTGCTTTCTTTCTTATGCTGGTATCCGTGTTTACCAAGACAGGAGAGTGGAAAGCGCTTTTGTCGGTCTTTATCATTGTCGCGGTTTTGCTTTCGGCTTTGGCCTGGTTCACCAGAATACTCTCGCCCGAAAGCCAGCTTCTATCCAACCACCCGCAGTTGCTGCAATACCAGGACCAGTTGCACGGAGCAGCCGGAAACCCGGCTTATTTCGCGGGGCTCTTGCTTTTTGCCATTGGTTTTTCTTTTCTGGCCCTTGAGATGAGATTTTTTGCTTCGCGCCTTTTGCAAAATTCCCTTTTTGCGGCCATAGGGTTTTTTACCATTACTTTGATTTTCACTGAGATAAGAGGGGCTTACCTGGGTTTGCTCGCCGGAGTTTTTCTGTTTTCTTTCTTGACCGTTTTCTTTTTGAGAAAGACCCGCAAACGCTTAGCTTTTTCCTTGGGCGCTATAGTTTTGGCAGGTTTAATTTCTTTAGCCGCCCTTTTTGCCTTAAAAGACACTGATTTCGTCAAAGACAGGCATATTTTGTCGCGTGTAACCGAAGTTGCCGATTTTTGGGGTTCGGCTTCGGTGAGGGAGCGTGTTTTGAACTGGAATATCGCCTCGAAAGCTTTCGGAGAACGGCCGGTTTTCGGATATGGACCGGAAAATTATGCGGCCGCTTTCAACAAATATTATGATTTCAGAGTGGGAGTATCGGAACCCTGGTTTGACAGGGCTCACAACCAGCCCCTGGATACCCTGGCTACGGGAGGAATAGTCGTTTTTTCTTTTTATCTTTTCTGGCTGGGTTCTGCTGCTTACTTAATTTTTAAGATATCAAAAGAGAGAAAATTACTTTCATTTATTCTGGCTTCCATTTTTTTGGCTTATTTTGTTCAGGGATTTTTCTTGTTTGATGTGCCCGAGGTGTATTTTGGACTTTTCTTATTTTTGGCATACCTTGTGTATCAAGATACAAGAAACCCCGAAGGAAAGGCTTCGGCTTCCTACCTTCGTCCCGAGCTCAGGCCGAGGGGATACAAACTACAAATTCCTATTCTTGTTGCGGCTGGGGTCTTTTCCGCTTTTGTAATTTACGCCTCGTCATTCCTGCCCTATAAAGCCAACGCCGCTGTTTTCCAGTTTTTCCGTTTTTCAGAAAACAAGCTTTACGAAAGGTCAGAGCCGTTTTTGAGAGAGGCATTCGAGACTCGCTCGCCTTACACCTATTGGGAAGTGAGAAAAAGAGCCGGCTGGCAGCTTTCCAATATTTTTGAGTATGAAGTTTCAGAGAAAACGCCGCCGGAACAACGTGAAAAAATCAAAGAGATGTATGATTTTATTGTCGAGGAGCTTGAAAGATTTATTGAAGCCAGACCCACTGATCCGCAGATTTATTATGTGCTGGGCAGAATTTACCGCATCGGTTATGAAAAACTGGGGTACGATGATTTAGATAAAGCTGAAGCCGTTTTTCAAAAAGCCATTTCGCTCTCTGGTTTGCGAGTTGATTATTTTAACGAGTACGCCAAAGTTTTGGTTTTGCAGGGCAAGTTTGAGGAGGGTGAGAAATTGGTGAGAGATTACGTGGCAAGAGTTGATTTTTACGAGTATTTTCCTTATACAACTTTGGGCCATTTTTACTTTATTGCCGAAAAGTACGATCTTGCTTTTGAAGAATACAAAAAAGCAAAAGCGCTTGGGTATCCATTTTTTGAAGTAGAGCCGGAATACGCCCGTTATCTGTTCGTTGCCGAAAATCAAGAAGATTATCAGGCAATTGTCGATATGGCGAAGTTATTTTTGGAAAGATGGGGGCCCGACGCCGACACCTATTTCAACATCGCGATTGGCTACTTGAATCTTGAAGAACCCGAAAAAGCCCGCGAGTTTTTCTTAAAAGCCGATGAACTGAAACCAGGGGGGTACGATGAACACAGATCATTCTTTATGGAATAAAGTTATCCACAGCCCGTACTATTTGACAGCCCTTTTTTGTGGTAGAATAAACACAGGTCAAAATAATATCACTTTATAAATACACAATAATGAGAAAAGGATTTTACATTTGCATTTTTGCGGGCTTGGTCGCGGTTTTCAGCTTGGCTTTGGTTCCAAACCAGGCGCAGGCAATAACAAACACGTCTAGCACTCTCTCCACATCATACGGCGGACGTACGGACACCGACCACCTGCTAAGTTTTACGGCGGGCGCTACCCTTGTAGCCGGAGGACGCATAGCAATAATTTTTCCCACCAGTTTCCAGTTTGATCCCCCGGGAACAGAAAATGCGATTGCGTCGGGTTCCATTACTGTTTCCAGCGCAACCGTAGCTACAGCGACACTAAGTGTTGGCGCAAACGACCAGACGCTTACTTTGTGGCTTGCTGCCGTTGACGGAGTTGACGCTCTTAATACCACTACCGTGCATTTAGCCGGGTTGTCAATGGCTTACCCTGCTTCAGGCGGCACTCACACTTTAGCGATTCAGACAAAAGATACCTCCGCCGCCGTAATTGAGGAAGCAAGCAGTACCGCCTTCACCCTTATCGCCGCGAACGTTGCAGTATCTCAGACACAATCCATCCAAACCGTTGTTACGCCTCCGAGCTCCAAAATAACCAGCCCAACCGCTGGCGCCAGCATTGCCGCCGGGCAGGATTACGTGATTAAAGGAACGGCCGCAGACCTTGGTGTCAAAGATGTTTCCAAGGTTGAAGTGAGCGTTGACGGAGGCAGCACATGGATAACTGCCAATCTTACCAAAGTTTCAGGCAGCAACTTTACCTGGGAATACACGTGGAAAGCTCCTGCTGAAGGAATCTATACCATTAAAACCCGCGCAACAGACACGGCAGGCAATGTAGAAAGTCCAGCTTCGGGCGTGAAGGTAACCGTAACGGCGGCGCCTACGCCTGTTCCTGTGGTGGAAAAACCGATTTCTGAAATGACTACGTCAGAGCTTCAAGCGAAAATTACACAGCTTCAGCAGACAGTTCTTGCTCTCTTGCAGCAGTTGGTTTCGATCTTAACGCAGCAGCTTTAGGGGACCAAATCGCCCCGTCCGCCAGCTGGCGGACGGGGTTTTGGTTTAAGGCAAGATAGTGTACAATAGTCCATATGGGCTTGGTAGAAAGAAATCTGAAACTGATTCTCCAGGTATTGCTTCTGGCTGCAATAGCTATTGTTCCGTTTGTGCGGGTAAACGAGCTGTATTTTCCTTTTGTCTCGGGAAAGGCCTACGTATTCCGGGCGCTGGTAGCCGCGGCGTTCTTTTTTTGGGTGTGGCTGTTGCTGAAGGATCAAGAATCAAGGATCAAGGTTCAAAAACTTTTTAAAAACATCTTGGTGGTTGCCATTTTGGTATTCTTTCTGGCGCAGGTGGCGGCTTCGTTTTTTGGAGTTGATCCCGTATATTCTCTATTTTCCAGTGTTGAACGGGCAGACGGAGTGTTGCAGTATGGGTTTTGGGTCTTGTATTTTTTGATGTTTTTGTCGGTCTTCAGAGAAAAGCGAGACTGGAAATTGTTTTTCGCTGTTTTTGCAATCGTTGCTGTCGCCCTTTCTGTTTACTCATGGTTCGATCAAGGCTGGCAAGCGCAGTTATACGGCGTGTTCGGCAACCCCGCTTACTTTGCGACTTTTCTGCTTTTCGCGATAGGATTTTCTTTGGTAGCTTTTGAAAGAAAGTTTTTTTATCCCGGTCTGGTTCACTACGGCTTTCTTGTCGCGGCAGGATTTTTCGTTGTTACGTTGGTGTTCACCCAGGTAAGAGGAGTTTACGTTGCACTGGCAGGGGGAGTTTTGCTCTTTTTCCTTCTGGCGATTTTGTTTCTCCGAAAAGAGAATAAAAAATTAGTTTTTTTTTCTGGATTGGCTTTGCTTCTGGGATTGAGCGCTTTTGGCGGCCTCTTTGCCGCCAAAAATACAGAGTATGTTCAGCATACGCGATTGCTGTATCGTATAACAGAAGTTACGGAAATTTGGGAAAAAGGGTCCACGAGGGAGCGCTTGCTGAACTGGAGTATCGCTTTGAAAGCGTTCAGGGAGAGGCCTCTATTCGGATATGGCCCGGAGAATTATGCTTCTGCCGCCAACAGGTACTACGATTATCGTATAGGAAAAGGGGAGCCATGGTTTGACCGGGCGCATAATCAGCCATTAGACACCCTGGCAACAGGAGGAATTGCAGTGTTTGCATTCTATGCATTCTGGCTGGGGTCAGCGGCCTTTCTCATTTTCAAGATTGCAAAGAAGCGAAAGATTCTTTCTTTCCTTCTCGCTTCTCTGTTCTTGGCATACTTCATCCAAGGGTTTTTCCTCTTTGACTTGCTTGCGGTATATCTCGGCCTGTTTCCCTTTTTAGCTTTTCTTATTTATGAAGAGCAAAGAGTCAAGAATCCTGCCTCCGCATCTTCGCTATCGCTACGAGCTACGGCGGGCAAGCAAAATACAAACCATCTAACTTTGGTTCCTGTTGCGCTTGTATCTTTAGCCCTTATTTACTTTACTGTTGTGATCCCTTGGCAAGCAAACGCTGCCGTTCTTAAATTTTATGCGTATTCAGAAAGCAAATTATACAGAGAGTCCATTCCGTTTCTCAAGGAGGCAATGAGTATGTACTCTCCTTATACCACGTGGGAAGTGCGCAAGAGAGCGGGGTGGCAGCTTTCTAATGTTTTAGAATACGAGGTGCATGAAGATACGAAGCCGGAACAACTTGAGGCGATCAAGGAGATATACGAATTTATGACTCCCGAACTCGAAAAGTTTCTTGAAGCAAGACCGTCAGACCCCCAAATATATTACGTGTTGGGAAGAACCTATCGGCTTGGTTCAGAAAAACTCGGATACAATGATTTAGACAAAGCGGCAACAGTATTTCAGAAGGCGTTTCAATATTCTGATTTGCGCGTAGAGTATTTTAACGAATTTTCCAAAGTTCTGTTGTCGCAAGGAAGGGTTGTCGATGCCGAACAGGCGCTCGTGGAGTATACAGGGAGACTTCCCAGAGAGTGGGGCGAATACTTCTCCTCCTTGACCATGGGGCATTTTTACTTTGCGGCAAAGGAGTATGACAAGGCGCTGGAACACTATGAAAAAGCCAGAGAGACTGGGTATTCTTTTGTGGAGGTGTTATCCGAATATTCTCGTTATTTGTTTGTAGCCGAAGAAACAAAGAATTACGAGAAAATTATTGCCATGGCGAAGGCGTTTCTCGCCAGATGGGGGCCGGACGCAGATACCTATTTCAATATTGCCGTTGGCTATTTGAATCTTGGGGATAGAGAAACCGGAAGGGAATTTTTTCGGAAAGCCATTGTCATGAAGCCGGAATATAAAGAATACAATTCATTTTTTAAATAAGTTCTGATTACACGGATAGATACTGATAATTGCCACGGATAGCGGGTTTTGGTATTATAAAATGGCATATGCGGAAGATTTTTGTATCAATTTTTCTCTTGTCTCTTGGTTTTTCCCTTTTCGCTGCGGAGGCAAACGCGCAAGCGGAAACCCAGTCTTTTTTTATTGACAGTTCTTATGATTTGTTTGGAAGAAAAGAAATCGATGCGACATTTGTTCGTTCTGATAACCGCCTGTATTTTTATGTGGAAACATCCTGGTGGGATAGCCGTATCGCGCAAGAACAAAATGATTTGAGAATAGCCCTTGCGGAATTAGGTTTAGAATTTCAAAATCGAATTTATCCTACTGTAACTTCAACATTTGGATCAGAGCCAAAACCCGGAATTGATAGGGATGACCGAATTACGGTGTTAGTTCATCAAATGGGTGGTGACGCAGGAGGATACTTTCGCACGAGTGATGTGTATGAGAGGATAATAAGTCCCATGTCCAATGAGAGGGAAATGGTGTACCTCAACAGCAGGCATATTTCCACATCTCAAGCAAAAAGCTTTCTCGCGCATGAGTTTACTCACCTTATCGTCACCAACCAGAAAGATTTGCTGCGGAGAATAAGCGAGGAAACTTGGCTGAATGAAGCAAGAGCAGAGTATGCTCCGACCCTTCTTGGATATGATGATCCCTATAAAGGAAGTAACCTAGAGCGAAGAGTCCGAGATTTTCTTTCCAAACCGTCTGCATCGCTGACGGAATGGGGCAATACGAGCGCCGATTACGGAGTTATCAACCTGTTTGCGCAATATCTGGTTGACCATTACGGAGTACGCATATTGACGGATTCTTTGCAATCTTCGATGGTAGGCATTGCATCGATAAACAATGCGCTGCTTAAAAGCGGATTTCAGAAAGATTCTGCTCAGATTTTTACCGAGTGGACCATAGCGCTTTTGATGAACGATTGCGGTTTGGGAGAGTACTATTGTTACCGGAATCCACACCTTCAAGATCTTCGCATTACTCCAATTCCCTATTTCATTCCAAGAAGCGAGGCTATTTTTTCCACGTATCACACAACTCTTCCCTGGAGTGCCAACTGGCATCGGCTTGTGGGTGGCGCGCAGAATTTTACTTTGGAGTTTGATGGGGCTGATTCCGTTGAGTTGACGGTTCCGTATGTTCTTTGCAAAATGAACAACTCGTGCTCTACGGGGATTTTGGCATTAGACGCAAATCAAAAAGGGAAATTAGTTTTTTCTGAATTTGAAGCAAACTATAGCTCCTTGACCATTATTCCTTTTGTGGCGAACATGAATGGGGCTGAAGAGCAACTTGATTTTTCTTGGCAGGTTCGCGTGGAGAGAGAACAGTCTCTCAACGCAGAAGACCCGGAATTTATTAGACAGCTTTTGGTCCGCATCGCAGAACTTCAAGAGCAAGTGCGCCGTTTACAAGCCCAAATTGTGCTCCTCCATGGTCAAAATAGGAACGTTGGCATTTCTTGCATGCATTTTGAGACAAATCTCTCGTTTGGGATGCGCAACGAGCAAGTGCGATGTTTGCAAGAATTTCTTGCGGCACAAGGTGCTGCCGTATACCCTGAAGGGTTAGTAACCGGCAATTTTCTTTCTGCAACACGGCAAGCCGTTATTCGTTTTCAAGAAACATATGCATCTGAAATCTTAGCTCCTGCGGGACTCCAAAAAGGAACAGGATACGTAGGGCAAATGACTCGGAACAAGATGAATCAGCTCCTCGGATCTCTCGTCGTTTTGTGAAGGGCTTTTTCCTTATTCTTACCGCTTAACCCTAGTCTTTAGTGTGTGAATCCCTGCACCGTACTTGTACTGGTGCAGGGTTTTCGTTTGCGTGGATTTGACAGGTTATTCCATTGGGTGTATAATATTCGGAGTGTTCTTTAAAGTCTGAATAAGGAGTAGAGGAAATGGTGATGATGTTTCTGTTGGTCTTGAGCGGAGGAGCCGTGTCAGGATGTAACAATGTCCTACAGAAGTATCTTTTCCGGGAACGCAATGCTCCTTTTGAGGTGTCGGTGGTAGCCACGATGCTGGGAGCAGGTCTGTTCTTGTGGGTAGCCCAGCTCGTCTGGTTTGGTGTACCCAGGTTTCCCCCTCCATTCTGGGGACCCTTCGTGGCAACGGCCATCCTTAACGTCGGAATCATTTATTGGGGAGATAAAGCTAAGAAAATAGAGGATGCTTCCATAGTCAGTCCTCTCCAGGGTGTAACTCCGATACTCGTTGTCTTTACCTCATGGCTGCTCCTCAAGGAGTTTCCCACGGCTTGGGGACTTGTCGGGATTTTCACGACGGTTCTCGGGGTTTACGTTCTGGCCATGAAGCGTTCTGATACGAAAAGCATCTCGGGGTTTGTACAGCCGTGGAACCGTTTGTTCCACTCTGGCGGCGCGCGGCTTGCGCTTCTCACTGCGGTGTTAGGTTCCGTCGCCCTGAACTTCGACAAGCTCGTGGTACTCAACTCAAGTCCAATGATGAGAGGGGGGACCGTATTCACGACGGTAGCGATTATCGTCTTGAGCGCGCTAGTTGCGACCGGGCGCTGGAAGCAGTTGGACAAAAGCTGTTTCGTGCCCCTGTTCGGAATTGGGCTGTTGATTGGGTTGAGTAACCTCCTGATGGACTGGGGCTTCCTTTTCGGGATCGTTCCCTATGTGGGATCCTTGAAGAGATTCCAGATTATCGTGACAACGTTTCTCTCTGGAGTCTTCCTCCACGAAGGAGACTGGGGGTTCCGCATCGCGGCAGCTGCCGTCATACTCCTGGGGATTATACTCATCGCATTCTAGGAGGTAGTGCCTCGGCAATACAAGTCTAGGCCCCTCGGGAATTCCCCTGGGGCTTTATTTTTGCCTGGCCCAAGGAAGGGGGTAGAATAGAAGAATGCTTTCGGTATCTGTATTTGTCTTGAGTGGAGCTGTCGTATGGGGCGTAACCAATGTGCTCCAGCAGTTTGACATATTCCTCAACTTGGTGTAGTATATAGCGCACAGTAAACAAATACTGGATGGTGCTGATATTACGAATCGCAAAGGAGGCGAGACGTGCCAAGAACAATTTTCCCAAGCGAAGCAGAAGAGAGACAGCCTGGGTTTTTTCAGAATCGCTCCCCTGAACACAACTGGACGCTTCGTGTCCGAATGAGTACTGGTGAGTTCCATACCCATATAGGCGCAGACTGGGAAGCGACCAGTGCATTTGGAACCGTAAAAAGCAGGGTAATGGTTGACCCACAGGGGAGCCCCCTATTCGATCGTCCCGTGTACGCTGAAGCTGCCGGAGCAGAAATTGTTGTATGGGGGTATGACGAACACAGGAATGTGAGGATAGCCCTTCTTTCTATAGAGCGGCAAGTTCCGCTCGACTCTGAAAACCCGGAGTCAAACGCTGCTGTGTATTTTGCAGAAATCCCTATGGGGTTTCGCGATGATGCCGAATCAGGCGAGGAAGCAGCCGCTAGAGAAGCAAAAGAAGAAACTGGCGCAACTGTCGTGTTGCAGGTTACGCAACCTGTCTGCCCTTTTCTGAACCAGGACCCCACCATTTTCGAGACTTCGCCGCAGGTATTTTTTGTGGAGGTTGACCTGAATCAGGTTTCAGCTTCACGGCAAGATCCAGGCGAGCGAATTTTACAAGTGAACTGGTTGACAATTCCTGAACTATGGGCAGCCATACTTCAAGGCAAACTAGAAGACGGCTCGTTTCTCAGGGCAGGAAACACGCTTGGAGCACTTTTGATGTTCCTGGCACATCATCAAGAATAGTGGCCTTAAGGCACAATCAAAGGCCCTCTGGGATTTTCCCGGAGGGCTCTTCTTTTGCCTTAAAATAGAGATTTTTGACACCTCCTGACGGGTAGATTACTATAGAGGTATGCCCTGTAGTAGAATTTCAAACGATTATGTTCTATACCTATGTGCTTGAAAGTAAGAAGAATGGGGAGCTGTATGCAGGATATACAAAGGACCTTGTGAACAGGGTGGAAGAACATAATCAGGGTATGAATTTTTCCACGAAATCAGGGACACCGTGGAGATGTATCTATTACGAAGCATGTATCAATGAAGAAGATGCCAAGCGTCGAGAGAAATACTTCAAAACAACCCAGGGCAAGCGTCTCCTGAAAGCAAGGTTAAGAGAGTATTTCTACATTAAGAAAAATTCAACCCTGTAGTAGATTTTGGACCAACTTCGTTGCTGAAAGCAGTCCAAAATTCACTACGGGGTCAATTTGAAATTTCACTACAGGGTATGCAGGAAATCAATTCGCAAATGACTAATATTATACAGTACGGCGACTTGGAGAATATACGAAGGAAACACGAGAATCAGAAGATAGTTTTCTGTTCTGGATCTTTTGACCTGCCGCATGGCGGGCATGCGATTTTTCTTGAGGATTGTAAAAAATTTGGCGATGTTCTGGTGGTAGGAGTAGGAGGTGATGAGATAATAAAGCAAAATAAGGGTCCTGAAAGGCCGATAATGAACGAACGCGTCAGAGCAAAACTTATTTCCTCGCTCAAGCCCGTTGATTATTGTTTGATTGATGATAACAGTCATCGCAAGCATGTTTTTTCTTTTGTGGAATTTGTTTTTGATAATTTGCGACCCGATGTGTATGTTGTCAACAGTGATGGCTTTGCGATGTCTGCGAGGCGGGAATTGGCAAAAAAATACGGCGTGGAGATGGCCGTTCTTGAAAGATGGGCGCCAAAAGAATTTGATGAGATTTCTACAACAAAAATTATAAAAAAGATTAGGGGTGGAGAATTTCAAGCATGAAAATATGCCTGGTAGGTTCAATACTGCGTCACACCGTAGAGTCCGATGCTGGTACCTATAGCGGATGGGGTGGAATGACCGAGAGCGCCATTGCTCCTTTTGGGGCGCTCTTTGATCCTGGTTCCGAAATATATTTCGTGGGCAGCGTAGGTGCCGAGGATCTTGAGGAGGTAAGAGATTTTTACAAACAGCATTATCCTTTCGTTAATACAAGCGGCATCCGCGTTAATCCAGCGGGCACTGACCACCATCATGGCACCAAGCATTTTGTGAAAAGGAAAATTCAGGTAGAGCCGACAACGTTTGAGCATATAGAGCCCTTTATTCATGACGCCGACGTAGTAGTATTCAACTTCGGAAATATCGACGATATTGACCCTGAAGCAATCAAAAAAGTAAAAGAAAATAGCAGCGCGCTCGTGTACGTTGATGTGCACCGCAAACCGTTTGGCGCCGATGAACATGGGTATATGTTCGTGCGCGGCTGGCAGGGATGGGAGAACTACTTGGGCTATGCGGATGTTGTGCAAATGGATAAGAACGAATGCGAGGCGCTTTTTAACAAAAAAATTCAAACCCTGTATGATTCAGCAATATGCGCGAAAGCTGTGTTGGATGCCGGTGCCAAAACGGCGCTTATGACGCTTGGCGCAAAAGGAATTTTACTTGCTTATAAAGACCACAAGTATATCTACGCGCACATTCCGGCAGTTCCTTGCACGGTGAAGGATACGACTGGCTGCGGCGATGCCATGGCGGCCGGATATTTGGTGGGGTGGCATGAAGGCGCTTCCCCCATAGATGCCGCCAAAAAGGGCGCGCTTATGGGAGCCGTCAATTGCGAATTTGTTGGGTATATGAAGGGATTGGATCGGCGGATGATCGAAGAAAGGATGCCGGCTGATTTTGCCCATACCCTTCTCGATCTGGAAAGTGAGATTCCCCGCAACATCTTCGTGTAGGCGTACATTCAACATTCTAGTGCAACATGAATGAATTAAATACTTCTAAGGGTGTTCTCCATCCAAGCCGTTTTCGTGGTCTGGTATTGAGTTTGTACTCGATTGAGGAGATCGTTTCTTCTGGTATCGTAGCAAAGTCCGTGCCTTTGGGTAAGTACCAGCGGATCAGCCCGTTGGTATTTTCGTTCGTGCCTCTTTCCCAGGAATGATAGGGATGCGCAAAGTATACCTGTGTTTCCAATTCCCTGTCCATCTAGCTAGTAGGCCGTAAGGCCGCAATGGCCACAATCTATGGAGCGTGTATGGTAAAGCCCAGCACGCTCCTTTTTCTTTTTCTGAATTCAAACTTAGCCACCACCCTTGCAAAGAGGAGTTGACTACGGCTTTCGTCCTGTAGTACAATAAAGGCACTATGAGAAACACTAAGGAACAAGCCACTTTTCACTTTGCTATTATTCCTGCCAAGAAGAAGGGGTCGTACACCGCCCTTTGTTTTGAGATTGGTTTGGTTATGGAGGGTGACGATATTTTCAAACTAAAGGCGCGCATTGAAAAAGCAGCACGGAATTACTTTCTTACTATTGTGCAAGACCATGAGCTGAGCGATGAATTGCTAAATCAGTCTTTGCCAAAGAGATACGCGCCAATTTTGGAAAAGATAAGGGCAGAGGAATTGCGAAAAAAGTGGCAAGACTATCTAAATAAAATCTTTATATGGCAGCGGGTGGTTTCTCAAGCGGTTTAACGCACGCAATATGGCGAAAAAACCGCACTTTCATGTAGGCACGTGGTCTCCCTTTCAAGCAGGGAGATTTTTGCAAGATCACGGGTTTATGCAAAAGCGGGTAAGAGGGGACGATTGCTTCTGGAAAGGAAAGACGCCCAACGGCAATATGGTAGTGGTTTGGTATCCTCTGGAACGAAGGCAGTTAGCCGACGGCACGATGAGAGATTCTGTTATGTACAAATCCGGCTACCCCAAAAGCCATTGGGACTTATGGCGCAGCCTCCCCAAGTCGTCCCAACGCAAGCGAAAATGCTGCAGCGCTAGCAATTAACTATTTCTTATTGGGAACTTGAAAGTTAAAAAAATGCGAGATGGGTTTGACAATCCTCTATCTCTTCGATAGTATGTAAGTAATAAATCCGTACAAGTTTTTAAGAAGTAATTAACAGTGGTAATCTTTTTGACCATATGCATAAGAAAATAGAAACTTTAGAGGCTCCTCCGGCAAAGGGTGATTTTTCTCAAGGGATTGTGGCAGGGAACATGGTTTTTACGACCGGTCAGATCAATCTTACTCCCGATGGGACACTCTTGACTGGAACTATTGAAGAAGAAACTCATCAAGTGATGAAAAATTTAGAGCACATACTTGGCGCGGCGGAAACTTCGTTTCGTGATGTGGTAAAAACTACCGTCTATCTTACTGATCTTACGGTGTACGATCGCGTGAAAAAAGTATATGCGGAATATGTGAGTGATCCTGCTCCGGCGCGCGAAACGATAGGAGTCGCCTCTTTACCGCTCGGTGCAAGAATTCAGATTAGCATGGTGGCAGTAAAATCGTAGCCATCATCTAGTACAACAACCACTTGACAAGTAGAACGATAAATGCTATACAAACAGCAGTGTTAAGTTGTTGCTTGGCATGCTCTGTCGCGAGAGGGTCGCGGCGAATCGTACCTTGAAATAGGTATAGTAAAGAGGAGGAGAAATGTTCGGCTGGCGGGCCTAAACCCGGAACAAAAACGAAAGGAGAGAAACGATGAGTACACAAGTCCTGTCTCTGCAGAAAGCGCGGGAGTCCGTCCAGGTCTGCCCTTCGGTAGATACGCGGCTTCAGCGCACCGAACTCCGCAAGCGTCAACTTGCGGCCACGCAAACCGAACTCACTTCGGTGCTTCCCGTCGAGGGAACAGCCGTAAGCGTGATGATTCGACGGCGTATCGAGCTTCTGGAACGCGTGATCGAGGACCCGACGTTCGAAGAACGCTACCCGTGCCTCGATATAGAGGTGCTTGGTTGGCGCGACGGGCAGGGATTCCCCAAGCTCGTTCCATTCTCACTCACCGATCCATTGTTCTCGCTCGAGGCAGACTACAAAAACAGCCGTAGGCCGGAGTGGAAACTTCGCGGTTCTGTCGCGGGGTTACCACGTCCGATGGTGAGCATGTACAACGACATCTTCGAGCGATTCCGTGAGGAGCTGCTTGAGAGCAGGGAGTACAACTGGGTTAAGTTATGGAGCAAAAGTATCACCTCCCGCTTCAGCGGCGTGATCCCGCAGTGGGTGCGTGACAATATCAAGGAAGCCAGCGCCGATTTTTCTGTTTCGCCTCCGCGAGGCGAGATCGCGAAGGGCGGCTGGTTGCGTATCAAGCGCGAGGTCACGAAGACCGTTGTTGCCACCAACATCTTCCTCATCGCCGAGGTGGACAAGTGGGTGGTGAACAAAGAGGTCGTTCTGCGTCCCGACCCTTTGGTGGTTGGCTACAAGGCCGGTTGCCTCTGGTTCATCTGCTCGTTCGACGAGACTCCGCTGGAGAAATACGTCCGGATGGAGTTCACCGTCTGAGCCGATCAGACCAATGGCCGCGTACATCAAAACAAAAGGTGTACGCGGTCGACGCGGTGTTTCGGAGAAAAGATCCTTGATATCAAGCAGAAAGGAGGTGATACCCATACTCGAAGATGCTTTGTTGGCCACTTTGATCTGGTTCGGAGGTGGCTATCTCTGCGGTGAGTTCATCATCCGCTGGAACCAACGCCACCTCCTCGGCAACAACGTGAGCCCCAAGAAGCACGAGGTGGCACGTCTGCTGAACGCCGACTTGACTTTCTATGGAAGCGGCAAGCTCTCACACCTCTCTCGGTGGAGAGTGACTCTCACTCTCATGGGTCCAATCACAATGACCAAGGCCGCTCTGCTGCTTTTGTTCGGCTGGCGGGCCTAAATCCGAATGGCGGCGGGCCCTTCAACTGACCGTAAGGCCACAATCTATGGAGCGTGTATGGTAAGCCCAGCACGCTCCTTTTTCTTTTTCTGAATTCAAATTTAAACTCTATAAGGTGGTTACAAGGTATTGAACTACGACAGGGGATTGACAGTTAGAATACTTAATGCTATAAAGTAGGCATCCATATCCTACCTTGAGATCCCATCGTGATAAGCGGTTGAGGATTTCTTGAGTGGGGCATGAGAAGAAGGAGGAAAGTACCATGTTCGGTAGCACATTTCTGTGGGTTGGTCTCGGGATACTTCTCGTGGTTGTCGGCGTTGCCGTCGTTCTGTACAACACGCCTCAAGCCAAAGCGGCGAGAGCGCGCAGGGCGGAGGAATACCGACGACAAGAAGAGGAGCGCAAGGAAAAGAAAAGAGCGGGGGCGGAGCGAAAAGAGCGCCAGATGGAGAACTTTCGCAAGAAGCGTCTCGTGGTGTACATCCGCGAGAAAGACGGCAGAAAGAGCAGTTTTGAAGCTGTCTTAATCAAAGCGCTTCTCGCATCTGGTATTACCGTCGAGCCGCTACCCGAAAGCGACGGACGTGCCGTTGCAGGCGGAGATACGGCGTCGCTCAAAGATGGAATTCTGGCACTCGTTGGCACATCATGGCACGAGAAAGGTACCGGGACCAATCACGAGGTCGGCTACGTGTACAAGTGGGAGGCCACCTACTGCGACTACCGTTTTCTGGCGGCCAGCGAGAATGGCAAGGGTAAAATTCTTGGCGCGGGTTGCGATCACTGGGACACTTCCCATGAAAACACTCTCGCCAGCAGCATCATTAGAGACCTAGTCTCAACTCTGCCGGTAGAGTCGCAACAGAAGTAGCGCGAGCTACTGCTTGCTCACTAGCGCCTTGCTGGAGATTCGTGATGAACGAATCAACCCGCAAGGCGCTTTTTCTTTTGTGGATTTTTCGAGCAGTCTCGCAAACACTTGACAAATCTTTTTTTGGGGTATATGCTATATGCAGCTTTTTAATAAGGAGGAAGGTAATGAGCGAGACCAAGATGGATGTACTGTTTTTGGTTCCACGAAACGTGAACGATTTCGCGGTGAGCACGGTGCCCGACGGCATTGAGCCGCCGGCCAAGGCGCGCTTCATGATGGCATATCTTGAGCGCCGCGGCTGCAGCCAGGCGCTTATTGATGCCAATCTTAGCGGAGCCACTCCGGCGGAGATCGCAGAAGAGGTGGTTGCCGCAGATCCGCGGTTCGTGATGATGCCGGTCTACGGGTATAATCCGTCGGCCAGCACGCAGACCATGGTCTCGGCACGGGAATTTGCGCAGGCGATCAAAAATCTGGCGCCGCACCTGCCCATCATGTTCAGTGGTACGCATCCTGCCGCTATTCCTGCCAAGACCCTCATCGACGAACCCATTGATTACGTCTGCGTTGGGGAAGGCCCTATCACGGTCTATGAGATGATTCAGGCCCTGCGAGAGGGCGGCGCGTACAGCGATATCAAAAAGGTGCGCGCTCTCGTGCATTGGGACAAGACCGCGGAGGATGCGGTGGTGGTGCGCAACGAACCCGCGCCGCTCATCGACTTGAATGAGGAACCGGCCCTTCCCGGCTGGAAGTACATGGATCCTCGGAAGTATGTGGCCCACCACTGGCAGGCGTTCTATCAGGGAATGGAAACGCGCATGCCTTACGCGAATCCCTATTCGCGGGAGGGGTGCCCGTTCCATTGCGGTTTCTGCAACATTCAGGCGACTTTCCGCGACGGCGAGCTGCTGCTCCGGAATGCAGGGCAGTTGAAGCCGGGCGTGAACAGCTTCCGGTCCCTGCGTCCCGAGCTTTTCGTCGAGGAAGTTACGTACCTCGTGGAAACCTACGGGGTGAAGATGTTCAAGATTCCCGACGAGATGTTTATGCTCGGCGACCACTGGAAGCAGATCTTCCGGATGATTGCCGAGCGCTATGGCGACGCGCTCAACTTCTGGTCCTACGCCCGGGTGGATACTTTTCTGCCCGAGAATATGGAGATCTATCGTGCCGGAGGCGGCCGTTGGGCCGCACTTGGCATCGAGGCGGCAAACTCCAAGGTTCGCTCCGGACAGGACAAGAAGTTCAATGACAGCTTCATCTATAGACAGGTCGAAGCTATGCATGCGGCGGGAATCGAGGGCGCCCTAAACTACATCTTCGGCCTCGAAAACGACACGATGGAGTCCCTGGAAGAGACGTTCCAGATGGCCTGCGAATTGAACGGGACGTACGGCAACTTCTACTGTGCCCAGGCGCTCCCTGGGGCGAACAGCTTGTACCGCGAGGCAAAGGTAGCGGGCTTTCCGCTTCCCGAACGTCGTGGCGGTCCTGGGTGGATCGGTCACGCCCAGTACAGCTGGGAGAGCGAGCCTTGCTATTTGGGCGATGCCCTCACGCCGGCGCAGGTTCTGGAATTCCGGGACAAAGCCCATGTGGCGTATTACCGGCGGCCAGAGTACCGCGCGAAGCTTCTTAGCGACCCCAAGCTTGGACAAGTCGCGATGGACAACATCGACGCCTGGATGGAGGTGATGGACAAATTGCCGAGGAAGCTCCTCGGACACCCGAAACCCTAAAAGTAAAAGTATCGAATTCAAGCCCCTCGGGAATTCCCCAGGGGCTTTATTTTTGGAGAAATAAAGCTAAAATACCTATCCTATGGGGTCGCGGTGATTATTTAAGCCTTGACAGCATTTCATAGAAACTATACAAGGAAAGTAGGGGCGATAAGAATAGAAAGTTGTTAGCTTTTTTATGATTTAAAAATGAAACTCCCCGAGCTTACGCTCGGGGTATCATGTTCACTCAAACAATTTCATTGTTTGCCCCGCATCCTCTTGACCCTGGAGTTGGATGTACCTTCGGATGATCTCTTCGCTGACGCCAGAGGTTGAAACAAAGTATCCTTCCGACCAAATACCGTCTGTGCCCCAATAGGCTTGTTTGAGGAATGCAAATTTCTTCTTTAGTCTTCTGGCAGTGTTCGATTTGATCAGACGCACGACGCTTCCAACGCTCATCTGTGGAGGGATGGAGATGAGAATATGGATGTGATCTTGGTCATGGTTCAGCTCCTTGATCTTGATGCGAGGATAGTATTCATGGATGTCGGAGACCACTCTGCCCAGATATTCGAGAATGCCCGGTTGCTTGAAGATTTTCCTGCGGTATTTGGTCGGAAGGACGAGGTGATAGTCACAGTTCCAGACGCAATGATGATCACGGTAGTATACGCTTCTCATGCCTCAAGCGTAGCACACGTCAGAGGACGCGGGTAGGCGCTCCATCTCCGAGCTCACGCTCGGAGTATTCCAAGCGAATAAAAAGTCGAGCAAGTATTAGTAGAACAATAATAAAAATTAACAGATATAATTTATGGAAAAACATTTTATTCAAAGAGTACTGTTTGGCATCGCGGCCTTCATTTTCGTAGCCGGTATAGCTTCGTACATCGCTTTCACTTCTCTGGAAGGTGAAAGTGAGGCAGGTTATGACCCAGGCAATCCATTTGATCTTTTTAAGTCTTACCAGACCTGGGCAAGTTCAACTACTCAAGTATCACCCACGGCAGCAGAGTGGCTGCATACGATGGTTAACGATGCTGGCGCCTATATTATACCCGTGCAAAATGTAGATATAAACGGGGATGGGTTAGTCGATATTCTCCTTCACCAGGAGGGTGTTGTCGATATATATGGCGTATTGCTAAACAGCGGTGACCTTGCGTTCGACCTCGCGTACAAATGTGTATCTAACGCAGGTACCTTTTATGGCGATTGCGCGCAATAATTAAAGAATACCGTAGAAGTTTATGCTGGAAATAAGAAAAAACTATTTTTCTACTGCGTTTCTCTTTATATTTCTCGCAACGTCGTTTGGAAGCTTTGTGCATGCGCAAACGGAAGTAGACACAACCACAGAGGAGAGAACGACGCAAAAGGCAGAACAGTTGGAAGAGGCAAAACCTATCCCAGAAGAGAGCGCGAATTCTGGTACTCAGACTATGAGTATGGAAGGAGAGGAAGATGAAAATTCTCTTCCTACTTTACCTCCAGATCCGTGGCTAAACCTTGAGGGGTTTCAAGATCTCCTTACCAACAACCTTTTTACTGGAGAGGCAAGGTTTGATATTCCCTTGAATATTCCTTCAGGTAGACGAGGATTAGGACCGGAGCTTACACTTTCGTATTCAAGCTTTAAGAGAGATTACATATCTCCGTATGGCTATGGGTTTGATTTGGGCACAAGCAGCATCTTCCGCAATACGCAGCATGGACTAGAACAGTTGTACGATAGGAACGATTTTGCCGTAAAGCTGGCCGGGAAATACAACGAGTTGGTGTTGGTAAACGCGTCCTCAAGTCTGTATGCGAGTAAAGACGGAAACGACTTTAATAAGTATTTCTTTGAGAGTGGTGAGTGGCGAGTGCAAGACACCCAAGGAAATGAATTCTATTTTGGTGAAGATGCAACTGCCTTACAGGTGGATCCAGAAAATTCAAACAACATATACCAGTGGATGCTTACGAGGGTAGCGGATACCAATGGAAACGAAGTTGAGTTTACCTATTTTCAAGACAATAACCAGGTGTACTTAGATACAATAGAGTACGCCTTTTTAGATAGCACAGAACCTCTTTTCAAAATTGACCTTGTATACCTTACAAAATCAACAGGACCAACAAGTTACCATGCCGGCTTTCCCGTAAAAACGCTCAAGCTTTTGGAAAGCGTTGATGTGCAGGAAAATGCGTCCTCAAGTTTTATTACCAAAAAAAGTTATGAGTTTTCCTATAACAGCACCAGTACCGCAATTTCAAAGCTTGCATCGGTAACGCAAACAGCAGACAGTGAAAGTTTGCCTCCCATTGAATTTGAATATTACACGGCAGGCCCGGCAATAAACCTGCTAAAGAAAATAGACAACAACACCGGAGGAGAAATACATTTAGAGTACACTCCTTCTACGGCGTACCGTAACAGCGAAGGCAAGCAAAACTTTTTGCCGTTTATGGTAAAAACGCTTTCCAAACTTACCTATACCGATATCGCCAGAAGCGTAAGCTCTAGTAAAGACTTTACCTACCACGGCGGCCATTATTTTTATGACCCAAACGAGGTGGTTACTCGAGAATATGCTGGTTTTCACGAAGCAATAAGTGTTGACAGCGCGAGCAGCACTGCCAAAACATACTTCCACCAAAGCGAATTCGCCGCAGACAATGCAAGCAGCACGCTTAGAGGGGAATTTGAAGACCATATTAGCAAAAAGGGGAGAGTATGGCGCCAAGAAATATACAACGACCAGGATAACCTGTTCCAGTCCACCATTACCAAATGGGGCAAGACGGATTTGGGCAACGGCAGGTTTTTCGTGTCGCGAGCCCGTGTAACAAACGTAACCTGGGATGGCGATTCTACCCATAAAGATACCGTAGAAGAGTTTTCGTACGACCAGTATGGGAATATTACCGAACACGTAACATGGGGACAGGTTGACGCGAACGCGAACACCGGAGCATTTACCGATACAGGCGCCGATAAATTTACCACCCAAATTTCGTATGCGGAAAACATAACCGGCAATATTGTTGCGTTTCCCAGCCAGCAAACGGCGCACAAGCAGGATGGCACAACCACAATTCAAGAAAAAAAATTCTATTACGACGGCCTAGCGCTTGGAAGTATCGACAAGGGAAATCTTACCAAGCAAGATGATTGGGTGTCGGGTACCACCTACATAGATATTGAGAAAACATACAACAGCTTTGGTTTGGTTATTGCAGAAAAAGATCCGCGCGACAACACCACTACGTATACCTATGATTCTTTCGACATGTACCCTGCAAGCTCTACCAATGCCAAAAGCCAGGTTACCGAGTACGCGTATGACTATATTTTTGGCAAGGTAAAAACGGTAACTGATCCAAACGATAGAGTTTTTGAAACCATGTACGATGGGTTTGGCCGCGTAACAGAAGAAAAAGTTCCGGATTTGGACACGCCTTCAAATCTTGTAACCAAAACTGCTTACACCTACACAGACGACATAATACCCAGAAGCGTGCAGCAAACCAGTTATTTGGACGCCAGCACTACGGTTGATACCTACACGTATTTTGACGGCTTTAACCGCAAGATACAGGAGCGCAAAGAAGCCGAAAGCACAGATACTTTTGCGGTAAAAGACTTTACCTACAACAATCTTGGTTTGCCCGAAAAAGAATCGTTGCCATACCTCGACACAGGCGCTAGCTCCACCAGCGCAACGGCAAGCAGTACCTTGTATACCACCTATGCGTATGACGCCTTAAAGCGCGTAACAAGTATTGCAAATGTGGTAGCCACAAGCACCAACGCATACGACGACTGGACCACGACAATTACAGACGGAAACGGCAACACCAAAGATTTGGGTAAAGATGCCTACGGTCGTTTGGTACAGGTTGTGGAGTATGAAGGACAAGCTAGTTCAACAACGGCCTACGAATACAACGGCCTGGGCAACCTTACCAAAATTACCGACAGTGCGGGAAACGTGCGCAACTTTACGTACGATGGATTGAGTCGGCGATTAACCGCAGAAGACTTACACGCTTCGGCAGATGGCACATACGGAATCTGGAGCTACGAGTACGACGCAGCAAGCAACCTTGTTGAAGTTACAGATCCCAAGAGTCAGGAAGTGGATTATGGATACGACGAGTTAAATCGCGTGCTTACAGAGGATTATGCGGGAGATGCCGGCACCGAAATTATGTATGGCTACGACAGCGGCACCAATGGAATCGGCAGACTTTCCTCTGCCACTACAACTGCCGTTGTTACAGAGTATGGCTATAACGCAGTAGGGAATGTCGCAACGGAAACAGAAACAATCGACAGCGTAAATTATGATACCGAATACGATTACGACCGGCAGGGGAATATTACAAAGATTACCTATCCGGATGATGCAGAAGTGCAGTATACGTACAACACTGCAGGACTGCTGGAAGCAATTGCAAAGAAAGAAAGCGGAGAAGGATCATTTAGCGACGTGATAAGCGATTTTGACTACGCCCCCACAGGAAAAGTAACGCATAAGCAATACGCCAATGGAGCTGAAACGACGGACATATACGACGAGAACGAACTCTACCGCCTCAAACAGAAGTTTACTTCATTGAACAACGCGGGGTCTTTTGGAGAGGGAAGCATTGCTTTATTTTCCGTTGAGGAAGAAGACCCTGCTGCCAAAGGCAAACCTACAGATGCGGGTAAGCCAGAAGAGCTTCCCGGCAAGGCGCAATCGCCACGAGGCGAAACTATCTTTTTGCAGTATGACAAAACCCAGCAGCCGCATATTCCTTCTGCGGAACAGCGAAGGTTCCAGCAGGAACAGCTGCGGCAAAATCCTCCAAAAGAATACGAACCGAAAATATATCCTTCTCCTACATTAGAGCTTGAACTTGTGGAAGAAACAGCTACAAGCACCGCAGCTACCAGTACAGATGTGGAAGTTGATACTGAAACTTCCCCACGCACGGAAGCGGAGTCTGCTACGAGTACCGAAGAAACTGATACAACATCTGCGACAACTACGGAGGTTGAATCTGAAACTGCGCCTGAAGAAGAATCCGAAGCAAAAATTGAGCGTAGGTTTCAAATCCTCGGCTTCTTGAAAAATTTGTTTAGGATTTCCATGGCCTTTGCAACTTCGCATGGAAATTATGTTCCCGACGAGTCTACCAATATGTACACGGAAGGTTTGTGGCTTTCAGAGAGCATTACCTATAACGACAGCTTCGAAAACGGATTTACCGACTGGAGTTTCTATGGGCCGACAGGATCGAGCCGGCAGGAAGACTGCACCGACGCCTACGAAGGTTCGTGTTCTGAAAAAATGGTTATTTCCCAGGCCGGCAACAACTGGGACGCGGTGCTCGCCCAGGTGCTTCGGGTAGATTGGGACACCACCTACAAGGTGAAATTTGCTGCCAAAGCCGCGAGCTCCACCACTATGGAGGTGAGCGTAAACCAGAATCACGACCCGTGGTATGATTATGGCTTTGGAAAAGCGGTGCAAGTAGGTACCGACTGGCAGGAGTATGAATACAGCTTTACCAGCTGGGGAACCGACGAGAACGCCCGCGTATACTTTGGGTTGGGGGAAACTGCAACCACGTTCTGGATCGACAATGTAGAAATCGTGCCAGACAAGCTCAACCGCGTGTGGAACCCAAGCTTTGAAAACGATTTCTGGAACTGGTCGTTCTGGTCCATGGGAGGATCGGGGGCTACGGCCACAAACAGCGTTGATTGCACCCAAAGCACCGAAGGCGATTGCTCAAACCTTACCGACATGACGCAAGCGGGCCAAAATTGGGAAACACAGCTTACCCAAGGTCTTGCGCTCACAGGCAGCACCACCTACGTGCTTGCTTTCGATGCGAAAGCTTCCGCCGAAAGAGAGGCAACCGTGGTGCTTACCCAAAACCACGACCCGTGGACAGAATTAACCTCGCAGGTTGACTTTACTTTGTACCCTGATTGGAATAAGTACGTGGTGGAGCTTACTCCATCGCAGTCGGATTCAGACGCAAGAATTGCCTTTTTCCTGGGCGCCGAACTTCCCGACGTATCTATCGACGACGTGCGATTTTGGGTAAAGCAAGACACAAAAGTTACCGACCAAAACCCCGAATTTTCCGCCATATATGACGACCCCGACACAACCGACACCGCCACCAATTACCAGATTCAGGTTATCGAAGACGGAGGAAGTTTTGCCAGCCCGCTGTGGGATTCTGGCAAAACAGCGTTTTCCACGGCAATCGCAGAAGGCACGAGAACAAATGACATTTCCTATGGAGGGGCAGTCCTGCCCTTGGACGGCAAAAAATACTTCTGGCGCATAAAGCTGTGGGACGCCGCCGACACGGAGGGCCCCTGGACCAACGGCAGAGACTATTTCTTCACGGCAGGCCACCGCGTGCAGGACATTTCCTACACCTACGACCCTGTCGGCAACATTACCCAGATAGACGACAACTCCTACACCGATGCCCGCAAACTGGCTACCTTTGCCTACGATGATCTCTATCGCTTCACCTCTGCCTCTTCCACTACCGACACCAGCATTGAGCTGTACCATGAAACCTACGCGTATGACAG
>Ga0209542_10004434_pt1 | contig 28901 bp, 23 predicted proteins | sample RifCSPhighO2_01_FD_184028 | JGI IMG/M metagenome (GOLD analysis project Ga0209542, IMG submission 184028) | Soil microbial communities from Rifle, Colorado - Rifle CSP2_plank highO2_0.1 (SPAdes) (version 2) | ecosystem: Environmental > Terrestrial > Deep subsurface > Rock core/Sediment ...
AAAATATAAAACTTGATCCTGTATGTGCTCAAGAGCCATGTGCAAATGGATGTAGTAATGGGGTATGTTTGCCGTCTACAACTTGCACAGATAGTGATGGAGATGGAATATGTGCTAAGTTTATTACTCCCTCTGGTGGGGAGAAGTTAGTTGTTGGAAGTAATTTTGAGATTTCATGGGCTCAAGAAGGTGGAATCGATAGTGTGACTTTAGGATATAAAACCTGTCTAAGTTGTTTGGATTGGATTAATTTTTCTCTTAAAGTGGATCCTACTCAGTCAACTCAAAAATATATCTGGAAAGTACCAAGTTTATTAGCAAACAAGAATATTACTCTCGATTTGACAGCTTACAAAACAGGTGTAGCTTCTGATATTGTCCAGTCTAATACTGTTTCAGTTACTAATCCGCCTACAAATCAGACTTGTACCGACAGCGATGGGGGGAAGAATTATTATGAAAAGGGTAAGATGGTAGATCAGAATAATGTTACTAAGGTCGATTATTGTGCTAGTTCCACTTTATTAAATGAATATTATTGTGAAAATGGAATTGGCAAATTAGATAGTAATTATCAATGTCTTTCAGGTTATAGTTGCAGTGATGGTGCATGCATACAACAGACAACCCAGGTGTGTCAGGAACTTATTGATAAAGTTTCTAATCCAAAAGACTTTGTTGATGACGGATTAGGATATACTTTGTCACATAATTATTCTTATAACGGGGATTATGGTATTGCAGGTCAGTCTTATAAGTATACTGAATACGGGGCAAGTTGGTACGGATATTACAATGGTGATTATAATTATTTTAATTATAACTTGTTAGTTTTCGAAGATAAAAATGCACCAGTAAGTAAGGTGTTTGAAGATAGGACTGCTTACCAAATTTGCCAAGCTAATAGTTTTTGGGTTGATGGAAAGGAAACTAAGTATTATGTTTGCAGTTGGGATCCGTTAAAGGCAGATATATCTGGTAGCAGAGAAATCCTTTGGTATAATGATAATGTTTTAGTTTATATGTATCTTTATTCCGGAAAGTCTTTAACGGAGGAAGAGATACAAAAAATTCTTGAGAGTAGAGCTCTAGAATTTATTGATGATCTGAAAAACAATGAATTTAATTCTATTGGACAGGCGTTTAATATAGATTGGCCTTTGTCGGAACAGCTGTATAACGGCTTAGGACAGTGTGTTTCTGATGTTAGTTTAGATACTCCTAGTTTATATTGGGAGTGTAAAATAGAGCCCGCAATTTGTCCGGAGTATGGCAATCAGAAAGAAATTTGCAGAGCTTACGATTATAAGACTCAAAAGACAGAGGTAAGGGAAAATGATATTTATTGCTCTCCCGGAATATGTTCGGGATGTTATGTACCGAGATGGTTTGGATATGACAATGGTGATAATGTTTGTGTTCCTTACGGTACTAGATTAGCACAGCAGGAATCTGAAAATGAGTTCATTTATGAGGGCATAGAAAATGAAGGGGATTTTGAGATCAACTTAACTATTTATAAGGGTGAAAAGGCAAGAGCCCATTTAACTTTCACAGAAATTACTGGTGAATTAAATAATCGAAATGTGGTTTTTGATAGCGATTTGTTTGTAGGTAGTAGGTATGAACTTCTTTTAGGGGGAGAGAGTATTATTTTTGATGTGAATAAAATCATTTCTTTTGAAGAAGGCTCGTCAAAGGTAGGCTACGTGGAATTAATTGTTTTCCAGAATTTTGATGCTTACTGTAATTATGATGGTAGAATAAGATTGCAGAAAGGAGATGATGCCCAATGCCAAAATAATTATGAGTGCTTTAGCAACGAATGTAATGCCGGAATTTGTGTTAATACTTATAAAACAGTTACCGATCAAGCTGGATTCTTATTGAAGATATGGTGTAAATTAACGACTTGGTTTGGAACTGAGGAAGACTACAATCAGTGTATTATTGTTGGTTTGGGGGGCGAAGAATCTTCTTCAGGAGGCGGTGGAGGCGGATCTGGTGGAGGGAGTTCGGGAGGTTCTAGTAGTGGCGGTGGAAGTTCAAGCGGTTAAAGATGAAAAATGAAATTCAATTTATTATTTGTTCTAAGTTTTTTGTTTTTGATACTAATTAATGCGGCTTTTGTTTATGGTGTTGTTTTTAATGACGATAATGAAAGTTTAAGTGTAGTAAGAGATTTTGAGAGTGTTAATAATCAGTTCATTTATTCTAAAGACGGAATTGTTGAGCAAAATATTATCAGAAACGCGAATGGAATCAATGTTAATGCAGGAACTTCTGGAGATTTTAATGGTTACATAGTTGAATTTGAAAAAGAACCATTAACAAAGAAAAAAGCTGAATTTAATCAGAGGGCGGAGACGAACAAAGAGGCTTTTTTAGGAAAAGTACCTATTGTGAAGAATTTTATTACAACTCCTGAGAATGTTGAAAGTAAATATCAAAATTACAAAGAAGATTTAGAAAACGATCATGATAGTGTTAAAGCTAAAGTTTTAGGGGAAGTTGTAAATACTAATAATGCAAATGGCATAACTGGCAATGCTGTTTCAGAAGAAGAAGCTGAAGATAAAGTTCTTGCAGATTATACTAAGGTCTTTAATGGAATTGCTTTAAATATTAATTCTGAAAAAGCAAAAGAGATAGAAAAAGTAAAAGGGGTAAAAAGAGTTGTACCCAATACAAAAGTTAATATTTCTTTAATGGATTCTGTTCCTTTAATAAACGCGGATGACGTTTGGCTTTTAGATGCAGATGGAAATAATTGTTCTGAAAGTGGGAAAGAATGTTTAACTGGAAAAGGAATTAGCATTGCAATAATTGATACTGGAGTTGATTATACTCATCCTGATCTTGGAGGATGTTTTGGAGAAGGTTGTAAGGTTGTTGGAGGTTATGATTTTGTAAATAATGATGAGAATCCTATGGATGATCATGGGCATGGAACACATGTTGCTGCAACTGCTGCCGGTAAAAATTACGGAACAGGATTAAATGGAGTTGCACCCGACGCTGATGTTTATGCTTATAAAGTTTTGAATTCTGGAGGAAGTGGGTTTTGGGAAGGAGTTATGGCTGGCATTGAAAGAGCAGTCGATCCCAATAATGATGGAAATTTTGAAGATCATGTGGATATTATTTCAATGAGTTTGGGGGGATATGGAGATCCGGATGATCCTGTTTCAACTTCTGTTGATAATGCTGTTGATGCTGGGGTTGTTTCTGTTATTGCCGCAGGAAATTCTGGACCTTATGAAGAGACTATTGGAAGTCCTGGAACTGCAAGAAAAGCAATAACTGTTGGGGCAACTTACAAAAAAGATTATGAAGGGAACTATTGGATGGATGTAAATCCAAGAGAAGATCAAATAACTAGCTTTAGTTCAAGAGGTCCTGTTATATGGAAAGATTTGGAGAGAAAGGAAAAAGCAATAATTAAACCAGATATTGTTGCACCTGGAGCTTTAATTTGCGCATCAAGATATGATAGTATTTTTAGTGAAGGAGAGCATCCTTATTATTTTCCTTGTTACGACGATAAACATGTTCAATTAGCTGGAACATCAATGGCAACACCAATTGTTTCAGGAAGTGTTGCGTTAATTAAACAAGCTCATCCTGACTGGACTCCTCAAGAGATTAAAGCTGCTTTGAAAGGAACTGCTGTAGATATTGGTGAAGATATTATGGCACAAGGGGCTGGAAGAATCAATATTAATGAGGCTGTCAAAATTCAGGGTAGACCCTTAGTTGCTGAGATTACTACTAGCGGGAAATTTCCAGGAATTACTTTTGATGTTATTGGAATAGCTAGTGGAGAGAATTTTGAGAAATATACCTTGTTTTATTCTGAGGACTCTGGTTTAAACTGGGGAGAGATTTGTTCTTCCACCCAGCAGGTAGAAAACTCAGTTTTGTGTAGCTGGAGTACTGAAGATTTACGGGAGAAAGTTACTTATTTATTAAAGTTGGAAGTAGTTGGCGGTGGCGCAGTTTATTCTGAATATAGTCTAGTGGAAATTAAGAATACGGAAATAACTTCCCCACTAAATTTAATGATTTATGATTCTTGGTTTGATACTGGCAAAGTTATTTGGAGATCAGATGAGCCAATAGAAATTTATGGAACTGCTTCAGGAAAGAATTTTGTTAGCTATACCTTGGAGTGGTGTGATGAATATGGTGTTTGTAGCCAAGAAGGAATGGATTATTCTGGAGGCGAGAAAGTTGAGAATGGGTTGCTGGGTATTTTGAATACTCCTGAGAGTATTAAATCCGGATTCTATGACCTGAGGCTGATTAATCGTTATAATGGTAATGAACAAGTTGACTGGATAAGAATTTATATTGAAACCGATTTACAGGAAGGGTGGCCGAAGGGATATAATCTTGAAGGGAGTGGCGGATTTGCTTTGGCTTTCATGGATCAACCAACCATATCTGATGTTGATAATGATGGTGAAAAAGATTTAGTCACTGCTTATGGTACTACTGTAAGTGTTCTGGACAACAAAGGGAATTCCCTACAGGGATGGCCCGTGGAAATAATAAGGAGTGATTTTCAAGGAGCGATTATGCAGTTTGGGCCTGCCGTTGGCGATTTAGATAATGATGGCGATAATGAAATTGTTGTGGGAGATAGTGCAGGGTATATACATATTTTTAGAAAAGATGGGAGTTATATGGTCTCTCCAAAAAGATTTGGAGGCGTTGTTGGAACACCCACCCTCTCCGATGTTAATAATGATAAAATTTTGGAGATAATTTGGAGTGATTGGCATAGTTATTTATATGTTGTTGATACTAATTTGAATCTTTTAGTGGGGTTTCCAAAATACCTTTCTCTAACTTCTAATCAGAAGTTTACTATTTCTCTTGGATCTACTGGTAGTGTTTCTGTTGCAGATCTTAACAAAGATGATAGCTTAGAATTGATTGTTGAGAATGCTTTTTGCAAAGCTCAGGATTACGGAGATGAATGCGCAAATAATCAATTTTCTGAAATCTTTGTTTTAGATAGTTCAGGAAATGTTTTGGAGGGTTGGCCTTTCGAGGTACCTCGTTTGATTTATAGAGACATAGCTATTGCCGATTTAAATAGGGACGGTTATGAAGAAATAATCTTTGGCGATTCTAACGGAAGTGTTTATGCTTTAGATTATCATGCAGAAAGTTTAGCAGGTTGGCCCATTAGTATTTATAATCTTCCAGAAGGAAGTGAAGAATGGATGAAAAATTTTAATAAAGTTCATGGTCTTTCTGTTGGAGATATTAATTTAGATGGAGAGGCAGAGGTTGTATTTACAGGATCGACCATAGTAAGCGAAAATATTTGGGGACGGCCTTGGCCTCTAGATTGTTTATTTGCTTATAGTAATCTGGGGAAGAAATTAAATGGTTTTCCAGTTTGTAATGATTGGATTAATTTTAAAACTGGATTTGGGGGAATTCCTATTATCGGAAACATTGATGATGATCCTGAAATGGAGATTGTTGCGTCATTTGGTGGTGGATGGTATGTAAATAGGCTAGTAGGACTTTATGCTATAAATCACAACGGTTCAGTGGTTAAAGGATTTCCAAAATATTTGGATGACGCTCCTTTTGGAAATGTCGCCCCTATTGGTGACTTAGATAATGATGGTGATAATGAACTAATGGTTGGAACTTGGAGAGGAACAACTTTTGTTTATGATTTAAAGGGAAAAACAGAAAATGATGACTGGCCTATGTTCCAACACGACCCCCAACACACCGGATGTTACAATTGTGCAGAGAACGTTGTTGATGCATCTTGTTACTGGCCCCCAACTGAAGGAAGCACAACTATGAAAACTTTGCATAGTAATTTGCTTAATTATGATAACGATGGAGATGGAAATGGGGATTATATTGATGAAAGGTTGCTGTGTTATGAAGGAGTTTGGTATTCAACAGTTGATGGATGGCCTTATTTTGAAAATGTGATTGTTGCTGATGAGAATGAATCTATAATTGAATGGAATATTGTTAATGATGATTCTTGGGTAAAGAAATGGGAGAGAAAAGTTGAGTCTATTTGTGGAAATCAGGTTGTGGAAGGAAATGAGCAGTGTGATGATGGGAATGTTATATCGGGAGACGGTTGTAGTGAGAAGTGTGAGATAGAGAATATTGAACTTAAGTGTGTAGATTCCGACAAGTTTGACACTTCAACAAAAGGATATGTTGATTATGATAATAAGAGTTATGAAGATTATTGTTTAGTGGCTGGTGGAACGTATAAGTATGTTACTGAGTATTATTGCGGATTTAATTTTTGGAAACTATCAAGAGAGGTTAAAGATAAAGTCGAAGAATGTGAATTCTCTTGCTCTGAAGGAGCGTGTATTGATCAGAAAGAGCCTGTTTACAAAATATGTAATGATGACGACGCCCTAGACAAATTAAATGTTAAAGGAAATGTTGAATTTGAAGGCAAGGTTTATGAAGATAAATGCGAAGAAAACAGCTTAAGCGTAAGGCAGTATTTCTGTGTTGGGGATAAATTAAGAAACAATGTTAAAAGATGTCCAGAAGGAACTTTTTGTAGTAATGGAGTTTGTACTTAATAACAAAACCTTAACACTTAAAAACCCACATTCTTCTTTTTCTGTTATGCGAATAGTAAAAGTTCCTTTCATAAATGGATTGGGAAAAACAAAAGGATGCGAATTAGCTGGCGAAGCTGTTTTAAACGCACTTTCTGAGATTCATTCTAATGAACAGGGAAAGATTATAGATGTAAAATTATTAGATATCGCAGATATTAAGGTTGATAACAGCAATGTTGAAGAATCTACCAATAAGATATATGAAGAAGCCTCAAGGATTATTGGAAGAGGTGATAAAACCATGTTTATTGGCGGTGATCACTCAATTTCTTATTCAACTGTTAAAGCCTTTTTTGATTCAGTTAGAAATGAAGGCAAAAAGCCTTGCTTAGTAATCTTTGATGCACACGTTGATTTAATGCCCCCAATGTCCGAGCCGACACACGAAGAGTGGCTTAGAGCTTTAATTGAAGATTCGGAGGTCAACTTTCCAGCAGAAAATATTCTAATTATTGGGGCGAGAAATCTATACAAGAGTGAGATAGAGTATATGAATAAAAAGAAAATAAAGACCATTACAATGAATCAAATTGCTGAAGTGGGCATACATGAAATGTGTGACAGTATAATGGAGTTCGCCCAAGGTAAGGATAAGGAGCTTTACTTGTCTATTGATATTGATGCTTTAGACCCTGCATACGCTCCTGCAACAGGATATAATGAGCCGGGAGGGCTGACAACTAGGGAGTTTCTTTATATCTTGCAGAGAATAAATAAGCTTAAAAATTTAAGAATTATAGATATAGTAGAAATAAATGAAAAAAAGGACAAAGAAAGCTTTCACGGAGTTACTGTAAGACTAGGGGCTAAGATACTGTCCGAATTTTTGTAAGTTTTTAATTTTGGAGTATAAAGATGAGATGTTTTGTTGCCATTGACCTGCCTGAGGATATTAAAGCTAGTTTGTTTCACTCTTCTGAATTTCTTCAGAAAAGCGGATTATTAAGGGCAAATTTTGTTGAGAAAGAGAATTTACACCTAACGCTTAAGTTTCTCGGGGATCTTGAGACTGATAATTTGGAAAAGGTCAAGAATGAGCTGAAAAAGATTAATTTCAAGAAGTTTAACGCCAGTTTAGGGAAGGTGGGGAGTTTTCCTTATGAAGACTATGTGAAAGTTTTGCATGTAGGGCTGAATTCGGAAAATAACGAAATCAAAGATTTGCAAAAAGAAGTTGAAGTCAAGCTAAAAGGTATGGGCTTTAAAGAAGAGGAGAGGGAATTTTCCAGTCATGTTACTCTGGCAAGAGTTCATTCACTTATTAAAGCTCAGGAAAACAAACAAGCCTTTTTAGACAAGTTAAAGAGCTTTAAAGTTCCTAAAGACGAGTTCGAAGTAAACAAATTTATTCTTATAAAATCGGAATTGATGGCCAAAGGCCCAGTGTATAAGGTGATTGAAGAATATAGCCTAAAGTAAATTAGGTGAGAAACATTAATAGAAAAAGCTTCTTTGAATTTATATACTTTTTGCCTAAGAAATATATTTTGCCCAACGATATAATTTAAAAGCCAACTTTACTTATTTTTATTTTAATGGATGATGGAATAAAAGGGAAATTAAGTGGTGAAGTTCTAGAAAGTATAGTTGCTGCTGTTGTTCAAGATTTTCGGAAAAAGAAAAACCCAAGTAATTCAAGGGAAATTTATGTTATTGGAGGAAATCAAGAAGATAGAATTTATTTGCTAAAAACTCTTTCTCAAAGAGAGAATTTACTACCAAATGTTTCAGCTTTTGAAAATTTGCCTTTGCATCCTAATGAATCGGATGATTGTGGTGAAGAAAATGGAAGTGATTTTTATATAGTAGATCTTGATAAGTATAAATCAAAACCTAATGATCGATTTAAAATTCCTTATCAATTAATCCTTTAAAGATCTCTGTTTTTTTACCCAATATTGATTTTAATTCTTCCTCCGAGGCATTGAAAATGCCTTTCAATGATTTGAATTTTTCTATGAGTTTTTTTGCAGTTTTAGGGCCTACTCCTGGGAAGCCTTCAAGGATAAATTGAATTTGTTCTTTTGGAGTTAAGGCTTTCTTGGTTGCCCTTATGCCAGACTCTGACGCCCTTTTTCTTGCAAGTGTTGCTATAAATTTTGCAGTATCTTCATAATTTTTAGAAAAGATTATAGGTATTTTATATCTTAATAAAATTGTAAGCAAAAAGCCTCGTATTGCATTTGGATGTATGCCACCGTTTACCTTATGAGATTCTTCAGAGTAAAGTTCCCGTTCCTCATAACCTTCTATGATGAGTAGTTTATTTTCATATTGTTGAAGTTCCTCTAATTGCCTTACCAAACGCTGGTTTATCATAGAACCCATAAAATCGGTGATTGTTTTTCTTTCTATGGCTACATTATTTACAATATAATCCCCAACTTTTAGTTCTAAGAATTCTATTTCAATTCCTAAACTCACTAGTTCTGAAGCGACCAAAGAGTTTTTCTCTCTGTAATCTATTTTTACAATAATCTTATCATTTGTGCTTGTACTGGTTTTTTCCTGAGATTTTGCTTTTGGTTTTGCGAAGATATTGTGCAAAATATTGGTTGACATTTGGAACTTAAAATTCCTCCAGGGACTTTTGCTTATTATTCTCAGTGAGAGAGTTAAACTTACCGTTTTCCATTTCTTCTTGAATAGAAGCAATTGCGCTGTACATCTTCTTCTCTCTCGAAAAAGCCGCCCAGTAATAAGCTTCATCGCGTGTGTTTTTTGTTACTAGCGTTATTAATTTTCCCGGAATTAATCGAGCTGTTCGACCAGCTCTTTGGATTTTTCTTATTGCACTTGGTACAGGTTCATAAAAAATAACAGCATTAACCTCTGGTATGTCAAGGCCCTCTTCACCTATGGAAGTAGCACATAAAACGTTTACTCGTCCTTCCGAAAATTCTTTAATCATTTGCTGCTGTGCTTTTTGATTTAGTCCTGTGATTTGCTCTTTATCTTTTGACTTAAGCGAGTAAGAATTATGTGATTTTTTGGTTTGTCCTACAAAAACTTTGGCGTTGACTTTTTCCAGTTCATTGAGTCTTTCAATAATATGCAAGGCAGTTTCTCTAAATTGTGTAAAAATAATTATCTTTACACTCTCATTGTTGTCTATTTCTTCTTTAACAATTTCTTTTAATTTTTCTAGTTTTGGATGCTCTATATTTTTCGTCAATAATTCCTGAGATCTTATAAATGAAATGTTAAATTCAGGATTTTTCACCAATTTTTGTACCCCTTTGCTTTTTGCCTGTGACGCCTCCCCGTATAGTTTCTTCATGTAATTATGGAAGCCTAGTAGGGTTTGTGTTTCTAAGAGCTCAAGCGCATGCTGAATTTTTATGGCTTGAGAGCAGGCACTTACAGAATGAAATAGTGAGAAGTTTTTGTTTCCTCTTGCAAGAGAGGCCATTAGTTTTCTTTGCAGTTCTATTAGGGCGATCTTTGATGTATTTCCAAATAGAACTCGTCTGCCTCTTAATTCCTCAACGTATTCATTATAAATTTTTCTTAGTGGAATTCTTATTTGTTCAAACTCTTCAGGGAAGTCTAAGGTTATTTTGTCAAATTTCAATTCTTGTAAAAATTCCTTTACGTCTTCACTTTTTCTTGTTCTAACCTCAAGTGCTTCAACCGAAAGATTCTTACAAATTTCTTTTATTTTATCTGAATCTGATCCTGGCGAGGCGGTAAGACCAAGAATCCTTGGAGATTTGGCAGAGTTTATGTAGTTTTGAGCGACTTCACGGTATGCATAATTTTTAAGACATCTATGGGCTTCATCTTCAATAAGCAAAATAACCTCTTTCAAATCATAAAGCCTGTTTTTTAAATCATTTGAAATGCATTGCGGTGTTGAAAATATAATGTCCGCACTTTGCCATATCTTTTTTCTTTCTTCGGGTTTTACACTACCGGTAAACATCTGCATATCTGCGAATAACTCCGGTAAATGTTTCTTATAGTAATTTAAATGTTGTTCAACTAAAGGTTTTGTTGGTGCAAGAAAAAGCACCTTTCCTGAAGGTATCTGTTCAAGTCTGAATATTGTCAGCATTAAGGCTATAAGAGTCTTTCCAACGCCTGTGGGGAGAACTACAAGAGAATTTTTGTCTTTGCAGCTGTCAACTATATTATTCTGGTAGTCTCGGGGAGTTATATTTTGCAGAAATTTCATTTTCTCTTTTTTGTCAAGATAAGATAAAGCAAGACTGCTATAGACAAAGAGATTAAAACATATCCTATAACGTTTAATGAGTCATTCGTATATCTTACTTGATTTACAGCCAAGCCCGTTAGACTTTGAGATATAAAGAATAAACCGAAAACAACTCCAGCCACTATAAGCAAGAGTAATCTCTGAGTTTCAGTAATCCTTTTGGGAGATTTATTCATTTTGCTTGCCTTATAGTTATTATTCATTTTTATTCTTAAAGTATTATTGCATAAACTAGCCCTATTAAAGTTATTGCTGCAAGGAAACTCCACATCACAATATTTCCAAAGAATATTTTATTCCCATCAAGATTTGCTATTGGGAGCATATTCCATGTTGCGTAAAATATGCTATACTTAGCGAATGCAGGTATGCCTATTAAATAACCTATTATTGCAAATAATAAATTTGCTAGTATACCCACGGCTGCTATTAAGCCAATCTGATATTCAGTCATTTCTGAGAAAGTGTATAGACCGTGGCGCTTTGCAGCTCTGTAAACTTTTGGCTTTACATCAAATACTAAAGAAGCAAGCCATTTAACATATCCTAAGGAGATTATGCCTATTATAAAAGGAATTAAAAGTCCGGTTGGAATTGGCTTTGTGTATTTCCCCTTTGGCTTATTTGAGGGAAAACTGCTTTCCCATATTTTTATTTCAATTTCAGCGTCTAAATGATAGGCTAAGAATTTTTTTGCTGCTACATTTATTGCTATAATTGCCAGTATTATGAGGAAAGTGTATAAATAAGTGGTAACCCCCGAAGTAAAGGCGACAACAAAAGTTAGTATCAGAGTTGTCAGAAGTATGTAAAGTATTTCGCTTTTATTGATCATTTTTATCTTACTTATAAAAGACGAGTTTTTTATAAATTTATTCATGCTGAAGAAACGTCTACTTTGCGACTTTTTAGGTTGTAATGAGACATAATCAGTTATGGACATATATACTCCTGTAGAGCAATTTTTAAAAGAACACGATTTATTGAGTGAATATGGATTTTGAAAGGGGTAAGAAGGCTGAGAACGCTGGAAAGGCTGTTGGGTTTGTTGTGATGTTTGTAGTATTTTCTACTATTCTGTATTTTTTGTTGAATTATCTAGATAAACTTCCTTCAAGCTGGGGTTACTTTCATTTGATAAATACTACCGCAACAGTTGTTCTTTTAGGAATACTATTGAGGTTTTGGTTAAAATGGTAATAGAAAGATGATAAAATGAATGCGCTAATTATTTTTTTTAAAGGTGTGTGGGAAGGTCAAAAGCTATTTGGCGAGATTATAGCAACCTTAGTTAATACCCTCCTGTTGAGTGTGGTTTATTTTATTGGCGTTGGTGTAACCACCTTTTTTGCGCAAATTTCCCATAAAGAATTCTTGGATGTCGCTTTTGATATCTCCGATAAAAAAATTAAATCTCACTGGCAAGAATTAAATTCGACTAAAAAACCTTTGGAGGAATATTACAGACAGTTTTAACTGTAATAATTGTAAATGTATATTTTAGGTATAAGTTGCTTTTATCATGATGCATCTGCCACATTGCTTAAAGACGGAAAGATTGTGGCAGCAGCGGCAGAAGAGAGATTTACGAGAAAGAAGCATGATGTTTCCTTTCCAGTTAACGCAGTTAATTACTGTCTTGAAAGTCAGGGTATAAAAATAGAAGAGGTTGATTATGTGGGATTTTATGAAAAGCCACTTTTAAAGTTTGAGAGAATTCTATATCAGCACTTACATGCTTTCCCCAAGAGTTATAAGGTTTTTGTCGGGAATATGCCAAGCTGGTTTAATGAAAAACTCAGGGTTATGAGATTTATTAAGAAAAAATTAAAGTATAAAAAAGATGTTTTTTTTGTCGAACATCACTTAGCTCATGCTGCAAATTTCTTAAACTCGCCATTTGATCAGGCTGCAATATTGACTATTGATGGGGTTGGTGAGTGGACAACAACTTCTTACGGACTTGGAAAGGATAATAAAATTACTCTCCTGAAGGAAATAAAGTTTCCACATTCTATAGGGTTGTTATATTCAACCATAACTGCTTATCTTGGATTTAGTGTTAATAATTCTGAATATAAAGTCATGGGGCTCAGTGCCTACGGAAATACCGACAGAAAAACAAACCCTTATTACAAGAAACTGATGAGTATTATTGATGTAAAAGAGGACGGTAGTTACAAGTTTGATATGGATTATTTCACTTATCACTACAAAGATAGGATGCCCTCTAAAAAATTGTGTGAGCTTCTAGGGGGTAAAGTAAGAAGTTCAAAGGAAGAAATTACTGAGAGGCATAAAGATATTGCTGCAGCTCTACAGCTTGTTACCGAAGAGATTATTACAAAGATGCTAAAATTTTTGCATAAAGAAACTAAGTGCGATAATTTGTATATTGGCGGTGGCGTAGCTTTGAACAGCGTTTACAATGGGAAAATTTTGGGAAATACTGGGTTTAAGAAAGTGTGGATTCAACCGGATCCTGGGGATGGAGGAACAAGTGCAGGCGTAGCGTCTTATGTATACCATGTAATCTTGGGAAATAAAAGAAATTTTCTTTTTGAAAATCCTTTTCTTGGCCCCGAGTTTTCAGACAAACAAATAAAAGAGTTCTTAGAAAGTAAGGGCATACATTACACCGAATTTAAAGATAAGAACTCTTTGGTAAAAGAAGTTGCAAAATTTATTCATAAAAATAATGTTGTTGGCTGGTTTCAGGGGAGAATGGAATGGGGGCCTAGGGCGCTGGGAGCAAGAAGCATTCTGGCAAATCCGTGCAATCCTAAAGCAAAAGAGTTATTGAACTTAAAAGTAAAGCATAGAGAGAAATTTAGGCCGTTTGCACCCGTTGTGTGCGAACCTGATGCTCATAAGTATTTTGAGTGTGATAAAACTCTGCCCGAGATTTTAAGATATATGCTAATGGTTTATCCGGTAAAAGATAAGTATCGCAATAAGGTTCCGTCGATTGTTCATGTTGATGGGAGTGGAAGGCTGCAGACTATAAGGAGAAAAGACAATGAATTGTATTACGACTTAATAAAAGAGTTTGGGAAGCTTTCAGGAATACCGATTTTAATAAACACTTCTTTTAATATACGCGGCGAGCCAATTGTTTGTTCTCCAGAGGATGCTTACAGATGCATGATGGGTACAGGAATAGATTTGTTGGTTATGGGCAAGTTTCTTATAAAAAGGGGAGATAATAAGAAAGATATGTGGGACTCTGAAAAGTATGCAAAAGACTGAGGAAAAATTAATAAACTCTGACTGTTTTTTCGTGTAATGGGAAATAAAGGTTTGTTAAGAGAATTATGGGACTTCCTTAAGGTAAGAAAAAAGTGGTGGCTTTTGCCAATCATAGTGCTTTTGGTTCTAGTTGGAGCTTTAATAATATTTGGGCAGTCATCAGCTCTTAGCCCATTTATATATGCTCTTGGCTAACACTATTTTTTGATAGTTATCAAAAATCGCAGAAAACTATTTAAAGTGGCACAAACTGTGAAATTCATGAGGCTGAAAAAAATAAGTGATGTCATAGGTCTTAGAGTTTATACCGATAGCGGAGATCTTTTTGGCGAGATTGAAGAGGTTAATCTTATGGAGAATAAGATTGACGGATGGAGAATAAGAGTTGGAGGGAGTGTTATGTCTCTTCTCGGCGGTGCTAGAGGGGTTATAATTCCACATCAATTCATAAAGGCAATTGGAGATGTATGCATAATAAACAAGGCAGCTCTGCCCGATTCTGACAGAAATCTTGAGGTTCCAGAAGATTTATAAGTCTTAAGATTTTCTTATTCTTACATACAGGGAATTGTTTAATATGGTTGAAACTTTTGCAACTTCAGAGATATTCACGCAGTATATTCTGCCGTTTCTTCTTATATTTGTAATTGTTTTTGCCGTTCTTGAGAAAACAAAGATTTTTGGCGAGGATAAAAAACAAACTAATGCAATTGCAGGATTTGTTATAGCAATGATTTTCATAGGCTTTTTTAATCCTAAGGCTATAGTCACAAATCTTGTTTTATTTTTGGCCGTTGCGTTAGTTGTTATGCTTGTTTTTTTAATGCTTTACGGATTCGCAGCTTCTGATATGAAGGAAGGCTTGAAGCTTGAGAAGTGGATGAAGATGTCAATATTAGCAATAGTTTTCGTTGCTGTTGTTCTAGCAGTTCTATGGGCTTCTGGATTGGGGGCAGGAGGAGAATTAATTGACAGATTTTTCTTACAGCCCTGGAGCGGCGTGTTCTGGACAAATGTTGTTTTTGTTGTTATAATTGCTGCAGCAATAGGCTTTGTTATGAAGGGAAGTAAAAGCAGTTAAAACCCTCGACTTTTTTACTAATTGTTGGAGACTATTTTACAAAACATTTTTAAACATCTCTAGCGTGAATTTTCTATTATGTTAGGAGGGGTGACACACCAATTTGTAGGTGTATTTCTACAGAGCTATGGATATTTTTCTATTGGTAGAATTTTAGAGCAATGGAGCCAGTATGGTTTGTTTGATTTTATTCTTCCATTTTTACTTATATTCGCTTTAGTCTTTGGAGTTTTGAGTACTATGAATCTTTTCAAAGATAATAAAGCAGTTAATGGTATTATTGCTCTTGCTGTTGCTTTGATGTCTTTGCAATTTGGATTAGTGCCCGCATTTTTTGCAGAGCTTTGGCCGAGATTTGGAGTTGGAATTGCGATATATTTAGTCTTTTTAATTTTAGTAGGATTTTTTATTGATCCAAAAGCAGCTCTGTTTAGATGGATGTTAATTGGAACTGGGGCCGCAATAGTTGTTATAATTTTGATTAATACTGCAGGAAGCTTGAATTTTTCTTCAGCCAACTGGTGGTACGATAATTGGCCTATTGTGGCTCTTGGAGTATTTTTAGTGGTCGTTATCGGTGTTATAGTTGGTGGCGGTGGTAAGGGGGGAGGGAATAAGGAATTTCCTAATTGGTGGCCGATACCAACTTCCGGAAGTTAAATAAGAATCTATTTTATAATTTCTAGTTTGTTTGGCTCTGTTATTCTTGTTGGATTATTAGCATGAATAATACCAATATGCCCCATATCATGTAAGTTATGATTCTCCTTGTTCAGAGTCGGTTCCTCTTTATTTTTTGCACAACTTTTTTTAGTATTATTTTTTCCTAGTTTTTTTAGAAGAATGTTTTGTTATTTTATGCGTAGCTCTTTGTTTTGGCATTTTACCTTCCGCAAACATTTTTCCCAAAGATTCTTGCATCATTGACATTTCATCTTTTATTGAATCTATACTTCCCGTATAGGTCCCTATTTTATCAAGAATAGAAATTTGAAGTTTGTCTATAGTTTTCTCAATTTTCTCTAGTCTTAACTCCATATTTTCAACTTTTGCCTGAATTAGCGTTTTAAATTCGTTAATGTTCTCAAGTTTTGACTTCATGTCTTTTGACTTATCTATGAATACTTGTTCGGCGATTTCAAAAACAGAGTTTGTATCTATTCCCGTGCTCGGTGTATATGCTTCATAGTTCTGGTTATCATAGCCTTGATATCCTGCTTGATCGTAGTCATATCCTGGGGAATAATCTTGCTGAGGAGGAGAGATTTCTTGTGATTGCGGGGAGTAAATAGGCGCTCCTTGCTCTTGATATTCATTATCTTGATCAGGATAGGGCGCTTCCTCTCCGTTATCAAATTCTTCGGGGTTTTGCATGATTGAAGGTTGCATTCCCTGCATTGCTTCTTGTTCTTCAGTATTATCGTCCGGTATCTGATTTTGATTTCTGTATCTTCTTCCCGGTGATACGGCCATCTTTATTTGCGCTTGACCTAATGCGTCATTTATCTCTCTGGGAGAAACACCTTGCTGTCTTAATCCAGAGATTATTTGCTGATCACTATACCCTTGATTTTTAAGCCTCATTACCTCGTCTAGTGCACCCATTTTTTATTTTTCTCTTTTTATCTCCTTTAATTCACTATGAATAGCTTGCTTTAAGTCTTGCCTTTTTACAAATTCTGTAGGTTGAAACATTTTAGCCTGCTTAGTTAATATCGCGAGTTCTGATTTTTTTGCAAAATTTGAAAATTCAGATGCCGCACTTTCGAGAAAACTTTTCATTCTTTTCACTTCCATTTTTATGAACTCAAGATCTTGCCTTACTTGAAGCAAATCTGAATTATTTTTCTCTCTTATTTCAATGAGATTCTGCCCTATAAGGAGGAGTCTTTCTCTCATTAATCTGTTTTTTTCCTCTAAATCCCTAATTTTTGTATTAAAATCTGCAAGAATAGAGCTTAGATAATCTTGTTGTTCTTCTGGCATCTTTCACCTGTTTTACTCATTTTTATTATGTCCATAAATCTGGTTTTACTATTTTAGATTTTGGGTCACTGAAAATTTAATTAATTTTCAGGGCAGGAAATTCTTGCGAATTTCCTTCATCCAGAAAACCTCTAAACCATTACACTTTAATGTATGGTAAACTCAAGGTTTTCTTGATTTTAATAGGCCTTCTGGGTTTAAAATTGTTTTTGTGTTGGGAAAACACGTTAAACTTAAGTAAACCTTTGTTTGAGTTATTAATTGCTTCTTTTTATTCCCTGCTGTTTTTCAGGGTCTTTTTATTAATCACCTCTGTTGAATTTTTTATTGATTTTGTGAGGTTGATTATCGTCTATTATTATCTAATCGTCTCCCAATAAACTTTATTAATAGTCTTGATTTTCCTAACTTATGCAATTCAAGAGAATCAAGGATTCTCAGAGAATTAAATTTTATAGGAGGTAACACAAAATTCAATTTAAAGAAGGTGCCCAGGTTTTTTCGTATGAAGTTCAAAGGGAAGGCGGCGAAGATGTTATGTACCTAAATTATATGGGGGCGCCTTACGTTCCTAATTTGGCAGCATCAGGGGAGGTTATGGCCAGAACGGTTGATGCCTTAGTCGAATCGCCAAATGTTTCTAGGATTGTTTTTGTTCAGCAAAGAAACTACAATTATGATTTTCAGGAAGTTTCTCTTTTGCTTGAAGTTGCGCAGCTTTACATTTATTTAGTGAGGCAAGAAGGTATACTTTCTTATAACAAATTAGTTTTGAATAGTCCGCAGTTTTTTACTGGTAGATATAACGAAATCTTTGGTTTTTTGAGTTTGCTCAAGGCCGATCCGGTTTCAGCCTATGTTGAATTAAAGAATATTTTGACAAAGGCCCGAATTTTTTTAGATAATGTTGCGCCCAGTAGCAAGGCTTGTCAGATGAATTATATACGGCTTGTGGAGAGACTCGTTGTTTTAGTCGAGAATTTACAGGTTATCAAGCTGACCATTCCACATCTTGATGGTTATAGGAAAGGCGATAGAGATATTTATAATTATTTTTTCAAACCCGATATAATTCCGAATTTTACATTTACTAGATTAGTTGAAAATCTTCCCGAAGATGCAGAAATTATAAGCCAGTATGTAATTGCCCAAGGCCAATATGATGAATCAAATGTAACTATTTTAAAAAGAAAAGGAGAAGCTAAATTGACCTATCATCTTCAACCTCCAGAATTTTTACTAAGTGAAGATTATAATGTTCTTCTGAATCTTGCAAGAAGTGTTTTGATAGAGCATCAGCCTCAAGCCGAAGAATTTACCGACACTGAGAGAACAAGACAAGTTTTTTTTAACATCTCGAGAGACTTACTTCAAGACCTGGCTAATACAAAAGGCATAGCTCTTAATTTTCAAGATGTTAATAGACTGGCAACTATTTTGGTGAGACATACAATTGGCTTTGGGTTGATTGAAGTGCTTTTGCAAGATAAATATCTGCAAGATATTGTTTTGAATGCCCCTATTCCATTAACTCCTGTTTTTGTAAGACATGCTGATTTTGATGAATGTGTTACAAATATTTTTCCAAGTCAGGAAGATGCAGACTCTTGGGCAGCTAAGTTTAGAATGATTTCTGGCAGACCATTAGATGAAGCTAACCCTATTCTTGATACTCAGCTAAATATAGGGAGTCTTACTGCCAGAATTGCAATTATTCAGCAGCCTTTATCTCCAAATGGCTTGGCCTATGCTTTAAGAAGATTTAGGGAACAACCCTGGACTTTGCCTTTATTTGTCAAAAATAGGATGATTAATTCTTTTACAGCAGGATTGTTAAGCTTTTTGATTGATGGGAGCAGAACTTTATTGGTTGCTGGAACAAGATCGTCAGGTAAGACTTCTTTGCTTGGAGCTTTAATGCTTGAGATAATTCCAAGATATAGAATTATAGTTGTTGAGGATACATTAGAACTTCCAGTAGATGCCATGAGGAAATTAAGGTATGATATATTGAGAATGAAGGTGCGTTCAGCGCTGCTAAAAACAACAAGTGAGGTTGAAGCCTCAGAGGGAATTAGAACGAGTTTACGTTTGGGAGATTCTTCCCTTATAATCGGTGAAGTTAGAAGTGGAGAGGCGAAGGCTTTGTATGAAGCTATGCGTGTGGGTGCATTAGCAAATGTGGTTGCAGGAACTATTCACGGAGCTAGTCCTTATGCTGTTTTTGATAGGGTTGTAAATGATCTTGGAGTTCCGGCTACTAGCTTTAAAGCCACCGATTTAATTTTAGTTGCCAATCCAATTAAAACTCCGGATGGTTTACATTCATGGAAAAGAGTTTTACAATTAGCCGAAGTAAGAAAGCATTGGGTTAGAGATCCTTTACAGGAGAAGGGCTTTGTTGACTTGGTAAAGTTTAACGTCGAGAAAGATGAACTTGAAGCTACCGATTTTCTTATAAATGGTGAATCTGAAATTATAAAAGATGTTGCCGCGCAAGTAAAGGGATGGAGCGGAAATTGGGATGCTGTTTATGATAATATCCTTTTAAGAGGAAAGATAAAAGAGGAAATTGTTAAAGTTTCTGACAAATCAAATATTCCCGAGTTGCTTGAAGCAGGTTTTACAGTTTTATCGAATACCACTTTTCACGAGATTTCTGATAATGTAAGACAGGAAGTTGGCTTGCCTGTCGGCGAAAGAGTATTTCCTGAATGGCAAAAGTGGTTGAATCAGCAAATAAAGAAGAAGGATTTTTTGTAATGTTAATCACCTCTTTTTAATCTTGAAATGTTTTTACATTATTAGTTTTTTATATCTCTTCATTACATAATTTACCTGAATTTTTTATTAATGTCGTGAGGTCGATTATTATCTATTTTCATTAATTACATCTTATTTGAGACATTTTTTATTTCTACTAATTTATATTGTTAATAATTAGATTTATTGATTAGTTTTCATCTGATTTTCTCAATCTATCTCATCTAAAACATCCTTTCCTGTCGAGAAAGATTTTTAAACATCTTTTAGCTAAGTAAGGTATGAAAAAAGAGGGAAAGGGTGCTATATCCTATATTGTATTAGCTGCTGTTCTTGTAGCGTTATTTGTTTTTACCCTCAATATCACAATAAATAATTCCAATATAACTGGAAATGTGGTAGAGGTTGATGAAGATATAACCTTTGCAGTTGTTGGAGATTTTGGGGCGAATAGTGACCCAGAATCTGATGTTGCCAATCTAATAAAAAGCTGGAACGTCAACTTTGTAACAACTACAGGCGATAATATTTATGACTCTTCAAATTACGACCAGAGAGTTGGGAATTATTATCATGATTTTATTTATCCTTATAGCGGTAGTTATGGGGCCGGTTCGCCTTCTACTTTAGGAAATAGATTTTTTCCAGTATTGGGAAATCACGATTATAGTGATGCTGGAATTAGCAAATACACCAGTTTTTTTACTCTTCCCGGAAATGAGAGGTATTACACTTTTTCAGATGGAAATGTTCAGTTTTTTATGATTAACAGTAATTCTCAGGAGTCTGATGGTATTAATTCAAGTTCTATACAAGCCCAATGGTTGCAGACTCAATTGGCTTCATCAACCGCAAAGTGGAAGTTAGTTCTTATGCATCACCCACCCTATTCTTCCGGGGATGAACATGGCTCGACACCTGAAATGAAATGGCCATATAAGGAGTGGGGGGCAACTGCTGTGATTGCAGGACACGATCATGTTTATGAGAGAATAATAAGGAATGATTTTCCCTATTTTGTGAACGGCTTAGGTGGAAAAAGTTTATATGATTTTAAGAGTACACCAGTTACTGGAAGTGAAGTAAGATTTAATACAAATTATGGGGCTATGAAAGTTGATGCCAATGAAACCACAATTACCTTTAAGTTTATTACTCGTGCAGGGGTGGTTAGGGATACATATGAGCTTGTAAGTGCATCTGCTTCAACACCTAATCCAACGCCAACAGGAGCGAGCTGTTATTGGTCTCCAGATGCAATTCATTCAGAAACAGAGTTGCAAAATGCGATTAATAGTGCTAAACAGTCTAGTGCAACTAGTTATGTTGGAAGAGCAGATCATAATAAGGTGGCTAATATAACTGCCGTCAATTCAACTTCTCAAGGAAGCTATGATGATATTACTTTGCTTTGTATTGATGGAAGATGGTATTTTTCTCAGTATCAGCATGAAAATCTTATATACAAAGATGGTGCAACAATAGTCGATTCAAATAAAGCAAGTTGGGGGGCTTATGTTGCATACCAGCCTAATACTTATGGAGAGTGGAGAATTGTAGATAATCCGGATCAGACAGGCTCATGGAAGAAATATTGGGCAAAGCAAACAACTTCACCTCCACCTACAACTTGTACAGACAGCGATGGGGGTAAAGTTTATCTTGTGAAAGGTAACGTTGTAGTAGCCGGCTTTTCTGGGGGTCCACCAGATAGTTTTGCTGAAGATAATTGTCAAAGTACTAGTGTTTTGGTAGAGCAGTTTTGTAATGGCGATAGTGCAAGTTCTGAAACTTATACCTGTCCTTCAGGAACTACCTGTTCGAATGGGGCATGTATATATGTATCGGGAGCAGCTTGCACAGACAGCGATGGAGGCAAGGATTATTTTGTAAAAGGCACTGCGACAAGAACGGGCGAGGCTTCGCAAGTAGATTCTGATAATTGTATGAGTAGTACAATTCTAAGAGAAGTTTATTGCAATGGAAACATTTTAAGTGAAGAAAATTACAATTGTCCTGTAGGCTGTTCTACTGGGGCTTGTAATAACCCGACAACAGAACCCCCGTCAGGAGAGTGTACAATTGCAAACCCCGCACAACCGGTTAACTTTGATTATGAATCTCTGAGTGGCGGAGCTTTGAGTATAACATTTACTCATACCTTGGCTGTTGGAGATAGATATGGTGTTGAGATTATAAACAAAATTCCTGGAAGAGTTCCAGAGAGCGTTTATTTGTGCAGTAACTTTACTAGAACAATAACTAGTGCGAATACTCAAACATTTGATTGCATCTGGGATAGTAATAAAAGTGCAGTAAATCCTGAAGATTATTTAGAATCGGGAACTTACTTTGCTAATGTTTATATTGCCGAAGGTGAGTCTGAAGTTTTATGTGACAGCGAGCCGATTGCATATATTAGATCTAAGAGTGAAGGGCCCTCTCCAGTTTTACCCGGAGTCTTATGTAATCTACCTGATGGAAAAACAATCCCCGCAAAAGCCAGATTTAGAGATGCGATTGACAACGGATTAAAGTATTGTAGTTTTGAAGGGGGAACACCCCTGGCACAGAAAGGAACAGGCGATTCATGTAGTAATGATTTCGAGTGTCAGACAAATTTATGTACTGATGGAGTATGTACTTCTTTGCAAGAAACAACGTCGTTGTTAAGAAAGATTTGGTGTGCTTTAGTGAATCCTGCTGACTTTTTAGATAGAGGTACAACTTATAATGCTGAAAATGATTGGTGGAGCTGTGTTTTACCAACTGTAGATCAGGAAGATGAAGGAGAGGAAGAGGAGAATGGCGGGCAGCAGCCATCAGGTCAAACTTATTGTACTGGAACATTAAATTGTGCGGGTTTATCTTCAGATGATTGTGATTTAGCAGTTACTTATGGAAAGTGTGTAAAGACTACTGATGGTGTGTGCACAGGAACTGCTTTGTGTAGCGGCATTTCTGTTTTAGATTGCGCTAAATTTGATGGTGTTTATGGCTGTGCTGAAGCTGCAACCCAATAGTCGAGTCGAGATAACTTAAAAATTAATTTATTAAGAATAAGATATAAAAAAGATGAAATGGCAAAGAGATGCGTTTACAATAACTACAATTTTGATTTTTTTAGTTAGTGCTGTTTTTTTAGCTTCATATAATTCTGTTTTTGTTAATGTGCAAGCGCAATCAAGCTCTGATGGCGTTGATTTTTCTGTTGGTGATGCCTGTACGAACATAGGTGAGAGTCAAGGAAATTATTATTGCGGGTTTGATAGCAAATGGCATGAAAAAAAAGATAATGGAGAGCAGTGTGACAATGAATTTGAGTGCAAGCTCGATAGTTGCATAGAAAATAAATGCCAGGATAAAGAAATAGGTTTTGCCGGCAATTTCAGTGAATCGGATTTAGATGATAATTTCTTTTGTGCATTTTTTGATATTTTCTGTTCTGATGATAATAATCCTGTTTGCGGGGATGATATTTGTAATGGAAATGAGACTCATGCGACTTGCTCAGATGACTGTGCTGAAGGTGAAGAGGGAGGGGACGATGGCGGAAATCCTCCAGGTAATAGTGTTAATATAATGATATATTCTCCAAAAGCTATTGAGTACAAAACTAAGTCTATTCCACTACAAGTTGCGGATAAAAATAATCGAATTAGAGTATGGAAATACCAACTTAATAATGGAAATGAGGTGACTTTTGTTCCAAATACAACAATCACTGCTTCTGAAGGTCTTAATACACTAAAAGTTATTGGTTTGAAGTCTAATTTTGCCTCAACTAGATATATCAAGGTTGTCACTTTTACTGTTGTTACTGGTAGTACTGTTTCTTCATATTGTGGCGATGGCGCATGTACTAGCGGAAGCGGAGAAACCCAAGCTACTTGCCCTGAAGATTGTAAGCCATTAGATGTGTGCAACAACAATGGTATTTGTGAAGATTCTCAAGGAGAAACTGAGAATACCTGTTCTTCTGATTGTGCAACAGAATCTTTTGAAGAGGTGAATCCCCTGTTTATATGGTTTATAATAATACTTATTATTTTAATTCTTGTCACGCTAATATTAATTATTTTTGCAATAAGGGGAAAAGAAGAATCTGAACAAACTCCAAAAATTCCCCCACCTATGAGACCCAGTCCTGTTTTACAGAAGCCGGTAGTAGCTCCAATTTCGCCAGTAAAATCAAAAACTGCAAAGGCCAAGACCTCTAAGGCTAAATTATCTCCACAACCTAAAGCAAGAACTCCAAATGTCGTTAATAAATCTTCTAATGTGACTCTTCTTGATAAGTCGGCTCCTAAATCAAGCCCTTCAGGAACTTCCAGTTCGAGTGGCAAATATATTTACAAGGGCAAGAAATACTTTCCCCAGTAAGGTTGGATGATTTAGCAAGATTTATATTAGTATTTTGTTTCTTTCTTATTAATCATTTTATTGTGTAAAAGAGGTAATTATAATTATTATGGCAGCTAGAAGACCAAGTGTTGAAGATGTTCTGAATAAATACAGAAGGAAAATTGAATCGAGTATAAAGACTTCCCAGGTAGAGGAGAACAATTACAGCCGTGAGTACGTTAGGTTTAGAAGTGAAATGGCTCCCGAGTTGTCAAGGTACGAAAAACTTTGCCGTACTTTAGGAAGCATAATTAAAATTAAGCCCTCTCAAAAAGATGAAAAAGAGTTCTCAGAGATAATAGAAACCGCGCATGTTGACGTGACTCCGAGTCAGGCTTTAACACTAGCGGCAACGAGCTTTTTGGGAGTATTCTTACTTGGAATCATGATTGCAGTGGCAATAATGCTTATTAATGGCGAGGGAATAAATGGATTTCCTTTTTTGTTTCTTGTTTTAGTTATGATTTTCTCTTTGTTTTTGTTTTATTTTACAAAAAATTATCCTAGAAGACTGGCTAATAGGTGGAGATTAAAAGCCTCAAGTCAAATGGTGCCGGCTATTCTTTATATTGTAGTCTACATGAGGCACACTTCAAATTTAGAGAGAGCCATCGCCTTTGCATCAGAAAATTTGCAGCCGCCTTTAGCTTTAGATTTCAAAAAAGTTTTTTATGATGTTCAAGTAGGAAAGTATTCAACAATAAAAGAAAGTCTGGATTCTTATTTGAAGAGATGGAAGAATTATTCCCCTGAATTTATTGAGTCTTTCGATTTAATAGAGTCTAGTCTGTATGAGCCAAACTCTGCCAGAAGAATTTTAATTTTGGAAAAAGCATTGCAAGTAGTTTTGGATGGCGTTTATGATCGAATGTTAAAGTTTACTCATGATGTTAGAGCCCCTTTGACAAACGTTTATATGCTCGGAGTAGTTTTGCCAACTTTGGCTTTGGCTTTATTGCCATTAGCCTCTACTCTTTTACAGGGCGCTTTGGTGTGGTATCAAGTCTTCGTAATTTTTAATTTAATTGTTCCTTTTTTCGTCTACTTTTTGACAGATAAGGTTTTGCTTGAAAGGCCGGGAGGATATGGAGAGACTGAGCTGCTTGAGCTAAATCCATTGTATCCAAAGTATAGGAGCAAGAAGCCGTATCTAATTGCTTTTTTAATAACTCTCCCCTTTCTTTTAATAGGATTTATGCCTCTAATTTTTCAGTATACTGATGTTCCTGCTTGGATAGGAGTAGAAAAAGATTTTACTTATCAGTCTATAGGGTTGGGATTTTTTGGTGATCAGAAATTCTTTTATTTTGATGATGATGGAAAAGGCCCTTATGGCATGGGTGCTTTGCTTTTCAGTTTATTTATTCCATTGGGAATAACTTTATTTTTTTCCATTGCTTATTCCATGAAAACTAAAGAATTGATAAAGTCAAGAAATAGAACTAAACAGCTTGAAAAAGAATTCAATTCTTCATTGTTTCAGCTGGGAAATAGACTTGGTGGTGGAACTCCAGCCGAGCTTATTTTCGGCAGAATTGCTGAGGGTGCAAAAGGATTAATGACTGAAGATTTCTTTAGGAAAGTTAATTATAATATACAGCAAAATGGAATGTCGGTTGAAGAGGCTATTTTTAATCCTTCTAGGGGCGCTATAATATACTATCCGAGCGATCTAATTTCTACAAGTATGAAAATAATGGTTGAAAGTGTCAAGAAAGGCCTTAAAGTGGCAGCTTCAAGCTTAATGTCTATCTCAGAATATTTAAAGAATATGGATAAAATTAATGAGAGACTTAAAGATCTTTTAGCAGAAATTTCCTCTGATATGAAAAGCAATATGACTTTCTTAGCACCTTTATTATCTGGAGTTGTTGTAGGATTGGCAAGCATGATTACTCTTATATTATTAAAGTTAAGAACTCTAGTTCAATTGGGCGATTTGGCGGCGGGAGGCGGGGCATTTGGACTGGGGGGATTATTAAATATATTTGATGTTTCGCAGATTATCCCACCCTATTTCCTTCAGATTTCAGTCAGCATTTATATAATTCAAATTATATTTATACTTACTGGAACTTTAGTTGTCATAGATTCGGGAGAGGATAAATTGCAAAAAACTAATCAATCTGGAAAGAATCTTAAAAGAGGAATGCTGCTTTATTTGCTTGTCGCCTTTGTGGCTATAGTCGCACTCTCTTTGCTTTCAATAATTGTATTAGCCAATATATAACTTTATTTGATATTAATCACCTCTTTTTTGTCAAATTTATCATATCTTAAAGATATTTCTTAATCATCTCTTTTTTGATAAGTTATTGTTGGGTTTTGTTTTTTTTATTAGCTTGTTATCCATTATTATTTTATCACCCCTTTTTATTTTGAGTCTTCATTGCGGTATTGTTATTTTATCTTCTTAATTTCTTATTGACTTGTTATTTAGTTGATTATTTCTATTATCAATTATTATTTAAGCATCTTTTTAATTTTAAGCACTTACTGTGTGTTGTTATTTTCCCCTTTAATTTTATGAAGTTTTTTTAGGCGCTTTTATTATTAATAACTTTAGTGAAGATATTGGATTATTTGTCAGGCTAGTTAAATTTATAACACTTAGTGCATTGTTTATTTTATGAAAGGGAAAAGAGGAGATAGCGATAGTGTTTGGAGTACTATAGTTCCTTACTTGCTTGCTGCGGCCGCACTTCTTATAGGTTTTATCCTTATTAGGGTTTTTATGAATAACGGTGAGATAAATATAGGTTTCTTGAAGAATCTCTTTGGATAAAATGAGAAAGAGTGGCTTGTTTGGCGATGTTGAAAGTATGATAATTACCGTGTTAGTTATAGTTCTTATTTTGGCCATTATAAATGCTTCAAATATAGTCAATTACGTTAAGATTATTCTTCCTAATTTTGGGGGAGGGGGAGGGGTTGTTGACGGTGGGGGTAGCAGCCAGATGAGGGATAAGTGTGAAAGATCTATTGGTTTTATAAAATCTGACGAAATCTATTTCAGCGGAGAAAAAATAAGTTTATACTTAAGCGGAAGTGATATTTATGTTAATGACGGCAGCGTCTTTTCACGAGATCCTACAATAGGAAATTTAGGAAAGGACAATGAAATAACCATCTTTCCTGAATTTTTGGATGCTACTGGAAGATATAGTGAATATAAAGATTCTCTCCCCAACATTGATGTTTTAATAATATTGGATAAGGCATTTAAGCTTGGTTTGAATAATGAAATTTGTGTTGATGAGTCAGTTGTAACGGGTACTATGGAGACTCAGAAGATAGAAAGTCAAACACTTTCATTGCTCTTTACAGAAGCAGATAATGATGAAGTTTTTGTGAAATGGGTTTATGGGAAAGGTCCAGCAATTAAATTGAGAGCTAATCAAGAAACTAAATTCGATGTCTGGATTTTCATAAAAGATCACCCTATTTTTGAAGACCCTTCCATAAAAGAGGGATTTTATGGAGCTGATTTAAGGACGGCTAAGGGTCTTTTAAATTCAGACTCGCCGGCAAAGCTTGCCGTTAATGTCTGGAGTCTTTCTGCTAGGGGCGATGTTCTATTGCAAGGAAAAGAAGATGTTGATCCGGTAAGCGAAGTGTATAAATTATTTTATGGAAGTGTAAATGCCCCAGAAGATAAAGTTTACTCAGATAAATTAAAAGCCCAATCACAAACAGCTTAAAAATAAGAAATGAAAGAAATAAATAAAAAAGCAGATTTGATGCCTGAAACGTTAAAGATTATTGTAGCTGTTGTTGGAATCTTAATTCTTCTAGGTCTGGCTTTTGCCATTTATTCAGGATTTGCAAATAAAACTGAAAAGAGGCAGGCAGAAGCAACTTTAGATCAAATTATCTTCTCTGTAAATTCGGCCGCGGTAAAAGGGGGTGTTGCTAATAAGCTAGTTATACTCTCACCTAGAAGATGGAGTATAAAGTCAATTGCTAGAGAGTCAATGGAAAGCGTGAAGTGTTTTGGAGAAGGATGTATTTGCATTTGTCCGGCTAACTCTGTAAAAAGTAGCGAAGAATGTTTTACAAAGGGTGTTTGTAAGAGCGTTACCAGTCAGATTAATATAAAAGACAGCTGCGGTGTTAGTTTTGTTGAGAATTGTTTGGACTTTGAAAGTTTGCCTGCTAATTTGTTTATTGAGAAGAAGGGAGATATAGTTGAATTGAAAACAGGCGAAGATGTTGAGGGAGAAAAAGAAGCAGTAAACCTCTTAGATTACAAAAAAGATTTTAGTTCTAAGAGCGTTCAAGAATTAATTGTGAGTTTAGGCGAAGATATTGATAAAGACAGGGCTAGTGGTATTAGTGGGGAAAGCGAATATAGATCTGGCTTAAGGAAAGAATTGGATGAAACAGTCAAAAAGTATATCGCTGAATTGCAGCCCGAGAAAAAATATAAAATTAAGGATAGTTTCAGATGGACTTTTGTTGTTAATCACAATGGTGTAATTTATAGCTTAAATAACGATCGTGTTACTGAAAAATTTGAATTAAATAAGATCTTAGCGTCCACAAATTATGAATTTGGGAC
>Ga0209542_10004435_pt1 | contig 28901 bp, 28 predicted proteins | sample RifCSPhighO2_01_FD_184028 | JGI IMG/M metagenome (GOLD analysis project Ga0209542, IMG submission 184028) | Soil microbial communities from Rifle, Colorado - Rifle CSP2_plank highO2_0.1 (SPAdes) (version 2) | ecosystem: Environmental > Terrestrial > Deep subsurface > Rock core/Sediment ...
TTCTCGTGCCGATGGTGTATCGTTGTTCTTTAGGAATATGAAGCGCTATCGTAATCCACAACAGATAAGCCTCTTTGATATGCCCGAGAATAACGGCATTTTCGAGAGAGAGAGAGAGAGAGAGAGTAGAAAGCCGCGCCCGCGGCGATTGAGAGTTTTGCATACATACAAGGATATCATATCGGTAAAAAATCTGCTTATCTCATGGCAAGAGTTTGTACACGACAAGAAGAAGCGAAAGGATGTGGCCGAGTTTCTCGTCCGTTTTTTAGACCAGACACTCAAACTACACCAAGAGCTCAAAGAGGAGACATATCAGCACGGTGGCTACGAGGCGTTCAAGTTGAACGATCCAAAACCGCGCGATATCCACAAGGCCCTTGTGCGTGACCGGCTTGTGCACCACGCGCTTTGTCGGATTATATATCCATTTTTTGACCGCAAGTTTATCCACGATTCCTATTCATGTCGCGTCGGAAAAGGCACACACGCGGCGATGAATCGCTTTCGTACCTTTGCCCGCGAAGTTTCCCGAAACGACAGACGCACCTGCTGGGTACTCAAATGTGATATCCGAAAGTTTTTTGCCAACATTGACCACGAAATTTTGAAAGCAATTTTAGGAAAACATATTAAAAACAAAAGTGTCATCTGGCTCTGTGGGCAGATTATCGACAGTTTCCATACCGAAGGCAACGCCAGCCTCGGTCTTCCTCTCGGCAATCTTACCAGCCAGCTTTTTGTAAACGTGTACATGAATGAGTTCGATCACTTTATGAAGCGAGAACTCAAAGCAAGGCGGTATGTGCGCTATGCCGATGATTTTGTCATTTTGCAAAATGACAAAACGTATTTAGAAAACTTACTGCCGCAGATCTCAAAATTTTTGGAAACGAAACTAAAGCTCTCCCTACATCCAAATAAGGTAAGCATCGCGACTTTTGCTTCCGGTGTTGATTTCTTGGGTTGGGTGCATTTCCCCACGCATCGTGTCTTACGTAATGCGACAAAATGGAGAATGCTACGAAAAATCGAGCGTGAGTGTACTCCGCAAACCCTAGCTTCGTATAAAGGGATGCTGTCTCATGGCAATGCGTATAAACTACAATCCACGCTACAATAGCCCAATGGTACGTAAAGAAAAAAATAATACTGTCCAGCTGAAGGCTAGGGGAGGGCATCCCGAAGAAAAAATAAAGTTGTACGGATTTTCAAAACCCGAGTACGAGCTCGAGTTTTTGGCGAAGGACATACAAGAAAAAATAAAAAAAGGAATAAAGCCCGAGGAGATTGCGGTGTTTTATAGAGACAATAAAGACGCAGACGAGCTCATTCGTGTGCTGGAAAAAAGTGCGGTGCCGTTTGTGGTGGAGAGCGACCAAAATATTCTCTCTGACCCCGATATGCGCAAATTTCTTGTGCTTTTGCGCGCAGTGGAGAATTTCGGCGATGAACGAACTTTGATTGAACTTTTGCATATAGATTTTCTTGGCTTTGACCAGTTAGATTTGTATAAAGTGATTATCCCCGCCAGGACAAAAAAGCCTCTCAACTACACTCGGGGTAAAAAACTTCTTTCGATTGTTGAATCTAAGAGGGAATTACTTGCCTCCAAGGTGGAAAAGCCGGAAAAGTTTTTGAAACTCTACCAGCTTATCTCATCGTGGCGTAGTTTCTCATTCAACCATTCACTCTTTGATCTACTCGAAACAATCTCGCGCGAATCCGGACTTGTTGGCCACCTGGTCGCCAACAAGGAGGGGCCGGAGAAGCTCGAGAAGCTCTCTGGATTTTTTGAGGAGGTCAAAGCGCTCGTTCTTCGCCACCGCGAGTATCGCCTTGCCGATTTGCTTGCCTACCTCGATCTCGTCTCCGAACACAACGTGGTGGTAAAAAAAGATGCGAGAGGCCGCACCCCCGGAGCCGTCCGCCTCATGACCGCGCACCGCTCCAAAGGCCTCGAATTCGACTACGTCTACATAATAGGTGCCACCGACGGCCATTGGGGCAACCGGAGATCGGTGAACCATTTTGAGTTAGGATAATTGACCCAATTTGTCTAAATCGTATCATTTTGATACGATAGAACCACTGTATTGATACGATTGTATGAACAAAATCAGCTCAAAACACAAAAAGACCCTCAATATTATTCTTGAAAAAGGCGAAGCTAAATCGTCGGATATTCACGCCGAGCTAGTTAGGGCAGGCGAAGATTTATCGTTAGTGACAGTAAAAAGGATGCTTTCGGAGATGGTGGAAGCAGAGTTACTTGTCGTAAACGGTTCTGGGCCAGCCACTGCATATACGGCAAGCACCACTGGTCGTATTAACGCAGACATTGATGCTAAAAAATATTGTGCCACCGAGCCGGACAAGCGTTTCGGTTTAAGTACCTATAATTTCGACCTCTTTTCCGCACTGCCACCTCGTTTATTTAGTGATGAGGAGATAAAAATAATGGATGGAGCAACAGCCATATATAGCGAGAGAATAAAAGATGTGCCAGAAGCGATTCAAAAAAAGGAGCTAGAACGTCTCATTATAGAACTTTCTTGGAAGTCTTCAAAAATTGAGGGTAATACCTACACACTTCTTGATACTGAAAGGTTGTTATTGGAAAACAAAGAAGCGCCGGGGCATTCTGCAAGTGAAGCTCGTATGATTTTGAATCATAAAAACGCTTTTAACTTTATTCATGATAACAAAACTGAATTCAAAAATATCACGCTTGCCAATCTAGAAAAGTTGCACACAATCTTGGTTGAGGATTTGAGCATTGGTTTTGGTTTGCGAAATAAACTTGTGGGAGTTGTTGGTTCAAAATATCGGCCACTGGATAACGGACACCAAATCAAAGAAGCAGTCGAGGCTCTTATTGATGCTGTACGAAAAGCCGGAGCGCCAGAAGCCAAGGCCCTCATCGCTCTTTCAGGCATCAGCTATGTTCAACCTTTTGAGGATGGTAATAAAAGAACGTCGCGCCTGATGGCTAACGCGCTACTTTTGGCGCATGATCGGGCACCTCTTTCATATCGAAGTGTAGATGAGGACGGTTATCGCGAGGCCATGTTAGTTTTTTACGAAATCAACTCAATTGTACCCATCAAAAATATTTTCGTAGATCAGTACGAATTTGCAGCAAAAAATTACGCTGTTAAATAGTAAGGCCTAGAATTTGACTACGTTTTCATCACTGGCTCCGTGGACGCTTGGCCCGCCGAAGGTCTTGCTTGCTCGGCGTAGCCTTGGCGTAGCGGGGACGAAGGCGGGGCCACTGGGGAGGAAGAAAAATTAGAGAGACATTTGGCCTTTCGAGTCGGGCTTGACAAATATACATTAATCTGCTAGGCTAGATATAAGTTTCAGCCGATTCCCGGCTGGAAAGTTCCAAATGGTAGGATAAAAGAACGCCTACCGGAAAGGAAAACATGAGAAAGTATCTCATGTCGCTCTTTCTCACCATGGCAACGACGATGGGGGCATACGCGATTGCGCTTGACCACGGGGCGACCCGTGAGCACGCGCTTCTAATCGCCGCCGCCGCCGCCGCCGCCTTCGCCGTCGCCGCCGCCGCCGCCGTCGTCGCCGTCGTCGCCGTCGTCGCCGTCGTCGCCGTCGCCGCCGCCGCCGTCGCCGCCGTCGCCGCCGCCGCCGCCGATGAACTCAAGGTCAAGGTTCGCTGGGTTCTACTTGCGAACTTGGCGACTCTGGCTTTTGTCTTCGCTGGGCTGGCCAGTATGAACCCGACATACATTTTTGGGTTTATGCTCTCCGGCGGGTTTATTCTTCGGTGGATTGGAGACATGCCCAAGGCGGAGCTGGAAGCCACGAGGGAGGAAGAGAAGGTCTGATCTCTCTGCGCCCGTCGTTCTTGTCCACTGAGGACAGAAACGACGGGCGCTTCTCCATTCCAACTATCAAGCATTGGGTGTTTGATAGTTGAGCACAGATGGCCACTAGCGTCTCGCGCGCCGGTGGCTTTTTACTTTTTCGCGATTGACAACGCTTGTTTACTTTCTATATAATGCAAAGCATGAAAGGTAAGTCCTTGACTAAAACTTCAAAAACACACTCATTTGCCGTTGTATACGAAGCCGATCCAGACGGTGGCTTTGTCGCGTTTGCGCCAAATTTACCAGGCTGCCACTCACAAGGTGACACACTTGAAGAAGCAGAAGAGAATATAAAAGAAGCCATCGAGGTATATATGGAAAGTCTTGCTTTGCATAAACAGCCAGCTCCACAAGAAAGGAAAACTTTTCAAGGAACAGTGAATGTGCCTGTTCGTATTGCCTGATCATGTCTCGAGTTCCCAGTCTTACGTCGAAGCAGGTTATCCGTGCTTTGAAGCAGGCGGGGTTTATTGAAGATCGTCAAAAAGGCAGTCATCTCGTTTTATATAATTACGATACTGGTGCTCGCACGGTCGTGCCAGTTCACGGAGGAAAGACGATAAAAAAGTCGCTTCTTTTTGCAATCATCCACGATGCGGGCCTCACGCTACAAGAATTTTTGAAACTTTTGTGATTGGTGCTAACTCTGACGATGAGCGAAGGTTGTTTTATGTGGCTCTGACGCGGGCGCGAAAGGGGGTGATTATTACTTACTCGAAGACGGGGGCGTCGGGCGAGGAGCTTTTACCCAGTCAGTTTGTTGAGGAGATTTTGCCTTCGCTTGTCGAGCATGTTGACGTGGAGCCGTTTGAAAAGACTTTCAAAAAAAGTCAGGCCAAACGAATGGGGCGCGTGCGGGCGCGGAAGGTGGCGATGAAGGACAAAGCGTACTTGAACGAACTTTTTCTTACACAAGGACTTTCGGTGACGGCGCTTAATAATTATCTCACTTGCCCGTGGCAGTATTTTTACAACAACCTCATTCGCATTCCGCACGCGCTTAATAAACACATGCTCTATGGTACGGCTGTACACGCGACACTCCATGAATTTTTTAACCGGTATCGCGTAAATGAAGATTTGACTAAAAAAGAACTCCTCGCACTTTTTGAACAAAAACTTAGGGAACAGCCACTAGCCGAAAGTGAGTTTGAGGAAACACTTGAGAAAGGGAAGAAGGCGCTTGCGGGTTACTACGACACCTACCGAAAAACGTGGACGAGAAACGTACTGAACGAATTTAAAATCAAAGGAGCACTTTTCCCCGTTAAAATGTCAACATCGGATGTTGACATTCCGTTGACGGGCGTGCTCGACAAGATGGAGTTTCTAAATGATCATGAAGTGAACGTCGTAGACTACAAGACAGGCAAGCCAAAATCGCGTAATGCAATCATAAAAGCAGGCTACTATCGGCAACTTGTGTTTTATAAGCTTTTACTCGATTTATATTCACTTGGCGGCAAGGCCGCCAAGTATGAGATGGTGAGTGGGGAGATTGATTTTGTAGAGCCTGATGAGCGGGGGAAGTATCGCAAGGAGAAGTTTGAAGTGAACGACGCGGACCTTGTCGAGTTAAAAGAAACTATCGCTCGCGTCACGCATGAGATTCTCAACCTCTCGTTTTGGTCAACTCACTGTGAAGACAAAAAATGCGAGTTTTGTGTTTTACGAAAAATGATGAAATAATATCTATATGTACGAAAAAAAGTTGGGGAAACGGACGCGGAATTTGTTTGATCCAGGATCGAAAGAGCCGTTCAAACTTTCGCGGTCGCGGCTTGAAAACTTTATGCGCTGTCCGCGATGTTTTTATCTTGATCGTAGGCTTGGTGTGGAACAACCACCGGGATATCCATTCAACTTAAACTCCGCTGTCGACCATCTCTTGAAGAAGGAGTTCGATATTCACCGCGCAGAGGGCGTCGCGCATCCGCTGATGAAGCATTATGGGATTGACGCCGTGCCATACCAGCATGATGATTTAAATATCTGGCGAGAGAATTTTAAAGGCGTTTCTTTTTATCACGCGCCAACAAATTTCACTTTTTCCGGAGCAGTTGATGATGTGTGGGTCAATCCGGCTGGTGAACTACGTGTGGTTGATTACAAAGCAACATCAAAAGACGCAGAGGTGACGCTCGACGCGGACTGGCAAGATGGTTACAAGCGCCAGATGGAGATTTACCAGTGGCTTTTGCGTGCCAATAAATTTAAAGTTTCAAACACCGGTTACTTCGTCTATGCCAACGGCAAGCGTGACCGCGAAGCGTTTGACGGCAAGCTCGAATTTGATGTCAAAATTATTCCATACGAAGGTAGCGATACTTGGGTAGAGAAAGCCTTAACCGATGCAAGGGAGTGTCTTTCTGGCGAACTACCTCCCATGAATGACGAGTGCGAGTACTGCGTTTATAGGTCAATTGCTCGTGAAGTTGAAGCTTAGTGTTCGTGTTTCCCATTAAGTCTTAGGCCGATAATTATAGCGACCAACATCACTGCGCCCAAAACAAAATAAAGCTGGTCTATGCTTACAAAAATAAGAATAATACTTGCCGAGAGTGGCGCTATGATGTAAGCAAGTGGGTCAGAGTCGCGGAACAGTTCTATGGCGTTTGTATTAGTGGGGCTGATTTTCCTAAAGAAGTATATTTCACTCATACTCTCTACAAAGCTTGCTCCTATACGAGACAAGAACAGTACTCCTATCCAAAGTGGTATCGAAGCAACGGTTATGAGGGGCATTATGATAACCGAAACAGCCATGATAACGAGCCCTACTATAAGTATCTCTTTCTCACCTCCAAACTTGTCGGTAATTTTACCAAGCGGCATTTCGAAAAGTACATAAGGTAGAAGCATTATCGAAAAAATCACTCCCAGTATCTTCCAGTCAAAACCAATTGTCTCGTGCAGGTAAATTGGAGTGTATATGGTCATCCAAGCAAAGAAAAAGTTCATTAAAAAACGTATAAGTATGATTTTAGCAATGTGGCCATCGTGGAGTAAAACTTTAGCAGTTCGCCAAAATGGCTTGGACGGCCGATGGCGCACTTTTACGTGCCTAATCGTTGCAAATAGTAGAACGACTACTACAAGTACAATAAAAATAGACACTAAGTACATGCGCTGGTAGATCACGCTATCTCGTAACACAAAAGCAATTAAAAGTGGGGCAAGAAACCATGCTAAGTTTACTGACGACAAATAACTCCCTCTCGTTTCTCCGATATTCTTGTGGGTTGAGACTTGTTCAAGATAAATATCAAAATTAGTACGGCTGACCACAATTATCGAGTAGTGAATGACAAAAAAAGCAATCGCTAATATTGGGATAGAGGTGAAGGAGAGCCCGGTAAGCGCAAGCAAAGCTACAATTATGAAAGTAAGCATTGTGGCAAAATTGCCAAACTTGGCAAACAGAGTGCCCAAATTGCTCACGATTATTATCGAGAGTAGGGAAGCGATTATATAAAGAAGGCCGATTTTATCGAGCCCTATGAACTGCTCTAAGTAAGAAGAGTTTATGAAGTCAGTAGCGGCAACATGGACAGTAAATAGAAAACCTATGAAATAGAGGATGTGTTTTATCCTACGTGGCAGTTCACGCTTGGGCTCCAAGTGCATGGAGACATTATATCTCCAATAGCACAGGCAATACTATCGGTCTTTTCCCCGTTTTCTGTAATAAGAAGCGAGTAACTTTTTCTCTAACATTGTTTTTGATGTAATCGAAGTTAATTGGGTGCATTTGATGGCTGCTCTCTTCGATCGTTCGCTTAGTCATGGTTCGCGCCTCTCGTAGGAGTTCCTGTGACTCCTTTAGGTAAACAAAACCTCGCGAAATTATGTCGGGCGATTTGCGAACTTTCCCTGTTGTCGGATCTATGGCCGCAATTATCACAAATATTCCATCTTGAGATAGTTGCTGGCGGTCTTTTATGACAGGAGATTGTCCTTCTGAAACGGTTGATCCATCTACAAACATTGGTGTTGCGGGGACTTTTTCTCGATGTAGTTTAACGGTTTTTTCGTCGATGATATCTATTATGCTTCCGTTGTCGGCAAAGATCACATTTTCTCTGGGAAACCCAGCATCTACCACTGCATCGGCGTGAGCGTGAAGCATTGATCGGTAACCGTAGCCTGGCATGAAGAACGTAGGGTTAACTTCTCCGTTGATCCAAGCAAGCTCACCGGCGTTGCCGTGGCCTGTGGAGTGCACATCGGATGTTCGGTAGGTGATTATCTTTACGTTGTGTCGGTATAGATTATCTTTCAAATCTTGGACTGATACTTCATTGCCGGGGATGACCGAGGAAGAAAGAACAATTGTGTCGGTCGGTCTTAATTTGAGGTACTTATGAACTCCGCGCGAAGCTCGGGGGATAGCCGCGAACTCTTCTCCTTGGGCTCCTGTGGCAAGGACAAGTACTTTGTCTTGCGGGTAGTCTTCGATGCTCCTAATATCTACGATGCTGTCTTTTTTGGGTTTTAGTAAGCCCGCAGCTATTGCTACTTCGATGTTGGTTTTGATACTGCGACCATCGGTCACTATTTTCTTGCCAAGTTTTTCGGCGATCTGGATTATTTTGATCATTCGCTCAAACTGCGAAGCGAAAGTTCCGACTATTATCCTACCTTTGATTTCGGTGATTACTTTTTCGAGATTCTGGTGCACCTCGCGTTCGGTGATAGAGAACCCTGGTCGCTCGGCGTTCGTGGAGTCTGCAATAAAGAGAAGGTTTTTTTCTTTTTTAAGTTTACCCCAAGATTTTTTTTCTTCGTCTGTTGGTACTCCGTCTTTGTGATCAAGTTTTAGGTCTCCAGAGAGAATGATGTTGCCGTACTTCGTCTCGATTTTTATTCCCATTGAGTCGGGGATTGAGTGAGTTACTGCAAAAGGCTCAACGTAAGTAGAGCCAAGTTTTATTCGTTTGCCTGGCTCTACGATGTGTATTGTCAGAGGATCTAGATGGGGGAACTCATCCTGTCTCTTTTTAATCATGAGGGAGGTAAGCTCCCGTGTGTATATAGGCGGGTTACCTATACGTGACATAATGTAAGGAATACCGCCAATGTGGTCTAAGTGGCCGTGAGTAATCAGGACTCCACGGATTTTTTTCTTTCGGGCCTCTAGATATTTAACGTTAGGAAGTACGTAGCTTACGCCCGGTGCGTCAACTTCGGTTACAAACTCAAAGCCCATATCAGAGATTAAGATATCTTCGCCAACTTCAATGATGATCATGTTGCGGCCAACCTCCTCGACGCCACCCAAGGGAATTACTCGGATTATATCTTTATCTTCAGGCCTAGCTTTTGGAACTTCAATCGTCTGCGCCCTGATTATTTTCTTGGGGGCGTGAACTCTCGCTCCCGGCTTGTGTGCTCCCATACGTCGATTTGTCGGCCTATGGTGTGGAGCGTTTGGACTATTTAGCATGTGGTTTTATTTGCATGTAATTAATTTAAGAATTCCCAGATTGGTTCTGTATATATGTACCATGCTGATACAGATGAAAATCGATCAGATGGCCCACCCAAACCAGAAAGAGACACGTTGTGGACTTTTTCTCCCGGTACATATAAGTAATGTGGGCTGTAGAGGAATATTGCTGAAGTTTCAGCGTTCACTCCGTCTGCTAGCTGGGAGTAAAGCTCTTGGCGACTGGCCAAATCGCTAGTGGCCCTTAACTCTGTGGTTATTTTATCGACGGCAGAACTTGAGTACATTGCGATATTGAGCCCAGGGTCCAACCTTTGAGATGTATGCCAAAAAGCGAAAGGATCTGGGAAGCGACCAACAACCTCTCCGAAAAGTAGCGTTTCGTACTTTCTATTTCTGATCACGTCTTGGTTTAGATCACCAGTGTCAAAAACTTTTACTTCAACTCGCGCACCGATTTTCTCCCAGGAACTTTTAAGTTGGTCAGCTACTTGTTTTAACTCTTCCGAGTTTGACGTCGAAAGAGAAAACGATAACTTAAGTGTACTTGTTTTAGTTTTGAGCTCAAAGAGCCCGTCAGCGTTTTTCTTCCAACCGACTTTCGTTAAAATGGCTTCCGCTTCAGACGCACTTCCTATTGAGACTGTACCTTCATTAAACGGAGGGGGAAGTGGGCCGTGTAAGGGGGTGCCGTATCCAAGAAGGGTTTCTGATATGAGGTTGTCTTTATTTATAACTTTCTCTAGAGCCAATCTAACCTCTTTGCGTGCCAATATACTTGTGTTTTTTTGATCAAAAAACACACCAAAGACTCGTGGCAAAGGTGCCTCAAGAACTTTTACACCTTGGGATTCTAGAAGTTGGGCCGTAATCGGAGTGATGCCACTTAAGCTTGTAATGGCGCCGCTTTTAAAGGCCGCCACTAACGCCTCTTCGTTGGAGTAGAAAGATATTTTGATTTTAGGAATATAAGCTTCGCCCGCCAGGTGCTTCTTCCATGATTTTAGGTTTATATACTCTGGTATACCGGATTTGTTCTGGTTTACCTCATTAATGAAGTACGGCCCGGAGCCTATCGCGTTTAAGTTAGCGGTGCTGTAGAGCATTTCGTTGGCACGAACGCTTTCCCAGATATGCTTAGGGATTATTCCAATAGTTAAGTTCTCGGCAAAAGGAGTATAAGCGGCGGCTAGAGTAAACTTAATTGTACGGTCGTCGGTTTTTTCTGCAGTTACTCCCTCCCAACTTGCTTTGTGCGGACTTCTGGTTTCTGGGTCCTGTATTCGCTCAATAGTGAAGAGCACGTCGTCGGCTGTCAGGGGCACATTGTCATGCCACAGAAGGTTGTCTTTTAGAGTAACCGTTACAGTTTTTTGGTCAGGGGAGAAAATAAACTCTTCAGCAAGGTCGGCTGTGTAAGAACCGTCACTTTCGGCCTTGAGGAGACCGTCAAAAACTAGTTCTGAAAGATCGCGATCAGGGTCAGATACTGCAAGCACTGGATTAATGAAACGTGGGACGCCGACGATTCCTTCTTTAACTATCCCGCCTTTGATAGGGGTTTGAGCAAAAAGCTTTTTGTTTACGATTCCGAGGAGTGTCAAGGTGCTCACCAAGAACACTACGACCAAAAACATGAGCAGGGATCTCTCAGACTTGGTTAACTTTTCGACCACCCTCATAACCTCTCGTGGTTCCGGTAGTCTAGCCCCGGTATCTTTTTTGTTTGATGTATAAGAAAAACTTTTCACGACTAATTACTTAGTATTTAGAGTTTATTAAACTGTCGATAAATTTAAGATGACGAATTTTAAGAACGGAGAAATAAAGCGGTTAGAGAGGTTAAGGCGAAAAGAATACCAAGTATAACGGTTGCATTTAATAGGACTTTTTCGGCACCACGGCGAGTGCGCTGGAAGTTTTCTCCAGAACTACCTCCGAATCCAGCACCTAGCCCTGCTTCGCTCTGTTGTAGCAAAACAGCAATGATCAGGAGAACCGAAAGGACTATTTGCACCCAAGGTAATATCGTGACGATAAGTTCCATAAAATCAGTTGGTCGCATACTATCATACCCTTGCGCGGCGTGCAACTATGAGTATAATTGTATCTCGCAAGGTAAGATAGAAGTTAAATAAATTTTATGGCCCAAAAGAAAAGTATAAATAAGGATATGAAGAAAAACATTTCACTAAAAGCAAAAGCCCACATGGGATTGAGGCCACTAGCAGACAGGGTTCTAGTAGAGCCCCTAAACCGTGATGATGAGACCTTAACCAAAAGTGGCATCATAATCCCCGAGACAGTTGATAAAGAGAAGCCATACCAGGGTAAGGTTTTGGCAGTTGGCCCCGGTAAATACGAAGATGGCAAACTTACCCCCATGACAGTAAGGGTGGGGGATAAGGTTGTATTTTCGAAATACAGTCCCGACGAAATAAAGATTAACGACAAGGAGTATTACATTATAAGTGAATCAAGCATTCTTGCTGTTCTAGAATAAAATTATGGCAAAACAAGTTATATTTTCCGACGAAGCACGCGAGGCCCTAAAGCGGGGTGTCGACAAAGTTGCCAGAGCCGTTCGCATCACCCTTGGACCAAAAGGTCGCAACGCTGTAATCGACAAGGGCTACGGTGCCCCGATGATTACAAACGATGGGGTTACAATTGCCAAAGAGATTAGCCTTCCTGACAAGATCGAAAATCTTGGCGCCGAGATCATTAAAGAGGTGGCGTCCAAGACCAACGAATCAGCTGGTGATGGTACTACTACGGCAACAGTTTTGGCACAGTCTCTGATATCACTTGGCTTTAAGCGCACGGCTTTGGGTGTAAACACCATGGGAGTAAAGATTGGTATCGAAGCCGCTACCAAAGAAGTTGTGGCTATTCTTAAAACTTTGGCTAAGCCAATCAAAAGCAAAGAGGAGATAGCTCAAGTAGCTACTATTTCGGCCGAGTCAGCAGAGTTTGGCAACATTATCGCTGATGCGATCGATAAAGTTGGCAAAGATGGTGTGGTGACCGTCGAGGAGTCGCAGTCGTTTGGCGTAGAGAGCGAAATCGTGGAGGGTATGCAGTTCGATAAAGGCTACGTCTCTCCTTATCTGATTACTAACACTGAACGAATGGAGGCCGAGTACAAAGATCCGTTTATACTTTTAGTAGACAAAAAGATCTCATCTGCCAAAGAGATCATCCCTGCGCTCGAGAGAGTGGCCGAGGCCGGCCGCAAAGATCTGGTGATTATCGCTGAAGACATTGATGGCGAAGCTCTTGGCACGATCATCGTTAACAAGCTTCGCGGAGCCTTCAATACACTTGCCATCAAAGCTCCAGGTTATGGAGACCGTCGCAAAGAGATGCTCCAAGACATTGCTATCCTAACCGGTGGCACAGTCATTTCGGAAGAGACTGGCCACAAGCTTGAAAATATTGAGATAGGAATGTTTGGACGTTCGCGCAAAGTAATTGCCACTAAAGACAACACCACAGTTATAGGCGGCAAAGGCAAAAAAGCGGATATTGAAAAACGAGTTGCCCAGCTTCGCGCCGCGATTGCCGACTCTGATTCAAAGTTCGATAAAGAAAAGCTTCAGGAGCGACTCGGTAAACTTTCAGGTGGTGTAGCTGTGATAAAAGTCGGTGCCGCTACCGAAACAGAGATGAAATATAAAAAACTAAAGATCGAGGATGCAGTTGAGGCGACCAAAGCGGCCGTTGAGGAGGGGATCGTCCCCGGTGGTGGCTCGGCTTTGATTCACGCAGGTAAATATGTCGGCAAAAAAACGATCAAATCTCCGTCGGAAGATATTGCCAAAGAGTTTCAGGTGGGAGTCGAGATACTACTCGCATCACTCTCTGCTCCTCTTAAACAAATACTCGAAAACGCTGGCAAAGAAAACGGTGCCGTAATCTTAGAGAAGGTTCTCTCTTTGGGTGACAGTTCCGGCTACGATGCAAATGCGGACGAGGTCCTAAAAGATATGTATGCAAAAGGCATAATCGATCCAGTTAAGGTTACTCGAATGTGTCTGCAAAACGCTGCTTCAGCTGCCGCGATACTCCTTACCACCGAAGTTGCTATTACAGATATTCCCGAAAAGAAAGATAAGGGTGCCGGTAGCCAGAGTGACGAATCAGGCGGAATGTATTAAAACTCGTGTCGTAAAATGAAAAATCAGAAGGCCCCACCCGGGGCTTTTTGATTTGAATTAACAATCCACCTACTTAACAAATACCACCGATCGGTGTACAATGTTAATATGAAAAATATTGTTACACCTGTCATTCTCGATATACTTCAAGCTGGAACATATGTAACCACAGATCTGTTCGATACAATGCTCCGCTCTTATCCGGACTCTTATAAAACAGTTAAACGCAAGTTTTATAATAGACAACCACTAGAGCTGACGTGGTCGAAGTTATATAAGGAGAGGCAAAGTTTTTCTGCAACACTTTCAAGACTGCAGAAGCAAGGTCTTATTGCAAAGAAGACTAGGCAAGGGAAGTGGTCCATAACAGATCTTGGGCTCCGGAAATTTGAGGGCTCAAGCATTTCAATTATTGATAGGTTTTCGTGCGGAGATAAAGAAAACAAGACTACAATTATAAGTTATGATATTCCAGAAAGTTTGAGTAAGCAGAGGTGGTGGTTGCGAGGGGTCCTAAAAATATTGGAGTTTGAAATGATTCACAAAAGTTTTTGGGTAGGCAATAAACGTTTATCCTACGAGTTTATTAAAGAGCTAAGAAAGAGGGGTTTATTTAAGTATGTTGAAATACTTGAGATTAATAAACGTGGAACATTGGATAAAATTACACATTAAGTTTAAATTAACAAAATGCACCGATCGGAAGAGTTTGTTAAGTTCGTTGGAGGTTTCCTGATGTAAGTGTGTTTTTATAAAAGACGAAAGCGCACCAGGGCGGGACCTGAAACCTGGTGGCTTCGTCTCGCGCGTGGTGCGCTACTTGGGCTTGTCACTCTGTTCCATTGCTTCGGCGTAGCAGCGTGCACCAGCCCGGAAAACCCCTTCGAAGATCTTGTCCATGTCCGGATGCATTACGCAGAGCCCCCGGATGACGTCCACGGCATTTGAGTGGCCGAGTTCAGCTATTTCGTCCAGTGTCTTGGATCCGAAGATCCGCTTGTAGTCGCGGTCGAGGGAACATTCGTCCGGTATTCCCTTTCTCCTCTCTAATCGAGCCGCAATTCCGGCCCATGAGTGTTCGAACAGTATGAAACGTGCGGGGAGAGACATAGCCTTTCCGTTCTGGTCCCGAGATAAAGGTACTTGCGGGGAGGGGAAAAGTCAAATATAATTACGACATGATCATACTTTGGATAATTATTGCGCTTATAGTCATCTGGGCAATCTGGACCTATAACCGCCTTATAAGTTTGAAGAACCGCTCCGAAGAAGCATGGAGTGATATCGAAGTGCAAATGAAGCGTCGCTACGACCTCATCCCAAATGTTGTGAGCACAGTTAAAGGTTATGCCACTCACGAGCAGACGGCTTTTGAAAAGGTTACCCAAGCACGCGCTAAGGCGATATCTGCCGGGAGCGTTGCCGAGCACGCAGACGCCGAGAACATGCTTACTGGAGCGTTGAAGTCACTCTTTGCGATTGCCGAAGCTTACCCCGAACTTAAAGCAAACGTAAACTTCCTTGAACTCCAAAGAGAGCTTTCGGATACTGAAAACAAGATTCAGGCTTCGAGGAGATTCTACAACGCTAACGTCCGCGACCTAAACACCAAAACAGAAATTTTCCCATCAAGCATCATCGCCAAACTGTTCCACTTTGGTAAACGACAGTTCTTCGATATTCCTGATGCTGGGCCCGAATCAGAGCCAGTAAAAGTTGCTTTCTAATAAATGATTGGGAATGGCGACGTTATACACACATAAAGACTCAAACATAGCTAAAACCTGGGTTCTAATGATCACTTTTTTAATAGTGATCATCGCTCTCGGGTGGTTTTTCGGCTACGTATTAAACGAACCAGCGATTCTTTATTTGGCAGTGTTAATAGCCATAATAATGAATATCACAAGCTACTGGTACTCTGACAAAATTGTAGTTCGCATTTCGGGCGCTAAACCTGCCGACCTAAATGAGTACAAGGAGCTTCACAGAGTCGTTGAAAACTTGGCAATTACAGCCGGTCTTCCCAAGCCACGGGTGTACGTGATTCTAGACTCGTCGCCAAACGCTTTCGCAACAGGCAGAGACCCGGCCCATGCGGTAGTGGCAGTGACAACGGGACTTCTTAATATCTTAGATCGCACCGAGCTTGAGGGAGTTATTGCGCACGAACTTTCGCACATAGGCAATCGCGATATTCTAGTTTCAACTGTTGCGGTTGTGTTGGTGGGTTTCGTGGTTTTAATTTCAGACTTCTTCCTGCGGTTTTCGTTTTTGGGTGGTGGCCGTGGTGGCGACAACGGCGGTCAGGCAAGGGGGGTGCTGGTACTTGTCGGCATAGTGCTTGCCATCTTGGCGCCGATTGTTGCGATGTTAATGCAACTAGCCATCTCTCGAAAGAGGGAGTTTTTGGCAGATGCGTCGGGCGCGCTTCTAACTCGTTACCCTGAAGGTCTCGCGAGTGCTCTGGCAAAAATCTCACAGACTGAACTACCACTTAAAAAAGCAAATCATGCCATTGCCCATCTTTATATATCCGATCCGTATGCTTCAAAGAAAACGGGGCTTCTAACAAAGATGTTTCAAACTCATCCACCCGTTGGAGAAAGGATCGCGGTTCTAGCAGATACACGATAACGAATGTTTTGTGGCGCATGGTATACTCTGCCCATGGCCGAAGATCAAAGCCTAAACAGTGAGAGCAGTTTTGGTTCTGACTTGGCGGGGAAACCAATTTCTCCGGAGCTTGAGAAGCTCATAGCAGGACTTTCTGTTCTCCAAAAAGAAGAGTGGAATGCGCGCATCAACCGGGACAAGGAGCTAGTTACACTTTCTGACAGTGATGGTGAGGACTATTTGAAAATGCAGGTTGGGCTTCTGTTTGAAGGGCTACCCCATGAGTTGAGGAGGCAGGCAGAGGAGTTGTGTCAGGATCTTTATAAGCGCAGGCCCGCTTTTAATAATGCCGAGATTTATAGATACATTAGGATTTTTGTAAAAACTCTCCGTCGTGCCTATCTCGACCCTCGAGTGTATCTGCAAGCATTTAATAGAAGGTATATAGAAGAAAAGCTCTTCGATTATATTGCCGAGGTTATTTCACGCGATGATGTTTTTGATGAAGATCTTTCTGGCGTTGCTCGTATTCACATAGACATGCGCGGACTGTTTGCGTTAAATGAGCTTGCTGGTCGCGAGATGGGAAACAAAGCCCTCATTAGATTTATCGATATGATTAAGCTCGGTACGACAACCGAGTGGCTTCACTCTCTTGGCTTTGAGATTATCACAAGTGCTGAACATCGAGACCAGTTTGGTGTCCTTGTGTTTGGTAAGACAAGCTTGAGACCTTATATTGCAGAGATTATTAGTCGCTACATTCTCGAGGCGGAGAGCATAAACTGCCGCGATCTAATTGGCTTGGCTCACCCTGCCGTATTAGAAAAAATTAAACTGATGGGCTTTGGGGGGTACATTGCTAAAGATGAGACATTTCATCTTTCGGCTAATGTTGGGGTTTGCCTTTTCGCAGAAGTTGTTGAGCACGCAAAGTTTGAATTATCTGATGGGGCATCGTACGCGACTGTTATACAAGGCCTCAAAGCGAGAATGTTTACGATTGCCGATAAGCGGGTGAGAGTTAATCAAAGCGAACAACGCGAAAGACTGGAAAAAGAAAACCCACTACGAGCTCTCTTGTATTCACGAATGGATCACGATCTGATTGAGCTAGAGAGCAGTCTCATCCAAAAAGAACGCCAACTCAAAGCTCTCGAAAAACAAATCGAAAGAAACGCAATTCTCCCTGAAGAGAATTAAATTACCTAACTAGAAAGGGAACTGTTGTGCCAGATGATAGAAAAGGATAATCTAAGGTTGCGATCCTGTGAGAGGCGGAGGGGTGCCAGAGCGGTCGAATGGGCCACCCTGGAAAGGTGGTATATCGGAAACGGTATCAGGAGTTCGAATCTCCTCCCCTCCGCCTCCTACGGGATGAATCTCCTCCCCTCCGCCGAGGGTTTTTGTTATACTTGGGCTAGCCATTAAAACTATTAATAATCAATTATGAACAGCAACAGTAAAACTATAATTTGGGTAATAGTCGGGATTATTGTAATTGTCGGAGCATTCCTAATTATCCGTGGCGATAATACGGCCGAGGCTCCATCGGGCGATTACACCAACGAAACTCCTCAAGGACAAGATAACGAGCCAGTGTCCGATAGTGATGACGAAGCAGTTGCACAGACACGCACTGTGACCTATACCGACAGTGGTTTCTCTCCAAGTGAGATTACTATTAAAAGGGGGGAGAAGGTTACCTTTGTTAATAGTTCGACTCACCAAATGTGGGTAGCTTCAGCCATGCACCCAACCCATACTACTTACCCCGGGTCTGATATTAAGCTCTGCGGAACTACGGATGTAATATTCGATGAGTGTGAAGGCGATGACCCAGGCGAATCTTGGTCATTCCCCTTTAACATCGTAGGTTCTTGGGGCTATCACAACCATCTATCGGCTAGCCACTTCGGGAAAGTGATCGTAACCGAATAAAGGATTTAAAACAAAAAAGAAAACAGCCCAGCCTCACGTGGGATTGATTTTTAATCAAAAAGTGATATAATTGGGCTAGCTCGTGTTGAGTAGTTGCCGAGCTCGCTTTGCGGGCTTGGAGGAAAGTCCGAACACGTGCCAATTTTGTTCACAAGATTGGCAGCAAGGTAGCGGGTAATGCCCGTCTGGAGTGATCCACGAGGTGCGAACAGAAACGACCCGGTTAAGTCCGGCTGAAACGGCTAAATCCTTACCCACGCGCAAGGCCGTGCCGAGCACTCTCAGAGTGCTCAGAGTGCCGCTACAGGTGATTGGCAACAGTCATCGCAGATAAATAACTACTCACTCTTCTTTATCGAAGATGGACAGAATTCGGCTTACAGGCACGAGCTAAAACAATCAGAAAGGCCACCTTAATGGGTGGCTTTTCTGTACTAAACAATCAGTCTTATTTTGTGTCTAGGGCGTTTGATGCCGCTTTTGGAGGCAAACTTTTCAAGTTCACGTATTTTGTAGATTCGATAACCGTTCTTATCTCGCTTAGCTTCGAGCTTTTTGGTTTTATCCCAGTTTCTTAGGGTTTCTACCGAAATACCCAAGATTTCTGAAGCCGATTTTATTGTAACGAAGCCCTTTTGCATTTATAATTGAGATTATGTTATTTTTTAAGTCTAACACATTTAGATAAATGGAAGGAGGTACCACAGAACTCAAGTTTGAAAAGGTAAGCTATATCCTACTTGTAGCATTAACCTTTTTACTTCCTATATTTTCAATCCCATCGGCATTTTTCCCGTTAGAGTTCGAAAAGAAGCTACTTATTAGCGGTATATCTATTGTTGTTCTTATAATCTGGCTTTTGGCTCGCATCGGAAGTGGGGGTCTTCACATCAAACTATCGAAGCTCGAGAAGGTTTTGGCAGTCGTCTACGTCGCCATGGCACTATCGGCCATTTTGTCGCCGGTGAGGATTGTCTCTCTAGGGGGGTTGGGTTTTGAGGTTACTACACTTTTATCGCTATTTGTTTTTGGGGCGCTTCTCTTTGCGGTTGCTAGGTACTTTACTCGGCTCGACAGGGCACTCGTTTTGTTTTTTGCCCTATCTGCTTCTTTGGCAGTAGTCTTTTTGCTACAGCTAGTAAGTTTATTTGTAGACCTTTCTGTAGTTGGTATATCTGGAACGCAGTTTACGATAGTCGGTAAATGGACCGACCTCGGTATAATTTTCGGTTTGGGGGTCGTACTTTCGGCTTTGGGCGCGAGGTTGCTACCAAAGATTGGATACCTGCGTTTCGGCACATGGGCGCTTTTTGTGATCTCGCTTATTGGCGCAATTGTTGTGAATTATGCAATGGTTTGGTGGGTACTACTAATTCTCGCAGTACTATTTTTGACGTACGAATTTTTTATAGAAAGAGGAATCGGCAAACGTCTTGTCTCGCTCGCTCCGATTATTATTGTAGTTTTGGTGCCTGTAGTCATGTTGATGTGGGGCAGAGACGGTGCCGTTATCGAAAGGCAGATAGAAACTTTTGCCCCAACGCCCCTAGAGGTCAGGCCCTCATGGCAGGGGACATTTGCGATTGCTAAAGAGACGATCAAACAAGACCCAATCTTTGGTGTGGGGTTGAATCGCTTCTCTTCGGAATGGCAAATGCATAAGCCAGGGCCCGTGAACCAGAGCCTTTTCTGGGGTGTAAATTTTGACGCTGGTGTGGGCTATATACCAACATTTTTGATAACAAGTGGAATTCTGGGATTCTTAACTTGGGCAATATTTCTCTTAACGCTTGCGTTCTTTGTGATGCGCGCACTTTTTATGGTTGGCAGGGAACCTACGCGCAAATCTCTTACTGTTATGGCCGGATTTTCTTCTATATACCTTTGGACTCTCACGTTTCTATATATACCAAGTACTGTTAACGTCGGTCTCACATTTCTGTTAACTGGTCTCTTTATCGCTCTTTATAACCAGAAGCCCGAAGTCAAAACTGAAGAGACACTTGGCGAAACGCCAATGCGTTCAGCGGCAATTAACTTTGTGTCAGTCCTCTCCCTTATTGCACTTCTCCTTATTGCCCTCACTAGTGCCTACACTTACGTGGCCGAAGCGCGAGCTTGGGACGCTTACTCAAAGGGCTCTATGGCGGTCAATCGAGACGATAATGTAGATCGTGGGATAGAACTACTTGAGAAGGCAACCAAGATTCGAGAGTACGATCTCTATTATAGGGCACTTACCGAGGTTCGTTTAATAAAGATTTCTGCCATTCTCTCGGAGACAGGGGTTCCGAAAGAGACGATCGAATCTTTGCGTTCGCAATTTTTAGATCTTTACGGTCAAACTTTGCGAGATGCCGAAAAGACCGTTCTCGAAGTTGATCCTACCAACTACCAAAACTGGTTATCGCTTGCTCGAGTATATGCGCAAGTTGTGCCTCTTGGCGTTAAAAACGCCGATGTTTCGGCTCGAACTGCTTTTGATCGAGCGATTTTACGCGCACCCACTAACCCACGACCATATACCGAAGCTTCACGCTTCGAGTTTTCAGCAGGCAACATCGAAGATGGTAAAAAACTCTTAGACTACGCTCTGGCGATTAAACCCAACCATGCCCCCGCATTAATAATAAGAGCCCAGCTTGCCATAAAAGAAGGTGATCTCGACAAGGCTCTTACTGATACTCGCGACGCTGTGATAGCAAATCCAAATGACGTGGGAGCTCTATTCCAGCTTGGGTATCTTGAGTATCTTGCTCGCCACCCAGAAGAGGCTCGACTTGCTCTCGAAAGAGCGGTATCTCTTAACAACTACTACTCCGACGCTAAATACTATCTTGGGCTCGTCTATTATGACTTGGGGGAGAAGGACAAGGCCCGCGAGCAGTTTCAAGAAGTGCTAGAGCTTAATCCAAAAAGCGATCTGGTCTTATCAATCCTTTCCAACTTAAGAGCTGGACGTACTCCTCTAGCTGGAATACCTCCTGCGCCAGAAGGAGAAGGAGTAGAAGAGTAGTATGGTTTCCAAGATTTTGGAGTTTCTGAACCAAAGTACCGAAGGTCTCCACCAGGCAGCCTTTCTTTTGGGGTTTTCGGCGATAATTTCCCAAGTCTTGGCACTTTTACGCGACAGACTCTTGGCACATACCTTTGGAGCAGGTAGCGTTCTTGACGTATATTACGCCGCTTTTAAAATTCCAGACTACATATACGTTACCATCGCCTCAATTGTATCGGTGACGATTCTTTTGCCATTTATAGTTGAGAGGCAAAACGGAGATAAAGAGCGAATCAGAAAGTTTCTAAATAGCATCTTTACTCTCTTTTCGATAATTATCGTGGTGGTTGCAGTTGTCGCATTTTTTTTGATTCCTAAAATCACCGACTGGATTGTACCAGGCTTCTCGTCCGACAAGATCAGTCAGTTCGTCACTCTATCAAGGATTCTTCTTCTCTCGCCGATTCTCCTTGGACTCTCAAACCTGCTTGGCAGTATCACCCAGTCGTACCAGAAGTTTTTTGTTTATGCCATGACCCCGGTGCTCTACAACATCGGTATAATTTTAGGTATTGTAGTTTTTTATCCGCTCTTTGGACTGCAAGGCCTAGTGTGGGGCGTTGTGCTTGGTGCGCTACTACACTTTGCGATTCAAATTCCTACAGTAGCCAAACTTGGCCTACTACCTTCTTTGAGATTCTCGATTGATTGGGCTGAAATAAAACAAGTTTTGATATCAGCCCTGCCAAGAACAGTCACACTCTCAATTCACAGTATCGTTATCATACTTCTGACAAACTTTGCTTCTAAAATGATCGACGGTTCGATTGCCGTTTTTAACTTTTCGTACAACCTAGAGACAGTGCCACTTTCGATCGTTGGCATAAGTTATTCGGTAGCGGCGTTTCCGGCTTTAGCTAAGTTTTTCTCCACTGGCGAGCGGGCTAAATTTATCGCTCAAGTTAGCGCCGCGGCTAGGCACATTATCTTCTGGTCGGTACCCATTGCCGCACTTTTTATAGTTCTTCGGGCGCAAGTTGTAAGGACGATTTTGGGTTCGGGCCAATTCGATTGGACAAGTACGCGTTTGGTAGCGGCACTCCTAGCTCTCTTTTCTTTTTCGATTGTGGCGCAAAGTTTGAACCTTCTTTTTGTGCGTGCTTATTATGCTGCGGGTAACACCTTAAAGCCACTTATTATAAATGTCGCTTCATCTGTACTGGTTATCGCTTCGGCCTTTCTCTTTCTCAACCTTTGGAGAGACCACGAACTTTTCCGTTACTTTTTTGAGTCGCTCTTTCGTGTCACCGATGTCTCGGGCACGATCGTTCTTATGCTCGCCCTTGCCTTTAGCGTCGGCCTCCTTGTCAATCTTATAATTTTCTGGATTACATTCGAAAAAGATTTCCCTTCTTTTACAAAAGAGGTGGGCCAAACTTTGAGACACTCAATTTACGCCGCAGTGCTTATGGGTTTTGTGGCTCGCCAGTTCCTCGAAGTACTCGACAATATCTTCGACATTAACACCTTGCCGGGCATTTTTCTTCAAGGTTTTATCGCTGGACTTTTTGGAATCATCGCCGGCGTTTTCCTTCTCAAACTTTTAGGCAACAGAGAGATTGTAGACATCTATCACGCCTTTCACACCAAGTTCTGGAAGGCTAAACCAGTTCAACCATCACCTGAAGAGATCATCTCGTAAAATGGGCTCTCTTGGGGTAGAATGCGCTGTACGTTATGAATAACCTCAGAAATTTTGGCATTATTGCCCATATTGATCACGGAAAGTCGACCCTTGCCGATCGTTTACTTGAGCTTACCGGTACAGTTGAGAAGCGCAAAATGAAGGAGCAGGTCTTAGACCAAATGGACCTTGAGCGCGAGCGGGGGATCACAATAAAAATGACCCCAGTCAGGATGGACTATACGCTAAACGCTACTCTCTACACGCTCAATCTCATCGATACTCCTGGTCACATTGATTTCACTTATGAAGTTTCGCGTGCCCTTAAGGCGGTTGAGGGAGTTTTGCTTTTGATCGATGCGACTCAAGGAGTACAGGCGCAAACGCTTAGCGTACTTTCGATGGCCCGAGAGATGAACTTGGTGATTATTCCGGTTCTCAACAAAATTGATCTTGCTCATGCCAGAGTTGGGGCGGTGCTCGAAGAGGTTTCCAAACTTTTGGACTGCGACGAGAGTTCAATTTTAAGAGTTTCTGGAAAAACTGGAGAAGGAGTGGGCGAGTTGCTTAAGGCAGTTGTCGAGAGAATTCCGTCACCCAGAGAGCCCGAAATAAAAACCGGCGCGAGGGGGCTGATCTTTGACTTTCAGTACTCCACACATCGTGGCATTATTGTTTACACCAGAATCTTCGAAGGTGAAATAAAAAAGGGTGACAAGATAAACTTCGTTGCTTCTGGTCGGGAGTGTACTGCCCTTGAAGTAGGCATTTTCAAACCCCAAGAAGTCCCCAAGGAGTCTCTGCTGGCAGGGGAGATAGGCTACATTGTTACAGGTATCAAAGAGCCTGGTATCGCACGTGTCGGCGACACAATTGCCAAAGGGATCCCGCTTCCGCCACCACTTGCTGGCTACGCGATACCCATGCCGGTTGTGTGGGCCTCGCTTTACCCCGAGAATCAGGACGACATAAGAGAGCTTCGGTTGGCCTTAGAAAGACTTCAGCTTTCCGACTCCTCAATATCGTTTGAAGAAGAGTCGTCGGGAACACTGGGAAGGGGGTTCCGTGTGGGGTTTTTGGGAATGTTGCACCTCGAAATCATTACAGAAAGGCTAAGGCGAGAGTTTAATCAGGCCGTAATCATAACTTCCCCGACAATAAGCTACGAAATTTTGGCGAACGACGATACCAAGCGCAACGTTTACTCCGCGGCGCACTTCCCTGATGACAATACTTACAAAAAAGTATTGGAGCCGTGGGTTTCGGTTTCTATAATTACACCGCCAGAGTATGCTGGGCCAGTAAGCCAGCTTCTTTACGAACACGAGGCGCTCCTCGGTAATACCGAAAACTTCTCGCATGATCGAGTTACCTTAAATGCCGAAATGCCTCTACGCGAACTGATGCGGAACTTTTTTGACCGCCTGAAGAGTGTCTCTTCCGGTTATGCGTCACTTTCATATAAAGATGCTGGTCTTCGAGATGCTGATATTACACGACTAGATGTGCTAGTTGCAGATGAACGGATTCCAGCTTTTTCACGAGTAGTTTCAAGAAGGCAAATTGAAAAAGAAGCCGAAGCGGCCGTCGAGAAGTTGGAAAAAGTTCTCCCTCGGCAACTGTTTGACGTGAAGATTCAGGCCAAAGCTTACGGTAGGATCATCGCCTCTAGGCGAATCTCGGCAATGCGTAAGGATGTTACCGGTTACCTCTACGGAGGCGACATCACTCGTAAGATGAAACTTCTCGAAAAGCAGAAGAAGGGTAAAAAGAAAATGAAAGCGCAGGGCAGAGTCAACATTCCTCACGATGTTTTCCTGAAAATGACCCGCTCAGATTCTTGAATTGGGAGTAGTAAAAATTATGATTCACCCGAATGCAAAACCGATCTACCTTCCCGGCTCCTCTGATGTTGAGGTGCTTATTTTCCACGGCTACACGGGGAGCCCTTCTTATTTTAAGGGTATGGCCACCGAGTTAAATAAGCGTTTTGGGGCAACCGTCTCTGTGCCACTTCTGCCGGGGCATGGCACAAAGATAGAGGACCTTGATCACGTAAAGTATCGGCATCTAAGGCGATTTGCTGATCACGAAGCCAAAAGAGTTTTAAGGAGTGGCAAAAAGCTTGTCGTCGGTGGGTTTAGCCTTGGGGGCCAGCTTGCTCTTTGGTTAGCGGGCCGTTACCCGGTCTCTGCGGTCTTTACTGTCTCTCTGCCGTATCGCTTGAGGTTCCCGTTTAACGTGCCTGGAGTTTGGATAATAGGGAAGTTTAAAAAGTTGTGGCCCAAAATAATTAGTGCAGCTGAAAAGGATTTGAAGGAAAACTTTCACTACTATCACATGCCGAGCTATACACTTGAAATTATGCGCCACGCCAACAGCGACGTGGCTCGGGCGCTTAGGCGAATCAAAACTCCATGCCTTTCGGTTTTTGGAGAGAGCGATCCGGTGAGTAGTCGCACCGAGACCATTGATGCCCTTGATCAGTACTTAAAGACACCCGTTCACGAGCACTTCATTATCGAGGGATCGAAAAATCACAATATTTTTTACCCCCATACTCAAAAAATAACCGATGCTGTCGCCGATTTCCTCGCCCGTCACGTGGTGTTTTCCGAAAACAAAGTTTCAGATAGAATAGAGATTCCGCGGGATTAGTTTAGTGGTAGGACACGACCTTCCCAAGGTTGAGGCGCGAGTTCGATTCTCGCATCCCGCACAGCGTCTATTTTACTCAGTAATGTTTACTACGCCCTCGCCTGGTTTGGCAACGTTGAACTTTTCGCGGAGGGCTTCTTCAACACCTCGGGTGGTTTTGAGTTTCTCTAACTCTGCTTCGAGAGTTTCTTTTCTGTTTTGGAACTCTTCGTACTGTGCTACTGCCGCCGCCTCATTCTTTTGAGTCAAGGAGTATTTTTGGTAAGCGCTTACCACCGCTCGTCCCAGGAAGAAGAGGACGATCAGGATAAAAATAATCATCCCTTTCGAGTAGATGACTCTTCTTAACTGCTTCTTCTCCTGGAACTTCTTCATGTGCCAATTATACCAGCTCGTGGTAAAATCTTAATCATGATATTCAACCCTAAACATAAAAAGCTGGTTCGCGTATTTTGGATAGTCATGGCCGTCCTCATCATCCTATCGATGGTTGTTATGTACGGGCCAATAGTTTTTTAGATAATTTGTTGGACACCAGGTGTCCAACCGTTACTATTCGATTGCCAACTCCTCCCATTCGTTCATTGAAACTAAAAGGTCTTTGGTTAATTTTTTCTGCTCTTTCATTTGAGGTAGTAACTCAAAAGCAAATTTTCTGTAGTCTTTTGAGTCTTTGAATTGATCTAATATTATTCCTTTTTGGCAAATTTCAAAACTCTTATTGTCATATTCACTTAAACTTGACCGAATTAGATGCTTAAGATTTTTTGGTAATCCGTGAACTTCGTTGTTCAAGTTAACATAAGCACTCACATAAGTTAGATATTCGTTATTGGTTATCCTCTTGGCACGAAATGGTCCGCGGAAAAGTGATCCTTTTCTTTGGTATTTATTGTTTATGTATTTACTAAATCCACCAGAGACACTTTTCATAAATTTGCTGATGCCGTCGTCTCTTCGTTGACTTAGCAACAAGTGAAAGTGGTTAGGGTTTAGGCAGTAGGCGACAATATCAACAAGTGCCTCTTCCTTTTTAAAATTGGACACCAGGTGTCCCACAGAATCTTTTAGAGAAGAGTCCTGTCTATAAAATTCAAAAATACTTCCTACGGGGTCTACTGTATTAAATATAACCAAGCTTTCTATAAATCGATCGGCATCTTTCGCGTTGCGTACCAAATCCGATTGATCTACTGCGTGATTGCAAATATGGTAATACTCGCCATTTGCTAACTCCTCCATTCGCATGATGCTAATGATAGCCTGTTGGACACCTGGTGTCCAACAATGTCCTGCGCGAGCTGTATATAAACAGTTCGGCCGCCCCTGCGATGAGGGCGGCCTTAAGTTTCGGGGATCTTGGCTGCGGCCCCGGGCAGAAGAACGAGATCCTACATCCCGTACTGACGGATGTGCTTGAACTGCTCCAGCACCTTTCCTTCAGCAGTAGAGATCTCCTCGTCCGTAAACGAGTTGATCACCACAAGGTCATCGGGGGTCAGAGGGTCACCCGAGCCTTGAAGCCAGTCGGGAAGTGCTTCCACTTCCTTAATGGCCCGAATCTCGGGGAACCCATGTGCGATCCCCAACAGGTACTCTCGTCTACTGCTAGTATCCACAAACGCCCCTTTCTCAGCTTTCGCTGGAGGGTGAGAATCCCGAACTGGAACTCTCTTCTTTAATTACACCATAAGATTAATACAATTACAAACCGACCTGTGTTTGCTTGATTCTCGTTATTTTGGTATCTTTTTATATAGCTATTAACAGACGTTTTAATTACTATTTATAAATAAAGTCATGAATAAAGTTGTACTCTGGATAATCATATTGATTGTGGTTATCGGTGGCATTTGGCTCATCGTCGCGAACAAGGACAACGTTCCCGAAGCATCAGCCGAACCCATCAAAATCGGTTTTATAGGACCACTAACTGGTGATGTCTCGACACTCGGCTCTAACGCCCGTGCAGCAACTGAACTTGCTGTAAAAGAAATAAACGACGCTGGCGGAGTTAATGGTCAAATGGTAGAGGCAGTTTATGAAGACGGTAAGTGTAATGCTGCCGCATCTGTAAGCGCAGCCAATAAACTAATCGGTGTTGATAAAGTAAACGCAATAGTTGGCGGTCTATGTTCAACAGAAACTTCTGCATTTGTTCAGGCTGCTATGCAAGCAAAGACGATAGTAATGTCGCCTTGTTCTTCGGCTCCAACATTGAGTAGTTCAGGCAAGTACTTCTTCCGAGATTACCCATCCGATGCCTATCAGGGGAAGTTTGACGCAGAGTACGCCTACAACACAATGGGTGCTCGAAAAGTGGCTGTGGTATATCACATCAGTGACTACGGGACCGGCATAAAAACAATCTTTATTAACCGATTCAAAGAGTTGGGTGGGGAAGTTGTAGTTGAGGAAGGCGCCCCACAGGAGTCTCGAGATTACCGAACTATTCTTGCCAAGATCAAGGCCGCTAATCCAGACCTTATCTTTGCGCCGATGTACACCGAAGGAGCGACCGTCCTTATTGGACAAATGAGTGACCTTGGAATCAAGACCAAGATCCTAATAGGAGACACTGGATCTGATCCAAAATTCCAGAAAGATGTTAGCGGGAAGGCTGACATTACATATTCAGTCGGCAAGACCAACTCATCTGTTGAATTTGACGCCAAGATGAAATCAGCCACCGGAGAAGACCAAGTTCCAATCTGCGCAGCTCAAGCCTACGATGCTACCAATATGATTGCCCAGGCAATTTCATCCGTTGGAACTGATCCTGACATGCTTGCTGATGCGATTCGAGCTATGAAATACGATGGAGTATCAGGCCACATAGAATTTGATCAGAACGGCGATATAACAGTAGCGGAGTACTCTCTATTCAAGATTGAGAATGGGGTAGGGGTAGAGATTAAGTAATCTCAAAAGTTGGTATTCCCACAGCAAAATAGCCCGAAAGGGCTATTTTGCTTTATACTGGTGGTACCGTTAAATTACGTAAATGGAAATTCTGCCCCAATTAATTCTGAACTCTATTATCGCCGGCTCTATCTATGCGCTTTTGGCGCTTGGGTTTAACCTTATCTTTGGAACGGTTAAGTTCTTTGATTTGGGCTACGGAGCGCTTACCACAGTCGGTGGTTATGTTGTATTTTGGTTTGGCAAAAAACTAGGCCTGCCCACAATCCCTAGTGTGATCATAGGCGTTTTGGTCGCAGGCGTTTTGGGATTCATAATTTACAAACTGGTTTACCAAAAACTTCGCGAGCGCAGGGCCTCGAGCATGATCCTGCTCGTCGCTTCCCTCGGCGTGCTCACTTTGGTGCAGGCGATCATCGCTATGATCTTTAGCTCGCAGTTTCAGACTCTCTCTCGCTCGGCGGGGACGCGCCACCTCTTCCACATTGGCACCGGAGTGATTACCGATGTTCAGGTTATTATTTTCGCTTCCTCGATAATAATAATGGTTGGCCTCGGGCTTCTTCTTAAGTTCACC
>Ga0209542_10004436_pt1 | contig 28896 bp, 27 predicted proteins | sample RifCSPhighO2_01_FD_184028 | JGI IMG/M metagenome (GOLD analysis project Ga0209542, IMG submission 184028) | Soil microbial communities from Rifle, Colorado - Rifle CSP2_plank highO2_0.1 (SPAdes) (version 2) | ecosystem: Environmental > Terrestrial > Deep subsurface > Rock core/Sediment ...
TGATGGATTTTCTTTCCCACAACATCAACTGAATTTGCTCTCGTTCCTCGATAGAGAAATGCTGATATTTCATAGACTTCTATGATACCAGAAGTGTTGCACTTACTTGTTGAACTGAAGAAATCATGATAGAATATCCAAGATTCTTACTGGTAAGAATCTTGGATATGGGGATTATGGTGTAACGGTTAGCACAGCAGTTTGTGGAACTGCGGGCGAGAGTTCAACTCTCTCTAATCCCCCAGCGTATGAAAAAATACACTAACATAGTCATTCTGGTCGCTATTGTTTCTATAGGATTTATTTTCACGTCTCCAGATAATTTTTTAAAGCGTTTTATGTTTGGCCAGATCATTACTGCCGCCCCTTTTCCGCCGTACGGTCTAAAAGCAACTGTCGTCAATTACAACCAGATAAATGTGAGCTGGGTTGATGATTCGGTTAATGCCATGTCATCAAGAAAAACTAAAGAGTTCAGGCTGTATAGAAGAACTGCTTATACCGGTAATTGGGAGCTGATAAAAACAACTATAAATGCTACCCATGCGGATCTTAATTTATCTCCCGGAGGTTATGATTATAAAGTGAATGCCTGCAATGACATCGGCTGTTCTTCGGACTCTGGTATCATAAGCGCCTCTTTCTCAAAAGACACTATGGCTCCGACCAGACCCGGTAATTTTTCTCTTCCCCAGAAAGAAGTCACTGATTCCAAGGCTAATCTTTACTGGTCTGCTTCCATCGACGATATAGGAATTAGGCAATACAATATTTATAGAAGCGCCGGTTCGGGAAATAATCCAAGTTTAATAGCCAGCGTGTCTTTGTCTCAAGTCATATATACCGACACTTCCTTATCTCCTGTTACAAACTATTATTACTATGTTGAGGCGGTAGATTTGGCTAAGAATAAGTCATTGGCTACAGCAACTCTTAATATAGTAACATTGCCGCTAGGCAATACTGGCAGTTATATCAGAGTGGTTTCACCAAACGGCGGAGAATGTTTCACGTTGCCCGGCAATTTACATGTTGCATGGACTGGCACCGGCGTGAACCAAGCTACAGCATATTATGGTGGAAAAAAGATATTCTCGGGTAAGGATACGATTTTTGACTGGTATATGACCGCTTCCGTTTCCCCGACTACCATTGGTTCAATTAAGATTATTGTTGTTGACGATAACGGCAAAGAAGGCACTTCGGATACCAGTGATGCGCCGTTTGCCGTCTCTCGCGATTGTAAAAAAGAATCCATATCGATCGCCTCTACTCCAGAGGTACCTACAAATTTAAAAGCCGGCTTGGTTCCGAATGGAAATGATATTTTATTGACATGGCAGGATAATTCAAAAAATGAAACCGAATTTAGGATTTATAGGCGCGTTTTAAATGGGAAGTGGGCGCTTATAGCTAAAGTTGGTCCTGATGTTACTTCGTATACTGACCCCAACGTACCACCCGGAAATTATGAATATGATGCTCATGCTTGTAACAACTCAGGATGTTCTGCTTATTCAAATCAATTTAAGATAACGGCCATAGCGACTCTGCCCGTTGATCCAGTTAAGGTTTATACTGTAGCTGAGCTTAGAGACGGAGATTTAGTAAGCGTTGGTAGTTCAAGTGATCCCGACGTTTATATTATTAACAGTCATGGTTATAAAAGATTATTTTTGAATGAGGCGATTTTCGGATTTTATGGCCACCTGGGAGGATTCCAAAATATAAAGAAGATTGATTCAACGGCCAAGAACTCCTATAGAACATCGGGTCTTTTTAAGAATTGTGAGGCTGGCGATGGGAAGGTTTATGGAGTTGAGATATCAGGTGAAGATACGGCCATACTTCATTGGGTAAACACTTCGGGAGAACAGGCCATAGCTGATGATCCCGATTTTTTTAAAAAAGTATTCTGCATAAATAACAATGAGTTTAATTGGTACCAAAAAGGCTTACCGTATACTTCGGTTAACCAAATCCCTATGTACAGCAGGTAGGCTCTCAATAAAAAAGACCTTATCGAGCGGTCTCTTAAATTAGCTGTCTTATGTCTTCCGGTGCAGGCTTACGGTGGCCAAAGCGGGTTTTCCAAGCGTTCAGCCGCATTTTGTTAAGGTCATTTTCTGTAAATTTATAAACATAACTTGACTCTTGTACAGTGTTAGTTAGATCAGGCAAGAATAAATCGTCGTCAGGGTTTATTGAGTATAACACACCGGCCTCAAGAAGTTCTCTTATCCGTAGAGATTCTAAGTCTGGAATAGCTCCTGTTGCAATATTAGAACTCGGACATCCCTCAACTCTTATACCGCGATCAACCGTCAGTTTCAGAAGATCTTGGTCGTAAGCGAGAGATGTCGCATGACCTATTCCGTTGACGTTTAGGTCTATAATTGCGGTGCAAATGTTCTTCTTTAATAATACCAAGTCTTCTTCAAAGTTTTTTCTAAGTTGTGTTGAATTTGTTTTTTCCTCGGGTTTCCTGCTCTTCACCCACTCACTTGCATGACAAGTCCTTTTAAGTCTATGCAGCTTTGCCAGAGCAAATGCCTTTCTATGCTTCTCGGGCGGGTTTTCGGCTTCATCACAGGCAAGGTCAATGGCCGGAATATATTTCGGGTCACACTCGGTAGCCTCCTCAACCAGACGATATGATTCCCCTGAAGAAACTTCCCGGCCGACGGTAAATATAGGGTTTACCTCGATTTGAGGATATTCAATTTCAGCTCTTTTTATTCCTCTTATTAAAGCGCCTATTACATCCCTCTCCTTCAGGCCGAGGAAGGTGTGGTATTGCGGAGCAATACGAGGTTCGCAGTATCTGAAGCCTTGCCTTGCCCGCACCCCAGTGTATGTTTTACCTGCTAAAAATAGGGTGTCGTAATCTTGCATTACTCCGGTTGTGACAGAGAATTTCTCAACTATGTTTCGATGAACATCATTGAACCATTTTTTTATCTGGCTATGATGATCCTGCCAAGGATTAAAAGGATATGGTTTTTTGAGACCATGGGTAAGGCGCCACAACTCTGGAAGAATAGAAAGCATAGGAAAAGAGCCGTCCAGATGGTCGTGAAGTAGAATGTCTATCCCTGAAGAATGCATGTCTTAATCCCTTAATTTAAAAGTACATTGGCGATACTATATAGTATAAATACAGATTTAGCAAGACAATGAAAAAACGGCTTAAAAGCCGTAGTTTAAGAAGGAATCAACTTTTTCTAAGAGTGCTTGAAAAGCTTCGTCGATAGTCATATTGGTGGTGTCTATAATAATGTCAAAGGAATTTTGGTCGAGATAATTATTTATCCCGTAAAGGTTCCTGTATCGTTCTGTTTCTTCCCATGCTCTTTCTCTCGATAATTCAAGCATGTGTTCAAATGTCAGATGCTCATTTTCTTTTCTTTTGAGCTGTCTGCGAGCGCCTTCTTCGTCAGAAACTTGAATAAAAACATTGATTCTGTCTGCATTCGGGTTGGAGGGCTGGAAAGGAGCCATTCTGCCCTGAACGACAAGATTATCCTCGCTCATCATAAGTTCAATCTGACGGTTATCTACTTCTTTTTCCACGCCTGGGTTACTTTTAAGCTCTTTGTAGAATTCTTCTATGCTCAGTTCTTTTTCTTTGGCAAGTTGCCGGAAAATATTCCCTGTATAGTAGTTTTTGTAGCCAAGATGCTCGGCCAATCTATTGCACAGAGTGGTTTTACCGGAGCCTAGGTTTCCGCTTACCCTGATGATTGCCACTGAACCTCTTTGTAAAAGTACTTATTTTTGATAAACTTAGACAAATTACAACTAATAGTCAAACGAAGCATGACTCATCAAGAGATACGAGAAAAATTTATTAAATTTTTTGAGAGCAAGGGACACAAGATAGTGCCCTCATCTTCTTTATTGCCGGCTGATCCGTCGGTACTTTTTACAACCGCCGGAATGCAGCAGTTCAAGCTCTATTATACGGGCCAATCTGATGCCATAAAGGATTTTGGTTCTTTAAACACTGCTTCAATACAAAAATGCTTGCGTACCTCTGATATAGATGAGGTTGGCGACGATACCCATAATACTTTCCTTGAAATGCTTGGCAATTTCTCTTTTGGGGGTTATTGGAAAGAACTGGCTATCGCTTATGCTTATGAGTTTATTACAAAAGAAATAGGCTTAAAAATAGATTATGTGTCAGTATTTGGTCCTTCGACTAGCTCAGGACAAGCGGCCAAAGGTATGCCAGCCGATGAAGAGTCGGAAAAGATATGGAAAACAGTCCAAAAGGATATTGTGGTCAAGAAGATGGGAATTGAAGACAATACTTGGGGTCCAACGGGCAATGAAGGGCCTTGTGGTCCGACAACAGAGATATATGTAAATACGGCTCTTCGACAAGCTCAAGGTCAACCTGCAGTTGAAGTATGGAATATAGTTTTTAACCAGTTTTATTACAAGGGAAATAGGGGGCAGCTTTTAGATGAAACTGACTCAGATAAATTTGAGAATTTGAAAACTGCTGGAATTGATACGGGGATGGGATTAGAGCGTTTAGCGATGGTTGCCCAGAAAAAGAAAGATATTTTTGAGACTGACTTATTTGAACCAATAATAAGCGGTCTGCCCGATCACTTCGATACGAGAACTAAAAGAATTATCGCTGATCACTTAAGAGCATTCGTTTTTCTTGCATCAGAAGGAGTTATCCCATCCAACAAGGAACAGGGATATGTAATGAGAAGATTAATGCGCAGAGTCATGGCTTTTAATATCCCGCACAACATCATTGATACTGTAATTAATATCTATGCTGAACAATATCCGGAATTAGTCGCCAAAAAGGGTGAGATAATAAAAATATTTAAAGATGAATTTAGTAAATTTACAAAGACCCTTTCGGGCGGGAAAAAAGAGCTAGACCGTATGGAAAAAATTGACGCTATGGGAGCTTTCAGGCTTTATGAGAGTTTCGGTTTGCCTTTTGAGGTGATCAAGGATATTGCCAAAGATAAAGCAAAGAACCTGACTCGCGAAGACTTTGATAAAGAGTTTAAAAAACATCAGGAAAAATCGAGGGCCGGAGCAGAAAAAAAATTTGGCGGACACGGATTATTGCTTGATACGAGAGAATTAAAGGTCGGTAATGAAGAAGAGCTAAAAAAAGCTACTAGACTGCATACGGCAACGCACTTAATCCATGCCTCTTTGAGGAAGGTTCTAGGAGAGGAGGTTAAGCAGGCTGGTTCAGATATAACTGCCGAGAGATTAAGGTTTGATTTTTCATTTCCGCGCAAGCTGACGTCGGAAGAAACACAGAAAGTAGAGGATTTAGCCAATGAGGCCGTCAAAAAAGATTATAAAGTTACCAAAGAAGAGGTGGCTTACGAAGATGCAATAAAATCTGGTGCTTTAGCGTTCTTTAAACTGAAATACCCACCGATTGTAAATGTGTACTCTATAGGCGATCCTTCGACAGGCTCAGGACAAGCTTTTTCTAAAGAGTTATGCGGAGGACCGCACGTCTCTTATACTTCTGAAATTGGTAAAATTAAAATCACCAAAGAAGAAGCGGTTTCAGCTGGAGTTCGTCGAATCAGAGCTGTACTTGACTAAACAGTATTTTTACGTTAACATTTTACTAGTTATTTTTGAAAAAGGACGGGGGTCATATGGCTTTGTATCTGACTCTGCTTCTAAGTTCGCTGGGTATTGTACTGCTGGTAGCAATCACAGTATATACTTGCAGTATTAACGAACATTTAAAAATACTGACCGGATATTTTATGAGTGAAAATCCGGAAGACGGCGGTGGCAGGAGATTGGAAGTTCCTATTACGTCGTTAGCAGATGAGAAAAAGAAAACAGAGACAAGAAGGGAAGTTGCAAAGACAGAGACTATGGAAAGAATCCAAAGAACGAATATCGTTATTTTTCTTAACAGAAAGTAATCCAATGCGGCAAAGATCACAGAAAGGCTTTAGGTGTGTTCAGCCGGATGCTCCATGGACTAAATGCTGTGTTTGTGAGGCGTGGATCAAGACTTGTGAAAGAAAAAAACCTGTAGGTTTCGATTATACCTGTCCTGTTCATCCTGATGGAGCTCAGCTTCCAAGTGGGGATTGGACTTGCTCATATGAATGCTGGGAGGTGGCAACGAAGAAATGCATACCGGAAGAAGTTTTTAACAGTGTTTTTTGCTCCGATAGGATTCCTAAGATTAATTTGAATGAATCATAGATTAGGCCGCCTAATAAGCGGCTTTTGATTTTAATACTGGAGTTGATATACTATCTTATATGATTAACTTTGCAGTAGTACCAACCAGCGACGAGATTGTAGAAGATGTTGAAGGTGAAAAAGAGGACTTAAATGAAGAGCGTCTTGTCGGCCCCAGTGATGAGGGCGATGATGATCCTTCTGATACCACTCCGGCTGAAGCCGAAGAGTTGGCCGACGAGGGCGGAGAGATAATAAAAAAGCTAAGAGAGGAGGAATAACTATGGCAAGTATGGATTATAAAACTCTCATTAATCAACGCAAAGGAGATTTTGATGCCGCTTTTGAGCGGGTAAAAAATGAAGTGGCTACTATCCGCACCGGGCGGGCCAACTCGGCTATGGTTGAGGACATACAGCTCGAATATATGGGCTCTAGGGTAAAGATAAAAGAATTAGCTACAATCATGACTCCCGAACCAAGAACTATTACCATTCAGCCATGGGATAAAACGACGATTTCCCTGATCGAAAAGGCAATAAGGGATCATGGTTCGGGGTTATCTCCGGCATCTGATTCAAACGGTGTCAGGGTAACTATCCCGCCGTTAATGGAAGAGCGAAGAAAAGAAATGATAAAACTGCTCGGCCAGAAAGTGGAAGAAGGCCGTATAAAAATAAGGCAAATCAGAGAAGATATTTTAAAAAAAGTTCAGGCTGAAGTAAGAGCAAAAACGGCCAGAGAAGATGATCTGCGGAAAGCCAAAGACGAACTTCAGAAAATAATTGATGACACGAATAAGAAATTTGATGAGATGGTAAAAAAGAAAGAGCAGGAGCTACTTATGTAACTTGTAACTTGTAACTTGTAACTGAAGAGATATTTTAACGACTCTTTTCTTTATAAGATACAAGATATACGCTACACGATACAAGGTTTTTGATTACTTTTCTAATTTTTATTGCAGTGTTGGGGGTTTTGGTCCTCGTTCATGAATGGGGACATTTTATAATGGCCAGAAGGTCGGGGATGAAGGTTGAGGAGTTTGGTTTTGGTTTTCCACCAAGACTATTTGGTTTAAAAAGGGGAGAGACCATCTATTCTATTAACTGGATTCCCTTCGGAGGATTTGTAAAAATATTGGGTGAAGATGGTGACTCAAGGGACAATCCGGAAAGTTTCGGTTCAAAACCGTTATCTTCAAGATTAAAAGTAGTAATTGCCGGAGTGGTTATGAATATACTATTTGCTGTTTTTCTTTTAATCTTGGGAAACTTTTTTGGATTAAGGATTGGTCTTTTTGACCAAGAAATAGCCACTTCAGCTCGTGATAAAAAAATCCAGATAATTCAAATTGCACCAAATAGCCCGGCTGAACAGGCTGGTCTGAATGTTCTTGATGAAATTGTCGGTTTTCAATCAAATGGCGGGGAGATAACATATGTCAGAACAACCGAAGACGTTAAAGATTTTACAAGCAAACACATAGGCGAGACTCTAAGAGTAGTGATTAAAGATGGATCTCAAGAAATAGTAGAAGTGAAAACCAGAGTCAATCCGCCTGAAGGTGAGGGCAGTATGGGAATTGTAATGGCTTTGACCGGCGTAGTTTCCTACCCTTGGTATGAATCAATATGGCGGGGAGCTTATGATGTATATATTCTTACTTACAACACCACCTATAGCTATGGGCTTCTTTTAAAAACGCTTTTTGCGGACGGACGGCTTATTTCTGAAGTTTCGGGACCGGTTGGCATTGCTAGCATAACTGGACAAGCGGCTCGAGTCGGATTTAGTTATCTTATGCAGTTTGTCGCCTTGATTTCAGTCAATCTGGCAATTTTGAACATTGTACCGTTCCCAGCCCTCGATGGAGGGAGGGTGATGTTCCTTTTAGCTGAAAAGGTAAAGGGTAAGCCAATGGACAAAAGATTAGAAGCGGCAGTCAATGGCATCGGTTTTGCGCTTTTGATTACATTAATGATATATGTGACAATTAAAGATATAACTAAGTTTTTTACGGTGTAAAAAACTTAGAAATTACAAATTCCAAATAACAAATCTCAAACCCTAAGGAATGAAATTATCTCAATTATTTACTAAAACTCTAAGGGAGGCACCGACAGATGAGGAGGCAATAAATGCAAAACTTCTAGTACGAAGTGGGTTTGTGTTTAAAAATTCGGCTGGCATATATTCATTTCTACCTTTAGGGTGGAGAGTTCTAAATAAAATAGCCGACATAATCCGGGAAGAAATGAATGCTATCGGAGGACAGGAGTTATTTATGCCGGCGTTGGTTGAAAAGAAATATATGGAGCCGACAGGCAGATGGGATTTAGATGTGGGGTATTATGTTAACGAAAAACGCAAAGCACAAAACGAAAAACAAGAACAATTCGTTTTAGGATGGAGTCATGAGGAAGTGCTAACTACAATTGCTACTAAATTTATAAGTTCATACAAAGACCTGCCGTTTTCAGCCTACCAGATCCAAACAAAATTTAGGCATGAGGCGAGAGCAAAATCAGGACTTTTGCGCGGACGGGAGTTTATGATGAAAGATCTGTATAGTTTTCATGTTTCCGAAGAAGATTTGAGCCAATACTACGAGAAAGTAGCAAAAGCTTATCATAAAATATTCGAACGCTGCGGATTGAAATCCATTTACACTTTAGCCGGCGGGGGAGTTTTCACCGATAAATTTACCCATGAATTTCAAATCTTATCCGATATCGGAGAAGATACTGTCTATATTTGTGATAAATGTGAATATGCCGAGAATGAGGAGATTGCAAAGATTAAAAATGGTGATAGATGTCCAAATTGTAATGGTAAAATTGAAGAGAAGAAATCGATTGAAGTTGGTAATATCTTTAACCAGGGGACAAAATATTCTGAAGCTCTAGATCTTCAGTTTACCGGTGAAAATGGTCATAAAAAACCCGTAGTCATGGGTGCTTACGGTATAGGCCTAGGCAGAGTAATGGGAACTGTTGTTGAAGTTCACCATGATGACAGAGGCATTATCTGGCCGGAGAATATCGCACCATTTAAAGTTCATTTGATTGTTCTCGATGGGCATAATAAAGAAGCTGATAAAGTTTATGACGATTTGATTAAAAACGGCGTCGAAGTTTTGTATGACGATCGTGAAGATAGAACTCCCGGTGAAAAATTCGCCGATGCCGACCTGATCGGTTGTCCTATCCGTCTTGTTGTAAGTAAAAAAACTTTGGAAAAGGACGGTGTCGAAATTAAAAAACGAAACTCAAAAGAACTTAACATCGCTAAAATTGCAGATATTAAAAAACAGCTCTAGGGCTGTTTTTTATAATCCACAACATCTCCACTAAAATCCTTGTTTTTTGAGGCTTCTTTTGTTAGCTTTGGGTTAATCATCATTCTGTTTTAGAACGCATCTGACTTAGTTAAATTCGAGGCAAAATCGAGCATTTGACTGAATCATATTGGAATATGATGAAGGAGAAGAGAAGATTTTAACGAAGAAGTTGACTAAGAACGTCCTCGCCAAATCTTAAGGCGAGAGCGGTCAGCAGGTTATAATAAATGCTAGACAGACTATTTGGTATTTGGTCTAAGGACATCGGAATCGATCTGGGTACAGCCAATACCCTGGTTTATGTTCGCGGAAAAGGAATTGTGATTAATGAGCCGTCTATTGTCGCCATTAACCAAAAAACAGGAAAAATTCTAGCTATAGGGAACGAGGCTCGTAAAATGGTCGGCCGGACCCCCGGCTACATCATGGTATCAAGGCCGTTAGTCTCAGGCGTTGTTTCAGATTTTGAAGTAACCGAGCAGATGCTCAAATATTTTATTGACAAAGTCCATCAGGAAAGTTTTTCTATCGTGCCCCGTCCCAGAGTTGTAATTGGAGTTCCTTCAGGCGTAACCGAAGTTGAGAAAAGAGCCGTCGAAGATGCTACTTATAACGCTGGGGCGAGAGAAGTGTATTTAATTGAGGAACCTATGGCGGCGGCGATTGGAGCACGTTTGCCGGTCCAAGAGGCGGTAGCTAATGTGATAGTCGATATCGGGGGTGGTACTACTGAAGTTGCGGTTATATCTATGGGTGGAGTAATTGCTTCACGATCTCTCAGGATCGCCGGTGATAAATTAAATGAGGATATAATCCGGTACATGAGAGAAGAAAAAAATATGCTGATCGGTGAAGCAAGTGCTGAACATATTAAGATAACCCTGGGTTCTGGTTATGAGTTGGAGGATGAATTGGAGGGCAGAGTCAGGGGCAGAGATCTTGTTTCGGGCCTGCCGAAAGAAATTACAGTTAACTCTGAAGAGATTCGCGATGCCCTAAGCCGTTCCGTTAAAAGCATAGTACTAGCCGTTAAGAGTACAATTGAAGAGACTCCGCCGGAGCTTATAGCCGATCTAATTAACAGACATATCTTTCTTGCCGGAGGAGGGGCCTTGCTCCGAGGTCTAAATCAGGCAATTGCAGAAGAGACAAAGCTATTTGTTAAGATAGTAGACGACCCCCTTACTGCAGTTGTTCGTGGGTGTGGTTTTATTTTAGAAAGTGTGGAACAGCTAAAGGGCTTGCTTGTGTCGACAGACCGCGAAGGCTTTCTATAAATTTACCAATTTACAATTACCAATTTACAATTAATACTTGAACAACCCAGCCCGGATTTGAAAATCAGAGTAATTGATTGAAAATTGAGAATTAAAAATTTTAGATTATAAGTAAATCCTACCTTAAATTTATTTATGCTTTAGCAGTCGGACTGCTTATTTTTTTTATAATTTTTTTTGTCAGCAAACTGAATATATTTAACAGCAATAAAGTTATTCAAGACGCAAGAGTCTATTTATTTTCACAAGTGAGTAATATCGGGTTTTTTATTTCAAAATTAAACACAATCGGCAATCTGACTAAAGCAAACATATTGTTAGAGGAGGAAGTTTTAAAACTTAGATCGGATCTAGCCGCTCTTAATGAGCTAAAGGAGGAAAATGTATTCCTGCGTGAAGTTTTAGGCTTAGACCGGATTATCGGCCGGGATATTATAGATGCTAAGACTTTTAATCTTCAGTTTACACCCGAGGGCCATTACATGCTTGTTAATGAGGGGTTAAGAGCCGGCATTAAAAATGGAAGCATAGTGGTATCTTCGTCAGGAGTTCTTATAGGCCGGATCATCGAGGTATCGGATAATTTTTCAAGAGTAGCTCTTATTACCAACCTGGATTTTAAAGTAACAGTTAGGCTGCTTCATGGTAAAACGGCCGGAATTTCCAAGGGTCTTTTAAATGACGGTTTATTTCTTGATTTTATTGCACAAGATGACGAAATTGAATCCGGCGATGTTCTGGTGACGAGCGGAAATGATATTTTTCCTGCTGGTCTTATTGTTGGTACCGTCGATAACGTAAGCTCTGATACCGGAAATGTTTTTAAATCAGTTACAGCTAAGGCTGAATTGAATGATATAAATATAAGTCGAGTTCTAATAGTCAACCGTTAATTTCCATGTTGCTAGGCCTACTTTTTATTTTCTTTCTACTGATGGAGAATTTGTTTCTACCGGCATTATTAGGACCCAGGTTTTTTTATATTGTGCCGGTATTCCTGCTTACTACAGTACTGTATAATCCCAGCTCCAAAACAAAAGTATCTCTAGTCCTTATTTTCTTACTTATAACTGAAATATTCAGCGGGCATCCGATTGGAGCCATGCTGATTCCGTTTATAGCCACTTTCACAGTATATCTAATCGCAAACAAATATCTGAACATTAGTTCTAACCTCAGAGAGAATATGTCTTTCTCCGGGGTTATTATGAGTTTTTTGATAATTGCCCTGTTTGCTTATTTATACTCTTTCTTTTTTATAATCTCCCGGCCCCCCTATGATATTTTAGATTCCTTGGTAAAATTCAGTCTATTTTTTACGAGATCCATCTTTCAAACTATAATCTGGCCCCTGGTCTTCACTTTGTTATTTAAATATGTCCTTAAGAACAAATAAAACATACAGAATATCCATTAATAACGACGAGTGGGTTACACCGGAGGAAACTTTTTTAGATTCGGGAAGCGAACATTCTGATATCGAAAGACCTATTTCCGGTTCCATATTTCGTTTTTTCTTAGCCTTGTTTGCTATTTCAGCAGTAACCTTAGCTGTTTTTTTATTCAAAACAGCTATTATTGAGCATAAAATTTTTTCAAAACTTGCATTTCAGAATAAGTCAGCTAATTTTCCCCTCCCACCTCCGCGAGGAATGATTATTGATAGAAACGGCCAATCTTTAGTTAAGAACATAGCCATTTTTAACCTGTTGGCCATAGCTAGAGAACTAAAGGAAAGCGAAGAGAATCTGGACAGTCATATAGCAAAAATCGCAGCCATATTAGACCAATCTGAGGAATTTCTGAACGTTTTTATTCAAGAACAGATGAAGCTTAACAGTACATTCTTTGTTCAATTTGACCTGACTAAAGAACAGGCGTTAGCTGTAAAATATCTTAATCTGCCGGGATTTTATGTTGTCCCAGATACAAAAAGAGAGTACATCAGTGGTCAAAAAATTTCACAGATCATCGGTTATACAGGCAAGGTCAGCAAAGAAGATTTGGAAGATGATTATTATTATACAACCGATACTGTGGGCAGGCTAGGTATAGAATCTCAATATGAGAAAATTCTAAGAGGAGATCATGGTAACATATTTTTTTCTAGGGAGAATGCCGAATATGTAACGAGAGACTCAAGGCCCGGGAATACGATAGTACTAAACGTAGATCGCGATCTTCAAATAAAATTTCATGACGAAATTTTTGCTGTTCTTCGAGAATCAGGTCTAGCCAGAGCCGCCGGTATTATTCAAGATCCGCGAGATGGAGCGATCCTGTCTCTTGTAAGTTTTCCCAGTTTTGATAATAATATTTTTTCCAGCACAATATCGGAAAGAGAGTATAAAAATCTTTTTGAGAATAAGGCTAAGCCGCTTTTTAATCGTGTGATAAGCGGTCTCTATAATCCCGGTTCAACTATCAAACCATTTATAGGTATGACGGCGCTTCAAGAAAAAGTAGTATCCCCCGAGGATACTATAAACGACTGTATAAGTCTTACAGTTCCCAATCCCTTTGATCTAGCTAATCCTTACATTTTTAGGAATTGGCGCTCTGAATTCGGTCCGTTTAATTTAAAAAGGGCAATTGCAAATTCTTGCAACATCTATTTCTTTACTGTCGGAGGGGGGCACAACAACGTTAAGGGCTTAGGAGCTGAAAAAATAGCGGAATATCTTAAATTAGCTCTTGCTGATGCAACGCTAGGGGTAGATCTGCCGGGAGAAGTTAATGGTTTTATTCCGACGCCCGAGTGGAAGCTGAAAGAAAAAGGGGAGCCATGGTACCTTGGTGACACATATAATATTTCCATAGGTCAGGGAGATTTACTGTTAACCCCTCTATGGCTTAATGGCTATGTTTCAGCCATAGCTAATGACGGAATTATATATAAGCCTCGAGTAGCTCAGAAAATAGTTAAAAATGACGGCGAAACACCGGAATTATTCAATCCTGAGCCAGTGGGCTCATTGCCCTTTTCTAAAGAAATTATAGATGAGATGAAGATCGCCATGAGAGAGACAGTCATTTCCGGTACAGCTCAAATACTAAATGACCTGCCTGTTAAAGTCGGAGCAAAAACCGGCACGGCCGAAGTTATAAAAGGTCAAACCATCAATTCTCTTTTTACGGTGTTTGCTCCTTATGACAATCCTCAGATAAGTATGACTATACTCATTGAAGGCTCTGCCTTAAACCAGGGCTTAGCCATCAGAGCGGCGAATAGTGTTCTGAAATGGTATTTTGATAATGACAGGTGAGCAGGTATAGGCTATAGTACTTAGGAAACGATGTATGCTTGCTTTAAATACATTATTTTGCTATAATTTCCTAATTAAATCTTACTATTATGTAGCTAGTTTTATCATTACTGCCTATTGCTTGCTGCATACTACAAGCTATTTGTATGGATAATCAATATTTTACTCCCGAAGGATTGGAAAAATTAAAAGAAGAATTTAGGTACCGAACGGAGGTTTTGCGCGGTGAAATCGCCAAGCGACTTAAGGAAGCCAAAGAAGAGGGTGACATATCAGAGAACGCCGGTTTTGATGCGGCCAAGGAAGCCCAGGCAGTTAATGAAGGTAAGATTGAGGAGATTAAATCAGCCTTGGAAGGCGCCAAGGTATTCAAGGGTAGCTCCGGAAAAAGCACGGTTGATGTAGGCTCCGGAGTGAAGATTGAATCAGAAAATCGCGGAGTACAGGAATTTGTAATTGTCGGCGCCGCTGAGTCAGATCCCTTAAAAGGTTTTATCTCTAATGAGTCCCCTTTAGGAAGTGCTTTTTTGGGGCATAAGAAAGGTGATAAGATTACTGTTAAAACTCCGAAAGGAGATGTAGAATACAAGATACTCGAGGTTAAATAAGTTATAAATTTCCGCCAAAAGCGGGGATTTGCTTAAAATGGCTTTTTTGTTTATTTTTTGCTATTCTTAATAGACTATGGCTCTTGAAGAAATAAGAAAAATAAAAATAGATAAAGTCAGTGAGCTAAAGTCCCTGGGTATTGATCCATATCCGGCCGTTTCAGGACGGACAAATAAAATATCGGAAGTAACAGAAAATTTTAATAAATTTACTGAAGAAAAGAAGGAGCCAGTACTAGCCGGAAGAATGGTGGCCAAAAGAGAGCACGGTGGGTCAATATTTTTTGACATAAGAGACGGTTCGACTTCGTCCATTGCGGGTGAAAGTGGGACTGATAAAATTCAGGGGTTTATAAAAGAAGATTCTGTCGGGAAAGATAAATTCAGCCAATTTTTAGCACTAGTTGATATCGGCGATTTTATAGAAATAACTGGGACTTTATTTAAAACAAAAAAAGAAGAGAAAACGCTTGAAGTAAGGCAATTCAAAATTCTTTCAAAGGCTCTGTTGCCACTTCCAGAAAAATGGCATGGATTGCAAGATGAGGAAGAAAGATTAAGAAAAAGATATCTTGACCTGATAATGAATCCGGGAGAGAAAGAGATTTTTGTAAAAAAAGCGAAATTTTGGCAAGCAACCAGAGAGTTTTTGATTAGAGAAGGCGGTTTAGAGGTTGAAACACCAATTTTGGAACAAATTCCGGGAGGAGCGGATGCTGAGCCTTTTGTAACCCACATGAATGCTCTGGATATAGATCTTTATCTTCGTATCTCTCCGGAGTTGAGTCTTAAAAGGCTTATCGTCGGTGGCTTTAATAAAATATTTGAGATAGGTAGAATCTTTAGGAATGAAGGTATAGATCGGGAGCATCTTCAGGATTATACCCAAATGGAGATGTACTGGGCTTATACCGACTATGAAAAGTCAATGATTCTAGCGGAAAAATTTATAAAAACTGTAGTTGAAGAAACGCTGGGGAGTCTAAGCCATCAGTATCAGGGTAAGACCATTAACTGGGATGGGGAGTGGAAAAAATATGATTACTACCATCTATTTAAGGAACATACCGGCTTAGATTTAGCTAAAGCTCCGGAGAAAGACCTAAAAAAATATGCCGAGAGTGAGAAGATAGACATTGCTAAGCATGTCGGAAGGGGCAGACTCATTGATATTATTTTTAAGAAAAAAGTCAGGCCCAGCTTAGTTGAGCCAGGATTTTTGATTTTACCGCCGGTTGATATAGAGCCTTTAGCCAAAAGGTGGTTAAAAGATTCTGGCAGGGTGGAAAGATTTCAAGTTGTAGCCGGAGGTACTGAGCTTGGGAAGGGTTTTTCGGAACTAAACGACCCGGTTGATCAGTATAAACGTTTTGAAGAGCAGGTTAAACTTGGCGAAGCCGGTGATAAAGAAGCCCAGAGAATGGACGAAAACTTTATTGAAGCCCTGGAATATGGCATGCCGCCTACCGCCGGATTTGCTTACTCGGAAAGGTTATTCGCGTTCATTATGGATAAACCTGTGCGGGAGACAGTGTTTTTTCCGCTGATGAGACCAAGGTAAGAGCAAGGTGAAAAATTAAAAACTTGCTGGATGATTGTGGATTTTAAGATTCAAAACAATTATTTTACACTTTGATATTTACACTTTAAATTTTATTTATGCTGGATATTAAATTCATACGTCAAAATATTGAGGAGGTTAAAAAAAGCATTGCCGACAGGAGAATGAATGTTGATCTTGATGAACTTCTGGGGCTGGACGAGAAAAGGCGGTCTCTTATTCTAAAGATCGAGGAGGGCAGGGCCTTGAGAAATAAAAAATCAGATACTAAGCCGTCTGCGGAAGAAATTGAGAAGCTTAGAAGTCTCGGCAATGAAATTACAGCAATGGAAAAAGAACTCGGTGATTTAGAGGGTTACCATATTGAACTTCTGAAGAAGGTTCCCAACATGATTCATCCTGATGTGCCTCGGGGTGGTGAGGAAGATTTTCGGGTTGTAGAGACAAAAGGTATCCCAACAAAATTCGATTTTGAACCCAAAGATCACGAAACATTAATGACAGATCTCAATCTTATTGATTTTGAACGAGGCGCCAAGGTGGCTGGAAAAAAGTTCTATTTCTCCAAAAATAACCTAGTCCGGTTAAATCAGGCCCTAATAAATTACGGAATAGATATAGTAACAAGACATGGTTATGTTCTTATGGAAACACCAGATTTAGCAAAAGACTCTATTCTGTCAGGGGTAGGATTTAATCCTCGCGGACCAGAAACTCAAGTTTATTCCGTGGAAAATTCTGACTTAAGCTTAATCGGTACTGCTGAAATAACTCTAGGCGGATATCACGCTAATGAAATTTTAGATTTATCCAAAGGTCCAAAAAAATACGTTGCCTTGTCTCATTGCTACAGAACCGAAGCCGGTTCATATGGACGTGAATCGAAGGGCTTATACCGGGTTCATCAATTTACGAAACTGGAAATGTTTATCTACTGCAAACCAGAAGATTCTGATAAAATGCACCTGGAAATTTTGAATATTGAAAAGGAGATTATTGATGGCCTAGGATTGCCTTATAGGATAATAGATATAGCTTCGGGAGATTTGGGCGCTTCGGCATATAAAAAGTTTGATATAGAGGCTTGGATGGTAATGCGACCGAGCGAAGAGCGAGGAAGTACTGAGGCTAGCAGGCCGAATGTGAAGGGTAGTTACGGCGAGATAACAAGTACTTCAAATTGCACCGATTACCAGACCAGAAGGCTAAATATAAAATACCGCCAGAAGGACGGAGATACGGAATTTGCCCATACATTAAATGGAACAGCCATTGTTTCAAGCCGTTTCCCTATTGCTATAGTTGAAAATTTCCAAACTAAAGATGGCCACATTGTAATACCAAAAGCCCTTCATAAATACACAGGATTTAAGGAAATATAAAATGGCCGGATATAACTATAACAGATACGGAGACAATCTGGCGCGTAAAAAACGGCGCTATTTTTTTCTTAAACTTGTAATAGCTTTATCGTCGATCCTAGGTGTGTTTATGCTGGTTATTTATGTAGCCTTCTTCTCCCCATTTTTACAAATACAGGAAGTAAATATTGAAGGTTTAAAAAGTGTGAAATCAGAAGAAATATTCTCCATCGTTGACTCCTTTCTTAACCAGGTTATTCTGGAGCCGATTTCTATAAAACCACAAAAAAATATGTTCTTTTTAGACGAGAAGCTGCTTGTAAGTCAGCTGAAAGCCCAATTCCCTGCCGTTAAGGAGATAAATATCCAGAAGAATTACCCCCATACAGTTATTGTTTCTATCAATGAAAGAACCTCATGGGGTACTTGGTGCTTCAATTCGGAAGATTGTCGGTATTTTGATAATGAGGGGATATTGTGGGGAGATTCCCTGAGATCATCCGGCGCGCTCCTACTGTTAGTAGATGATATGCGAGATTATGAGAATCAGCCTCGCACCATAGATCAGGTTTTTTTAGACGGAGTGAAATCCATATTAAGCGGTCTAGAAGAACTAAGTATCCAAACTGCCAGACTAGAAATTCCGATCGGTTCCATAGAAGATGTTTTTGTAGATACAACTGAAAATTACCGCATATTATTCAGTGTTAATTCTGATATTGATAATCAGATCAAAGTCTTAAAAATATTTTTAGCAGATAAAGACAAGGGTTTTGAGCCGGAATATATTGATCTAAGAATTGAGGGCAGGGTTTATTATAAGTAAATTTTTGTGAAATTTCAAAAAAACGTCAACTTAGCCAAATATACTTCATTTCATGTCGGCGGATCAGCTCAGTACTTTGGCATGGTAAGAAACCGCGAAGATCTTAGAGAGGCTTTTAAATTTGCTCGCCGTAAGAATCTAAAAGTTCTAGTTCTTGGCGGAGGCAGTAACACTCTTTTACCCGACAAAAAACTGGCCAGATTAGTTTTAAAGATAGCTATAAGAGGCCTAAAGTTTTACAGAACAGCTGGTCGAACTTTTGTTTATGCCGGATCGGGGAAAAACTGGGATTTAGTCGTGGCTGAGGCAGTTAAAAAAAATCTTGGGGGAATAGAGAACCTCTCGCTTATTCCGGGAACTGTTGGTGGAGCCATTTATCAAAATATTGGCGCCTACGGAGCAGAGATGAAGAATGTTCTAGAGTCAGTAGAGGTTTTTGATCTAGAGACAGGTAAAATAAAAATTTTATCAAACAAAGCTTGCCAATTTGCATACCGAAATAGTATTTTTCAGTCTAAGGCCGGAAGGAATCTCGTTATTCTAGGAGCGGTGCTGAGGTTAAACAGATACATTGAGCCTAATTTAAAATACCCTGATCTCGCTAGTTATTTTGATGGCAAAAAAAATGTAGCTATAGAAGAGATTAGAAGAGCAGTTATAGAAATAAGGAAATCTAAGCTTATTTATCCTACAAAAAACATCGGAACAGCCGGCTCTTTCTTTAAAAATCCTATTGTGATAAAACCTCGATATTCAGAACTGAAGAATAAATTTCCAGATATTAAAGCCAGCGCTATTGGTAGTGGTCACTTAAAGCTGTCTGCTGGTCAATTAATAGAAAAAGCCGGTTGGAAAGGCTCCAGGCTTGCTAATGTCGGCGTATCTGATAAACATGCTCTGGTCTTGGTAAGTTACAGAAATGCCAAAGCTAAAGAAATTGTAAGTTTAGCCAAAAAAATTCAAGCCTCTGTTAAAAATAAATTTGGTATTAAGCTGAAGCCGGAAGTTAGAATAATTACGTGATAACGTCTTTAGGGATTACTTTAATTTCCAGTTATTTTTCACAAAGGAGGCAATATCAAATATAACCCTAGCTAACTCATCAATCTTTTTATGTAGTTCTTTGTTTGATTTATCAAGTTCTTCCAGCCTTATCTCCCAAGTTACCGGGACTGCTCCTAAGGCATGACCGCAGGGGTGAGCAACAGCGGTGAACGATCTTGATCCTCGATAACCGACATGAGGATTGGGAGTGTGAGATTCATAATGTACATTTGATATTAGCTCATCGCATTTTGGACATTTAGCAAAATTAATCACTGCATTATATTACCAACGAGTAATTTTTGGATATCGACCTTCAATAGCAATTGTATGCTAACAGAACCTTACATTGTCTCATACGAAAATCGCCATGGCTAGATTATTATCCACAGATAGGCTTGACCGTCAAAGCAGGGGAGCTATACTTAGAGCGTCGATTCTTTTCATCAGAATCGGCACTAAAAGGCTCTCGACTTCTGTCGCGAGCCTCTTTTCTTGAATCTTAAGTATGAAATACCCTACGATTCTTTTAATTGTTACTCTGGCAGGGGTTGGAATTTACTATCAGCAGAACTCCATTTGCTGGAATCCGCTTACCTATGATATAGGCGATTTTGATGTTAATTTTGGAATAACGAAAGATAAATTCACTTCTATAATTAAAGAGGCCGAGACGGTTTGGGAGCGTGATATCGGTCAAGACTTATTTAATTACCAGCCTGGAACAAAATTCAAGGTTAGCCTGATTTTTGACGAAAGGCAGGAACTTACCATTGAAGGGAATCAGTCAAAAGAGGAGATAGAAGAATCCCGAATCTCTTACGAAGCTATTCTAAGTCAGTATAAATTATCAGAGGCTGTCTATAGATCGGATTTCAGACAGTATGAATTTAATTTAAATATATTTCAACAACAGCTGGATACTTATAACAATAAAGTGGCGGAGTTGAACAATAAAGGCGGGGCGACGCCTAAAGAGTACCAAGGTCTGGAAAAAGATCGCAAATTTATGGAAGACTTAAAAACAAGACTGGATCGAGATAGAGCGACTCTTAATTCCGCTGCGGCAAGATTAAATTATCTCGGTGATCAAGTTAATGAATTAGCCCAAAAGCTGAATATAGAAGTTGATGTTCATAATCAAGTATTCGGAGAGGCTAGAGAGTTTGATCAGGGAGAGTACATTAACGGAAAAATAAATATATACCAGTTTGATGCTATTTCGGATCTTCGCCTTGTTATAGCCCATGAGCTAGGGCATGCTCTGGGCCTAGATCATGTAGAGAACCCCAAATCGATAATGTATTATCTGATGGAAAAGCAAAACTTAAATAATATCGCCCTTACTCAAGAAGATAAGAAAGCATTTCGCCAAAGATGTGAATTTCACGTACCTAAGCTTCGGGAATTATTCAATTAATTATAAGCTACTCATAAACCCCTTCTTCACCCTTAAAAAAGATGGTCTACAAAATGGAGAGGCTCACTTATTAGCCTTTCTCAACACGTTCTACATATTCTCCGGTTTCTGTGTTTATGCGAACGACATCGCCTTCATTAATGAAAAGGGGGACATTGATCGTAGCTCCGGTTTCAATTTTGACTTGTTTAACCCCACCCTGGGCGGTGTCTCCACGAATAGCCGGTGGAGCCTCAATAACTTTAAAATCCATTTTAATTGGCAAATCGACGGTGATAATCTTGCCCTCAAATAAAATCGCTTCCAATACCGTACTTTCTTTCAAAAACTTAGTAGAGCTACCGAGGATATCTTCAGCTAACTCAAAGCGCTTGGATGGTTCTCTCTCATACGAGAACCAATATTTGTCTCTGTGGGCATATAAGTATTTAACCTTTTGCCTCTCAACATCAGCTTCTTCAAATACATCTGACTGGGCAAAATTTCGCTCCAAGACCTTTCCATTTATGAGGTTGCGCATCTTAACCTGAACTGTCGGCCGGCGCTGCTGCATCTTTAAGTGGTGGGTTTCCAAAACAACATAGGGCTGACCCTCGTAGATAAAAAATGTTTTTAGTTTTAGTTCATTAACCCCCAGTGACATAGTTCTGATATTTTATCAAAATTTAGAAAAATTACAAGTTTTATTGTGTACTTAGTGTATGAGGTTTTAACCTATTCAACACGGCACGGAGCAACCATTAGAAAACCCAGGTTTTATAAGGATTTTTTGAAAAATAAAAAAGCCGACAACTAGTCGGCACTAACTACCAATATCACCAATACTCCCCACAAACAGAAGTACCATGCCCCATTCAGGATTCATTAAGATGGCAACCGCCATCGCAAGAGCAACAATAAAGATAAGGACATACATCAAAACCATCTTGGTGAACTGCCAAAAAGATAAGTGCAATGTAAGACTATCATTACCAATATCTACTGACTTCAAGAGCATTCTAGCCGTATTTCCCTTTAATGTATCAGGGAGAGTATAAATTGGTATACGTTGCAGGGCAAACGTGGTCGTATTTTCGATTGACCCATTAACCCATTCCTCGATTTTCGTTGCTATCTCGCCAGCATTCTGGTTGATTTTTGGAGAATCGACATATTTGTCGATAAACTTCTCAACCTTTGTAGATACGGCTTCGCCCCTAACCCTTATTTCGCTAACGGTGATTTTATTAGGTCGAAAATGAAATGTACCGTCCAGATTGTTGTAATATGGCGTGCCGTCCGTATTTATTGTGGCACTAAATTCTTGACCCCATTTCTTTCCCTCAAAACTCGCCACCACATTCAGTAAATTATTCTCTAGATTGACTTGCAGTCCATTCAAGACCATTCCGTTCTTCTCTAGAGGTAATTTACCATCGACTCTACTCTGAACTTCTTGTTCGGTTAATGTAATATCCTGAATAGAATTTATACCCACAACAAGACCAATCAACGAGACTACTCCAAGCAATGAGATTACAATCCATGCTAACTTTCTTTTGGTCACAATTTCTCCTTGTAAACGAACCCGAAACTAACCCATATGATAACATGATTTAAATTGAAAGTCAAAGTTACGCCGTCTGATAATAAGCATACTGATTCCGCCCTATCGGTAGCGGAATATTGAGGATTATAGGCTTTGCCTTATGTTTATGAGGATAGGATGTCGTTTATGGATCACAGCAAAAATAGCTACTTATGTTTAAAGAAAAGAGTTAATACGAATATAACGCCGGCAGTGAGGACGATGGTTGGGCCGGGTTCTATACCAAAATATCGAGCAGCAAGTATGCCTCCTATTGCAGATAGAACACCGAAAAGAGTTGACCAGCGGGAATACTGGGACAAGCTAAGAGAGGTGTTTCTGGCAGCAGCAGCGGGCATTATGACTAAAGAACCCATCAGTAATGTTCCAGCGACCTTAAGTCCCAAAGCAACTATAAATGCAACCAGGATTAAAAATATAAAATTTATTTTGTGAATTGGTATCTTTATCGCTTGAGCCAACTCTTTGGATATTATTCCAAGCATAAGACCTTCAGAAATACGCCTTAAGACGATTATTGTTACCGAGACAAGGCCGGCGGTGATTATAAGATCCAGCGTTGTTATCTTTGAAATATTACCAAATAAAGCTTCCATAAGCTCGGGTTCGGGAGTCAATAAAAGCCCGAGGGCTAAACTTAAGGTGAAGAAAATACCAACCAGAGTTTCCGATGGCAGTTCAGTTCTTTTTTCAAGAAACCATATTCCTAGAATGGCCAAAAACAAAGCTATGAATGCGCCAAAAAATGGGTTGATATTAATTAGCAGAGATATGGCTATTCCCGGTAGAGCAACGTGAGATAAGGCATCTCCGACAAGGGACATCCTCCTTAAAACCATAAAAGAGCCGACATATCCGGCGCCAAGGCCGATCAAAGAACCTGTCATTAGTTGTAAGATTAAGGAGTTATCCATCCCGTTAGAAGTAGTGCAAAGCACCCACTACCACTGTACGGTGCCATACATTATTAATTATTGTTTTATTGATGTTCATGCCATTTAACCCATTAAGGGTACTTCTAACGGGATCCATGATGGTCATGCTGGTAAAACCCGGCTTCTCCGCCGTATAGTTTAGCAAGCGATGTCGGATCAAGAACTGTTGCCGGAACCCCGTAGCAAATCATTTCCTTATTAATGCAGAGTACGTTATTAGCATACTTATAGACTATGTTCAGATCATGAGATATCAACAACATTGTTAGATTTCGCTCACCATGCAGTTTTTTTAAAAGGTTATATATTGTTTCTTCACCACCAACGTCTATCCCGGCAGTTGGTTCATCAAACAGAAGGACATCCGGGTCATCCAACAATGCCCAAGCAATAAGAACTCTCTGCAACTGCCCACCGGAAAGCCAACCAAGTCTCTGGTTTAGAACATGTTGTTTTACATGTTTCATATAATGATCGGAGTCGTTCTTATGCTCACTGCCTATACCAACTGATTTAAGAACATTAACAATGTCTGCCATACTCTTTTTTTTGAACTTTAAAAATTCTTCAGTACTTAAAGGTAATTCTCTGTCTATGGAAAATTTTTGAGGGACATAGCTTATTTTTAGATCTTTAATCCATTCAATCTCGCCGGAATAGGGGATAAGGCCAAGAAGAGTTCTGAATAAAACTGATTTTCCGGCACCGTTAGGGCCAACTATAGCCAGGACATCTCCTTTACTAACTGAAAAATCAAGGTCTCTTAATATATGGTCCCCGTCAAAGCTTACATTGAGATTTTTTACCGTTAGGATTGCATTTGAGTCCATACTGTTTATAATAGCATTTTTACTGCTCAGGCCACTAGATTTGACTAAATTAATAATATGTGTTACAATTAAACAATGTATGATGATTACTCAGTAAATCCGGTGAAATATATGGTTATTAGCCTACTTGTTCTGGGCATTCTCTTAGGCTTATTCTTATTGCCTTTAAATCCCGGCAAAGCCCAAACGAACCAGACTACTACAGGTAAGCCGGCAAGTTTCAGCGATGCTTTAGCCGCTAATACGCTCTGTAGCGCCGGTTTGCAAGAATGTGGTACTTCTTCAGATACTCAGCAACCAAGTGGTAATCTTCTGAGCGGTCTCTTTAGCGGTTCCAGTAATGGGCCTAACTTTGATCCGATTATAAGTGTTGTAAATGTAACGGGCCAGACTGCCGTCTACAGAATAATTAACGGTAAAAAGCACTCTATCCCAACCACAGAAATTTTCTACAGTTATGGTTTTGACCTGAATATTGTTCAGGAAATTACCAAAGAAGAGCTCGATAAGTATCCTTTGGCCAGATTATTCATAGTTGAAGGAGCAGAAGAAGAAAATCCTACGATATATTATCTGACCGATGGAGGCATGATCAGACCGATTCTTAACGATAAGGTATTTTATTCATATGGAGACAGGAAAGAAGATGTCATTGCTGTCAGCCAAAAAGAATTCAACTATTATCCGAGAAATGAGTTTATTTTTCTAGAAAGACCAAAGCTTGACCGTGAGATATATCAAATTACCGGTGGAGTTAAGAGATACCTGACACCGGTTGCAGTAAAAAGAATGAACTTGAGAGAGAACGAGGTTGCTCCGGTTAACCAGATAGAATTTGACGAGTATCCAATGGGAGAAGCTGTGATATTCTAGAAATTAGGTTCTACCTACTGACTTTTAGAAATCAGGTCTAAATCAAAACTCCCCAGTTGGGGAGTTTTGATTTTTAAAACAATAGGCTAGAATTAGTACCATGGCTAAGGACAAGATCTTAACGATTGACATCGGCGCAAGTAAGGTGAGGATTCAATCCATCAATAGGCAATATAATATTTTGCAAGAGAATCTAGCAAGCACAGTGAGTGCTAATTTTAATAACGAAAAATTCATAGAGTTTCTAATCGGAAAGATTAAATTAATCACAGAGAATAGAAAAGAGCATCAATCGGCCATAAGCATCGGAGCCCCCGGTCTAGTTGAGCCGGAGAAAGGCATAATTGGAACTATGCCAAATATCTGGGGTGTAAAAAATTTGCCTATTGCGAAAATTTTGGGCGAAACTTTTAATCTGCCGGTATTTTTAATTAATGATGCCGATGCGGCCTGCATAGGTGAATGGCAACTAGGTTCAGGGAGGGGATATAAGAACATGGTTTATCTGACTCTTGGTACCGGAGTAGGCAGTAGTGTTGTTCTTAACGGGGAACTTAAACAAGCCTCTGAGCTGGGCTGTACTTTTTTAACGGCCGGAAGCGAAGATAGAATATGCAGATGCGGCAAGATTAATTGCGCTGAATCGTTCTTGGGAACAAGCGGCCTTGCTGAAACCTATGCCGAAGTTTTTAACATACAAAAGTCCGGTCTAAGTCCTGAAGAGATAAGTTCATTATCTTTTAAGATGCGGGAGGGAGTTAAGGCCAAAGACCCAGGTTGGCTTAAGGTTCAAGAAAAATACTGTGATTACCTGAACCTCTTTTTAGAGAATGTACTCAAAGCCTACAACCCTGAGGTGATTATCCTAGGCGGGGGAATAGCTTTTAATAACCAGTCATTGCTTAAAACAGTTACGAAAAAAATTAAATCTAAAAAAGAAACAGTCGTTCTTCTGGCTCAATTTGAGAATAGCGTTAATATCGGAGCGGCAAAATATGCATTTGATAAATTAAAAAGCCTGCATACGCAGGCATAAGATCGTTCAGTCTCTTCTATTGAATCAGCAATTCCTTATGTTTTTCTAACGATTCTTTAGATATTTTCTTGCTCCTGATTATATCTCTGTAAATTAAGGCGCTGGGCCTTAATTTTCTTTGAAGATTGTTCTGTCTGTCGATTTCTATAAAACCGAATTGAGAAAACGAAGCGTCACCCGGTTCCCAAGTATCAGTCAAAGACCAATACTGGTAACCTATAACCGGAATTCCGGCCGTTATGGCATCATGCACTGCCTTAAGATGGATGATCAGGAACTCTTCTCTGAATTTATCATCAGGGTCACTTAAACCGTTTTCCGTAATTACAATAGGAAGACCGGCGTCTTTAAACTTTAAGATTAGTTCGTACAATCCCTTGGGATAGAATTCTTTCGGTCTTTGACCTTGAGAAGCTGTCTCCGGACCAAACCACTGAATGGCGAAAGGTCTTTCCTCGGTTAACCAAGAGAGGATGTAACTGCCAAGAGATACGTGGAGCTTTAAGCGAGCTCGGCCATAATAATTTAAACCGATAAAATCTCTGTCGGTGTTGCCGACAAAAGAGTCAAGAGCTAAAGAGTAGATCAGGTTAAAAGCATTATCGGCTAACTTATCAAGAGCAGAATTTTCGTCATAGGGGTAAAAAGATCCCGGAGCAGAAGCAAAACTTACCATAATCTTGTGGTCCTTGGATTGGTTTTTATCCAGAACTCGATGTATGGCTCTATAAGCAAGGCGGTGGCCGTCCAGAATGTTGGAAGCCACTTGCATCATTCTTGCAAAGCCGTCTTTATCTTGAAAATTTTGGACTCCTTTAAATGGAGGCCATGTACCGTTGCCATAAGGCACTATTATGGAGAACTGGGGCTCATTAAAAGTCAGCCACCATTTTATCCCCAGAGCGAGACCAAGCTCTTTGGCTAAAAACTCGGCATATTTTTCGTAATAATACTCTGATTTCGGATTTTCCCATCCGCCCAGATCAGCGAACCACTTAGGATTAGGGAAATGATTAAGACAAATCATAGGTTCAATACCCTTGCTTTTCATATACGAGAAAATCTCTTTATATTTTTTGACCGTTTCAAAATCCCATTTGCCTTCTTCGGGCTCAACTCTGGCCCATTCCAGCGATATCCTGTGAACTTGAGTAATGCCGTATTTACCGGCTAGATCATACTCTTCTTTGTACCTGTTGAACAAGTCATTAGCGACGCCCGGATGGACCGGATCTCTGACTAGTCCCTTCTTTGCTATGGAATCTTTTTTTAGTATATCCGAATACTCATTCCACCTGACTGCCCAATCTGACTTAGGCGCTAAGCCGGCAGTTTGGAAATCGGAATAAGCTGTTCCAAAAAAGAAATTTTCAGGAAAAATCGCATCTTTAAAAACAACTTCGTCAGCAGGTTTTTTAGCAGGTGTAGTTGAATTAGATTCTCTAGCCCGAGTGACAGTAATCTCTCGAGTTGATTTGTTGTTAGTAATTGCATTGCGAATTAACGGGGCAATAGATAATAAAACCCAGGCAACTATGCCAAAAAAAATAAAGTAAAAAATGTGTGTTCTTTTTATTCCCACTTTTCGTTCACTCCTTGTAAAGGTACTACTCCAGCTTTGAGCCGATTAGTTCAGGATGCCCATTGATAAAAGCTTTGGGATCCATCGCTTTTCCGCCCTCAAGCTGAGTTTGCTTGAGTACTAAATAACACGTTTTAGAAGCAACGGCAATGCTATTATCCAGTTTGACTACCGTACCTGGTGTTTCTTTCGCAGACCTGTCCGAAAGCACTGCCGATTTTATGTTGATTATCTGATTATTCCAAGAGGTCCACGTTCCAGGTTCTGGATTTAAAGCCCTAATTTGGTTGTATATTTTTTCAGCAGTTTTATTCCAATCTATCTTACCGTCATGTTGCTCCATTTTTTTTGTAAATGTAGCTTCGGCATGATTCTGTTCTTTTGGTTTTATTTCACCATTTATATATTTGGGTAAAGTTTCCAGTAGTAACTTTCCGCCTAATTCGGCTAATTCTTGCTCCACTTCTTTATAGTAGCTTGTAGCTTCTAGCTTGTAGCTTGTAGCTTTAAGAACTGGCCCATGATCAACTTCTTCATCTACTTTTAGTATAGCTACTCCCGTTTCTTTATCACCATTTAATAGCGCATTTTGAATAGGGGAAGGACCCCGGTACTTAGGTAAGAGAGAGGGGTGAATATTTAAAAATCCATGTTTAGGTACTTCAAGATACTGGGAGGGGATTATCTTCCCATAAGCAGCCACGATACAAATGTCTGGATTAAGGTGTTTAAACTTTTTGAAGGAGTCTTCCTCCTTTAAATTATGGAACTCAAGAACGGGAATATTTAACTCAACTGTAACCTTTTTTACAGGGCTAGGCATTGTTACTCTTTGTCTACCGGTCGGTCGGTCCGGCTGAGTTACAACGGCTACCAGATTATAGCCATTTTGGACCAAATACCGAAGTGCTGGAACGGCAAAACTAGAGGTACCGAAAAATACGATTTTGAGTAAATTATCCGACACTTGATTTATTATTTAATTTATGTTATAATTGCAAGCAGAGGTGACGGCACCCGAACCCATCAATTAGAACGACCACTTTTTCTCTTCAAACACGCTTTTCGGCGTTGTTTTTGTTTTATCTCATGTTCGTAAGCTTCGTCAGGAGTTAAAGAATTAAGACAATCCATAAATC
>Ga0209542_10004437_pt1 | contig 28894 bp, 32 predicted proteins | sample RifCSPhighO2_01_FD_184028 | JGI IMG/M metagenome (GOLD analysis project Ga0209542, IMG submission 184028) | Soil microbial communities from Rifle, Colorado - Rifle CSP2_plank highO2_0.1 (SPAdes) (version 2) | ecosystem: Environmental > Terrestrial > Deep subsurface > Rock core/Sediment ...
GCCTCGGCCGTGTGATGAAAGAACAGGGGGCCGAACACGCGAAGGCCAAGCAACTACTCTTGGGCATCACCGAAGTCTCGCTCACCCGCGCGTCGTTCCTCTCGGCGATATCGTTCCAAAACACTCCGCGCAAACTCGCCGAAGCGGCAGTGGGCGGCGCCGTGGACCGTCTCATCGGTCTCAAAGAGAACGTCATCATCGGTCGCCTCATTCCGGCCGGTACCGGCTTCAAGGGTTCGAAAAAGCACGCCATGATCGAAGAAATGGAAGCCGAATTCGCTTCACAGTCGCCGATCGAAATGCCAACCACCGACCGCGACCGCGATAGGGTCGAGCGGTAACGATAGTCTCGCTTCGACTCCGAAAGCCCAGGCCGCTCGCCCGGGCTTTCGCTTTTCAATACACGACGGGGCATAATGACGGCATGGCAGGGGACACCGTACAGCAGGTCAAAGACAAGCTTTCAATTGTTGATGTGGTTTCGCAGTACGTGAAGCTCGAGCGTTCGGGCGCCTCGCTTCGCGCGCGGTGCCCATTTCATGCGGAGCGCACGCCGTCGTTCCATGTATCGCCCGACAGGGGTACCTACCACTGTTTCGGCTGTAACGTGGGGGGCGATATTTTCTCATTCGTTGAAGCTATCGAAGGACTGGATTTCAAGGGAGCGCTCAAGGTACTCGCAGAAAAAGCGGGTGTGCCTCTGGTATACGAAAAAAAGGAGAAAAAAGATGAGCGCGACAGATTGCTCGAATTAATGGAAGTGGCTACGATATTTTATTCGTCGCGATTGACAGACAAAGCCAAGAAATATCTGAAAGAGCGTGGCATGTCGGAAGAATCTGTGCAAACGTTCCGCTTGGGGTGGGCGGGGGATGCGTGGGACGATCTGGTGAAGTATCTGCGCCAAAAGTCCGCCGGAGGCGGATCCTCCTCTGGAGGAAAATTTACCGACAACGAAATGCTCGTCGCGGGTGTCGTGCGCAAGAACGAACGAGGGACCCTCTCGGACAAGTTTCGAAATCGCATCATGTTCCCGATAGCAGATAGCGCCGGGCGAGTCGTGGGATTTTCTGGCCGCATTTTCGGAGAAGACGCATCGCCCGAGGCGCCGAAGTATTTGAACAGCCCCGAAACACCGCTCTATCACAAGTCCCGCATTCTGTATGGCTTCGATCGCGCGAAGCAGGCGATACGCAAACATAATTTTGCGGTGCTGGTAGAAGGGCAGATGGATCTCTTGGCCAGTCATCAGGCCGGGTGGGCTAATACGGTGGCGGTGTCTGGCACGGCATTTACCCCCGAACACGCCCAATTGATCAAGCGAATGAGCGACAATCTGGTGCTCGCACTCGATGCGGACCAGGCAGGCATAAAAGCGGCTGGGCGTGCCGCCAGGGCGGCTCTACAGAGCGGTCTGAACGTCAAAGTAGCCAAACTGCCCACTGGCTCGGATCCGGCGGACTTGATATTGTCCGCCGGAGGCGGATCCGCCTCCGGCGGAAAAGAGGCGTGGGCGAAGGCAATACGAGAATCCAAGGACATCATCACATTCCTTTTAGATGTACTCGAAGAGCATGCCAAAAGCCCCGATAACTTCCGTCGGAGCGTCGAGGTGGCGGTGCTTCCCTTCATATCCGATGTGCAAAGCCCTATCGCGCGCGAACAATACATCCACCAAATCGCGAAACGTCTCAATGTGTCCGAATCCGCCGTGTCGGAAGCGTACGAGAAACTGCCGCGCACAGATCAGTCCGGCGCATACGCGAGCACTGCAGTGCCCAAAACAAATGCTAACGCGCCGCTTGCGGCGACAGACCGCGTACGCAACGCATATGCATTTCTGATCTGGCAAAAATCCTTGCCCAAAACAGCAATAGATATAAAGTCATTCGAAAAAGAATTGAAAGAGACAATTGGCAATACTGCATTCAAGAAACTCGGCGAGCTTTCAAAGAGCGAGCTCGAGTCACTGCGATTCTCCGCAGAATTTTTGCATGGTAAAAGTTATAGTGCAGAGCGGGAATCACGTGCACTGCTCGACGCGCTCATCGCCGACATACTGCGCGCCAAGCTCACCGAAGCGAGCACTGCACTGCAGAGGGCGGAAACTGCAGGCGACGAGCCCGAGGTAAAGCGGCTGACAGGGGAATGTAAGTTATTAACAGGTCGGATTGCAAAAATCCACGAGCGGGTGTAGAGTGTTCCTACCGCGCGGTTTTTATATGCAGTAGGAGCGCGGAATCAATAAAGAAGAGTACAGAACGCAGCTACCGAAAGACGGGGCTGTTCTGCCTTGCGTCGTAAGACGCAAGGAATCCGTACGTCTCAAGTGGACGTATTCACCGCACCCTCATACAAAAAAACTCAAAAAAATCATGGCGAAGAAAATGCAGAAGAAAAAGAAAACGATAACACGCGCAGCCCGACGCGTCGTGAAGAAATCTGCGAAGAAAAATCGCCGTTCGGCCACCGCGCGCGCCGGTCGGACAGCGAAGCCGATAAAAATAAAGAAGGAAGCAAAATTCGTGCCGCGTCCGGCGACGAGCGGCAAAGGCGGCAAAGGCGGAGCGATCAGGTCGCAGGTCAAAGTTGATGCGCTCATCAAGCTCGGCCGCGAACGCGGATACATCACCTACGACGAGATAATCCGCGAATTCCCGACAATAGAAGACAACGTTATCTTGCTCGAAGAGATGTACGAGAAATTCAGTACAGCTGGCATCGATGTGTTGGAGGGCGGCGGCATGCTCGAAGACGGTTCGGCAGACAGTGTGCTCGAAAAAAAGAAATTACAGCACCGTCGCGCCGATTCCAACTATGATTCTGTGCAAATGTATCTGCGCGAGATAGGTCAGTATCCACTTTTGAACGGCGAACAGGAAAAGACGCTCGCCAAGCGCATCATAGAAGGCGACGACGAGGCTCGCTCTATTTTGGCCCGTTCCAACCTCCGTTTGGTGGTCTCTATTGCCAAGAAATACGTCAATCGTAGCCCCGATCTGACGCTTTTGGACCTCATCCAGGAGGGTAATCTGGGCTTGTTTAAAGCCGTGGATAAGTTTGACCATACCAAAGGCTACAAATTCTCGACCTATGCCACCTGGTGGATACGCCAGGCCATCACTCGCGCCCTGGCCGACCAGAGCCGCACTATCCGCATCCCGGTGCACATGGTGGAAACCATCGCCAAATACAAGCAAAAGGTGCGTGAACTTAGCCAGCACTTGGGTCGCGACCCACTGCCGGAAGAAATCGCCGCGGAAATGGGCATCGAAGTCGAAAAGATTTACACCATACAGAAAATCAATCAGGACACTGTATCGCTGGAATCGCCTGTCGGCGAAGACGACGACGAGCGCTCCACCCTCGGCAGCTTCATCGCCGACGACACGATAGCCGCACCAGACATGGACGCATCGCGCCGCATATTGAACGAGCAGATGATGGGCATTCTCGACGAGCTTTCACCAAAAGAGCGCAAGATATTAGAAATGCGCAACGGCCTTACCGAAGACGGTGTGTGCTACACGCTCGAAGAAGTCGGCCGCGAATTCGGCGTCACCCGCGAGCGCATCCGCCAAATAGAAGCAAAAGCCCTCGAGCGCATCCGCTTCCACGAACGCGCCAAGCAACTCCGCAGCTATTAATTAATAAAGGTCATCTAGTCTACTTTGTCGATTTTGTTCGACTTTCTTTTGCTGCATACGTTCATAAAACCTGACCATGTTTAGTAATCGATCCATCTCTTTTTTATACATATCAAGATATGCCTCTAAATTCGTTTCGTGAATGATGTCGACATACAGTGCGCGCGACAAAATCGCATCGGTCCCCGGATCGCGCCATTCAGTGGTTTGATAGTAGAGAACATTGGAAATCGTTAAGCCCCTTTGGTCAACTATATTGGCACCCTTGTAAACGACCAGGGGATAGAAAAGCCCGCCCCTATTTAATAATTGTCTCGTACGCAGATACTGCAGAGCTTTCATTGATTGATTCACTGCCGCAAAAAGATTTCGCTTTTTATCGGACCCCTCTTCAATACTAAATGTCACATCCTTCTGTTCGAGAAAATGAAAACCTTTAAGGTGTAGTTCCAAATCTGTGGGATAAAACCTATCAATAAAATAAGCTTCGTAATTCTTTGGATTTTCTCTAAGTCGGACTGTTACATCCCCAGTAAGATATTTTGTCTCAACAACAAGTGACAGTTGAAGTTCGCCCGAGTTTCGAGTTTGACACTCTTGAATCGCGATTAAGTCTATTGAGCGTGATTTTTCCTCACTATCATCTCGGTAGCTTTGATCAGTAATGGTTTTAAATCCGAAGGCCTTAAAGCGATTTTCGACTTCCTCTTGAAAAGGGTATCCAGAAACGTGGCCCATAGAGATTAAATGCTATACCCCTGCCTCGGGTTTGGCCAGAGCCTCAAATACTACTTGCTTATTTAGCTAAATAAGCAAGTAAGGGGTACAAAATCAAACGGCCGGGCATCCCGCGTGGGGCCCGGCCGGTCGTTTGTTAGGGCCCGATAACCCAGGCGCCGAACCACGTGAAAAACAGGATGACCGCGATAGGCAACAGCGCCCAGAGCGCCTTTTGCCACCCCGGAGCGATGTCTGCGTCCATGACCTCTCCACCTCACAGTTGACTGTCCATTCTGAACCCCTTTTCTGCCCCAATGGCGCTGGCGGCAATCTACACCCCCACTTCCGCTTTGGCCAGGGCACACACCTAACCATTGCTATAGCAACAGATGGGTGTAGCTACAAAAATCAAACGGCCGCACCAGAGATGGGTGCGGTCGTATCAGGTGCGGGGTCCGTTGTGCGGGACTATCAAGATTGCCGCCACGGCGATGGTGGCAAAAATGATGGCGTAGAATACCACCTGTCTTTGCCACGAAGCGTCAATATACGCGGCGATTTGCGGTTCGACGCTAAAATAACCGCAAATCGAGAGGAGTGCGAGAAGTGCGATTCCAAGACCGAGTCTCATGTCGCACCGTCTTTTTTTTCACTAGCCGCTGTCGTCACGATTACCCCCACCGCGCACACGACGAAGATCAGACCGGTCGCCCATGCAGGGACAATTGCATTGAGCACTTCCGGCCTCTGGAATAAGACACCGGAGACAACTGCTCCGGTAAGGCTCAAGAGTCCCACTGAGATCTGCAGAAGCGTCATAGCGCCCTCCATTTGTGAAGCCAGGGCAATGCTAACGCCTGTGCGTATTTTTGACTAGCGTATCCAAATGCAAGGGGAAACAGTGTGGCCGCGTCCCGAGGGACGCGGCCTTGTTTGTGTGTGCTGTGTGGCGTTCAGATCGCAGGCGTATGTTCTGGCCGACGTCTGATCCAAGCGTTCAGCTTGGTTAGGCTCAGAACGAGCACGGCGTAGGCGAACAGGAGCTCGCCGATGATCAGCGGCTTGTATACGTGAAGTCCGCGGATCATTACCGTCTCGGCACCGTCCCACCCTTGCGAGCGGAACCACACTTTCATCCGGTCCTGGTGCCAGATGTACACCGCCTCCGTCTGTTCGCCATAGACGATCCAGCAGAAGGCGAGGACGAAGTGGACGACCGTGATGCCGAGGAAGATCCTGAACGCGATCTCTCCGACGTTGGAGTAGCCGCGGACCTTGCCCCACACGACGAGCAGTACGATCATCATCGAGGAGATGATGAGGGTCCGATCGGCGCCCATCTTGTCGAGGGCGATCGCCGTGGCCCACGTCTTGTCCACGCTGAATAAGGTTGCGACGCCCCTCGCCGCGCCGCGTACGACGATCTCGGCGCCTTCGAACGTAATATTGACTGCCCATTTGCTTACAAATGCCCATGTGCAAATCAAAATAACGAACGACAGTGCCCAACAAACTGAGCGTATTATCGTGACACGAAACATCATGCCCTCCGCTTGACGGGTGATTTTTCGCCACTCTCTATGGCTGAGTTAATTATACTACTTCAGCAGCCGATTGTCAATGGTGATAAAATGGCCCAATGGCAGGGAAATCCTCAAAGCCGCGCACCGTGCGTCGCAAAGCCCCCACTCGACCAACCAAAGACGTCGCACCCCCCAAGGTTCCCATCAAATATTGGAGCCACTCATCGCTCATGTCGTTCCTACGCAATCCGCTTGCGTGGTACAAGCGCTATGTCGAAAAGATATACGACACTCCCGCGAACCCGTCTTCCATCATCGGCCGGGCGGGTCACACGGCGCTACAGCATTTTTACAGCGGCATCGCTAAAGAAGGTGCGATTGATATCGGACTCAAATACTTGCGCGATGTGCCGGATTTCGATATCAACTTCGGCAAAGCAAAATCACGCCTCGCCCAGCGGCAAAAGCGCCAGCAGATGGAGCGCGATTACGTGCAGGCCGTCGGCTTTTACCTCGCGCGGCCACCGCGCCACAGAGTGCTCGGGGTTGAAGTTTCTGCAATGGCAGAAGTAGAAGGCTTACCGATACCTATCAAAGCAATCTCCGATCTCGTCATCGTCTCGCGCGCAGACCCGAATGCGTTGGACATCGTAGATCACAAATTCGTTGACGCGTTCAGTAAAGACAAAGGGGGGAAGACGCTCTTTGTGATGCAGGCGATATTCAATTACTACACGGTGCAACAGGCGTTCGGCAAACCGGTGCGCCGATTCATCGTGTACGAGTGCAAGAAGAAAAAGAATGCCGACGGCTCGGCCCAGCTCCGCCGCTACGTGCTCGATTTCGCTAATTGCGCAGAAGATTTCCGCGTATTCCACCGGCTTGTGAACGACGCGACACGAGAAATATCACGCGAGCGCCTGTACCTGCCCAACCCATCAGACATGTTCGAAGGGGAGAACAGCTTCGACATCTATCGCTTGGGACTTCTGGACTAGCGCGAACGCACTTTCAATTTGGTCTGGCGCTTTTTATTTATCTTGGGCAGACGGATCATGAGGACGCCGTGCTTTTCGCTCGCTTCGGCGAGGTCCACGTCCACCTCTTCGGGCAAGAGTATCGTGCGGGAAAATGAACCCCAATAGAGCTCGCGTTGGAAGTAATTTTCTTCTTCCACTTCGCGTTCGTCCTGTCGCTGGCCCGAGATGGTCACCATCTCACGCGTCAGTGCCACATCTACCGACTGCGGCTGTACGCCCGCGACGAGCGCTTTGATGACGATAGCATCGGGGGTCTGATACACATCTACCGCCAATTCACCCGCCGGCTCGTCGCTTGCGGGAGTCCAGTCGTCGTCGCGAGCTGTGATGCGAGCGGTGCGCACTTCACCTTCGCCCTTGAGGACGACCGGTTCGCCGGTGCGAATGTCATCATAAAAATCGTCGTAATCGTTTTGCGATCCGCCGGTCAGTTTCGAGAAAAAGGAAAGTTTTTTCATTGTCACAGTATATCGCACTATCGCCAGCGCGGATGTATGCGCTTTATGTACTCAAGGGCGGCCAAGAGCGCGATAACTCCGAGCCACACGAATGCGAAGGTGCGCAAGAGATGCTCCTCCGCTGTGTTCAGTATAAAAAAGTTAAAGGCCGCATGCAAAGCGCTGGCGAGGATAACTCCGAGGAATGCGTACCATCGTTTCATGCGTCGGGGCTTATAGAAGGCGAGCGCGAGCATGACGCCGATAACAGCCGAAGAAAGCACGTGCAGCAGTGTTGCGCCGATAAAGCGCAGATTGCCCGTCACCACGGTCTGCAAGACAGTGTCGCCCGCCAAGGGGCTGAGCAAGAACAGGGTGTTTTCTGCTGCCGCAAAACCAAGTGCGACCGTCACCATGTAGATTACCGGGTCTATTGGCTCGTCATCCTCGCGTCGGCGGAGCACTGTAACGCGCGCGACGAGGAATTTGACGATCTCCTCGATGGCCGACCACGCGATAAACACGAGCGTCGTCGCCGTAACGGCCAGAAGTGGCAGCAGGGTAGAGGCGCGGATGTAGGAAGCAGCAGCCTTTTCTATGGGTATGACGATCGCGACGGCGACCATGCCGGCAAAGAAAGCGAGCGCGATGAGTTTCCTCGGCTCCGGGTGCGAAGAATCTTCGCGACGCCAAAACCACAGCCATGCGAGTGCTGGCAACAAGCCACCAGCCATCGCAGCCGCGACGGATAGGAATTCCTCCATACTTTCATTATACGGTATATAGAAATGCAAACTTCAATATTCCCTGTTCTCGTCTATAGCGTTGAATAGGGAATATTGTTTGTCTCACTGGTGAGGCCATTTTGCCACCATCAAGAGGTCGCTGTCTTTCGCTGGTAGTTTTTGCCAGATGGCCTCGGTGACAAACGGCATAAAGGGGTGCAGGAGCTTGAGAGATAGAACGAGTATTTCTACAAGCATTTTCTGTTTTGACGCCTTTGCCTCGGCGTCGGTGCCTTTGAGAACTTCCTTTGATTGTTCGAGTATTTCGGCGGCGAAGCGGTCCCACACATAATGATAGGCCGCGTCGGCGGCCAGATCGAGCCGGAATTCGTCTATGTGCTTTGACACCTCTTGAGCAAGCGCCTCAACCTCGTTGATCAGTTTCTGGTCTTCGGCATTCACTTGGGAGTTAAACTCCCAAGCACTTGGGAGTTTAACTCCCAAGTCGGCCTCTGACGTGTTTTCGAGTACGAATCGGGTGATGTTCCAGAGCTTGTTGGAAAAATGCTTGTAGCCGCGGACGCGGTCTTCGGAGAGCTTGAGGTCGTTGCCCGGTTGCGCGCCGACGACGAGCGAGAGGCGCGTCGCGTCGGCGCCATATTTGGCGATCATGTCTAAGGGATCAATGATGTTGCCGAGCGATTTACTCATTTTTCTTCCCTGGCCGTCGCGGACGAGGCCATGCAGGTACACTTGGCGGAAGGGTACTTGGCCCACCAAGAAGCCCGACATCAATATCATGCGCGCGACCCAGAAAAAGATAATGTCATAACCGGTCTCAAGCACTGAGGTCGGGTGATAGGTTTTGAGGTCAGCTGTTTCCTCCGGCCAGCCGAGTGTGGAGAAGGTCCACAGACCCGACGAGAACCATGTATCGAGCACGTCCGGGTCCTGCTCCCAACCGGCTCCCGGGGACTCAAGTTGAACTTTCACTTCCTCACCGTTGAACCACGCGGGGATACGGTGGCCAAACCAGATCTGTCGCGAAATGTTCCAATCACGCAGGTTGTCTATCCAGTGGTAATAAATCTTCTCGAATCGCTTCGGCGTTATCTTGGTTTGGCCACTTTCGACCGCCTCCCGCATCCACTCTTTCATCGTGCGCTCTTTGCCGTCGGGGAAAATCGCCTTTTTGTTCACGGCAACGAACCACTGCTTTTTTATCTGCGGCTCGATAGTGCCGCCACCGCGACCGTTGGTCGCGACGTTGTGCACATAACCCTCGTCCACCTTTGTAATAAGCCCTTTGGCGCGCAGTTTTTCAACCACGAGCGGCCGCGCTTTTTTTATATGCTGGCCGGCGAATTCTCCGGCGATGGGCAATAAGATGCCGCGCTCATCTATGACTTGCTCGACCTCGAGCCCGTGCCGCTGGGCAATCTCAAAGTCGATGCCAGAATGCGCCGGCGTGATGGTCATCGCACCCGAACCGAATTCCATATCTGCCGCCTCGTCCTTAATGATGGTCGCGATAATGGGGCCGTTTATCCATTCGAGCTCGATCTTCTGCCCATGCTCGAATTCTTTGTACCGCTCGTCGGCCGGATGCATCACTACATACTTGTCGCCGAATTTGGTTTCCGGCCGCACCGTTCCGATGTCGAAAGGTCCGTATTTGAAATGATAGAACGCATCTTTCTGTTCCACGTATTCAATTTCATCATCAGAAACAGTGGTCTGTAGCTTGGGGTCCCAGTTAACGATGCGGTTGCCGCGATAGACCAGTCCGCACTCGTACATGCGGATGAACGCCTCCATGACTGCGGCATATCGCCTATCGTCCATCGTGTACGCAGAGCGGCTCCAGTCGAGGCTCGAACCCATCATTTTGAGTTGGTTGATGATCGTTGCCTTGCTCTCGTCGGTGAACGTGTCTATGCGGCGCATTAATTCTTCGCGACCAAGGTCGTGACGTGTCTTTTTTTCTTTTTTATATATATCGTCCTCCACCTTTGCCTGTGTCGCGATTGCAGCGCTGTCGGTGCCGGGGATCCACAGTGTGCGGTATCCACGCATGCGGTGATAGCGGATCAAAATATCTTCGATCGCAAGCATTGCCGCATGACCCATGTGCAAAGTGCCCGTGACGTTCGGAGGCGGAAGCACGATGGTATACGGCTCGGCATCGGGCTTGGTGAGGCCTTTTTCTATCATGACGTCCGGATTGGCATAGCCCGAAGACTCCCACAGCTCGCGTATCGCAGGCTCCTCTGCATCCGAATTGTAGGGCTTCAGGAAGGCCTCGGGTGCTTTTGACGGCTCCATTTGGCTATCTTAACAGGCTTATGCCTTGTTTTCGAGCCGTAAATTGCCGTGCGCCGCAAGCAAATCGGGATTTACGAACTCCCGATTGAGCGCGTGGAAGTAGCCGGCGAGTGCGATCATGATGGCGTTGTCCGTCGCTAGCTCTATCGGCGGGACCAGCAATGTCAAGGCGTCGCCTTGACATGTGGAGGCTATGCGTTCGCGGATGCGCGCGTTTGCTGAAACGCCGCCGCCGACTACAATAGTATTGGCACCGTATTCATCTGCCGCGCGCCGTGTTTTTTCTACAAGCACGTCTGCGACCGTATCTTCGAATTCCCTCGCGACCCGCATTTTGAATTCTTCAAGGTCCGACCTTTGGGAATTCTTCAAGGTCCGACCTTTGGAGTCCACAAGATTCCGAACCGCAGTCTTTAATCCAGAAAAGGAGAAATCAAAATTATCTTCCCGGAGCATTGGACGTGTAAATGTAAAATCCGCTTCGACTCCTTTCTCGCGTGCCTGTGATGCAAGTCGACTGATCTCGGGTCCGCCTGGGTAGGGAAGCCCCAAGAGCCGTGCGACCTTATCAAAGGCTTCACCTGCGGCATCGTCGCGCGTCTCCCCAATGCGCTCGTATGCACTCCACGTGCGCGAGAGAACTAATTCCGTGTGTCCGCCGGATACGAGGAGCGCAAGCACCGGGAACTCGAATTGCCGAAGTCTGCCCGATGATGGAGGTCCGACCTCCATCATGGGGAGGACCACGTGGCCTTCCATATGATTCACGGCAACAATCGGTACACCCCAAAGCTCTGAGAGCGCTTTTGCGAAATTAATACCGACCCAGAGCGCGGGCTCGAGCCCTGGACCGTGTGTTACGGCAATCGCATCAACATCCGGTTTTCCGTATTGCGTAGCAAATATTTTCAGCTGTTCGAGCAACTCTGGCTCGCGCTCGAGTAAAGAATCGTTGACATGATATATCATATCAGTCGCTTTCAGTTCACCCGCTTGTCGGAGTGCGTCATCAAGTAGTGGGACGAGATTCTTCGCATGCTCGCGTTTGGCGAGATTGGGGAATACCCCGCCATATGGTGAATGAAGTGCGGCCTGGCTCAGCAGAGCATTGCCAAGCACACGGAACGAAAAGTCCGCTCCGCCTGCCCGGCCAGGGAACTCGCCACTCGCCTCAATGAGACAAACAGCAGTTTCGTCGCAACTGGTCTCGATACCGAGTATCCGCATCCCAGACTTATGCCTCATTTCGAGCAAATTGGCCAGTATCTTTCGATTTTGCAAAGAGTTCGCGAAATACAAGTATGCCAGCGGCGCAATAAACTATCGCCAAGCCGATGCCGATGCCGTAGAGCTCCCACTCGATACTGTGAACCGTCAGACCCGATCGTATCGCTTCGAATGCATACGTCGGCGGGAAAAAATAAGCGATGAACTGCAGGGCGTGCGGTAGATCGGCGATAGGGAAGAAGGCGGCAGAAAGCGGCTGGAAAAACCATGGTATCGACCACGAGAGTGCCGCAAGCCGTGTACCGAATCGGAATATAAGACCAAGGATTGCTACTGCCATAGCGAAACCGAAGAGAGCGAACACGGTGAACATGAGCACAAGGTTCGCGAGACCGACATCCAATACATTAAAGTCAAAAAACCAAGCAGAAAGTACCATGCCAAGGATAAGCAGGATGAGCGCTTTTATGCATCCGGACGCAAAAAGTGCCAGCACGTATTCTTTGACTTTCAGTGGAGCGATAAACATGTTGCTCAAATTCCTCGACCAGATATTCCACATACTGCCTACTGCTACCGAATACGACGTGATCGCAATGATTTGCCATAAGAGCATTCCCAAAAAGACATACCGTGCGGCAAGCACCTGCTCGTTGCCCGCGAGATATACAGAGATGAGGCCGAAAATAACGATATTGATGAGCGGGAAGACGAACACATCTACGATTACTTCCAAAGAATGGAAGGTCATGTACAACTCTTGCATCAACACTCCCCGAACGTGTCGCCATTTCATATACGTGTTCGCGCTATCTGTAGAAATACATCCTCGAGCGTCGGTTTAATAACTTCGATATCCGTTATTCTATTGCCGACACGGCTCAGGCCGAAGAGTATTTCTGGTATCGTTGTTTCCTCGGTTGCGATCTCGACCCTATTGTTGTCGAGCAGATTGAATGTGTAATTCTTGTCCTGCAAGTAGCGTCCAATGCTCTCTCTCGGGTCGAACGTGAAGGTAACACGAAGCGTTGCGGCGGTGATACGCTTTACCAGGTTTTGCGGCGTGTCGTGTGCGACCACTTTGCCTCGGTCGAGGAATATCACTTCATCGCAGATGCGCGTTATCTCCGGCATATTGTGGCTCGTGTACAGAATGCTTAATCCACGGTCACGTCGCAGCGACTCTATGAGTGAAAGTGTTTTATCCGCAATATCTGGATCGAGCGAAGCTGTCGGTTCGTCCATAAGCAGAATTTCAGGGTCGTTGAGGAGCGACTTCACGAGATTTACGCGCGTCTTTTGTCCAGCCGAAAGATACCAATACGGTATTGACGCGAACTCCGCGATCTCAAACTGCTCCAGAAGCGTCACTATCTTGCGTTTCGTATTCACGACCTCGTAGAGATCCGCAAATACAAGCAAGTTTTCATACACGGTTATTCTGCCCAAGAGTGTATTGAATGCAGATGCCGAGTTTATTCGCTGCAGACAGCTAATGCGGTGTTCGGTAAAATCCTTTCCAAAGTATCGTATCGAACCGCCATTGTGTTCGGTAATACCGAGCAAAACCTGGATAGTGGTTGTTTTGCCCGCACCGTTGGGGCCGAGGAAACCCACGATCTGTCCGCGTGGAACGGAGAACGAAACGCCATCTACCGCGCGAAACGAGCCGTAGTCTTTGACCAAATCCCTAACCTCCAGTACCGCTTCCATATGCGTGATTATAACGTGTACGAATGTCCGAGCACAGTTTTTCATTGGGCCAGCCGGATAAACGCGGGATATAATGACGTGCTATGAACATCTGGCGTGATGATTTCCCCAAAACGAAGAATCCCCTGAAGTTTTTCTTTTACTGTAGCCAACCGCACTGGAAGGCGGTCGTGGTCGCCACGGTGTTTGCAACCATCGGCGCGGCTTTCACAGCAAGCGTCTCATATGTCTTCAAACTCATTGCCAACGCTGCGACAGCGTTGCCCGACCCTATGGCATACAACGAGCTCTTGGGCGCAGGTGCGCTCTATGTCTTGGCGCTGACGCTCGCCAAGCTTTTCCACCGAGGAGCGGGTTTTCCCGCCGCGCGCTGGGCCATCGGCTCGATGATTACCGCGCGATACACGCTCACTTCATACGTTACACTGCACAGCCGCAGGTACTTCTTGGAACGATTTGCTGGCTCACTCGCCAACAAAATAAGTCATGCGGCGCGTGGCATGCGCGAACTGGTGGACCAATTCTTGTGGGGGTTTCTCGAGCTCGTCGTCATGGCAGTCGTCAGCTTCGGAATCCTTTTTTCCGCGAACGCCCGCATCGCGTGGATATTCTTGGCGTGGATCCTGTTGGTCTCCGTCATGAATTATTTTCTCGCGCGTAAGCGTCTGCCTTTGACCGTGCTGGCGCACAAGCTTGAAACAGGCCTCAACGGCGCGACGGTGGACCTTTTGACCAATATCTCGGCAATGCAGGAATACGCGCGTCGGGCATTCGAAATTGAACGCTTGCGGAAAGCGACGGATGTCAGACGAAAAGCCGGGCTCAAGAATTGGTACATGGGTGAATACATTCGGCTCGTCAACAGTGTGCTCCTGGCTCTCTTTGGCGGGGCGATGGTGTTTATGGTCGTCTACTATGCGCGGACAAGCATCGTGTCCATCGGCGACGTCGTCTTGGTACTCGCCGTGATATTCCGCATCGAGGGTCTCTTGCAATCGCTCGGCTCGGAGATAAATCATTTTGCGGAACTCTGGGGGGAGATACAGGAGAGCCTCGACGAAATAGTCGAACCACATGAGATACCGGACAAAGCGGGTGCGCAGGACCTGGTGGTAAGCCGCGGTGTGATAGAGCTCAAGGACGTAACGTTCTCGTATGTCGGCAATGTCATATTCGAAGGTCTGAACCTTGCGATACCCGCTGGGCAAAGGGTTGGGCTTGTCGGGAGAAGCGGTGCGGGCAAATCAACGCTTATGCGCCTGCTCTTGCACCATCACGATATTCAGGGCGGAAGGATAGCGATAGACGGGATGGATATTGCGTTGGTGACGCAGGAGAGTTTACGGCACAATGTTGCGGTCGTTCCGCAAGAGCCAATCCTGTTCCACCGCACGATTACCGAGAACATCGCATACGGTAATCCGGACGCCACGGAGGAAGAAGTCGTCCGTGCAGCACGGCTCGCCTACGCCCACGAGTTCATCGAACGGCTCCCACTTGGCTATGAATCGTTGGTGGGAGAGCGGGGGGTAAAACTCTCGGGCGGTGAGCGCCAGCGCATCGCGATCGCACGCGCCATATTAAAGAACGCGCCCATATTGCTCTTGGACGAAGCAACATCGTCGCTCGACAGCGAAAGCGAGGTCGAGATACAAAAAGCTTTGCACGAATTAATGCAGGGAAAGACCGTTATCGCGATAGCGCACCGCTTGTCTACTTTACGCGAGATGGACAGAATAGTCGTGCTCGACAGGGGTCGGATCATGCAGGAAGGAACGCACGATGAACTCTTGGACAAGGGTGGCATCTATGCAGATCTGTGGCGGCATCAAGCAGGAGGGTTCATAGCGGGAGAATGACGACATGCCGATACTCCAGTTAAGCAGTATTTCATTGATCGTCTCACTTGCGGGGGCGCTCTTTGCGGGCGGGACCCCCGCTATCGCGGGTGCTGCGTATCTCGTCGCTACCGGAACGCTCGGTTGGGTCCTCGTGCTCTCTATCTCGTTGGCGGCCACGCTCGTGTGGGACACCATCTGGTATGTGGTCGGCCGCTCGATATCGCTAGAGAAACTTCGTGAGCGTCGATTCTTCAAGCGCGACGCGAAATTGTACGAACGCATCCTCCGCTTCCACGGTGAGCGACAACATGTCGTTCATTTCTTTTCGAGATTCATCTATGGTACGGCGAGTGTTTTCTCGGTCGTCTCGGGGATCAGACGAATGAATTTCCTTGCTTACATTTTGATCAGCGCGGCGAGCATAGCCGTGTGGTTCGGGTTTTTAGTCCTCCTTGCGGAATATATACATCGGTTCATCGGTGCGCAGGATATCAAATTCGCCCTTACGATTGCAATAGTGGTTCTTTTTGTCGTAGTATTTGGAGCGCGTTATGCGCTCAAGTACATACTCATGCACTATACTGAGTGATTGTATGCGATTCTCGGTCATCATTCCCGCCACAAACGAAGAGCGCTTTATCCAGACGGCGATTGACTCGGTGCAAGAGCAGGGGGTCGATGCCGAGATCATTGTCGTCGTGAACGGCTCGAACGATACGACCGCAGACATCGCGCGCAGCATGCAAGTTCGTGTGCTCGTGTATCAGGAATCGCTTCTCGCAGGCGGGGCGCGAAATAAGGGCGCCCAGGTCGCACGAGGAGCAACATGTGTGTTTCTTGATGCAGACAGCGTCATGGGGGACGGTGTGCTCATATCTATCGCGTCGCTTGCGGAAGGATGTTTCGGTACAGTTCTCGGTGCGCCGCTTGAGCCCAAACTACGGTATCGGCTTTTTTTCGCGCTCAAAAATGCTGCTCACCGGACCGGAATGTATCATGGTGTCCTTGGCGGCCTCTTTTTTTGTCCATCGAAGCTTTTTCACAAAGTCGGGGGTTATGATGCCTCGCTCATGGTAAACGAAATATCTGACATCATCGAGAAGATAGAGGCGGTGGGAGGAGAATACACGGTACTGACGAATTGCCGTGCCTCGACATCGATGCGACGATTCGAGCGCGTCGGACTTGTCCAAGCACTTGTGTTCTGGACGTGGGTAAAATGTATCTGGTTCTGGCGTGATCGTCGGGCGCGCATCGGTGCGACATACGCGTCAGCGCACGACAGATTATTTGAGTAATTTTTCGAATGCCATGCGTCCTTCCAGAATTCGCCCCTACTGTTAAAAAGTAAGCGCTTTTGATATACTTTGGCCGTTCTTTATTGCGCGGTAACCTCCGGCGGGTGGTACCGTACCATTTGTAATAAGGTGATGTTACTGTTCTGTGTTGATAGATATTGCGCGGTTAGCTCAGTGGTAGAGCATCGTCTTGACGTGACGAGGGCCAAAGGTTCGATCCCTTTACCGCGCACCAAATGGAAACCGTTCGTTTGAACGACACGAATGTGCAGGAAATTGCGGCTAAAGCGGCAGATGTATTGCGTGCCGGAGGCGTCGTGCTGTACCCGACTGACACCTTGTACGGTCTTGGTGCAGATGCACTTTCAAATGATGCGGTGGCACGTATCGTCGAGATAAAGGGACGGGATGACAGAAAGCCGATCCATGCCATCGTTGCCGATCTCGACATGGCGGCGGAATATGCGGACGTGACGACTGACGCGCGACTCTTGGTACAAGAATTTGGCGGCAAGGTTACGGTTATATTCAAAAAAAGGGGGGGAATAGATACCGGTATTGCAAAAGGTATTGAGACGTTCGGCATTCGCGTGCCGGAAAACGGATTTTGCATTGCGATGTGTCAGGATTTTGGCGGGCCGATAACGGCGACGAGCGCGAATAGGGCGGGAGAGACACCCCTGCGCTCCGCCCCAGCGATACTCGATCAACTTGGTCATACAATAGAGGTTAATCTCGTTGTAGATGGCGGGGAATTGCCCGAAACACAGCCGTCGACCGTTATTGACCTTTCGGGGAGCCCTGTCATCCTGCGTGAGAGCGCAGTGTCTGCCGCAGATATTTGGGAAGTACTCCGAGTCGAACCGTAAATCATCGTATGGGGGCGGCACGGCAAGGCCGGGCCTTGCCGTGCCGGGTGATTTGTCGGCTCGTGTGGCGGTTTGACGTAATACGAATGTGTCATATGCTTGTGGCACATAAGCCTTAATCATAAGATGTCAGGAAACGTATGGACATGAAAAATTCGACGAACTGGGTAATTATTGGAGCGGTAGTGGTAATCGTGGCTGTGGGCGGTTGGTGGCTGTTTGTATCAAACCCACCAGACGACTCAAATGCGACAGACACTTCTGACACCGTTGCCGACGCGAGCACAGGCACCTCGGTGACCGTAACAAACCCAGGCGCATCGGGTGCGACGACGACAGCGTCTGGTGAGACAGTGACGGTGCAGGATCAATCTGCTGGTATGGGCGTTTCGATTACATCCATGAATCTGACGCGTGAGACATGGGTCGCTGTGCGGGACAGTAGAAGTATTTTGGGCGCTGGACGATTCAGTCCGGGCGCGACTTCCGGGACCGTCAAATTGCTGCGGGCGACAGAAGCAGGAAAGGCGTATCAAGTTGTCGTATACGTTGACGACGGTGATAAGAAATTCGATTTTAAAGTCGATGCTGTCGTTCCTGGTGTGGGCTCGACATTTACGGCTCAATAAATAGCCGGAGCGTAGAAATAACGAAAACACCCACGCCATACCAGCGTGGGTGTTTTCTGCTTCGGTGAATACTTATTCCACCACCGTGACAGGGAAGGAGTACCTGTACACACGACGATAGGTTACATCTTTGATCCTCACCTCGAGCATATCGGTGCCAGGCTCGGTTGCAGTGGAAAGCAGTTCTGCAGACTGCCCAGCGTCGCTTGCTCTGGTCCGCAGGATTATTGATTCAAGTGCATAGGGGTAGCCGAGCGAGCGAAGGGAGGCCTGCCCCCATAGTACACTGGCCGCATGGCGCGCACACATGATATGCATACGGGTCATCATACAGAAGATTTTTTGAAGAAATTTTGGATATCTCTCGTTCTCATTGTGCCGATCTTTTTCTACTCAGAGATGGCGATGATGCTTTTTGGTCTCCATGGTCCGGAATTCATAGGCTCACAATATGTATTGCTGGCGCTCGGCACCATCGTGTATTTCTATTGCGGCTGGGTATTCCTCGCGGGCGCGTATCGCGAACTTCGTGCGCGCCTGCCCGGCATGATGACACTCATTGCGATTGCGATAACGACCGCATATCTCTATAGCGCTCTTTCGATTGTGGCGGGCACCAGTCATGACCTATTGTTCGAACTTTCGTCGTTGATCGCGATCATGCTCCTTGGCCACTGGATAGAAATGCGCTCTGTACAAGGAGCCAAGGGCGCACTTAAAGAACTTGCAAAGCTCTTGCCGGACACTGCCGAGGTGATCCGCAATGGCACGACGTCCACAATGCCGCTCGATAAACTGGTCGAGGGAGATATCGTACTCGTGAGGCCCGGGGCAAAGATCCCTGCCGACGGTGTGGTCGCAGAAGGTTCATCCGACCTGGATGAATCCATCATCACTGGCGAGTCCCGTCCGGTCCACAAATCAATTGGCATAGACGTGATCGCCGGATCCATGAACGGCGACGGGAGTTTGAAAATACAGGTTACGAAGATCGGCGAGCATACATTCCTTGCTGGTGTGATGCGTCTCGTCGTCGAGGCCGAAAGCTCAAAGTCGCGCTTGCAGATGCTTTCCGACAGGGCTGCGTATTACCTTACGCTCGTGGCACTTGGTGCGGGTGGGGTCACATTTATCGCCTGGCTTATGGCGGATGCTGGCCTTGTGTTCGCGACGGAACGCGTTGTTTCGGTGCTCGTCATCGCATGTCCGCACGCGCTGGGCCTCGCCGTCCCATTGGTCGCATCTATTTCGACGACCATGGCGGCGCGGAGCGGACTTCTGGTGCGCCGCAGGCTCGCGCTCGAAGCGGCGCGAAACATTGATGTCGTGCTTTTCGACAAAACAGGGACGCTCACCCGCGGCGAGTTTGGCGTAGATACTATCTTTCCGGCCGAGGGCTCCGACGAGCGCGAGGTGCTTCAGCTTGCCGCATCCGTTAATGCGAATTCTGAACATGCACTTGCGCGTGCCATTGTTGCCGAAGCGAAGAAGCGAGACATCGAGCTCTCGCCCATTTCTAATTTCGTACGTGTCGCAGGCCAGGGTGCAAAGGCCACGATCGATGGCTCCGAGGCGTCCATCGGAAGCGAAACACTTTTCGGTAGCGACGTAAAAATACCCGGTGTTGTTGCGCTTGAAAAACAAGGGAAAACGGTCGTCTACGTCGGCCGCGGCGGTACCGTGATCGGTGCTATCGCACTCGCCGATATTATTCGCCCCGAATCACGTGCAGCACTATCTGAGCTCAAGGGGCTTGGTGTGAAGGTTGCGATGATAACGGGGGATTCGGAGGACGTCGCCGCGTGGGTCGCGAAAGAACTTGGCGTCGACCAGTATTTCGCGCGGGTACTGCCGCACGAAAAGGCGGAGAAGGTGAAGCTTTTGCAATCACAGGGCCAGAAGGTCGCGATGGTGGGGGATGGAGTGAATGACGCACCCGCGCTCACGCAGGCGGATCTCGGCATCGCAATCGGTGCGGGGACGAATGTGGCGATAGAATCGGCAGGCATTATTCTCGTGCGGAGCGACCCGCGTGATATCCCAAAAATAATCCGGCTCTCGAAACTGACCTATGCGAAGATGATACAGAATCTTTTTTGGGCAACAGGCTATAACGTAGTTGCTATTCCTCTGGCAGCAGGTGTACTCTATACGCAGGGCGTTATTCTGCAGCCGGCTCTTGCCGCTGTATTTATGTCTCTCTCGACCGTCATTGTGGCGATAAATGCGGTTTTGTTGAGAAGGAGAGTTTTATAAGTTTTATTTCAGCGATATCAAATATGAAACTATCAAAATTGATGCATGTGGGGGGTGTATCATTAGAAGATTAGTAGTTCTTGATTCATCATTATGTCGTGCAAAAAATGTGGCGGTGCAACAGAAGGTTATAAATGTGACATGTGCGGTGCAGAGGCTAAGGAGCACGATGCAAATCATGCGTGCGGTGGTGACCACTGCATGCCGAAGTGCGCAGCGTGCAATCAGGCGGAAGCAAAATGCACCTGCGCGGGAGCGTGATTTGAGAAAGGAAATTTTCCGTCGCGAGCTTGCGTTCGGGGAGGTTGGGTTTAATATGAGCGGTATGAACTTTAGCGGGTACATACCTCTGCTATTGGTAATCGTTGTCGTTGTGGCGGTGCTTGGGGTGCCGCTTATGCTCGCGAGTCCGATGCATCACGAGACGGGATGTCCCTTTATGTCAGGACAGGCGGCGCTTTGTGTGACGAGCATCCTTGAACACATCAAGCACTGGCAAACGGCGTTTGCGGCCGTCCTTTTTGAGATATTTACACTCTGCGCACTTGCGCTTTTCTTACAGCGACCACTGCTCGGTATGCTTCTCGCACCGGAGCGGATACGCTGGCGCGCACATACTGACTCGCCCGCGAGACCGACGCTTCTGCAAGAACTTTTCTCGCGGGGAATACTTAATCCGAAGGTTTTCTGAGTCCGGCGCGATAGCTTCACCGCTGTGCTCTATCGGCTTAGGAAATCAGCATGCAGGAACAATCACTAAAACAAATAACAAAACTACCGCTCGTAATCCTCACTGCGGGAGTCGCGCTCGGAGCTTTGCTCCTCTTGTACGGAGGCACAGCCGTCCCCCGAGGCGTCCATGCCGCGCAGTTTGATTATTTGAGCGCGAACGGCAATTCGTCCTGCTCGGCCGCCTTCACCAGCTCTATCGACGATATGTCGGAAACCGGCAGGATTCGCGGCTCGTGCTGTTCTCCGATGGATCCGCATCGATACGAGGAGCAGGTTACGGGGCTTCAGAAGTTCAGAAGCATTCCGGAAATTCCACCGGACCCGTATGACATTGATGCGGCGCTCGCGAAGCAACTCAAGACCTACTACGATGTCGAGCTAACGCCCTCGGAGCAACAAGCGTACGATTATGCGATGACAAACTCGCACGAAAAAGGCCCCTGCTGCTGCAAATGCTGGCGGTGGTACGTCTACGGAGGCTTAGGCAAATTACTCGTTCAAAAATACGGATTCACCGGTGAGCAAGTCACTGAAGTCTGGGATCTTTCGGACGGCTGCGGCGGTGCCGGGAGCCATAGCGGACATTAAAAACAAGATCATAACAGTATGAAAATATTCTTTATTGCGGTCGTGGGGTTCATTGTGTTGGCAGGTGTTGCTTTGTTTCTTCTTCCGACACCAAGCGGGACCCGTTCAAACGATCCCAATGTTGTCGCAACGAGCGGTCTGCATTGGCATCCTGAACTTACGATTTACGTGAAAGGGGAAAAACTGGAGATCCCGCAGAATATCGGGATCGGCGCAGTACATCAACCGATGCACACGCATGATGACCTGCCCATTATTCACCTTGAATTCAGCGGCGTAGTAAAGAAGCAAGACCTCACGCTCGGGCAGTTCTTCAAAAATTGGGGACGTGACATGCGCTCGTTCGGTAAAAGTATGCGGATGACGGTAAATGGTGTTGAGAACACGGAGTACGAGCGGTACATTATGAAAGATAAAGATAAGATAGAATTACACTATGATTAATTCACGGATCAACCTTATTGGTTTAGCGCTCGTCATGCTCGTCGTTGGGGTGGGCTTGGGTTATACGTTTGCAGGCCCAGGATATGGCGGTCGAGCCGGGCACATGATGCCAAATGGCTCGATGCCTGCCCGCCAAAGCCTTGGCGTCGGCGGGATGATGCAGAATATTGACCAGCACTTCATTGTGGAGATGATTCCACACCACGTAGGCGCGATAGAAATGGCACGTGTGGCGCTGGAGCGCTCGAAAAGGCCCGAAATTCGGACGCTTGCAGAGGGAATTATTGAAGCACAAACACGTGAGATCGGCGACATGACAGCATGGTACGAAGATTGGTTTGGCTCCGCTCCGCCCGCGGGTGGAATGGGTGGCATGCACATGGGCAGTATGGAGGGCGACACGGCCGTGCTCGCCTCGGTGGGCGATGCACAATTCGACCGCGAATTCATGGAGCAGATGATACCGCATCACGAAATGGCAATCATGATGGCGCAGATGCTCGCGGCTGGAACAGAACGCAGAGAAATGAGCACACTCGCCGATCAGATCATTACCTCGCAATCGCTCGAGATACAGATGATGCGCAACTGGCTTAAGGATTGGTACTAGAATAAAAGCCCCGCGAAAGCGGGGCTTTTATTCTGTGTCCAACGAGCGCCAGAGGTACCAGGATGCGGCGGTGGTGTGCGCAAGCCACGGCGTGGCGAGTGCCTCCATATCGCGCTTGGTCGGGAGCGAGGGGAGTCCGTAGACTTTTTGGAAACCCTTGCGTATACCCAGATCATCGGTCGGCAATATGTCGGGCCTTTGCAGAGTAAAGATAAGAAGCATCTGCACGGTCCACACACCGACACCCTTAATCTCCGTAAGTCTCTCAATTATCTCGGCGCTTTCCATTCGCCGTATCTTCTTCTCATTGATCAGACCCTTTTCAAAATATTTAGCGAGGTCTTTTGTGTACGCGACCTTTTGGGCCGAGAGTCCCGCTTTACGCAACTTCGGCACGCGTGTTTTGAGCACCAGTTCGGGCGTTGGCTTGTTTTTGGGATACAGAGCGCAGACACGTGCGTGTATTGCTTTGGCGGCATGGCCAGAAAGTTGTTGAAATACGATAGAGCGCAAAAGAGATTCAAAGATGCTTAGTTTGCCGTGGTAGCGAGTGAAATCCGGTGGCCCATGTTTTTTGATAAGCGGCGCGAACGGTTTGTGTTTTTTGAGAGCCGCGACCGATTGGGATATGGTATGTGCCATCACCGCATAATACTCCTTACATCACGCCACGTTCATCTTCAATCTGTAGAATTTCCGGATATGGCATATGTATATCCTTATTTACGTCGGGAGACGGCCTCGGGCGCTTATTACGCACAGTGGGTAGTTTTGCGGGCAATCGATGCTGGTATCGGCATTGTGATGTTCCTGCTCGCCCTGCGGTTCGTGCTTGTCCTTTTGGGCGCTAATGCAGGCAATTCATTCATGCAGTGGCTCTATGGCGTGACAGGCCAGCTAATCGCGCCATTCTCGAATATTTTCTCGTCTTGGAACCTGGGTGGGTTGTTCGTCGTGGAATGGACAACCGTGTTCGCGATGATAGCGTACGGCATCTTGGGGTATTTCATCATCAGGGTTGTCGGATTCCTGATGAGCTCGTTTCGGGTGGTATAGCCCTCCTGCAGACCTGGGGATTATCTGCGCAAATATCTCAGCAACTGCAGGGCGGAGCGTTCCTCGCTGATGGTGCCATCCAGGCACATGTCCTCAGCCCCCGCCTTCGTGACGAGTAGTGTTTCGATATCTTCGTGAGCTTCCAGCTGTTGCCCCGCAATATCGGCATCAGTGACCGCGAAGAAGTGCAGGTCCCACTCTACCGTTTGTCCGCATACCGATTTACCGAGCCATGTGAAATTGCCGCTCCGGACCCCAGCTTCTTCAAGCGCCTCCTTTCGTGCAGCGCTTTCTATCATAGGTGTGAGGTCTATACCGGATTCAAGCGCTTTCGCATACTCGTCCAATGAATCGAATACTTTACCGCCGGGCAAGCGTACGTCGTATGCATTGAGTTCTACCCGGAACTCTTTGGTAAGCAATATTTTTCCGTCAGTTTCGATAATAAGACGAGTGCCAGAAGCGCGCCTCGCTGTTTGCGCGATCAAGGGCCATCATATCGCGCAGCGCGCGCGTCGCCATCGATGTCAGCACGCCGTTCGGGCACTCACCGTACGCAATGTGACCCTTGACGGTGTACCGGACGATTGCCGTGTCGTCGAATGCCTCGATGATCTCGAGCCCACCGTATTTCGTGGTGGTGCACGAGTCGCCGTACTTGAGACCTCCAATCCCTATTTTGACGGCGAGCTGTATCTCGCCTGCGATAGGGATTTTCGTGCCCCTCGTGAGCTGTTGGGCTTGCACGGGGAGCGAAAGCATCAAACACAGCGCCGCCAGAGCAACTCGTGTCATGACACAACCTCACGGTTTCCGTCTGCGAGTGCAGATCGGCTTCTCGTATTGAATAGGATTATCCGCTACTGTCAAACGTCACCGTTGCATGAATTCCGCCGTCGCAGGGTCCTTGTGAATCACTGCGGAGAGGGAGAGATTCGAACTCTCGATATCCTTTCGGATATGCCGGTTTTCGAAACCGGTGCCTTCGACCACTCAGCCACCTCTCCATGTGGCACCTGTCGGTGCCACAGTTTTGGATGGCGGCTTCGCCCCAAGGGCTCCCTCAGGCCTGCTCGTCCGCCAGCTGGCGCACTCACATCGGCCTGTCCGCTTCCGCGGACCGGATGAAATATAACGAAGGTTATATTTCATAGCCACCTCTCCGGTGGGCGCGCGGGAAAGCGCGCCCTATGTATCGACCGCAATGCGGTCGTACGTAAGACAATTGCATGTGTACGAAGTACAAATGCAAAAAGTCTAACGAACTGTCCGAGCACAAGATAGCATTCTTTTGCCTTTCGGCCAAAAAAACCTTATGATGAGCACGCTTTTGGTTTCTGAGGTCTTAGGGGATCTCAGCATGCCTCGAGCGGCCTAGAGGCCCCGTCGTCTAACGGTTAGGACAAGTCTCTTTCAAGGACTAAACACGGGTTCAATTCCCGTCGGGGTCATCGGTACCGGACTAGCTTATATACAGTGCTATACTGTATGCATGGGTTCGAGAAGAGAAGCAGAAAGGAAACGCGCAATTCAGCTGCGGCTTTCTGGCAAAAGCTACAACGAAATACGAAAGATATTACAGATAAGTTCGAAAGGGACGATCAGTTCTTGGCTTAGTGGACTAGAGCTTACGAGCGAGGCAAAAAATAAACTCCAAGCAAATATTCAGCGTGCGCATGACAGAGGTCTACTAAAGTTTAATGTGGAAAGGTCATCGCGCATAAAGTTAGAGAATCGGATTGCACGGAAAGAAGGAGCCAAGATAATTAGAAAGTTATCGGGCAGAGAATTAACGCTTGTCGGCGCGGCGCTGTATTGGGGAGAAGGAACAAAGAATACAAATCGTCCATCAAACCCCTCTCTTTCATTCGCTAACTCCGATCCCAAAATGGTCGGCATATTCATGAGATTTCTGCGAGAAATTATCAAAGTCTCGGAAGGTCGCATTCGAGCGGGCATACACATTTATCCTTCAATAGTTGATCAAGAAGCTCGCGCGTTCTGGTCCGAGGTTACAAAATTGCCGCCAGATAGGTTTTTCTTAGTGAGACAAATCAGCAAGGCGAGCAAGGGTCGTAGAGATCCGAAGTTACTACCTTTCGGTACGGTCGTAATTCGCGTGAACGACAGACGGATATTCCATAAAATCTGCGGTATGGTTGATGGTTTGGCCTTGAACTAATCCGAATGTATCGCTGCTGTACCTTTCACTCACAACTGCGACAGCAGCAGTTTAGTCGCGGGAAATTCCCGTGGGATCATGGATTTTTTAGCGGGGTTTTTCGGCTCGTTTCGAGCACCCAAGCGGGACGTTGGAATCTTTTTAAATTTGTGGTAGTTTTTCGTCGGGTGCGTAGTGTTCGGCCTGCAAAACAGGGGGCGGCCGTTCGGTCGCTTACACTCCTTCATGGAGGATGCCACCATGTGGTATCGCTGTGTAATCGGCCAGCACTACCGTGTCAGAGTTGAGCCCATTCGCTCGCTAGGGAAGAAAGTTTACTGGACTGCACAGATAGTCTTCGTTTCGGCCTCGTATCCGCAAGGACGCGTGGTCGGTCGGAGGCTCGTGGAGTACAGCGAACAACAACTCTGGCAACGAATTTGCTCGCTTATCCGCAAGGGTAGGTGATACCTTCGTTATTCTGATAACCCGTGGCGTTCCCGGCTTCGGCCGGGGCGCCTTTTCTCTTTCGTGTCTTTGTGTAGGGGAAGACAGCATCGCTTTAGGCTATACTATCCACCATGACCAGGTATCAGATGCTGCTTGCGGCCGTATTTGCGGCGGCGTGGCTCATTGCCGCATATAATCCACTACATCGTGAGGCATGGCTACTGGAAAATCTGCTCGTTTTTATCTTCATTCCTATCCTCATCATCACCGCCCGCTACTTCAAGCTCTCTGACGCATCGTACACTTTCATTACATTCTTTCTCATCATGCATGTCATTGGCTCGAACTGGACGTACGGTGAGGTGCCGTTCGGATTTCAACTCGGAGAATGGCTCGGAACGGACCGCAACATGTATGACAGACTATTGCACTTCTCGTTCGGTTTCCTCATGGCGTATCCGATACGGGAAATGTTTATGCGCGTTACCGATACGCGCGGATTTTGGACCTACTATATTCCGCTCGACATCATCCTCGCGTTCTCTGCAATATACGAAATTATTGAATGGGTCGCGCTCATGACGGTGGACTCGACCGCGGGCACGCTCTTCTTGGCACATCAGGGCGATATTTTTGATCCAGCCAAGGATATTGCAAATGCCCTCGTCGGCGGCATCATTGCGATGGCGATAGTGTTCGGAACAAACTGGTTCTTCAACCGCGAGGAGTTTGGCGAAGAAATGAAAGAGAGCTTTAGGATCAAAGGCGAGCGCCGCCGCGGCAGGGACATGGTGCGTTAGAGAAAATACGGATTGATGTTGGTGCCGGCTCGGTAACAAGCTAGAATGTGCTGCAATGGCCGGAAGAAACTTTCAAGCGCTTTTGGAGGCACGGTGGGACAAAGGCAAGTTCCTGTGCATAGGGCTCGACAGCGATTTCGAGAAGATACCGCTCGCGAGTCGGCATCCGAGCGTGCGCGAAACCATCGTTGCGTTCAACCGCGCGATCGTGGACGCGACCAAAGATATTGCGTGTGCGTATAAACCCAACAGCGCGTTTTATGAAGAGTATGGGGACGAGGGTTTCTCTGCGCTACGCGAGACGATCGCACACATCAACGAACATGTGCCAGAGCTACCGGTCATACTCGATGCCAAGCGCGCGGATATCGGCAACACCAACAATGGATACATTGCAGCAGCGTTCGATTATTTCCATGCAGACGCGATTACCGTACAGCCATATGCGGGGAAAACCGCACTCGAACCGTTTCTCCAACAAAAAGACAAAGGAATCATCGTATGGTGTCGCTCATCCAACGAGGGCGCGGGAGAATTTCAGGATTTAGAGATAAGCGGTGAGCCGCTCTATATGCACGTCGCGCGACACGTGACCGAAGAGTGGAATACAAATGGCAATTGCGCACTTGTCGTCGGTGCGACATATCCGGAAGAATTAAAAAAGATACGAGCAATATCCGACGTACCATTTCTGATACCCGGCATTGGTGCACAGAATGGCGACCTCGCGAAAACCGTCGCGGCGGGCAAAGACTCACGGGGGAGGGGAATGATCATCAACGCGTCGCGCTCCGTTATTTTTGCATCGAGTGGTCCGGATTTTGCCGAAGCAGCCGCGCGAAGTGCCGAAACACTTAATGACGCCATCAGAAAGGCGTTGTAAGATAGTCTGTATTATGACTGAGGACAAGATTTTGGCCGTTTTACAAAAAGTCGGCGCGTTCCGTTCGGGCCACTTTGTACTAATCTCAGGTCGTCATAGCGATGCGTATATCAATAAGGATACCCTGTATCCGTATACGCACGATACGTCCGATCTCTGCCTCGCAATGGCGGAGCGATTTAAGGAGAAAAATATAGAAGCGGTGATAGGTCCGGCAGTCGGTGCAGCCATACTTTCAATGTGGACGGCGTACCATTTGACAGAACTCAATGAAAAGCAAGTATACGGAACGTATGCAGACAAAGACGGGCAAGGGGGTTTTGTCATCAAGCGTGGGTTTGACCAGCTTATCAAAGGGAAGCGGACTCTTGTTGTCGAAGATTTGACCACGACCGGTGGTTCGATCAAAAAAGTAGTAGAGGCCGCACGTGCCGCAGGTGCAGAGGTGGTCGGTGCCGTCGTGTTAGGGAATCGCGGAGATGTTTCGAAAGAAGCAGCGGGGGATCCGCCGGAGTTTATTTCTATGGTGGATGTACAGCTGGAATCGTGGAATGCAGACGAATGCGAACTGTGCAAAAAGGGTATACCGATAAATACGGAAGTGGGCCACGGCAAGGATTTTCTGGCCAAGAAACAAGGCGCCTAGCGTCATCCTCACCTCATAAACACCCATGGTATACTATGGGCCTGTTAAAAGTTTTAAGTAACAATTTTATGCAAAATATATGGATATGGATCGTCGTACTGGTGGTCCTCATCGGCGGCGGGTACTGGTGGTGGAGTATGCAGGAACCGGCGGTAGACAATGGCGCCGCAACTGAAGTTCCAATCGTCGTAACCCCTGCGCCTGAAACGCCTACCGGACCCGCGGCGACGATCTCGTACACGGACGATGGATACTCTCCGGCGAACGTGACTGT
>Ga0209542_10004440_pt1 | contig 28883 bp, 26 predicted proteins | sample RifCSPhighO2_01_FD_184028 | JGI IMG/M metagenome (GOLD analysis project Ga0209542, IMG submission 184028) | Soil microbial communities from Rifle, Colorado - Rifle CSP2_plank highO2_0.1 (SPAdes) (version 2) | ecosystem: Environmental > Terrestrial > Deep subsurface > Rock core/Sediment ...
AGGGACTTGTTGATGGGCCTGACAAGCACGGAGATTTTCGTCGAGCACGTGCAGCAGCACAAAACATAGTACCCTCAACTACTGGGGCCGCAGTGGCCACTTTCAAAGTTTTACCAAAGTTGATCGGCAAATTTGACGGTATTGCGCTTCGCGTACCGGTTATTTCAGGCTCTCTAATTGATATAACTTTTGTTGCCAGCCGCTCTACGTCAGTCGAAGAGATAAATAATATTTTCAGAGAAGCAGCTACCAAGCCGGAATGGCAGGGTATATTAACTGTAACCGAAGACCCGATAGTATCTAGCGACATCCTTAAGAACCCACATGGATCAATAATAGATCCTGCTCTCACAAGAGTTGTTGATGGAGATTTGGTAAAAGTATTTTCTTGGTATGATAATGAATGGGGCTACTGTGCCATGTTATTGAGACACATTCTTGAAGTAGCAAAAATAATTTAATGTCTAATTTCTCTATCCTTATTGATGTCCTGCCGTTAATGATAGCAAAAGTATTTTTATTCCTTTTGTTATACAGATTTGTGTTTTTTATCATTTCTATAAAAAATGGGGAACCGACATCATTCAAAATATTTAAAACGTATGTACTGGTTTTTGTGTTGTGCTATCTGTTTTATATTGCTAATTTCGTATTCAGATACGGCAACACGGACATATCAGCCATATGGGATCAGAGCGGATACTTTTTATCATATATATTTAGTTTTAGATTATTTTAATTGATTGTTTGACATGCTTCATCTACATGAAAGTAAAATAAAAGAATTGGAGGAAAAGGCAAATCAGGCTCGCCAGCTTTTAATTGAGATGCTGGTTGAAGCGGGGAGTGGACACACGGCAGGACCATTGGGCATGGCCGATGTATTCACGGCTTTTTATTTTCATATCCTCAACCACGATCCGGCCAATCCTGAATGGGAAGACCGGGACAGACTAATACTATCCAATGGCCACATCACGCCCATACGCTATGCTCTTATGGCAATGTCCGGTTATTTTCCAACAGAAGAATTAAAAACTCTGCGCAAGTTTGGCACAAGATTACAGGGACACCCCGAACGAGAACGTCTGCCCGGCGTTGAGACAACTTCCGGTCCTCTGGGCTCGGGCTTAGGTCAGGCCTGTGGTATTGCTTATGGGGCACGTATGTCCGCCAAGGGCGGATCCGCCTCCGACGGAGATACACTAAAGTTCCGCACCTATTGTTTTATGTCCGACGGCGAACACGATTCAGGTGTTTTGTGGGAATCGGTCCTATTTGCCGGCAAAAACAAACTGTCTAACCTGACGGGGCTAATCGATCGCAACAATATACAGATAGACGGGATGACGGAAAACATAATGCCACTTGAACCGCTCAAAGAAAAATATGAGGCATTTGGTTGGCATGTTTTGGATATTGACGGCCATAACTTTGAAGAAATAGCTGATGCCGTTGAGCAAGCCAAAGCAATTTACGAAAAACCGACAGTTATTATTTCACACAATATTCCGGGGAAGGGAATCAAAGAAATTGAGTTCGATTATCGTTGGCACGGTAGCCCACCAGGAGCAGGCCCAGAAGATGTTTTCAAGAAAGATGAACAAAGTAAGAAATTTTTGGAAGAATTACGGACTCTAGGAGGTAAGCTAGAAAGTGAGCATCAATAATAAATAGGATGTAGAAGCTAGAAAATAGAAAGTAGAGTTTTAATTCTATTTTCTATTTACTGTTTTCTAATTTCTAAAGATTGGAGGTGTTTTATGCATAATGTAAATTGCAAATGTGTGCATCATTGGGTAGCCAAGATATTGGTTGTTCTAGCTTGGGTTTCTGCGGTAGTTTATTGTTGGGCAGCCTGGAGGTCTGTTTTGGTTTGGAATATTGACGCTACACAGTGGTTTTATCATGTGGTTGTATTTGTTTTGTTGGCTTTCAGCATGAAGTTCTGTGGTTGCTGTTGGAAACGCAAAATGATGAACGGGGCCAGCTGCGTTTGTTCATGCGGCAGTTGCCAAGGAGGAGTGTGCGGCGGGAAACATAACGAAGGTCACCAGCACGCTTAATAATCGGATTTTTACCCACCGCCTTTATTGGCGGTGAGATAAGAAACTATTTTTAACTTTTATGAAAAAGATTTTTGCAATTATTCAGATCATAGCAGGAACGTATGGATTATTGGTAATTTTTAGAATACTGGGAATAATGAACGGCTATGCCACAAAAATTTTTAAAAACTTGCCATCGGTTTTACTTATATCAGCACTTTTATTCACTTTTGTTTGCGGCATTTTTATTCTTAAAAATCTTAATAAGAGGTGGCCGATATATATTTCAATATTGGCATGGGTTTTAGTAGCAATATCATACTTTTATTTTATCTCACAGTTTGGATTTGAGTATTAAATACATGTTAAACACGGACGCAAAATTAGTCGCTAATTTATTTGATAAATCTACGCTAGAAATGGCAGCCACTAGAGCCGGTTATGGTTTGGGCTTAGTTGAAGCAGGTGGGAAAGATGAGCGAGTGGTAGTGCTTTGTGCTGATCTTACTGAATCAACCCGATCAGAGGGCTTCGCCAAAAACTTTCCTGAACGATTCATAGAGATGGGTGTAGCCGAACAAAATATGGCAGTAGTTGCCTCGGGATTAGCCAACTATGGCAAAATACCTTTCATTTCGTCATATGCTGCCTTCTCTCCTGGCCGCAACAATGAACAGATCCGTACAAATATTTGTATTAATAATGTGCCCGTAAAAATAGGCGGAGCGCATGCGGGTATTTCAGTTGGTCCCGATGGAGCGACTCATCAAGCCCTCGAGGATATTGCTCTAATGCGAGTCCTGCCAAGAATGGTTGTTGTTGTTCCATGCGACGCAGAAGAAACACGTAAGGCTACATTTGCCGCTGCATTTAATGGTTCGCCTACATATATACGATTCGGGCGTGAAAAGTCTCCGGTGTTTACAACCAAAGACACACCGTTTGAAATAGGGAAGGCCATCACATTAAGAGAGGGGGAGGACTGTGCAATCATCGGTTGCGGCATGTTGCTCTACAACGCTTTGGTTGCTGCAGAAGAACTATCAAAGGAGGGCATTGAGTGTATGGTTATTAATTCGCATACAGTTAAGCCCCTTGATGAAACTACTGTTATAGACGCCGCTCAAAAGTGTGGAGCTGTTGTTAGTGTTGAAGAACATCAAATTGCCGGCGGACTAGGTTCGGCCATTGCGGAATGTCTATCTCGCAATTATCCTGTGCCACAAGAGTTTATAGGCGTCCAAGATAGGTTTGGTGAATCGGGTACGCCTGGTGAACTTTTGACAGCTTTTTATCTAGATGTTCCTGATATAAAAATGGCTGTAAAAAAGGCTATCGGCCGTAAAATTGATTGAGCGTTTGTCCCGATTTGTCTAAAAATGTGATGTTTTATTTTTATATTTTAGTTTCAGAAAAAACAGGAAAATATTATTATGGCTCAACGGAAAATTTTGATTTGAGACTAGCTCTTCATAATTCCGGAAAGGTAAAATCAACGAAAAATAATTTACCTTGGAAAAATCTATTTGTTCAAAATTTTAACACACTTGCAGAAGCTCGGCAAAGAGAATTACAGGTCAAAAAATGGAAAAGTAGAGCCGCCATCGAAAGAATGATTAAACATCACATTTTTAGGTAACAAATCAAGGATCCTCGATTTTTCTATCCCGCCCAAAGAACGAGGATGAAAAATCGGGAGAATGGGAGTTGGGTCAATTAAGGAGTCGGTTAGAAAAGTAGTCGTTAGAAAAAAATAGGTTAATTTTTCTTTGTTTGTCTCGCACTTACAAATCTCATCAAATTTACTTCGTTTTTCTAGATGAATACAATAGTGTCTTCATCAACGAAAAGCCTTGTAAATTTAATGGCATTTGTTCCTATGCGTCCAGAAAAGAAAAATTAACCTATTTTTTTGCAAAATTACATCAGCTAGTGTGTTGCATGAAAACAGAAAAGGCCCGCGCAGGTCGGAACCCATATGGGTCTTTCCTGCACGAGCCGTGACTCTACCACACTAGAAGAGGGTATGGCGAGCCGGAAGTAAGTACGATGTTACTGGTTGGAGTTTTGTACAACTCCGACAGTGCCAGCAGGACACTATCCTCATCTATTCTCCGTACCGTGATCCTGTGATCCTCGTACTTTTCGTACGAGTGCCTTACGGCGTGAGTGTGCCCCTCCGGAATTTCCGGAAAACCCTCCTTACCTTCCAGGGCAATTGTTACCGGGTTGTCATGTCCGGCCCGGAAACGAATAAATCCAGATCCTCTCTCGCCCCTGTACTCCAGAGGGTAAATATAGTTCGCACTCATTTTGCTACCTCCAATACCTATAACTCAATTATACCACATTTTACAGATTTATGCAAGTTTAGTAGGGAGGTTCGCTTCACCTTAAAAACACGACATAAGACGAGCATGGCTCGGCGATTTTTATCGGTCGCTAATGACGGGTGAAGACCGGAGCGAGTCTAGACGAGCGGATTGTTCGGCGGAGGCAAACCTTTTCCCGAGTGCTCGCCAGGGAAAAGTGTTTGCGCAGCCGGCTGCTAGAGTTTGCTGGATTTTTTATAAAGATTCCCTAATCCTACTCAGATCCTCCCGAAACTGCGGTTCCCAGTTGGGATTTCGGAGGATGGCGGCCGGGTGATAGGTTACGAGGATTCTGTGCCCATCTTTTTCTATTAGCCGGCCACGATTAGCACCCATACTTCCTTCCATCCCCAAGCCAGACATTGCCACCCTTCCAAGAACCACAATTAATCTTGGCTCAATCACTGAAATTTCTTTTTCGAGGGCAGGTCTAAATTTTTCTATTTCTTCGGGTGTCGGAGTGCGATTCCCGCCGAATTCATCAGTCGGTCTGTATTTTACAACATTGGTCACATAAAAATCAGAACGCTTCCAACCGATAGTCTCCAATGTTTTATTTAAGAGTCTGCCGCCACGGCCAATAAACGGCGTGCCTTTTACTTCTTCATCTTTACCGGGCGCTTCACCGATTATCATGACCTGATTGTCAGAAGCGCCGTCATTAAAAACAAGTCTCCGCTTAGGGTAGGCTTTTTTTATTGCATTAAAGATTAGCTCCAGCTTTTGATCTTTTGTCATTTTTTTGATATTATAGCCCCATTGAAAAATAGAATAATATTGACGGGCGCATAGTTCAGTGGTAGAACGCTGTCCTGATAAGACAGAGGTGCCAGGTCCGATTCCTGGTGCGCCCACAAATATAAGACAATTGATTGTCTTATATCAGGAATCGGGCGGCGGAGCTTATGATTTTTTGCATTTGGCAAAAAATCTTGCGAGCCGGTGGCTAGACAAAATTTTAGGAATAAAATTTTAGTCGAAGCCGATTCCTGGTGCGCCCACAACTTCGGGCCGTTAGCTCAGCGGTAGAGCACCTCATTTGTTCCGATTTACATCCAATAATAAAATTGAGTAATCGAGAATCCTCGATGGCTACTGGCGGGCCGTTAGCTCAGCTGGTAGAGCGCCTCATTTGCAATGAGGAGGTCACCGGTTCGAGTCCGGTACGGTCCACACTTGCGGCCCGCCAGTAGCCATCGGGACAATGAGCCTGCCTGCCACAATGCAGGGAGGTCACCGGTTCGAATGCGGTTGGGTCCACAAACACTTGACAATAAAGAGTTTCATTTGCTATAATTATATATGCTTTTTTATATACGGAGAAACTATGCCTAGAGGAATAAGGAAGCGTAATAATTTAACACCCGAAGAGGCTCGCCTAGCTGCTCTGAGACAACAAGTTTTTTCCAGGGCTGTTATTTCTCTGTCTAGTGAGTTTGAAGCCCTAAAAAAAGCAAAGAATAAGCTTGAGAACGATATCTCTGAGGTAGCTAAGCGACTCAAATCACTTAGCGAATTGATTACAAGAATCTCCGAAGGCAACAAGGAAGTACTCATTATTGCCCGAGAAGATCATCCGAGTCTTTTGCAGAACTTACTAGATGGCTGTGAGGAAGTTTCAGCCGAATTCGAAAGGACTAGCGAACACCTTGAGGCCCTGAATGATTTCCGGCCTGAGAAGCCAATAGTGCGCACGGCAACCAGAGAAGGTGTTTTAGCTTAGTATAGACCCCAAAAGGGTCTTTTTAATTTCTTGTAGATAGTTTTTAAATCTGTTAAATTTAGACCGTGGAAAATATTTTTAAAGATCTCAATGAAAAACAAGTCAACGCAGTGCGGGCCATTGAAGGCCCTGTTTTAATATTGGCCGGGGCAGGCAGCGGCAAGACGAGAGCACTGACTCATCGTATCGCTCATATGATAGATCAGGGGATTGCACCTCAAAATATTTTAGCCATAACATTCACTAATAAGGCAGCTGGGGAAATCAAAGACCGAGTTGAAAAACTTCTTACTGCTTCAGGGCATGTCTTAAATGCCGGAACTTCTCCTTGGATGGGAACCTTCCATTCGATTTGTCTCCGCATATTACGCCATGAAATAGAAAAACTATCTCCTTACACCACCAAATTTATAGTATACGATCAGGACGACCAGATATCACTTATAAAAAACGTAATGCAGGAACTGGAAATCAATCCCAAAAAATTCAGCCCTAAAAATATACTTGGCAGGATTTCAGCTCTCAAGAGCGAGCTAGTCGGACATGAAGATTTCTCAGATCGCGCAAAAGAGTATTTCGAGAAAATTGTCGCGCCAGTTTATACCGGATACCAAACAGCACTGCAAAAAAACAATGCTCTGGATTTTGATGATCTCATAATGTTATGTGTCGCATTACTGCAAAAATATCCAAAAACCCTTGAAAAATATCAAGATATTTTCCGCTATATTTTAGTTGATGAGTACCAAGACACAAACCATAGCCAATACGTCTGGGTTAACTTATTAGCAAAAAGACGTAGAAATCTTTTTGTAATCGGTGATGACTATCAATCTATATATTCTTTTCGCCTTGCTAACATACGCAATATTTTGGACTTTGAAAAAGACTATCCCGAAGCTAAGGTAATATTGCTTGAACAAAACTATCGTTCTACACAAAACATTCTCGCCGCTGCCAATCACATAATTCTTAAAAATAAGAATCAAAAACACAAAAAACTTTGGACTGAAAATTCAACGGGCGAAGTAATAAAACTTAAGGAGACTGGCAACGAAAGAAGAGAGGGAGAATACATAATCGAAGCTGTCAAAAAAGATCTCGAAGGAGGCCACAAACTGAATGATTTTACTATATTATACCGGACACATGCTCAATCACGTGCGATTGAAGAATCTATGATTAAGCATGGCATGCCGTACAGAATATTAGGTGGGGTTAAGTTTTACCAAAGACGTGAAATTAAAGACGTTCTCGCTTATCTACGACTGGCAGCAAACCCAAATGATAGTGTCAGCTGGGATAGAATTTATAACGTACCCGGTCGTGGAATCGGTCAGACCACTTGGCAAAAAACCAAGGAAGCTGCAACTAGTGGGCTTTCAGAAATAGTAAGCGCTTCCGATAAAATACCTGGCATAGGTCAGAAACAAATTGCCGCCTTGAAGTCTCTAGGTAAGCTTATCGAGGAATTAGTAGATAAATCCAGTAAATACCCGCCGTCACAACTGGTCAAGCTTGTACTACAAAAAACAAACTATGAATCATATATAAATGATAAGACAACCGATGGGGAAGAACGCTGGGAAAACGTAAAAGAAATTTTGACTGCAGTAAAGAAATTTGATGCAACAGAAGAGCCCTCAACGGGAAACGGACTCCAAAGATTCCTAGAAGAAGTAGCTCTTCTACAAGAAACCGACAAACTGGAACAGGGAGGCGACATGGTTAACCTCATGACCGTACACTCCGCCAAGGGGTTAGAATTTCCTGTTGTATTCTTGGTTGGAATGGAGGATGGCATATTCCCTCACTCTCGTTCAATATTTGATATGGGCGAACTGGAGGAAGAAAGACGACTTTGTTATGTTGCCATTACAAGGGCAAAAGAAAAGCTTTACATAACATACTGCCGAGAAAGAGCCTTATACGGTTCTACTCAATTTAATCCTCCGTCTAGATTCCTATTTGAAATACCGGAACAACTTATAAGTTTTTCTCCACTTAAACAAGCGCAAACAAACAAATATTTTGAAGACTTTATAAACTACGACTAATGATCACTAGTGAAATCAAAAAAGAACTCTCAAGCCTTGGCATCAGTCCCAAAAAATCGCTTGGGCAAAATTTTCTCATAAGAGAGGCAATTTATGAAAAAATAATTTCTGCTGTGGAACCCGCCAGTGAAGATAACATAATTGAGATCGGCCCTGGCCTTGGCACGTTAACTCAATACTTGGCAAAATCAGGAGCAAAAATAATAGCCGTTGAAAAAGATAGGGATCTAATCGGACATCTTACATCAAAGCTTATAAAATCAAAAAATGTTACAATAATTGAGGGGGATATACTAAAATTTAAAGTTGAGGATTTAAATTTGGAACCTACTAAATACAAAGTTGTAGGCAACATTCCTTACTACATAACTTCTCACTTATTAAGACGGATTTTGGAAAAATGGCCTAAACCCAAATCGATAACACTATTAGTTCAAAAAGAGGTAGCTAAGAGGATTGTAGCCAAACCACCAAACATGAGCATGCTCGGAGTTTCTGTACAATACTACTCTTCTCCAAAAATAATAAGCTACGTTTCTAAAAGTAATTTTTTACCTCAACCCAAAGTCGATTCCGCAATTATAAAGTTAGAACCTAGAGTAAATAATCAGGAGTCTAGAATAAATTCAGAAAAATTTTTTAAAACTGCGCGGGCCGGGTTTGCTGAAAAAAGAAAACAACTAATAAATAATTTGTCCGCGGGATTAAAATTATCCAAAAAATCAGTTGAAGAAAAACTAAACCTTATAGACATAGACCCCAAAAGAAGAGCGGAAACTCTTACTATCGAAGAATGGAGTATAATCACAAAAGCTTTGCTGTCGCAGGATTAAGCGGACTATCGCTGGCATTTGCCTATCCTGGCTGGGATTTTAGTTTGATCTCATCCAGTACAAACATATTCGGTTGGATTGTGTGGGTAGGTATCGTGCCCCTACTTTGGAGCTTAAGTAAAGCCACTTCAAAAAAAAATGCTTTTTTATTGGGTTTTCTTAGCGGTTTTTTTTATTTTCTAATAATTTTCCGCTGGTTCTGGTCCTTACATCCTCTAGATACTCTGGGCATAGAAAATGCCTTTTTATCAATATTAATAATAACGTTAACTTGGTTGATTAGCTCTGCTGGTATGGCCCTATTTTGGGGTATTTTTGGATTTGCTTACTCACTCACAAAAGAAAAAATACAGTATAGAAAATATAATATACTTTTAATCGCATGTTTATTCGTAATTTGTGAGTATATTCGTTCGTGGGGTTTCGGTTTGCTTTGGTGGGGAAGCGGGACACTTTGGGGACCTCATTGGACCATGGGTAACTTAGCATACGCTCTCGGCAACAATCCTCTGATTCTCAATATTTCTTCTTTCGTGGGAATATACGGGGTTACTTTTTTGATAATCGTGTTTAATTTGCTCGTATACAAAATATTTTTCAATCAGTCTCGTTTTAGCAAAATAAAGATCACAACGATAATTGTCCTGCTATCTGTAACACTTGCGCCCAAATATATTTACGGCGTTATTAATAATTCAGAAATAGATAAAGAAAAAATAAATTTTGCCATCATCCAAACGTCACAAGAAGCAAGGTTATTATTTACCCCTCAAGAAGTTGTAGCCAATTTCAAAGAACAACTTGAATTGCTGGATCAGATTGCCAAACAAAATCCTGAAACAAATCTAGTTATATTTCCGGAAGCCAGCGAGTTTTTCAAAAATATTTCTTTATTTTTAGACTCCTCTGAAATACAAAATTATTTTTCAAATCTTTTCAACAAACCTGTCCTTATTATAGCCGGGGGCAGAGTAATTGATCCTGATGACGGAAAAGCTTATTCCAGAGTTTATTCTTTAGATACTCACGAAGGCATAGTCAACTACTATGACAAGAGACTTCCGGTACCAGGCGGTGAGTTCTTGCCTTATCCAATAAGGTTATTGACCTCAATATTTTCACTTTCTGATACAACCGACTTTAAAAAAACACGTGAATTGTATCCTGGTAAAAAAGAGGTATCAACAGTAGATTTTCGCTACCAAATCAGTGTTTCACCAATCATTTGTTCTGAGTTAATATCACCAAACTTAACCGTTGAGTCCAGCGCTAACAGCGATCTTATATTTAGCATGGCAAGTTATGCACTATTTCATGGAAATGAAACAATAGCGAATCAAATGTTATCAGTTACACTTTTCAGGGCCGCAGAAACTAAAAAACCCATAATAACTGCGGTAAATCTCGGCAAATCACACGTCATCGATTCTAATGGAATCTTGGTTTTAAGGACACAAGATTCTTCTAGCCAGATATTAACAGGTCTCCTAAGTCCAAGTAGTCAAGAATCGTGGTATAATAAAGCAGGTAACACCCCCGCTATTTTGGGGAGTTTGTTGTTAGGAATTTTTATCTGGTTTTCAAAAAAACAAAAAAGATGAGTAGGAAATTAAAAATTGTTTTAGGCCTATTGCTGGTCTTAGCAGGCTTCCTCGTATTGAGGATTGGTTTATATTTCAAAAGTTCAACCAACTCAGCAGTTTCAGCTCTAGTAAAAGGAGTTTCTAATTCTATCGATTCGGATTATGACACAACCTTTATCGACAATGATCAGGATGGCATCTTAGACAAAGATGAGGCTTATTATCAAACCGATCCTTTCAATCCTGATACTGATGGCGACGGATATTTTGATGGAGAAGAAATTGCATCAGGATATAACCCCACCAAAAAAGAAGAAAAAAAAGTTTCAGGAGAATCAAACCGTTACAATGTGACTGAAGGACTTACAAAAAGACTGATCGGAGGAATGAACGCTGGAGAAATTGATCCCTCAAAAGGATCCTCGCAAATTTTTTCTCAAAATGTTGATTTGTTAACTTTAGCGGCACTGGATGAAGCAGTAGCCAAGATTGGGCAAAGCACTAAACAGACCTCTAACATACTGCTAACCGACAACTCCAAAGAATCACAGGAAGAATACCTAAAAAATATATCTAAGATTTTAGAAGGTCCATTTCTAAGTGCATTCATAGAGCAACCTCAGGCAATCAACCAAGCCTTAACTTCATCGATAACTGGAGATTTTGAACAGTCAGTTTCTATATTCAAAAATTACAACATAAGATTTACTGAAGCATACACCGGGCTTCTCACAATTCCTGCACCAGAAAACTTTGCTGAATTCCATAAAAAACTTTTAAATTTTTTTCAAAGAATCGCAACCGAGTATAATTACGCGACACAAATAGAAAAGGATCCGATTACCTCTTTGACAGCAATTGCTAATATGACCAGGTTTTTAGGCACAATAGATATCTCCATAATCCAAGATCTCAGAATGATAATAGATTCTAATGACTTAGTTGTTCCTAATTCAAGTCTTTTCCGGGTTTTAGATTTACTAAATACAGAATAATAACATGCTTATGTGGGAGGGGTATAAAAAATTAATTTCTATTCTGATACTGGTCTCCGTAGTCTTTATTCCTTTGCATTACAGCAAGGCTGCATCGGGGTGGCTTATAGTTCTCAAAGAATATGGCCTTGATTTGGCTGCAAGATTAATATCAAGGCTTATACTAAACGTGACCAGTAATCTTCTTTCGCTGCAAATAAGTTCTTCCGGCAGGGACGGAGGACCAGCATTTGTCGTTGATTGGCGAGAATTTCTTCAACAAGCACAATACAGAGGCGAGAACGTAGCCAGGGCACTTATTGGGGACGCCATATTAGGACCTGATGCACAAGTGTGTCCTTACATGAGGGGTGCTCTAGCTAACATATTTAACATCAACAGTATTCCTCCTGGATTTAAAACATTAAACTACCGTTTAGATTCTCTTCAATACTTCAATGTAAGTAATAAGTGCACTATAACTGACGGGGCAGTAGTGGGTTCCATTAGACAAGACTTCACTAAAGGTGGCTGGACGGCTTGGGAAAAATTAATACAGCCTCAAAATAATTTTTATGGGGTCTTCGCAAATTCATACGGAGAAATAGTGAAACAGAGAGCTTTTGAACAAGGCATAGATACAAGTGAGGCTGAATCTGGTAGCGGCTATACATCAAAACGGGCCGGTTGCGTAGGGGTTGGAGACAACAGACAGTGCACACTACTGGGCAAGGTTGTAACACCAGCTGATATTTTTGGCAAAACTGGTGCTGCTACAATTGATAGAGAGTTAGATTGGGTAGTAGGCTCTGATGAAATACAAGAAGTCATTATTTCGGTGGCGGATTCTTTAGTCAACAAGCTTGAAAATTTTGCCTTTGGATTACTACCTGGCGGTACAACAATTAATGATCTCCCGAATGTTAACCAGGAGCTGCCTGCGATAGATGGCGCCCAGAGAGATTGTTCTAGGTTATGCGTAATAGAGGAGTGCCCTACATTCCAACCAGTGTGCGTTGATACGAACGGCAACGGTGTGTTAGATGACAGAGAAACAGACAGCAACTGCGCTGATTCGTCTGAACAAACAGTAAGGCAAAGGTGTGTTGATAATTGTAATGCCAAATCGTGCAACTAAAGAATGGATCAAATAACAAAGTTTAAACAAAAAAAATATCTTGCGCTGTTTGTTTTAGCAATCGCTTTGTTATTTTTTTTAGTACCCCAACATAACGCATTGGCCGCGTGTCCTCTTAGTCCGACTGACTGTATGATTGGTCTCATAAATTGGTACAACGAAGCTCAGCTTCAAGTACTGGGCACTATTCTTGTTTGGTCAGCCAAAGCATTGGAAGCTTTTGTAAAACCAGAAACTCAAGCCATAATCACCAATACATCAGTAGTGGAGACCGGGTGGACTTTAATGAGGAACTTTGTAAACCTGTTCTTCATTTTAATCCTTATAATTATGGCCTTCGGGACCATATTTGATAATCCTAAATATAAGTTTAGTGCATTGCTCCCGTCATTTTTAATAGCTGCTGTACTAGTTAATTTCAGTCTTGCCATTGGAGAATATATAGTTAGCATAAGCAATGGATTAGCCGCAGTGTTTTTAAGAGAAATATCCAATTTTTCTCAGGTAATTGCCGATGGTTTTGCAGCAGGCAAATTAATTCCCTCGGAACAAACATTTACGGGTGCGGCCATGGCGAATATAACCAACGGTAGTTATAAGTTACTGGTTAATGCTATTTTCGGATCGGTTTTTCTGATTATTGCGGTTCTGGCTTTTCTAACAGCATTTATATTTGCGCTAGTTAGGATACCCGTACTGTGGGTATTACTTATGGTTTCACCTGTCGCACTACTGGGTTACGCACTACCAAATCTTCGAGCCAAGACCTGGGGTACATGGTGGAATATGTTTTATTGTTGGTGTTTTTTTCTTCCTTTCTATATTTTCTTTCTTATGTTCGCCATAATATTTTTGCGAAACAAGATTGCTCTATCGGCAACCTTACCGGCCGCAGATAGCTTCTTCTCTACATTTGTAGGACCTGGCAGTGCATTTTCTGATTTATTATTCTATGTCCTAACGATGATTTTTATGTTCGGTGGCCTGTGGTATTCCAGAAAGATGGCATGCGCTGCCGGGAGCGGAGTAGGCAAGGTGTTCTCGACGATAGAATCCGGCGTACGTAAGTACACGCCTGGTGCAGGCTATGTAAGATCCCTTTACGGTGGTGCCAAAGAAGGCTTAGCTGCAAAAGGCAAAGAGTTTGGAGAAAAGGGTGTACCAATACCAGGAACGGCCTTTCGTTTTGGTGGAGCCAGGGAAGAAAGATTAAGAACAGCGAGAATGGCCGAAGAATTTGGTTTTGGAGCAAATGTTGGTGTAGCAGATAAGACTAGGGCAGTTGAAATTGACAAGGAAATGAAAGCCATACGAGAACTTGGTCTTACCAATGCAGAACTTAATGCAAGAATGAGCACAGCAAAGAATCCTATTGAGAGGGCTGCCGCATTTAGACTACGGGCTGAGAGTGGCTGGCTTGATAGCACAGACCAAGTCTTGTCGATAGATCTAATTAGAGCATTAGGCGGATCTAGAACAGGCTCAGGCGCAGCTCTTATGAACTCCATCAAGAAGGGTAGTTTTGAGAGAATGTTTTCAAGTCCAGCAGAAAAGGAAACCTTTGTAAGATCTGCCGCTTTGAATACTCCTGAACTTATCGAATTCAAAAAAATGCTGCTTCTTGATATGGCTCAGAATAGAGAATTGTTTGACGAGGCCCTTATTAAACAAACTCTGGATCTCTATAAATCTGACACTATTGAGATAAGGAAAAAGGTTACAGAAGCGCTCAAGAAAAACATATCAAATATTGCTTATGGTAAATCTACAACAGAAAAAGAAGCGCTGCTTAGCAGGCTTGGTACAATAGATTCAGACTTGCAACGTGAATTCGCCACATCAATGGCAGAAAGCAAAGAAATTATGTCCGAATCAATGGCAATTTCTATTCTTGACATGTTTAAAGATGAGTCTACCGAATCAAAAAAGAAAATAGAAGAAGCACTCAAAGACAGCATATCTAATTTTGCAAAGGATAAAACTTCCAGGGAAGCATTGGTTACCACCAGCACAGATGTCAGAATAAGGAGAGCGGCCGCAAAGGCCATGATTGACAAAAAAGAGATTGATTCCTGGAAAATGCGCAGAGAAATAATTGGTTTATATGGAGGCATAGATCCAACAAACGGAGAAGCAAGGACTATTGAAGGACGGCAACTAGCAAAGGATATCTCTGAAAGCAATATTTTATTTAAGGAAGAGGCTGAGTATCGCAAAGATCACCCCGCTCCAGCCACTTCTCACGCATTAGACTTGAATACTACTCAACGTACCGAACTTCACGAACAAATACTATCTAATATCGAGAACGGGGCAATAACAAACTTCAGCACAGAGGAGCTTAAAACACCTGAGGTGTTTAACGCATTGTATTACGGCGTAAGATCGGGTCGTATTCCAATTGATAAATTCGATAGATTGGCAGGACTAAAAACAGGTGGTAAAAAAGGTGGCGGAAAACCAGATCGTAAAAAAAGAGAGGCCGGTGTAAAGATAGCAGATGCAGCATTTAGAGGAGGTAGCCCAATACCTTATTAATCCTATTATATATAATTAATATTATGGTACCAAAAGATTTCGAATTAAGTCCTTATTGGGTAGGAATATCAGATGCTCCTGGTTTTGATTGGGAAAAATTTCAAGATAAAATTGACAAAATATCAGAACCGCTTTTTTTCTTGCTGGTTGATGATGAAACTTCCGGTTTCATAAGTTCGATTGTACAAAAATATTCCCAACTTTCATCCAAGGGCAGCAATTTGGCCCGGTTGATACGTGATGTAGTAATAGGTGATATATTTATAGGGGATCTGCCTCAGGAACTGTCCAGAAGTACTGGCCTAGATCAATCAGCAGCTCGTGAAATTGCAAACACAGTTGTGTCACAACTTTTTTCTCCTATCTTAGATGAAATAAAAAAATTGCAGTCTGACAAATTCCCGGGCAGAGCCACGTTCAAACAACAACCAACAAGCATACCTCAACAAAATAGTCATTACCAAGGAGAGGATTTGCCGGAAAGCGGCGGGAACATAATAGATTTGAGAAATAAGTAAATGAGATTCCAAGTCCCACAATTCATAGAAACAGAAACCAAGATCATTGGTCCATTTACATTAAAACAATTTTTGTATCTTGCTGCGGGAGCGGTCATATTATTTATTTTACAGTATGTCATAAGCTTGACCTATCTTATAATAGTTGCCGTTCCAATAGTCATAATATCAGTGGCTTTGGCGTTTTATAGGATTGACGGCATACCCCTAGCCAAGTATCTAATGATGGCATTGTCTTATGCCACAGGCCCCAAAAGATATCAATTTAGAAAAAATGACACAGAAAACACAAGCACAATCAACTAAAGATTTTGTTGCGATCAACGATATTAGAGACAATGTCGCCATACTTAAGGATGGCTCTTTGCGTTCTGTAATAGAAGTCAGCTCAATGAATTTTGAACTTAAATCAGCCGATGAACAAACGGCCATAATACAGGCCTTCCAAAATTTTATAAACTCGATAGACTTCCCGCTTCAAATAAACATCAGCTCGCGAAAACTTGATATACAACCGTACATAAAGTCGCTTGATACATTATCTACTGAAATTTCAAATGAATTAATGAAGATACAAGCAATTGAATATTCTCGTTTTATTAAGGGCCTCACTGAACTTGCCAATATTATGTCGAAAAAATTCTACGTGGTTATACCTCTGTATGCTATCGAAGCAGCTACCTCAACAGGAGGTACAGCAAAAGGATTTTTAGGAGTATTAAAGGGTGCTGTTAATCCAGGGGCAGCAACCAAAAATATCACAGATCAAGAATTGCAAAACTACAAGATACAACTTGACCAAAGAATAGACTTTATAATGAATGGCATAGGAGGATTAGGCCTAGACGGACGTGTATTGCAAAAAGATGAGTTGATGAATTTTTATTATTCTTACTACAATCCAGGCAAACATTTATAGCCATGTTTTCATTTTTATCTAAAAAATCAAAAAAAGTAACGCCAAGCGAGCCAGAGTCAAAAACCATTGACGATATTTTGGCTCCGTCTGCAGTAGATGTTTCCTCAAGCCATGTACAAATAGGCGATACTTTTGGTCGCACAATATTTGTAACAACATATCCGAGGTACTTAAATACAAACTGGTTCTCACCTGTCATTAATATGGACCAACAGTTTAATGCTTCTATCTTCATACATCCAGAAGACACCTCTCGCATACTTAAGCAATTAAGGGACAAGATAGGCAGGTTTGAAGCCCAAGTTATGGAAGATGCAGCAGCAGGCAAAATTCGTGATCCCATACTAGAAACAGCAATCGGAGATGCAGAATCCCTAAGAGACAAGCTTCAGCAGGGAACTGATAGGTTTTTTAGATTAGGTGTTTACATTACACTCTTTGGATCTTCCTTAAAAGAATTAGATGATATTGAAAATAAGGTAAGATCAATATTAGATGCTCAGCTAATCTACTCGAAACAGGCAACTTTTAGAATGAAGGAGGGATTTTTTTCAACCATGCCGATAGGCGATGATCAATTACAGATTCACAATTCACTTAATACTGAGCCTATTTCTTCGTTGTTTCCTTTTGTTTCATACGATCTAACATCTGATACAGGAGTTTTGTACGGCATCAACACACACAACAATTCACTTGTACTTTTTGACAGGTTTAAACTTGAAAATGCCAATATGGTCATATTTGGTAAGTCAGGAGGCGGTAAAAGTTATGCTGTTAAATTAGAGATCTTGAGAAGTCTGATGTTTGGAACACAGGTATTTGTCATAGATCCAGAAAATGAATATAAGTTTCTAGCTGACACAGTCGGTGGTTCTTGGGCAAAAATATCAATAGCATCCCCACATCACATAAACCCGTTTGATTTACCTAGCCCACTACCAGATGAGAGCCCCGCTGATGTCTTAAGATCACACATAATTAACTTATCAGGACTGTTTAAACTTATGTTAGGAGCCCTAAGCCCAGAGGAGGAAGCAATACTAGATGAAGCTATAAACCAAACATATGCCATAAAGGACATAACACCAGCTACTGTTGACCTAAAGTCTTCAGAATCTCCCCTGATGTCTGATTTTCAAACAATACTTGAAGGTATGTCTGGAGCACAATCTTTGGCAATTCGAATTAAAAAATATACAGAAGGGACGTATTCAGGATTTTTAAATAACCGCACCAACATAGAACTGGGTAGCCAATTGATAGTTTTCAGCATTAGAGATATGGAGGAGGAGTTAAGACCTATAGCAATGTATCTGGTTCTTAATTTCATATGGACCCAGGTTAGAACTGAACTAAAAAAAAGATTATTGGTTGTTGACGAGGCATGGGTATTAATGAAGTACGATACTGGAGCTGCTTTTTTGTTTGATGTTGCCAAAAGGGCCCGTAAATATTACCTTGGCTTAACGACAATATCTCAAGATATTCCGGATTTCATGTCCTCACCTTATGGTAAGCCAATAGTTACAAACTCCTCTTTGCAACTACTAATGAAACAATCACCGGCTGCGATAGATCTTGTAAAAACAACCTTCAACCTTACTGATGCCGAAAAATTCTTCCTACTTGAATCCAGGGTTGGTCATGGAGTCTTTTTTGCTGGAACCAATCATGTTGCGTTAAGAATAGTGGCTTCATACGCTGAAGATCAAATAATAACTTCTGATCCCAGACAGATACTCGAAATAGAGGAAGCCAAAAAAGAGCTGGCTCAACAATCCTAAATTGTTGTTTAAGATTTATGAACAATGATCAAGCGTACTACAATCTCTCTTATTCTAGGTCTAAACAAAGTGAATCAGATGAGCTACGTCGTCAAGCAGACTTAAAACTCAAACCACCTTCAGGGCTTTTTTATGGTGCAATGTTCAGCCTTTCTATTATTGGTGATATAATAGACATAGCTGATGTTACCGGGGTTGGCGCAATTTTATCTTTTATAGTAGATCTTATAATAAGTGTCTTCATGATTTTGACAGGACGTATAGCCAAATCTAAGACTGATTCAATGCAAGATTTTAAAAATAGCGTAGCCGACAAGATGGAGCAGGTTGAGAGAAAGATTTCTGCCTATCGCAACGCTTACGCTGGAGTTTTAAGAGCTTCGCGCAAGATTGGACCCCTAAGAAAACCTGTCAGGAAAATGGCACTACAGTTTTCTAGATTCAGAAAGTCTGTGGTTAGGAGTCCTTTCTCGAGAACAATACTTGCAGTTGTTGCTGACCTTGTCCCATTCCTGGGATTAGTTCCCTGGAGAACATGGAACACTTACAGCATAAGGAGGGATGAGCTAATGATTTATAATGAAACAAAAAAAATGTTGTCTGAATACGAAAATTTAAAACAAGAAGAGGTTGTTTCCCTAAGAGATTTAAGGGAACTTGAGTCTTTGCAACAAAATGAAGGATAAAATACTAAAACTCTCTGTGTTTTTACTTGTCATTATAGCTGTTTTTTTGACTGGTTATTTGTTTAACCAAAAAATAAATCCACTGAAACAGACTGCATTGCTGGATAATTCTTTGGTTTCAAGATTTAACCCCTCAGAAGAAAAAACCACAAGTCCTGTTAGTCTATCCAGCCTAACATCAGACAGCGCAAGTTTCCCCTTTATAAAAAACAGTGATGAGGTTTTTTTCTACTTGCCCAAGACAGGAGAAATAAAATCAATTTCACTAAAAAATCCGTCTGGTGGATCCAAATTAATAAGCAAGATAGAGCCTTATGCAAACTACATAAGCTGGGGAACGGACAAGCAGCTTATTGCAGGCTATAACTTTGGCAGTGTCTTCTATGACCTTGATTCAAATTTTTCTAAGAAATATGACTCCAATATCAAAAGGCCAGTACTATCTAGCGGTGGCGAATTTATTGCGTATGCTTACACTGACCCAACTGAAAGTGATGGCAACATAAGTATCGCCGATCCTAGACTAGAGACACAAAAAAAAATTCTGCCAACACGTTTCAGTGACTGGCAGATAAGCTGGTTAAGCAAGGAAGTATTGTTTTTAATAAGACCTCCGACCCTTGAAGATACCTATTTTTCGGCCTTTACTTTGGACATAGGCAGCGGCAATCTGCAAAAAAAAGTAGAACCAACCAAAGATCTCGAAATTGTTTGGCCTACCACATCAAAAAAACTGGCCTACTCCAACCTAGACAAGTTCACCCAAGAAAAGAAACTTACACTTATAGAACTTTCTAGCGGAGAAACAACAGTCGATCTACCCCCAGACTATTCAGCAGCAAAATGTGGCTGGGATATTTTGGACAGGGGAATTTTTTGCATAGATAATGGGGTTCTTGGATACTTCCAATTTTTAAAAGATTCTAGGACTAGTGAGTGGCAACAATATGACATACCAGGACTACCAAACACAGCAAGAAACGTCAGAGTAAGCAGCACCGGGGAATATATTGTATTTCAAAACTATCAGGACGGTAGGCTATATGCGTTGAGAGTACCTTCGAGATAAATATCTTAAAGTACTGTATTAGTCTCAGCCACCATGGTATTTTCTTGGTTTTTTAGAAAAATTATTTTCTTTAGATCTTGGATTTTAAATACTCCCAAAATAACTAGCAGTGGGAAGTACGCCAAGGACATCAGTGAAGCTAAGATAAAACTATCTAGCAGGGGCATCGTTACTATTCCTGCTATCAACGCAGCCAAAAGGCATTTTGAAAAAACAGATTTTCCAATTACAGATCTTAGCTCTTTTCTGAGCAACCAATACATACCATAAATTATTATTGCTTCTGTAAGTAGGGTAACACCGGCCGTAGCAAAGTAGCTGTATTTTGGAATCAAAATGATATTCAAAAATACATTGGCTACTGCTCCCACCAAGTAGATAAACATTGCTTTTTTCTGCCTATTCAAAGCAATTATGGCGTTTCCTCCAAGATTACCAAAAAAGATGAGGAACATAGCAAGGCTAAGTATTTTAAGAACATGGCTTGCAGATGAAAAATTATCTCCTCCAATAAAATAAATTATCCAATCTGACATTAAAAAAACATAGACAAGAAAGTAGAAGGCAAATATTGAAATAATATTAAAAGCATCTCTAAATATCCTCAGAAACTCGAGAGTATTTTTAATTGCATTACGGGATAAGCCTGGCATTATTAATCCAATATAAATAGCTGGCAGGAATATAGCCATCTCAAGAACTTTGTAAGCCGCTGAATAAACCCCCACATCATGCGCCGGCTTCATTATTGAAAGCAGCACTGTATCTAATTTGAAATAGATTAGCACAAGAACAAGAGAGATTGCGATAGGAATTGCTGTTTTGAGTGTTTCTTTGAAATAACCGAGGTCTATTGTTAATTTTATTTTCACAAGTTTCTGAGAAAAAATAAATATCAGGACAAAGTGAATAATCTCAGATATTGCAACTGCCAAAACAAATTCGATTAAACTTGCATTTAGTTTAACCATGACTAATATGATCGCAAGCTGAACTAATCGCGACACAATATCAAAAATAGATACCCAATAAAGTCGGAGGTACTTTTGAAAAATTGCAACTAACACCTGAACAAGCAGAGAACCTAGAGAAAATATAGAAGCAACTAAGACACCTAGTTTAACCTGCATATCATATGGCATAGTAAACACCAGTGCGTTTGCAATTATCAGTACTGCCCCAGCCAGAATAAGCCTTAGGGTAAATATTTTGCTTGCTATTTTTTGTTCCTCCTTTTTGTCACTGATCCTAGATATTTCACGTATCATTATTGTATAAAGTCCCGTATCGGCTACGGCTGTAAAAATATAAAGATACGCAAAAATAGTACTATATCTTCCGAAACCATCAGGACCCAATACGCGAGTAAGAATACCTACTATAATCAAGCTCAGGAAGCCTATTAGACCCCTAGATAGGGTCGCTATGCCCATATTGTATGATACTTTATCCATAGGGGCTTATGTTTAATAAATAAACCTCCGCGCAAGATATTGAGCGGAGGTTTATTTATTAAACTTTGTTACTATATAATTCCAACTTGAGGTTTAATCACTATTCGACGGTGAGGTTCTTGACCAATACTTTCTGTTTCAATTTCTTTAAGTGCCGCTAATTCCATGTGAACCATGCGTCTTTCATAAGCATTCATAGGAAAAAGTGCCTCTGCAACTTGGGTTTCCTTAACTCTTTTGGCAGCAGCTAGAGCACCTTCCACCAAGTAATTTGATCGCAATTTTCTATAATCATTAATGTCTAGAACAAAATTACCCTGATCTTCGTTATCACTACCTATCCCAAAACCTATTTTTTTATTTACCAACAATCGTGCTATGTGATCTAGAGCATTTAGATTCTGGCCATTCTTGCCTATAAGTATACCCGATTCAGATTCTGAATCTACTGAAACAGTAACAAACTCCGGGTTGTTTTCTTTGAGTTTTACTTCACCAGTAAAACCAACTTTTTCAAGCAGATTTTTTACCGTTTCTATTATAATATTTTTGGTTTCTTCTTTCATTAGTTCTTGCTTATTTTTTTATTTACATACAGCTGCTCAAGTATGGAAAATACTGTGGCTGCAACCCAATAAAGAGTTAGTCCGGCTGGTAAATTCCAAGCAATAATTATAACCATGACTGGGAAAAAATACAACATTTGCTTATTCATCGTTGAAGAGATGTCGCTTGAAGGCAAGGTGTTTTTGTTCTTATTGACAGGGAGAGTCTCTTTGCTTTGGCCTTGTTGCATCGTGTTTGATTTTTTAAGCTGAAACCATTGTAATGCTCCGGCTAAAATTGCCATAACATGACTCTTGTCACTCAAATCTATAAATCCCAACGCAACTGTTTTAATAAGCTCTGGCCTTGAGATAAAATAATACAAATCGTTCAAACTCTCGGGCTTAAGTCCATTTCTTAAGGCTCCATAGAGTGCGATAAGTACGGGGAGTTGTATCAAAATAGGGAGACACCCACTAAATGGATTAATGCTATGCTCCTTGTATAGTTGCATAGTTGCTTGACCCAAGGCTTGTTTGTCATTTTTAAATTTTTCTTGTAACTCCTTAATCTTGGGTTGTAGTTTTGTAAGCTCTTTTTGTGATACTAATGCTTTTATCGATAGCGGGAAAAAAGCCAATCTGATAATAAGTGTCATAATAATTATAGCAACACCAAAATCAGCACCCGGAACCAGATTGTATATTTGTATTAGAAGATTAAATAACGGCCTATATAGAATTTCGTGGTATAAAAATCCCAAAATTATTACTTAGCACTTAACAACCAGAGTTTAGTATTAGCTAAACACTAGCTCCTAAGTCCCAAAAACTAGACTGGATCTACTCCTCCCTTAGAAAATGGATTACATCTTAATATTCTTATAAAACTTTTTGCGACACCTTTCATCGTACCAAATTTTTCTATGGACTCGTAGGAATATTGAGAGCATGATGGATAAAACCTACAACGAATAGTCGAATTTGAGTTTGCAAAAATAAATCCGTGGTCAGGTGATAGATATTTTTGATATATTTTTATGATTCTAAGTATAGTTTGGCGCATATTCAGATATGGACAAAAAAATTTTTAATTGTTTGTTCTAATTCTCTATTGATTTCTTTAGAGGTCTTGCCTAGGATACTAGGGGTAGCAACTATAATAATATCAACAGGTGATTCTAGAATTTTATTTGCAGACATTGTTTCTAAAAAAATCTTTTTAGTTTTGTTTCTTGAAACTGCTTTTTTTAAAACCTTTGAAGACACTATTGCGGCAGCTCGGCCATGGCTTAGTCCGTTGTTTATAAACTTAAGAAATAAAAAACTGCTTTTTACAGTTTTTCCTTTCTTAAAAACATTTTCAAGACTTTTTTTGTCTAGTCTATATTTTCTAGCAAGAGCCAAATTTAAGGCTTAAGGCTTAGTTCTTATAACTTAAGGTTTACTCAACCATTTAAGTATTAACAACTAAGCCTTAGAACTAGACAGACAGCTTCTTTCTACCTTTTCTTCGTCTACGAGAAAGAACCTTGCTGCCATTATTAGAACCGGAACGAACCAGAAAACCATGTGTCTTCTTTCTTTTTCTTTTTTTAGGACGATATAATGTTATTTTCATATGGCACTAATCTTACCAATTTATAGCCCAGTGGTCAATCTTACTAATACTTTGTCTAATGTCCACTTTTTATTAACATGTTGTCAACGAATAGGGTACTGGGGTGTTTTTTTAGTTAGCTTATACTTAAAAGTATTAATCACTAATTTATGACCAACGAAGAACTTTGGAAGATAGTCTTAGCCGAACTTGAAGTTTCTCTTTCGAGAGCAAATTTTACTACTTGGTTTAAAGGTACCTCTTTATTAGCCAACTCAAGCGGCTCTGTTTTGGTAAGCGTACCCAGTGGTTTTGTAAAAGAATGGTTAGAAAACAAGTTTAGTAGGCAAATATTACAGATATTACGAGGTGTAAGTCCAGAAATAAGGGATGTGAAATATACTGTAGGTAATTCTCGGGTTGCCATCCTTTCTCAAAGAAAAGACTTTATTCAATTTATGCCTGAAAAAATAAGTGACTCTGTTCAAGATACAGATGTTGATAGGGTTACTAATTTAAATAAAAAATATACTTTTAAATCCTTTGTTGTGGGTACTAGCAGTGAGCTAGCTCATGCTGCCAGCGTCGCTGTTTGTAAAAATCTAGGAAGGGTATACAACCCACTGTTTATCTATGGTGGTGTTGGCTTGGGTAAAACACACCTTCTACAAGCCACTGGTAATCACATCTTAGAGTCTTTTCCTGAAAAAAAGGTTCTTTATATATCTTCTGAAAGATTAACTTCTGAAATTGTTGAGTCTATAAAAAACAAAACCATAGAGGAGATGAAACAGAAGTATGCAAAGTTGGACTTATTAATAATAGATGATATTCAATTCATAGCTGGCAAAGAAAGAACTCAGGATATATTTTTTGGAACATTTAACGAGCTCTACGGTAAAAACAAACAGATAATACTCTCTTCTGATAGGCCTCCGAGCGCAATTCCTGCCCTAGAAGAGCGCCTAAGATCTAGATTTGAGGGTGGCATGATAGCCGACGTAGGAATACCTGATTATGAAACTCGTTTGGCTATACTAAACACTAAGTGCAAGGAGAAGGATTTTGAAATCGATCAAAACTCTCTATCTTATATAGCCACTAATATACAAAAAAATATAAGGGAATTAGAGGGTGCACTCAATAGAATTATTGCGTTCAGTCAAATATACAACAAGACACCCGATTTTAATGAAGTTAAGAAACTTCTAACAGCTTATTTAAACACTCCCTATAAAAAAACTACCCATCAGACGATCCTAAAGTCAGTAGCTGATTTTTATAATATATCTATAAATGATTTAATTAAAAGGAGTAGAAAAAAAGAAGTGGTACGTCCAAGGCAAATAGCTATGTTTTTACTTAGAGAAGAAACTAAATCTTCTTTTCCTGAAATAGGTTCTAAATTGGGTGGCAGAGATCACTCCACAGTAATACATGCTTATGAAAAAATTAAAAAAGAGGAGACTGGTGATGAGACAACTAAACAAGAAATAACTTTAATTAAGGAGAGGCTTTACCAGACATTTACTTAGTTTTATTTCTGTGAATATTTTGTTGAGATCTTTGTTAATAGCTTTGGTATTATTTGTTGATGTACTATTGATTAATCAGTCATGATTCTTATATAAATTATTCTCAACAATTTTAACCAGATATAGTACACTGACTTATATATATGTTATTAACAGCATTTTATAGCAAAATTACCTTATAAAATAAAGATTTTATTTCGTGTGTTAAGAGTTATACACATAACTAATAATAAGTAATAATTTAATTATATGAATATAATTATAAATCATAATAAGCTTCTGTCTGGAATTAAATTTGTTGAAAGAATAGTTTCTAAGAATACTTCCTTACCTATCCTTAATTCGATACTTATAAAAACAGAAGGAGGTCGTATTAAGTTATCTGCTACAAATCTGGAAGTTGGTATAAATTTTTGGGTAGGAGCAAAAATAGAAGAGAGTGGTGAAATCGCTGTTCCTGCAAAAATATTTCATGATTTTTTGAATAATATTTCAGATGAAAAAATAAACCTAAGTGTTAAGAAAAATGTAATATCAATAAATACAAATAATCATAAAACCCAGATTTTAGGCATGGAAACAAACGATTTTCCAATAATACCTAAAATAAAAAGTAATTCAGCTATAAAAATTAACAGTAAAATATTTAAGGATGGACTAATGGGTGTTCTTGATTCTGTGTCATTGTCTGAAATAAGACCAGAACTAAGTGGTGTATTTGTATGTATTAAAGAAAATAATATAGAATTTGCAGCTACAGATAGTTTCAGGTTGTCAGAAAAAATAATCAATTCAAAAAACCCAATAATAAAGTCATTTATATTACCCAGAAACACAGCTGTTGAACTAATAAGGTTAATGGAATCTCAAGAAGGAGAAATTTCCTTGCTTGTAAATGATAATCAAATAATGTTCTCGGGTGAAGATTTTGAGATTGTATCCAGACTTATAGATGGTCACTATCCAGAGTATAAAAGAGTTATTCCTGAAAAGTTTATATCTTTAACTAAGGTTAATAGGAGTGATTTAGAAAAAAATGTTAGAGTTTCGGGTTTGTTTGCATCCACAATATCTGATATTAAAATTAAAACAACAAAAGACAATATGGAGATAATTGCTAAAAACAATGATAGGGGAGAAATAGTAACCAACCTACCATGTGAAACCAAAAATCAAGGTTTTGAGGTATCTGTTAACTATAACTACATACTAGATGGACTAAAAATATTGCCTGGAGAAAATATTATATTCCAGTTTAGTGGAGACGGTAGTCCGCTGGTTATGTTGGCGGAAAATAACAAGGACACAACATATGTTATTATGCCCCTTAGACAAACATAATAAACTCTTAAATGCAGGAAATAGTTATAGGTTTAAAAAAAATAAAAAACCAGATATCTCTTAAACGAAAAGAAGATGAAAAGATACGAGAACTTTTAAAAAAAGGATTAGCCATTGTTTTTCCTGAAGTAGATAATCTGGAACAATTTATTAAGGATTTTTATATAGAAAAAAAATGCTTATTTTTTTTAACAAAAAACAAATCTTTTGCAAGTGAACTTTTTTTAAGAAAAAATGAAATTATTAAGATTTTGGGGAGTAATTTAGTTAAAGAAATAAGGATAAAATAATTAAGGAGTTGGAGAGGATGAGGGTTCGTTATTTGGTTTGGGTAAAAGACTAGATAACCAAACTTGAACAGATGCTTCCCAGTTTGCAAACTGAGGATCACTGTATGGATTTGAAGGTTGCGAACCATTGGGAGAATCCTTATCTACATAAAAAAGAATACTATGGACACCTTCATTGCCTTGAAAACTGCCATTTAACATTATTTTATTGGTTAATACTGGATCTGGTTTTTGGAATTGTTCCGATGTTTGCGAACCCAATGCTCTGGCCATAAATTCATGCCACATAGGTGCGGCAGCTGATAGTCCTGCGCCCTCTTGGGTCATAGAGGTGTTGTTGTTGTTTCCGGTCCAAATTCCGGAAACAAGAGATGGTGTGTAACCAACAAGCCAACCATCTCTGTTTTCTTGGGTCGTACCAGTTTTTGCAGCCACTTGTCTTTCTGGAAAATAGAGGGGGCTATTATATCCGAAAACTGGCCCCCGAGCATTATTATCAGACAAAACATCGTTTATTAATCTGGCAACTTGTGTTTCTAAAACACGACCCTCTTCTTTTTTGTATTCTTCCAAAACGGAACCATCGGATGACGTTACTTTTATCAAACAAAAACCCCATCGTTGGCGAATGTGCTATAAGAACTTACCATATCCAATAATTTTACCTCGCCTCCACCCAAAACAAGTGATAAGCCATAGTCTGATCGCTCATTAAGAGTTGTGATACCCATTTTGTGAGCTAGATCTATGGTTTCGTCTATTCCTGCCAAGTAAAGCATTTTAACAGAAGGAATGTTTAAGGATTGTGCAAGAGATTGTCGGGCCGTTACTGTACCATGGAAACGCCCGTCGTAGTTTTGTGGACTATAACAATCCAGACCTATGTCATCTTTTTTCTGCAACGCTGAGGGATTGCAGCGAGGATTGAACTCAGTTGGTAGATCAAAAAGAATAGTTGAATCCGTAAAACCTTTGTTAAAAGCGGCTGCATATGCAAATGGTTTAAAAGAAGATCCTGGTTGGCGATTGGCCGAAGCAACATTAAAATTTCCTTCAAACACACAATTTATACCAGGTGTACAACCTGCGGGCTCAGGTTCTCCAAAGTAGTTTTTAGAGCCAACCAAAGCTACTATTTGACCTGTTTTGGGATCTGACGCAACCAAAGCAGCGTTGGCTGCTTTATATTTTTCTGTATTTATCTTGCTATATTTTTCAACAACCTCCTCGGCTATTTTTTGAAAATTAGCATCCAGTGTTGTAATAACATTTAAACCACCATTTTCTACCATATCTTCGCCATAATTTTTAATAAGGTATTCTTTGACCATAATTACGAAATGAGGAGCTTGGATCTGTTCTCTAGAGGGTTTTATGTCCGGAATATCACTAACGGCAGTCTTGTACTCATCATCTGTCAAAATTCCAACACTGTGCATTTTTTCGAGAAGGCCATCTCTTCTGGCTATCAATTCAGTGAAATGGTTTCCGTAAGGGGAGTAATAACTAGGAGCCTTAGGAACTGAAGCTAAAAGAGAGGCTTCAGACCAATTTAAATCTTTTGCGGGTTTGCCAAAAAAAGTCTGACTGGCGGCTTCTATGCCATAAGAATTTGATCCATAAGGAATTTGGTTAAGGTACATCCAAAATATCTGATCTTTCGAGAACTTACGCTCAACTTGAACAGAGAGCACAGCTTCCTTAATCTTTCTACCCAGAGTTTTTTCGTCGTTTAAGAGTGCCTTTTTTATTAACTGTTGTGTTATTGTAGAACCACCTTGTGATGCGCTGAAACTCACGATGTCTTTGTAAAAAGCTCTGAGAATGCCTTTAAGATCTATGCCGCTATGTTCATAAAATCCGGCATCTTCTG
>Ga0209542_10004441_pt1 | contig 28882 bp, 38 predicted proteins | sample RifCSPhighO2_01_FD_184028 | JGI IMG/M metagenome (GOLD analysis project Ga0209542, IMG submission 184028) | Soil microbial communities from Rifle, Colorado - Rifle CSP2_plank highO2_0.1 (SPAdes) (version 2) | ecosystem: Environmental > Terrestrial > Deep subsurface > Rock core/Sediment ...
CCGTTAATGGTAAAAAAGTTACCGTCCATACCCGTTGCTGGCATTGCGGCATAAGTTTGCCCATCAATAACCCGCCATTCATTAAGCATGAGGACGCGATCTATATCTGGTTTTGAGGCGAGTCCACCCTTCGGCTCAATGATAAAAGCGCCTGAAAGTCCTACCGAGATTTGTTTGTCACTATCGTAATGAGAGTGATACCAATATGTTCCCGCTGGTTTAGCTGCAAACTCATAGATAAACATTTCTCCGGGCTGAATAGGCTTCTGTGTTTCATCAGGTATGCCATCCATATTGTTAGGAACCTGGATACCGTGCCAGTGGATAGTTGTAGGCTCTGATAAATTATTTTTGACTAAAATTTTAACTTTATCCCCGTCGGTTACACGAATAAGCGGTCCAGGAACCATCCCGTTGTATGCCCAAGCTGTCACAGTAACATCTTTTAGGATATCCCACTTTACCGGGGCAGCGGTCAAATTGAAAACTTTTTCACCATTTTCTACTTTAAATGACAACTCTTGAAGACCCTGTTTCTCTGTTGCTGTTGGTACATTATCTTGTGGAATTGCCTCCATAGCCTTAAGAGCAGTCTCGTTCACTCCAGATATCGATAACTGTGCCGGAGTGTTTTTGAGTGCCACGCTGTTTTTTGTTTTATTCATTTGGAAAGAGATGACAACTAAAACGACGACTGCGAGAATAAGTAAAATGTATTTATTTTTTAGTAGAAATTCCTTATACATAAATTGTATTGTAACTTATTTTTCATGGGGATTTCATTAAGAAATCACTCAATGGTGATCAATTCCTTTAAATGCTTTAATAAACTTCTGAATCCTCACCTCGTCAAAATCATTAAATTTGTCTAAACGTGTCCAAGCAGTAAGAGCTATTTTGGTGTCCAGTTTGGGATATGGAGCCATGGCAACTTTTTCCGGATATTTCTTAACGATTGCAGAAAGCTGATCGGTAAGTTGTTTACAGTTATCTGCCTCTTGCGCGCTTAGGGTGGCCGTGTTTTCCGAATTGCCAGGTATGCAGTTATATTGCACCATTACACCGCCATCCTCTAGATTGTGAAGCTGAAGTTCGTCCGGAATAGGAGAATAGCTAATACCCCATGACGCTTTTCTTCCGACATGTGTCCCGGAAGTCGGTGGGATGGAGTTGTAAGGATCGTGTACATCCGTAATATTTTCGATATGTTTGTTTCCTAAAGACGTTACGAATTCGCCGGGCTGTGGTTTTGACACTTCTTTTACCAATAAATACCCACCGGCTAATGCAAGTAGACTAATAAAAGCAATGACGCCGTACTTTTTAGTTTGTCCCAAGTGGGTTTGTTTCAGCTGTTGTTCGCGATGAAAATTACGCTTAAACTCTTTACGCTGATGTTTTGATAACTGGTTCCATTCCTCCGGATAATCCATATTTACTTTTCCCTCCTAATTTCACACACGTACGGCTGGTTAATTTTCTTAACTGTCAAATTAATAGCAAAAAGGAGAATTCCAATCCCAATAAAACCAAACTCTTGCCCTCTAAAAGGTAGAAATCCCAAAACCGCCGTTGCTGAACCAAAACCAATCAGTGAAGTCAAGACAACCGAACCACAAGACGCGCAGCCAACCCCCAACATGCTGGTAGCCATTCCCAAAGCAGACATCCCCAGAGACTTTTGAACTCGGGCTGTTTGTTTGAGATAGTACATAAGAAGGCTTATCTGCACTCCGGCAAGCGTTGCACTGGCAAAGGTGACGATTCTAGATAGCGGAGTGAAGTTGGTTTGTAGGGATCCTAGCAAGCCAGTGAGCAAATTAGTTTTTTGCCACAGCGTCATAGTTGAATTGGTCATGGTTTTGGTGATCAGATGTAAATTGGGCAACCACGCAGCGAAACCAATCACCATCAGGCTAACCGCTATAGATAAGAGCAAATACTTTGGGGCGGTAATGATTTTTACTACTGGCATCATGATTACTGGAGCAGCGGGTCAATCACCGCTTGGAAAGCTGCAAACGGCTGAGCTCCAACAACCAAGTCTCCATTGATTTCTCCGTTTGAAGTTGTTTTGCCAATTAGAAACGTCGGTGTCCCTGATGCACCGGCGGCTGTTCCATCAGCAATGTCTTTTTTGACCTCGTCTTCCATGGCCTTGTTCGATAAACAGGATGTGAACTTACTGGTGTCTAAGCCCAAATCTTTAGCAATTGTTTGAATCTTGTCATCATTTAAGCCATTGCCATTTGATATTGTGCGCTTGAATATCTCATCATGGAATTCAAAGTATTTTTTATCTCCTCCTTGTTCCTTGGCACAGTTTGCAGCTACAGCTTCTTTAGTTGCCATGGGATCATGGAAGGATAAAGGAAAATCACGGTACACGATTTTCACTTTACCCTTATCTACATATTCTTTAACGAGTTGAGGAAACGTCTGGTCAAAATGACGTTTACAAAAGGGGCACTCATAGTCAGAGAACTCAATAATCGTAATCGGCGCATTTTTATCGCCCAAAACCGGATCATCATCCACAGAAGCTACGCCCTCCGTTGGCCGTTGCGGTTGAGCGGCGGCAACAGGTTGTTGTTTATTTACTGTTCCTTGAGCCAGTGCTCCACCGCCGTTTTCTAATATTTGAACTTTTGTGTAAAGAGAACCGATAAAAAAGGAGGCAACTATTAAAAGGACGACAAGAACGGGAGCAAGATTACCACTGGATAAAGGAATACTAAATGATCTCTTGGATTTTTCCTCAGTCATGTTACTACAGAGTGTAGTAGATATAGCGATTAATTGTCAACTGCATAAATCTATATCAATTAGCTGAGGTAAAGTTTACCGGAGTATAAAGTTGACTACTGCTTTGGTGTTGCATTAGCGTATGTTCGCGACAAACGGATTCACAAGTTGAAGTTTGGTTGCAGAGCATAACTACATCATGCCCTTCTTCATGAATTTCAATAGCATTCACAGGAGTAACCATCAATCCAACCAGAGCAATGACTGATACCAAGCTAATAAATAAGTTTCTCCTGCCTATTGTTTTATAGGAAGTTTTAAGCGAGAGAAGTGATTGGATTCTGGCCTCAAGAGTATCGGCGGAAATTATTCCTGGTATAAAGGCTGGGTTTATGATCGGTTTATAGTTGAGAAGCCTTTTTAGAACTAACGAAAGTGATTTCTTACCCGCTGTTTTGTAAGTAGCGAATTGATCAGCCTTCACTTCCCGATCTGTCCGATAAATTTTAATGAAGTCTGAAAGTATTGGGAAAAAAGGGAACAACGATTCAATAAATGCGGCTAAAAGCATAGTAAATGGATCTCTACTCTCTAAATGATATTTCTCATGCCGAAGTATCACTTCCAGCTCCTTTACACGCATGAGTTTTAAAAGACCAGTTGAGATGTAAATTCTGGGGTTAAAAACGCCAAAACAAAAAGCTTGAGGCCTCATCTGTTTAACGATTTTCACTTTTTCTCTCAAATTAAGTTTCTCCAAAAGATGAGTCAAATTAACATCTTTCCTAGTTTTCGTTTCCGAGAGAGTCTTTCTAAAAGAATATATTTCAAAAATTGTCCTTAGCAGCCTTATGAGAGTAAATAATGATGCAAGCATCAAAATTCCAAATGCTACTTTGCCCAAATCACCCGGTAACCCCAGACTGAGGGCTTTGACCATTTCCTGACAGTAGTAAATGCTGTGATGGATAAGAAGCTGGAAGTACTTAAAGACCACAAAAAAATGGCTTACAGTAAGAATTGTTAAAATACCAGTAAAGCCAAGCAGGTAATTATTTATTCTCATTATGCTTTTCTAAAAGTTTCAAAAAATAATCTTTCTTTTCTTTCGGAAGAGTTTCAATTGACTGCGCAAACGAAACAATGGCGGCATCACCAAATACACTCATGAATCTAGCAATAAATGATTTTGCCATTTTTCTGCTGTAATCCTCCTTAGATTGTTTAGGAGAATAACGAATAACAAAATCTTTATTCGTTCGAGCGACTAAACCTTTTTCATAAAGACGTTGAAGAATTGTGGCAACTGTAGTGTACGCAAGGGGCTTTTTTCTCTTCAGCTTCCCAAGAACGCCACGAACCGAACAATCCCCGCATTCCCAGACAATGTTCATCAATTCCTGCTCAAGTTCGCTCAAGTTTTTAGACTTCATATCTACTACAGAGTGTAGGACAATGCAGGTAGAAATTCAATAGGCCGTAGTTCCTATCTAGTGAACGGCAGACTAGCCTAAATATCCGGGTTTTGTTGGACAAAGTTAGAACTTAATTTTATATATATCTAAAGTCATGTATTCCGTTTACGGTTTTCTCTTTTGTGGAAAACCCTATATAATCACGCTAAATAAGCAATTTATGTCAAATTTACCAGAAAAATTTCATGAAGGAGTTGGGAGATTACTCGATCATATATCTCAAGAAAGCCCCTCATGTCTTATTGCACTTGGAAACTCAGCAAATAAATTAACTCAAGAACTGGCAATAGAGGCAAAAATAAAAGGACATCATCTTCCTCCCGTGCATAATTTTCCTCCATCAATAGGTGTTTCTGATTATTATGACGATATTGAGGGAGTTTTAGCTACTGTGCACGCTGATATTCCTATGGTAGTAGAGGACTCTGCTCCTACAGGAGTGAAAGTTGAAAAACTTAGAAAAAGATTCGGGGACAGAATAAAAATATCAGTTGTTGTTTCTGGACAAAAAATAGACGGAGTATATGTTGTTTTTGACGACGATTATGATTTGGCTAAACATCTGGATAGAGAAAGGAGCACGCCGAACGATTTAAGAAATAGAACGCAGAGATAAACTGCTATGTTTCTTAGACATAATATTATAACCAAAGTGGTGTCCATCGACCTACGTTTAGAGGATTTTTAAAAGTTTAATATCACCGCAGATTAAAGCTTCCTTTTTTACCCTTGACCACTGTTTTAATTGCCATTCTCGTTTCATTGCTAGCTCACGAGTAGAATATTCCTCCTGATATACTAAAGAGAAAGAATCAAAATGTTTTAGATACTTTGCGGCTTTAGAACCATTAGAGCTATGTTGCTTTAATCTTTCTGTCAGGTTGTTAATTTGACCAATATACAATGTATCTGCAGAGGTGCGAAGTATATAAACGTAAAACATAATTCCCTCGACTCGTTTCACTCGCTCAGGATGATTCTTTCGCTGCTATAGCTGTGAGCGAGCGCAGCGAGTCGAATCAGCTGCGGGACTAGGACTCGAACCTAGATTTTCACATTCAGAGTGTGACGACGCTACCATTAGTCGATCCCGCAGATTAAAACTCTCGAAAGTTTATTAATTTTTTAAAGTCCATTGCTTCGGCTCGTTTTCTTAATCGGACACTATTTATTCTTCTTTCGGGACGGTAACCCAGGATTTTTAAACCTCGTTCAACGTCATCTAATATTTTAACATTTCTGTTCGAAAACTGGAAATTATATGTGCAAGTTGGTAGATGAACGGAATAGGAGCCTTCCGCTTCAAACAGGCCTCTTAGACACGCAGTCAAATATTTTCTCTTTTGCCAAATCCAATTCGGAACCCCAATTTTTGTGTACCGCCTTTTTCCGGATGGGACACCTAGACGGGAACTTATCTGTTTTTGGTATATCCTGCCTCTTATACATCCTCCGTTTGGTCCATTTCTGATCGTGTGAGAAAATTTTTTCTCAAAAAGTCTCAAGACAATTTTTTCCGTGTAATCCACCATTTTAGGATATTTACCACTAAATGTTATGTCCAAACATTCCGTTCGTGGAAAGACGTAAATATTACCATCACCAATTACCATCCCAATCAAAAAAGCTAATTCCCCTGATTTTTCAAAAGGCGGATAAGTATGTCTTATTTTCCCAAGTTTTATCATTTTGTCACGCCACCCCTTAAAATTATCAAGATGTTTTCTCTTCATTGTGTTTGAAATCTTTGTGACTCTTGAGTCATTGTCTTTATTTTTGCCAATAACCCATGAGGGAGGTCTTTTTTCTAAAGACTTTTTCCATTTCTGGTATCTCGGATCAGATTTAGGTAACAAATTTGGCAATACAGAGAAGACTTTTTGCTTGCCTTCAACCATCAAATTAATATACCACATAGCTGACTCCGTATAAACATGGTAATATTTAGCATATGGTCGAGATCCACCCATTCGGTAACTTTGTCCCGGCGAAAGTTAAGTATTTAATGCTCGGAAGTTTCGTGACGAAACCATCAAATCCATATGATTGGTTTTACGCAAATGGCCGTAATCAATTTTGGCCGATAATGAACGAAGTTTACGATAGCCTCTTTGACACCAAGGCAAAGCAGCAAAAACTTTTTGTCGATTTGGAAATGGCTCTTGCTGATATAATTTTGTCCTGTGAGCGAAAAAAGAACAGCAATTCGGATATCAATTTATTTAACATTGTCTATAACACCCAAGCATTGACAGAAATTATTACCAAAAACAAGATTAGGAAAATATATTTTACAAGCCAGTATGTTGAAGGTTTATTCAGGAAATTATTCAAGAATTTCATAAAGATGGATATGGCTTTAATATGCTTACCGTCTCCGTCACCAAGATATGCGCTGCTTACAAAACAGGAAAAAATTAAAAGATACAAAGAATTATTACCAAAACTTAAATGAGTTATTTTGTTTACATTCTTCGTACTTCAAAAAACACACTATATATCGGTCAGACGAATAATTTAGAAAAACGGTTGGCAGAACACCTAAATAAAAAAAGAAGATCGGCAAAATATCTGCGGCCTTTTTCCTCCTTTACTCTGGTTTATAAAGAAGAGTTCCCGACAAGAAATGAAGCCCTAAAACGCGAGTGGCAGTTGAAACAACTTTCTAAATCCAAAAAAGAGGAGTTAGTAATAAAATCAACAGTTTAAGTTGTAAAATAAAGGGGATGAAAAAAGTGGCCACCAGTGCGGGGGGAATATTTGTCAAAAAAGATAAAGATAAAATTTATCTTTTGCTCTTAAAGTATACCTATATCCGGGGTTTGGGATTTCTAAAAGGACATATTGAAAAGGATGAAACCACCGAACAGGCAGCAATCAGAGAGATCAAAGAAGAAGCGGGGCTTGAGGATGTAAAGATAGTTAAAAAAATTGGCAAAGTTGTCAGAAATACTGTCGAAAAAAACGGTGAAGAGGTAACAAAAACCATTCATCTCTTTTTAATGTCAACTTCAGAGTTTAATCACCAACAGTCGGAGGAAGAATACGATTGGTTCGAATACGAGCTGGCCATATCGCGGATGGCTTACAAAGAAGACGCCGAGTTTTTAAGAAAAATTAGAAAAAATATCCTGGAGTTAAAATAATCACTTTTATGCCAAGTAGTTACACTCCAAAAAACCTTCATAACACAATTATTAATTATTACGATTTGTCAGAGCCGGACTACAAATTAGTTTTAGGGCTTAAGAAAAACATGGCCATGCACTATGGTTATTGGGATAAATCTGTACACTCGCTATCCGGGGCCTTGGCAAAAGAAAATGACGTTTTAGCCACAAAGGCTAAAATAACAAAAAACAGTTTGGTTCTTGATGCGGGTTGCGGGGTCGGAGGGAGTGCGATCTACCTGGCCAAAAAATACGGCTGCAAAGTTATCGGCATAACTTTAAGTTCTGCTCAAGTAAGCACAGCCAAAAAGAATGCCACAAAAGCCGGCGTTGCCGAAAAAGTAAAGTTTTATCCCATGGACTATTTAAAGACCACCTTTAAGAATAAATCATTTGACGTTGTTTGGGCGATTGAGAGTGTTTGTCATGCCGAAGACAAGAAAGCATTTATTAAGGAAGCTCACCGTCTTTTAAAAATTAACGGCAGATTAGTTGTTGCCGACGGTTTTTTTACAAAAAATTCTTACACCTTAAAAGAAGATAGACTCCTTAGAACATGGCTTAATGGGTGGGGGGTTGAAACCCTGGCAACGGTTTCAGATTTCAGTCGGGACTTAAAAGCTTATGATTTTAAAAATATAACCTTCACAAATATTGATAGGAATATATTTCCCAGCTCTGTTTGGTTATACGTCTGGTCCTTACTGGGACTTACAGGTGGAAAATTATTGGGGTTAATTGGCTTTAGAAACAAAATCCAGTCGGGAAATGTAATAGCCGCAAATTTACAGTTTAGACTTTTGTTTCGCCACCTTTGGGAATACGGGTATTTTTGTGCCGAAACTATGAGTTAAGAGTCTTACTTTTTCTTTACCCCTTTTTTAGGATTTTAGTGATCCCTACCGAGTAAAAATAATAAATGATTAAAGATACAGAGGATATTATTCGTGCTAAGTTAGTGGAACTTCCTGCCCCCTTAAGGTTTTTCTTACGTAAAACAATTGCCATTGCTGAAGCACAGCCAGATGTCGACAAGAGACTAGATTTAGATATTTTATCGGCGGTAGTTACCAGTAAGGCGTTGGAATTACAAGATATATGGGCCGGTTGTCCTAATCGTACGGGAGCAAATTTTCATTGCCCGGAAATGTTGAAAAGAGATGTAAGGATTGGAATTAGTTTAATAAATGAAATTACCGACTCTTTTATGTAAATGGTTTTCGTCAATAATCTACCGGAGTCACTGCGTCCGCGTCTCTGTGGTTAATACTAAATACCAGTTGCCCGTGGTCGTCACAAATTTCCATCCTTTTGTCTGACCCTCCACAACACAAATACCCTATTTGATCAGCAGTCAGGTTTCTGACTTTTTGTCCATTACGGTGTGTCGGAGTAACTACGGTGAATTCGTTTTGAGAAAGTACAGAAGTAACATTTCCTCTACAATAATGAATTTCAATAACAACGCTTTCTCTAGTATCAGGTGACATCCAGTGATCCACATCCAATACACCATCTTTACCTGGAGACAGCAGGTTATGGTTAAAGTCATAAATTTTGACATTGCTCGTAAATTCCCTTTCTATCGCAATTGTGGCCGGCATGCCCCTTATAATACTATAAGCCACTTATATTAACAATCTCTAATTTGCTTTGATATAATCATCTTTGTCTAAAAATACAAATGTTGGATATTAAAAATATTAAAGGGGTGATTTTTGATGTCGATGATACTTTGCTCGATAATCAACCTGATTCGCCGCTTGGCGGCCTTCATGAAAGGTCGAGACTTCGTGCGTTATACAAGATTGGGAAAACGCACGGGTACCCAGAGCTTTTAGAAGTAACTCCCCTGGAAAACAGGAATGCCTTTAGAGAAGCCAAATCCCATACACTGGATGCGGCCGTCTGGCGAATACTGTACACAAGAGGAATTGTCCAAACAGAAGATATTGATATGGAAAATGAACTGCTTGTAACAATTGTCAATTTAAAAGACAAACTACATGAAAAAGTCTTGCGACGGGAGGGAAGGGAAGTTGTCGGGGCTACAAACTTTGTCAAAAAGTTAGGCGACAGGGGACTTAAAAATAATATGGCAATAGCCAGTACGGCGGTTAGACGAGACATTAATATTTTTTTAGAAATGACGGGGCTGAATATATATTTTCCCGAAGGGAGAATTATTTCCAAAGAAAAAGTGACTCATCCAAAGCCGCATCCGGAAGTTTTTAATTTGGCTTTTGAATCATTAAAGTTACCCGATGAGCTTAGATCATCAGTTCTCGCTTTTGAAGATGATCCCAGAGGGGTGGCTTCGGCTAAATCCGCCGGGCTTTTTACCTGCGCCATAACAACCAGATATAAAAAAGAAACCTTCGCATCATTTAATATCCAACCCGATTTAATTGCCGATAACTACCTGGAATTTGAGAAGTTTTTCGGTCTCTAATAAAAGGCATTCGGATTTATGGAATAAGCCTCTTAAAACCTAAAATTAAAACTATTCCTAATGTAAACATCATAATTTGCTTTAACGTCTTTTGCTTGCTTGGATCACGAGAATTAAGTTCCGGGATTAAATCGGCAAGAGTAATATAGAGAAAATTTCCGGCGGCAAAAGCTAAAATTATGGGGATACTGGAAGATAATCTGGTGGAAAGCCAATACATTAGAATGGCACCCAGGAGAGCTGTGAGGGAGGAAACTAGATTTAATACTAATGTCCTGGCCCTACCTGCTCCGTGGGACAATAAAATTTCAAAATCCACGAGTTCATGAGGAATTTCGTGTAAGAATACTGCCAAAGTGGTCGCAAACCCTAATGTTGGGTTAGTTAGAAAGGCGGCCGAAATTGCTACCCCGTCTAAAAAATTATGGATTGAATCGCCGATGGTTATAAGCCAGACGGCAGGGCTCATGCTGTCGTGCGGTTCGTGGTGGTTGTGGTACCAAAGTAATGTTTTTTCGAGTATAAAGAGGGTAACTACCCCGCAAAAGAACCATAGGGAAAAGCTGGAAACGTCTTTCATTTCGGAAATAGCTTCCGGAATCAGATCAAAAAAGGCCGTCGCCATGAGGGCTCCGGCGGCAAAGGCGGTTATCTCCATGTTTTTTTCCAGATCGAATTCCCCTTTGTTCTTAACAAGAATGATAACTCCCCCAAAAAGAGACAGGACACTGGCAACAAAAACTGCCAGGAGGATAAAGATAAGAAGCATAAGATATTTTACCAGATTTTAAATTATCATGGAAACAAGCTTAGTATGATATTATTGGGAAATGAATCGGGATAAATCAATAAAATTTTTCTGGGTGGGGTTTAAAAATTGGACCCCTTTGATTCTCGCGGTAACCTTAATTTTCGGGACTTTTTATTTAGTGGCCCAGCAAAGTTTTCGTCTGATGGCTGATGATCAGCCGGCAGAAGTTATTTCTAACGCCGGTCAAACCTCGGGACCGGTTGAAATAAGAACCAGCAGTTCCCTTTTTACAGTTATTTATGATCAGTCGGGGAATCCGGTGTCGGGATCGGGCCTTCTTGACGGCCAACTCCCCGAGGTCCCCATGGGGGTTTTGGAATACGCCAAGTTAAATGGTGAAAATCGGGTTACCTGGCAACCGCGGCCGGGTTTGCGCTTTGCAACTGTTGTTGCCCCGATAAAAACAGGGACCGTTTCCGGATATCTTCTTGCCGCAAAATCCTTAAGAGAAACAGAAGATCGAACTGACCTGTTAACCAAACAGGTGGCCATTGGACTTTTTACTACCGTTTTCTTAATCTTTGTTTATACCCTTCTGGTTGAATACTCCAGATTCAAATAAGTCTTATGTTTGAAGTTATCTTTGACTGCGAGACCAAAAAGTTTTTTGACGACACCGGAACCACTGATCCGGCAGATTTAGGGGTGTCAATAGTTTCCCTTTACACTCGGGAACTGGACCAAACATTTACCGAGGTATCGGGAACGATGATGAGTTTTTGGGAAGGGGAGTTTGACAAAATGTGGAAATTCTTTTTTCAAGCGGATAGAATTGTTGGTTTTAACTCCATCCATTTTGATGTGGGGGCCTTAAAACCATATGCCCCGGCAGGATTTGCCAAACTACCGCATTTTGACATCTTGGAAAAACTGCGGGATGCTTCCGGAAAAAGAGTCAAGTTAAACGCTGTCGCCAAAGACTCCTTGGGGGAAGAGAAAAATGATTCCGGGGCAAACGCCATTTTGTACTATGCGGCAGGGGATCCGGAAAGTCTGGCTAAACTTAAAAAATACTGTGAAATGGATGTGGAGATTACCAAAAAGGTCTATGACTTTGGTCGTAAAAACGGTTATTTAAAATACACAGATTTCTGGAATGACAAACATCAGGTAGAAGTCGATTTTTCTTATCCTCTAAATTTTACCCCGGCTGACAAACAGGAAAGTCTGTTTTAGCTCAATACTACTTCTTGTATATAAATATATAAAATCTACAATCCGGGCATGTTTACTTATCAGCTGTTATTAATTCTTGCCTTGGTAATAATTTATTGCGCCGTGATATTTTACTTTTGCAAAAGGTTTCAAGACGGACTTAGTCTGCCTTTGATACTTATGTTTCCCATAATTATTTTTTCTCTGGGTTTTGCCTTAAGACTCACAAACAATAAAACTATCATTGATGTCGGCTATTTTGTTACCGACTCATCCTCAGCTTTCATTTCTATTCTCTTTACGGGCGCCATAATCCTCGGCCAACTAAAATACTGGAAAAAATAAGTCAAAGATGACACTTTCAAATATGAAAATTTGTTTTAAAATATGACAATCACATGGCTACAACCTTAAAACATTTAGACCTCGGTCCAAAAGTAAATCTTTGTGTTGAAGGGTTAGTTTTACATAACGGCCGGGCGCTCATGTTTAAACGCAGTGAAAATTCCCGACATTTTCCCGGCGTTTGGGTCGATCCGGGCGGGCATATCGACGAGGGGGAAGATCCCATGACCGCGATAATCCGGGAAATTTTTGAAGAGACAGGAGTTAAAGTCGGACCGGAAAATGTAAAGTTAAAAGCTATCTCCACCCATTATCATCATAATATGAAAGAAACTTACCTCTCCTTTATTTTCTTGGCGAAAATCCCCGACTTTCAGGAGGCAAAGAAAGATGACGTTGAAGGTCAGTCCGAGTGGATACCGATTAGAAAACTTTTATCCATGAAGAAAGTCTTTCCGCCATCGAAATATTATTTTGACCACGTCTTAAACGACACGTCCGGTATTATGTATGTTCATGCTACCTGGAATAATGGCAAACTTGTCAAGGTAAATACTAAGCTTGTGGATTTAAACGGCTAACTCCTTGTTTATCTAGAAAAATACGTTTCCTCTTTCAATTACTCTCCAACCGTAGGGGACCTCACATGTATCTCCAAACCATTTAGATTGGTGAGTAAGTATGTTTTCTGCTAAAACATCGGGTCCTATATTGATACTTATCCTATTACAGACATATGAGGGAATTATAAATGGAACTCCAAAAAAGAAATAAGCAGGGAATAATATTATGACGATAATTCCTCCCACAAAATGCCATGGTTTATTTTCCTCTCGGAAGAGATTAACTATACCGAGGGTAAGGCATGTTAGTGAAATAATAAGTATTGGGATGTCTGGAAGAAGTGTTTTTACAATATATTCCGTAATATTGTCCATAGCACGGGGAAGAAGAAGAATATTATTCACTAGAATATATATAAAACCCAACGACCCAAGTATAGTATTAATTAAACCAACAATCTTATTTCTTGCCATCAAATAATTATTCTCACAAATGACAAATTAATTCAACGAGGAAAATGGAATGTCAGAATAACGTTATCTCTTGGTTGATTTTTTTATTTCTGCCAGGAGGTCTTTTTTAATTTTTGCTCCCTGTTTTTTGACCTCTTCTTCGACTTTTGCTTTTATTTCTCTGTCCAAAAAATCCAGGTGTTTTTTGTCTAAGAATTCTTTATGATGCACCTCGGGCAAGTGTTTTAAAACGGTACTGGTTGCCTCATGAGAAATATTCTCATGAATTAGCTTTTCCAATTCCCGACGTTCTTCCGCTGTTAAGCTGTAGGTATCAAGAACCGTAAATATTTCCTCGATAATAATTAAGTGGCTATAAAAGGGCTTCATATTTTTTGTTATTAACATTATATTCCACTGGCCCGAGGGGTAAAAGATTCTGGGAATCTTCGAGAAAAAAGACCAGAACCGGACCCTTTTGCATTCCGGTATTGAGTTTTAGATAAGCCATGACTTCCGGCGATCCTCCGAAGTGTTTTCCGGTCCACCAGGATGGGCCGGCATCGGCAATGGCTGTCACGATAGCTTTTCCGTTGACAGGATTTATAACGACGGTTCGTCGGAATTTATACCAACCTGACAAACGTTTGGTGTTTGTCTTCCAATCAGGAAGGTAAAGGGTTTGCACGGCAATGTAATATTTTTCAACCTCGGGACTTGTGACATATCCCCAACCGCCACGACCGGGAGTTATTCCCCGGTCAACAAATTCACCGTGGGCTGCGGCCGTGTCGCCCGGGTAGCGAGGCAAATGTTGTTCTGCCCCGATGTTGCCATAGGTTTGATTTAAGTGATTATTTTCTAAAATGGCAACGGCATCAATTCCCAGGACTTTCTTAATGCGCTTGGAAATTTCCTCTTCCTGAGTAATTGTCAGTGGTTGAACATAGGCCGGGAGAACCTCTCTTAAACTGGCAGCCAACTCGATGTTTACGTTCGCGTAATAATCAGATTCTTTGACAGGGGCTAAAAGGTGAGAGGGGACGGGTAATGCACTGGGAACGGATAAGAGGAGAGACCCGGCCAAAGCGCCCGAGGAAATGAGTTTAAAGGCCGGATGAGCAGCAATCCGTTTTTGTGCCGCCAGGTTTTTTACCTTTAATCGGGCTCTTAGGTTTTCAAAATCTAATTGTTTTTTCTGGGCAGCCATATTTCTAACCTTTCCATTGTCTCATCTTTTCCCAGAATTAGCATCACATCCCACAGCGGCGGTGTCGCGCTTTTACCCGTTATGGCAACTCGTAAATTCATAAAATAATCACCGACTTTGATATTCTTTTCGGCGCAATAGGTTCGGGCTTTTTCCTCCAAATATTTTCCGTCAAATTTGTCCTCTAGCGTGTCAGCCGCATGCTTTATGACTTCCTGGTTTAGACTTTGAGTAAGCGGTGGTTTTTGAAAGAAGTAGTCAGTAAGATTGTCGAAATCTTTAAGAGTTACCAACCGATCACGTACAAGAGGAAGCAATTTTATAATTGTTGCTTTATCCGTATCTGTAAAATCTGTTAATTTATCCGTTAAATCTGTAAGAGATAGTTTTTTAAGGTACTGTTGATTAAACCAGTTAAGTTTCTCCACATGAAAGGCGGCGTTAGCTTTTTGCAAACCATCAGGATTAAAATTTTCCACAAACTCCGAAAGGGTAAACATTTCCCGGTTATCTTTGGGTGCCCAGCCAACAAGCATTATAAAATTCAAAATGGCTTCCGGAAGATAACCGGCATTAATAAAATCTTCTGTTGAGACATTACCTTTTCTTTTGGATAACTTTCCCCCTGCCGGGTCTAAGATATCAGTCAAGTGCCCAATTTCCGGAGTCTTAAAACCAAGATATTTAAATAATAAGAGATGAATTGGGGTACTGGGTAACCATTCTAAAGCCCTTATAATATGCGTCATTTCCATGGCGACATCGTCAACAACCACACCCAATTGGTAAGTTGGGATGCCGTCGGACTTTAAAAGCATTGCGTCGTCAACGTACTCTGTTTTCCAGGTAATTTCTTTTTTAACGACAAAGTCGAAGTAGGAGACCACCTCGTTATCCGGGACCTTGAGCCTTATGGCCGGTTTTTCTCCGGCAGTAATTTTTTTATCCACTTCGACTTTCGTAAGATTACGGCAGTTTGTATCCCGCATTTGGGAGATTTTATTTTCGTGGGCCTTTTTTATTTCATCTTTGGTTTGAGGTTTGCAAAAACAATAAAACGCCTGGCCTTGCGCTACCAATTTCTCGGCCGCTTTTCTGTAGATCCCTGAATCAACCCTTTCCGATTGAATATAGGGACCATACGGACCGCCAACAAGCGGCCCCTCATCCCAGATTATGCCAAATAATTTTAATTGGTCATAAATTTTTTCTGTTGATCCGGGGACAAACCGGTTTCGATCAGTATCTTCTATCCGAAGAATAAATGTGCCATGTTGGTTTTTGGCAAAGGCGTATGCATAAAGCGCGGTTCGAAGACTGCCGATGTGCAGATATCCGGTAGGAGACGGGGCAAATCTTGTGCGCACACTCATGGTTTGATTTTAGCATAGAATCATTCATAATAAGATAATCATCGAAGAGTCAATCTGCCTATGGCGACATTAACTGAAACTGCTTATTACACTCGAAAGGGAGCCAAAATATTTGCTGGTGCCATCATTGGAGTCGTGGTTTTGCGGATATTGTTAAATATCGGCGGACAGATTTGGCAGGCCTTGTTCCCCCCTCCGCCTCCACCCGCAACCATGGCTTTCGGACTGTTGCCGAAACCAAAATTTCCGCAAACAGACATTTCTTCCGCGTCGGCAATATATACGTATCAAGTAGAAACTGTCAACGGAAATTTACCGGTTTTTCCCCAAAATTTAAAAGTGTACTTTATTCCCAAGGTGGGGTCTTCTTTTGGTAAAGATGACCAGATGCGGTTGCTGGCAGGGCAGATGAAATTTACGGCTGAACCCCAAAAGATATTTGGAGAAACGGATAAGTGGCGTTTTACGGATCCGGCCCTGCCTCTTCGCCATCTCGATTACGAAGCGACACTGGGGTTTTTTAATCTTTATTACAACTATAGTTTTGATCTAAACCTTTTTGCCGGGAAAGTTTTTCCGACACAGCTGGAGCTGGTAAATAACGCCCAGGAGTTTTTTGGAAACCTGGGGCTTATGGCTCCCGATCTTCTAGCGGGGACGACGAAGGTGGCTTTTTTCAAGTTAGCCACCAATAATCTGGTTCCTGCAACTTCGCTTTCCGGGGCTGACGGTGTTCTGGTAAACCTTTACCGGTCGAATATTATTGAGGATAAAGTTTCCTACCCCATTGTCAACGCTGATCCCAAAAAAGCGAACGTCTCGATTATGTTTTCCGGCAGCCTGGACAAAAACAAAAGGATTTTGGAAGCAAATTATATTTATTTCCCCGTCGACTATGAGAATTTTGCAACCTACCCGTCAATTACCGCAAAAACAGCCTACGATATGTTGGCTTCGGGACAAGCTTACATTGCCTCCCTGCCGGCGGATCGGTCCACAAAAATTGCCATAAGACAGGTTTATCTGGGTTACTATGACGCTCCCCAGGTTCAAAGCTACCTTCAACCGGTGGTCATTTTCTCGGATGGTAAGGGGTTTGAGGCTTATGTTCCGGCGGTTAACGCAACTCTGTTTGCTCCTTAAGACGGAAGTTGTCAAAGCCGAAGTTTAAAAGTTCTGTTGATTCACGAAACCTGTCTTTACTGTTTAAAACCACAGTCAGGATTTTTCGATTACCTCTTTTGGCGGTGGCCACGAGGCATTGGCCGGCCAGTTCCGTGTACCCGGTTTTTACCCCATAAATGCCGGTGTAGGTTGTCAGAAGCTCGTTGACATTTTTCAGGGGAAAACTTTTCGTCCCAAAAACATCCAATACCGTCGTCCAGTTTGTCTTGACAACTTCGGCAACCTGTTGATTTTGAAGTGCCGCCCGCGTCAGAATGATCAAATCATACACCGTTGAGTAATGATCATCTTCGTCCCGGCCGGTCGGGTTTGAAAAATGAGTATGATACATGTGCAATTTTTCCGCTCTTTTATTCATTGAAGTAATAAATTGCTCATAACCTCCGGGGATGTTATCTGCAATAACATATGCGGCATCATTGCCGGAGGGCAAAAGGAGACCGTAGAGAAGACTTCTAACCGACAGCTGGTCCCCGAGCTTTAACCCCATTTTAGAATCACCAGAGATGGTTACAAGTTTACTAACCGTAATGATGTCATCCGGTTGGTAATAGTCAAGGGCGACAAGAGCGGTCATAAGTTTGGTTATTGAGGCCGGTTTGAGTCTTAAAGTTGTTGATTTTTGATATAGGGGGACGCCGGAATCTAAATCAATAACGGCGGCTGCGGAAGCGGTGATTATTGGGGGAACGGCATTGGTGAATTTGACGGGGTAAGGAGAGGGAGTAAAGTCGTCAAACCTGCTACTTCTAATTTTCGGGGGATAGTAATTCAAAATCAAAGTTTGATAATAACTTTGGCCGGGAAGCAGGAACAAAAATAAAGCTGCAAAAATAATTCCTACGATCTGAGCTAAATTTAATTTTGTAGAGACTTTCTGTTTTTGCTTTTTACCCTTTTTCTTCATAACCTAAAGTCCACCCGTTCCATGTCGCGGGGGAACATCGAAGCTTCACGAATGTTTGATAATCCAAGTATGTGCATCGTGATTCTTTCTGCCCCAAAGGCAAAACCACCCAGGGGAGGCATGCCGTATTTAAATCCCTGTAAATAAAGGTCGATTTTTTTTGTGTCGATGCCCCATTCTTTGGCATGCGCCACCAAAGTTTGGTAGTCATTAATTCGGCGCCCTCCGGTCATCCATTCAACGCCCCGGCCGATTAAATCAAACCCCTGGTTAAACTCCGGATTCTCTTCGTCGGGATAAGTGTAAAACGGTCGGGTCTTGGTGGGATAATGAGAAATAAATACCAGATCAGACCCCTGCGTTTCCGCCGCCCATCGGCAGATTTCCCTTTCGTCTTCCGGGTCGGGGTCTTTCTCGGTCCGATGGTCTCTTCCTGTTCTGTCAAAAATAATTTGTTGAGCCTCTCTGAGTTTAACTGAGGGGATTTTACCGGTGACTTTGGGAATTGTCGCGCCAAACATGGAAAGTTCTGTCTGACATTTCGTCGCAACCTCCGATAGGACATATTTGATGGTGTATTCCGCCATGTCTCTAACCTCTGTCCAGTCTTTGATGTAGCCAAACTCTGCATCAAGGCTTGTGGCCTCGGTTATGTGGCGGGTGGTGACGCTGGGTTCCGCCCGGTAAATTTGGTTGATGCTAAAAACCCGTTCAAAGGAACTGACAAGTAAAGATTTGTAAAGTTGGGGACTTTGGGAAAGAAAGGCCTTGTGGTCAAAATACTTCACCTCAAAAACTTCCGTTCCCCCTTCCGGAATTGCCGGGATAATGCCAGGAGCCTGAAATTCCAAAAAGCCTTTTTCCATAAGTGCTTTTCGAAACGCATCAACTACGACGGCTTGAACCTTGAAAATCGCCTGTACCTTCGGATGCCTCAGGGTTAGACCCCGGTTATCAAGAAGAGTAGGAAGTTCCAATTCCAGCTCTGGCTTGCCCATATCAAAAGGATAAACCTCAGATTTGGCTAAAATATCAATCTTTTTGGCCTCCATTTCCACAGTGCCGGTTAAAAGTTTGACATTGACCAATTTTTCCGGTCGGGCTTTAACTAGTCCTTCGACGGCAAGGGCGTCACCGGTTCTTAAATCGCCGGATAATTCCGTTGTTAAAACGACTTGGATAACGGCGGTATAGTCGGAAATGTCCAGAAAGACAATTTTGCCGTGATCCCGGCGAACTATAACCCGGCCTTTAATAAGAACCGTCTCTCCAATTTTATTTATCGTGTCAGAAATTAATGTTCTTTCCATAAAAAAACCGTCCCTACATGTTATTAGGACGGAATTACCGTGGTGCCACCTAACTTACTTCTTAATTCTACCTCAAGCTCCGGTTTGTCAGACCATCAATGCTCTATTAAACTCTGTTGAGTTTAGCCCTTGCAAACATACTTGTCAAGATATATCATCCTCGGAAAGTTATGGCCACAAATATGAATGAAGCGGTAAAAAGATGCGGACCTTTGTGTCCGGTATACAAAGCGGGGGGAAGCGATGTCCCCAAATCGCAAGGCTGGTGTGGTGCCTCAAACTCAATAGTATGGGAAGGGATAAGGTGTTTTGTAACCCTCGTAGATTCAAATCCGGAGATGGCATCGTCTTTTTCAACGGGGCAAACGCGGCTGCGGCAAGAAGGTTCTTGACACAAGGGCTAGCGGAGCCCTATAATGCATGAGGTCTATGAAAAAAGCTTGTTATCGACACCTCTTTATTATTACTACCCTCGCCGTTGGCGGGGCAGCTTAATATGGGAGGCAATGATAAGTAAAAAATAAAAAAGTAACACATTAAATTTAATAAAAAAAAGTAGCCTCCCAGAAAAAGGGAGGTTTTTTATTATAAAAATATGTTCATTACAAATAGTGAATCATCAATAGGTTTCGAACCTCACCCTAGGGCATTTGCTCTGGGTGAACAAATAGAAAGAACAGGTTGGGAGGGTTATTTCCCTGTCATTGTCGAGTTGGTAATAAATAATGCACGAACGGCATTAATGGTCAAACATGGCAATAGGATTGTACATACAGAAACGTATGAAGATTAAAATGAATGGAGGTGTAATTATGTCTTTAGAAAATAGAGTTCATTATTTAAAAGATCCACATGACGATTCAGATGTTTATGTTGGTGGTGATGCAGATAGACTATTGGATCGTGCAAAAAGGCGTGGTGGTGGTGGAGTCCCGGAACCGTTACAGCCTTTAGTAGCTGAAGCTCTTAATAAAAACAAAAGAACTGACGTTACAAAAGGAGAGTCTAGTGAAAAATAATATCCTTAATTTTCAACTGCAGGGTGGTTTTGCCGTTGTAGAAGTTAAGGTCTAAAGTGTAGGCCAGAGAAACTTTCTGGCCTGCTTTTAGTTTTGCCGCAAAATGGCTCATGTTAAAGCCAACGGCTTCAAGCCCGTTCTCAAGTGTCAGCTTAATGTGTTGTCCAATAGCGCCCATGGTGCGGGTGTTTAAAACTGTGACCTCGGAACAAAAAACCGGTTGAGGGTTACCCATGCCGTAGGGTTCAAGTGTGCAGAGGGCAGTGAACAGGGAATGGTTAACATTTTTTATGTCAATTTTACAATCAACTCTTAACGTTTTTTCAAGTAAGTTATCTGTTAATTTAAGTTTTGCATATTCAATAATTTGCAATTTAAAATCAGAAATATTAGTGGTTTCAATGGTAAACCCGGCGGCAGCCGGATGCCCCCCGGCGTTTATGAGCAGTTTTTCCGTGGTCCGGATGGCTTCAATTATGTTAAACCCGGAAATGGATCTGGCGGAGGCCCGGCTGACCCCATCTTTTTTGGAAATAACAATTGAAGGCAGGTAATATTTTTCCGTGAGTTTGCCGGCAATTAAACCGATGATTCCGGGATGGTAACTTTCATGCTCAATAACAATTATTTTTTCTCTAACTGCTAACTGCTGACTGCTAACCGCTTGATGAGCGTGGGTGACGCTTTCTTCAACCATGGCCTGGCGTTCCTTATTAATATCATTCAACTGCCTTGCCCATTCTTGGGCTTTAGCGATATCTTTTGTACACAGAAGCCGAAGAGCAGTAAGGGCAGAATCGATGCGGCCTGCTGCGTTGAGGCGGGGACCAATCATATAGCCAATTTCATAAACCCCGACGGTTTTTATCCCGGCAACATCATAAAGAGCCTTAAGTCCGGGCCGGTTTGTTTCATTTAAACTTTTTAGCCCGTGTTTGACAATTGACCGGTTAACTCCGGTCAGAGGCATCATATCGCAAACTGTTGCAATGGCGGCTAACTCTAATAAAGATTGCCGCGCTTCGCTCGCAATGACGCAAGAAAAGAAATAGGCGATACCGGCCGCGCAAAGCTTATCGGTATGTATAATTGCGTATGCCTTCGGTAAGGCTTTTGGTTTCTCGTGATGGTCAAGAATAATAACGTCAATGCCCTTTTTTTTGGCATAAGCGACGGCTTCATGTGCAACAATCCCTGAGTCTACAGTAATTATTAACTTTGTCTGGGTGTCGATATTATCAATTCCGGCAATAGATAAACCATACCCCTCATTTTCCCGCCGGGGGATAAACGGTAAGACTTTTGCCCCCATTTTATTAAGCGTTTCCCAGACAATGGCAGTGGCACATATGCCATCAACATCATAATCCCCGTACACAATTACCGGTTCCTGATTTTTAACAGCCAACTCCACTCTTTTTATTGCCTTTACAGGAATTTTTAAGGGGGATTTGGGGGGAGGGGGATTTAAAAAATTATCTTTATCTTTGATGCCCCGGTTTTTAAGTAATAATTCAATAATGTTTTCACCCTCACCCATTACTTTCCATTTCATTGTTGTAAAATACCACTATGGATCTAAAACTTCCACCACTTGTAAGTGAAGTTACCAAGAAGCTGCAGGTAAATGGCTATGAAGCCTTTCTTGTCGGCGGATCGGTTCGGGACCTGCTTTTAAAGCGGGAGACCCATGATTGGGATTTTGCCACTTCAGCAAACCCGGAAAAAATCCAGGAAATATTTGGGGATAAAAGCTTTTACAACAATTCTTTCGGAACAGTGGGGGTAAATTTAGTCGAAGGCGAAACGATTCAGATAACGCCATATAGAAAAGAATCAAAATATTCAGATCAAAGACATCCGGACGAGGTGGTGTGGGCCAGAACTTTGGACGAAGATTTGTCCCGCCGTGATTTTACCATTAACGCCATGGCTCTTAACTCCGAACTCGTTGATCCGTTTAACGGGCAAGAAGATTTGAAAAAGAAAATAATAAAGTGCGTCGGGGTTCCTAATGACCGGTTTAACGAGGATGGATTAAGGCTTTTGCGGGCGGTTCGAATTGCCACGCAGCTGGGGTTCACAATCGACGGGGAGACATTTGAGGCAATTAAAAAGAACGCAGATCTTATTAAAAAAATATCCGGGGAGAGGATAAGAGATGAGCTTATTAAAATTTTATCAACCGATTACCCCGCTGACGGTATAAGACTTCTTGTAAATGCCGGACTTTTACAAATTATTTTCCCGGAACTAATGGCCGGTACCGGGATGAGGCAACCGGGGCATCACATATACGACGTCTTTACCCATTCGGTTAAAGCTCTTGAAGCCTGTGAGAATAAATCCTGGGTTGTTCGGCTGGCGGCACTTTTACATGACGTGGGTAAACCGGCAACTTATAAAGAGCGGGATGGCAAACCGACTTTTTATAATCATGAAACGGTCGGAGCGGCAATCGTTCGGGATATTGCCAATAGGCTTCATTTTTCCAAGGATGACCGGGAAAAAATCTATATGCTGGTTCGCTGGCACATGTTCTCAGTATCTGAGTTTATAACCGATGCCGCCGTCCGGCGGTTCATAAGACGGGTGGGTCGGGAAAACACCACAGACATGCTTGATGTTCGGACAGCCGATCGGATCGGAAGCGGATCAAAACCTACCTCCTGGCGGCATGATGATTTTCGCAAAAGAATAGTTAAAGTCCAGGAACATATCCCCTCAGTTACGGATTTGAAAGTTGACGGGCGTGATGTAATGAAAGTTTTGGGCATTCCCCCCGGGCCAAAGATCGGACAGATCCTTAATAAATTATTTGAAGAAATAACGGAGGACCCCAAGAAAAATAATAGGGAATACTTATTAGGAAGAATTAAAGAACTTGAGTGAACTTGTCATTGCGAGGAGTGTAGCGACGCGGCAATCTTCTATGGCCTAAAAAGATTGCTTCACTTCGTTCGCAATGACACATAATGATTACTTTTTGGATCTGTTTTCCCAAATGACAAGTAATGGGGCGGCGTTGAAGATGGAGGAATAAGTCCCCGATAAAATGCCTACAAACAAAGCCAAGGCAAACGTACGGATGGACTGCCCGCCGAAGAGGATTATTGCCAGCATGACAAACAATGCCGTAAGTGAGGTGTTAAGTGACCTTACCAGGGTTTGTAACAGGGAATCATTGACCACCTGTTCAAACGAAACTTTAGCTCCCTCTTTTCGCAGGTTTTCCCGAATCCGGTCAAAAACTACGATAGTGTCATGAACGGAGAATCCGATGACCGTCAAAACTGCCGTGACAAAAAGAGCGTCAATTTCAACATTAAAGAAGTGGCCTAAGATTGAAAAGATACCAACCAGGACTAAGACATCGTGTAAAAGGGCAATAACGGCGGAGAGTCCGAACTTAAAACTGGAATAGGGCTTTGGAATTTCCCGAAAGGCGTAGGCGATATACAAAACGATAGCCACCGTGGCAATAACAATCGCTTGGAGGGCTTTTTGCGCCAGTTCTGCCCCGATCACCGGCCCGACGGTTTCAAATTTCAAAAGTTCGGTTTTGCCATATTTATTATTTAAATCAGAAATCAGGCTGTCTTTTTGAGCCGTGTCCATCGGTTTTGTCCTTATCAAATATGTATTGTTTGATGTTTTTTGGACAAGTCCGAATTCCGTCAGATTTTGGGTCTGAATTTGGGTATTTTGAATTTCCAAAAGGGTCCCGCCGGTAAAATCGATAGAAGGTTTTAATCCGTAGAGAAAAAGGGAGAATATCCCCGGCAAAATAATGGCTAACGATATACCGAAAAACAGATATTTAAATCTCATTAAATTTATCATATTGTTACTTTATTAATAATCTTAACAGTGTTCTGGTGACAGTTATGGCCGTAAACAGTGAGACGGCAATTCCGATTGCCAAAGTTATGGCAAACCCTCTTATTGCCCCGGTACCAAACCAGTAAAGGATGGCACAGATAATTAAGGAATTGGCATTGGAATCCCGAATCGAGGGAAATGCCCGGGCAAAGCCCAGTTCTACGGCTTGAAATTTTTGCTTTCCCCAGTGGATTTCTTCCTTCATCCGTTCGAATATTAAAATATTGGCGTCAACGGCCATACCAATTGAGAGGATGAATCCGGTGATACCGGCTAAAGTCAGCGTCACCGGGATAAGTTTAAAAACTGCCAGGGACACTAAGACGTAAATTAAAAGAGCAATGTCGGCCACGACTCCCAGAAGCCCGTAATTTGCGATCATAAAAACGGCCACGATCCCAAGGCCAATCGCCCCGGCGATAAGACTTTTGTCGACGGAATCTTGCCCTAAAGTGGCCCCCACGGTTCTTTCCTCGATAACTTTAACCGGAGCCGGCAGGGCACCGGAATTAAGAAGTGCCGACAATTCTTTAGTTTGTGCCGGGGTAAATTGCCCGGAGATCAAGGCTTTGCCGCCTGATATAACCGATTGGACTGTCGGTGCCATGAGAAGTTGTTCGTCCAAAAAGATGGCAACCTGCTTATTTAGATTTCGTTTGGTTATATCTTCAAACTTCTTGGCCCCGTCAGTTGTAAATTCCAAATTAACGATTGGTTCGCCTGTGTTTTGATCAAAATCGGCAGTGGCTCTTGCCAGGTCGGTTCCGGAAAGTTCAGTTTCTGTTTGAAAGTTTTGGTATAAGATTGCGGCTAGTGTGGCAGTATCTGCCGAGGGAGTCGCTTCTTCTCGAAAGGTAAGTTTTGCCGTTTGGCCGATTAAATTCAGAGCGGAAGATGTCTCTTTAATTCCTGCCAGCTCGACAATTATCCGGTAATCGTTACCGACTTTTGCCGTTTGAATGGTTGGTTCGGACACCCCAAAAAAATTGACGCGCCTTTCTATAATTGATCTTAGGGATTCCAAAGCCCGGTCGCGGTCTTCCTGTTTGATAGCCGACATATCGGCTGATAAAACAATGTGCGATCCGCCGGCCAAATCCAAGCCCTCACGGATATTTAAATCCCGGGTAAAATTATACGTCCCGAGACTCCAATTTATTCCCGGTCTTTCAAAAGTTTTATTTAAGAGGGTAAAGCTTTGGGGCAGATCGATATATAGAGAGACAAGAGCGAGGACAATTATTAAAATTAATTTCTTGGTATTTTTCATAACCGCTTACTTTACCAGTTCTTCCTCATCACCGATAATCATGATTCGGGAGCCTTCTAAAATGGAAAGTAAAAACGGATCCCGTCGGGATCGGCGGAAAGCAAACTCTTCTTCGGTCATGACGGTATAATTAATTTCTGCCCCTCTTTTGTGTTCGGTTTCTCTGACAACCGCCGCCAGTTCCGGAAGAACGATGGCCCCAACCACGAGCAAGTCAACATGATCCTGCCCTGAAGGCTCCCCCCGGGCGAATCGTCCGGAAAGCATGGCAAATTTTACCCGGCCAAGTTTAGCTTTATTCTTCAAAACTGAACCGCCAAGCCCGGTCGTCTTGGCTACCAGTTCTAATAAATCATAATAAAGGGGGTAATCGCGGCGGGTGGAGTAATAAACCCGGTTTGCTCGGGGCTCGCGCTTTAAGAGGCCGGCTTTTTCCAGATGGGAAAGTTCCCGGCGAACGGCATTAATTTCTTCGTGTATTTGGCGGACTAAGTCCCGGACATGATAAATTTGGCCGGGGTTACCAAGAAAAATCTCAAGAAGTTTGACCCGTACTTTAGATATAATTAAGTCGCTAAGCATTTATTGGACCGTGACCGCTTGTCCAATGGGTAAAATTTCTATCCAGGTTAGGCCACGGTTAAGAGCAATTTCTTTACCCGTTATATCAAAAAACTTCGTTCTGTCAAGCCGGGTCTTTTTGGTCCAGGTCGCTTCGGTGACTTTTCCGTCCATTAAAATCTTGGCCTTGCCTTGTCCCTTCGTACCGTAAAGGGTGTGGGTTCCATGTCCCTCTTCATTGTAACCGTCATTGGCAATGGACATGGTCATGAACTGGAGAATGACATTTTTTGCCAAAACTTGCTGGTTGTTATTCATATCGGTAAATGCTTTCCCGCCATTCTCCCGTAAATAGGAATTTGAATCTTTGTCATACTGCCACCGAATGGTGTAATCGCCGGTGTATGATGTCTGAACTCCGGAAAGACTAAAATCGGCGATAAAGCTTTGCGGTCTGTCGGCAAGAGCAACATCGTCTTTAAATTTCCATAAGGTAAAGGTACTGTCCCAAGCCAGTTCTTTACTTGTCCGGTCATCTATCTCGACGTTAGTCAAGCCTCTTTTGGCGGCCGATTCCCAGAGTCTGGCGGGGATACCATATTTAGAATGTTCTATGGCCGTATCCGGCCCGAGTCGGTCGGTGTCCAAAATGTAAGCCGGTAGACCCAGGGAAAAATTGTCCAGATCGTTATAAAGTTTCCATCCGTAGCTGTCTATTTGTCCCAAGGCATTAGCCGGACCGGGAGTATTGGCGCCGCCAACGTGGGCGTAAAGCGGGGAGTTTCCGTATTCGGAAATCCAGTCAAGAAAATAAGTTCTTGCCGATCTGACAGGGCCGACATACTCGGGCGATTGACAATAATATACTGCCAGGAAACGCGGTATCCCGCCTTCGGCAATGGCTTCGTAAATAACATCGGCAAAGGAAAGCCCGGATTGAGGCCTGGCGACTTTTGAATTTTCGATCATGACTCCCAGCGGGCGGCGTTTTTCCCACATTTCCCGTTCCGGTTTCGTGTAGTAGGCGCCGTTTATCGGGCAAGCCTCGTTTCGCGGAAGCGACGGGTCACGTTTAAAGCCGGTCGTTTGGTTGGTGTCTTCCGACCGCGGAGATTTAAAATTAGAAGCTTCCCCCTGAGACCTTGAAAAAAAAGCAAAAGAACCTCCTGCGGTTAGGAGGTAAAGTGCAAGTCCCCCGGAAATAAGAGCGAGTTTTTTGCTCATCAAGAAATTATTTGCCATTTTATCATATGTAATCTATAGACGACCTGTCAACTAGACAACCGTGCGTGAGTGTATTAATATAAACCCATGGCCAAAAAAACCAGGGAGCAAAAAATTATTGCTGACCTGCGCCGGCAGCTCCAAAAACAAAATAGTTCAGGAGGGGAAGTTCGTAGTTCGGAATATACTTTCAAACCAAAAGAAGCTGTTCCCGTTGTCCCTGCTACGAACTCCGAACTATCCTCCGGGCGTAGCCTACGGGCGGAGCCAACTACAAACTACCTAAATGTTAAACGTGACCTTTTAAAAACCCTGATCCTAACCGTGCTTGCAATTGGAGTTCAAGTTGTGCTATGGTATGTTTTGAATAGGAGGTGATTATTAATGCAAGGATATTGTGTTAAATGCAGAGCTAAGAGAGACATCAAAGACGGAAAAGACGTTACTTGGAAAAACGGACGACGCGCTCATGTTGGTAAGTGCCCAGTTTGTGGGACGACCATCGCCCGCGTTTTAGGAAAAGCATAATCCCGGCACGGCCAGGGGTTGCAGTTAGCGGTTAATTTAACCGCTAATTTGCGTTATTAAGATTAGATTAATCCAGCAAACTTTAATAGAGCTGTATTGTAATCGATAAAGGCCGAATTACCCGCGGAAATAAATTTTTGAGGAGATACCCACAAAGCAAACCCTTCGGCAACACCATCTTCATCTTCGTTTGCTTTTTCTAAAACTATGTCCTTACTTTTTGAATTAATATTCTTAATATAAGTAACACAAAACTCATCAACTTTTTTCTCCTGTTTATCATCGGATTTATAAGTAAATTTAACATCCTCACTAGTAATTGTTATTTTAACGCCGGTTTCTTCAAAAATTTCCCGTTCGGCACACTTAATTAATTCCTCATTATTTTCTCTTAATCCGGCCGGTAATCCCAATTTTTTCAAATTTCCCCGTCTGGCAAAAGCCAAGATTTTATTGTCCGATGAGATTAATAAAACACCAGCTGCAGTTATTTTGGTATTTGGTACCATTTTTGGAAAAATTAAAAAGCGGTTTGGAGAGTTAAAAGGTTAATTACTTTTGCGTTGGCCTTTAAATCAGCAAATATTTTAGAAAATACTTCTGTGGTTTTTTGTCTTTTTAAAGCAGCTATGGCTTCCTCTTTCAATGCCCCTTCCTCAGTTGCTGTCATGAAACTCCTGTTTTGTTCAAGGTAATCTGCCACTTCTTTATCTTCGATCTTAATCTGCGGTTCGGCCAGTTTTTCAACCAGGGCTTGCAGGTAAACCTGTCGGCGGAATTCTTCCATGGTTAACCCCTGTTGGGCAAGGGCTTCTTCGAGAGAAGTTCGCCCGGCGAGCATTTTTGTCAGGTCGGCAATTTTTAAATCGATTTCGGTTGCACTGACCACGACTTTATCTCCCTGGGCTTTTTCCGTTACCAGTCTTTCAGAGACAATTTCGTCAAGGGTTTGTTTCCCGTAGCGGCCCATAAGTTTTTGTTCCAGTTCATAGCGGGTAACCGGTCGACCATTGACAATCGCTACCACAAAGAGAGTTTTAAATTTCCAGGCGAGAAGTCCGAGGACCACCAGAGCCAGGACGATGATAATTAATTTATTTGGTTTGGGAGATGAGAGGTCGGTTTCGGGGACAATCGGGGCGGTCTCTACCGCAACCTTTTTGACTTTATTTACAGCTTTTTTAACTGGCATTGTGTTCACCAGTATATCAAAAATATCCTGTAAGAAAAGGGGGGGAAATTGC